>Ga0315548_1001365_pt1 | contig 20713 bp, 19 predicted proteins | sample SalMarSW160110MG_2_FD_202540 | JGI IMG/M metagenome (GOLD analysis project Ga0315548, IMG submission 202540) | Salt marsh sediment microbial communities from the Plum Island Ecosystem LTER, Massachusetts, United States - Salt Marsh Sediment SW1601-110 ...
TTCCTGTGGGCGGCGCTGGCGATGATGGTGGTGGCGTTCGTGTCGCAATGGCCCGGGCTGCGCGCGATCCGCCGCCTCAACATCCCCAAGATCGTCAAGGAACGGTCTGCCTGACAGGGTGCACGCTCCCCGGCTCTCCCCCGAGCCGGGGAGCGCCCTCAGGTCGCTCGGAGGGCGTCGACCGCGCTGATCGCCCCGGCGAGGCGGGGCTCGCCGCGAGGCGGGGCTCGCCCGTTCAGAGTGCGTCTACGGCAGAAATCGCGAACGCGAGGCGGGGCTCGCCCGTTCAGAGTGCGTCTACGGCAGAAATCGCGAACGCGAGGCGGGGCTCGCCCGTTCAGAGTGCGTCTACGGCAGAAATCGCGAACGCGAGGCCGTCGACCGGGTCCTCCACCGCGAGGTGAAAACCCCACCCGCCGATGCGGTCACCCGGGTCCCACAGGTACCAGCCGATTCCGGCCCCCTCCTCTCCTAGCTCGTCGGGGGTGGGGTCGCCGTCGTCGAGGCCGAGCAGGGCCGCCAGCGCCCACCAGGCGAGCGACCGTCCCACCGGGGTGCCGCGGCGCCGCCCGTACGCTCCCCCTGAGGCGGCGGTCCAGGCCATCGCCGACAGCGCCCGGGAGAACGGCACCTCCCCGAGGCGGGCCCGGTGCGGCCCCAGGGCCCGGATGGCGTGGGCGGCGCTTCCTTCCACCGCCACCGCTTCGGCCCGGCCGTTGGATTGCTCCACCCACGACTGCACCAACCCGAGCAGGACATCGACCCCTTCGGCCCCCTCCAGGGGCGGGAGTCGCTCCGGCAACTCGACCCAGGCGAGTTCGGGTGGCAGCTCGTCGGGGAAGTCCGCCTTGTCCCCCCGGTAGGCCGCCACCGGATAGGACGGCTCCCACGGCTGGAGCTGCAACGGGAGGTCGAGCACCGTCGGGTCCGTCTCCCCCGCCGGTACCTCGTCGCCCCGGATGACCCGCTCGGCGGCCACCAGGGTGCGGAGCCGGGCGTCGAGCACGTGGGGCGCCAGCTGCTCCCAGGTGTGGGTCGAGGCCGCCACCTCCCACAGCGGTCCCAGGGTGAACCGTCCCGCCCCTTCCCGCACCACCCGCCCGGCGAAGGCGGCGTCCGCGTCGAGGGCGAGCCGGTACTCGACGAACTGGGCGACGCCCCATAGCTGCTTGCCGCGCTCCACCGCCTCCAGGCAGCGGTCGCGCATATCCACCATGCCCGGCCAGTCCCGGCCCGAGACGAGGCCTTCGACATGGCGGAGCAGGCCGTTGAGGTCGCTCGATTCGATGAGTTCGGTGAGGGGGACCGTCACGGTCCGGCCAACCAGGGTGGCATCCCGCGACCCTACCCGCCCCGCCGCCGGGGACGGCGGCGTCCCGGCGGGGACCCGGCGCCACCGCCGAGTGCTCTAACCTCAACCCGATGGATGCCGCACCGGTCACCGCCACGCTACTGCTGTCGTGCCCCGACCAGAAGGGCCTGGTGGCGGCGGTGTCGAACTTCGTGTTCGAGAACGACGGCAACATCATTCATGCCGACCAGCACACCGACCTCGAGGAGCACTACTTCCTGCAGCGGGTCGAATGGGAGCTGGACGGGTTCGCCGTCTCCCGCCACGACCTGCAGGACGCCTTCCGCCCCATCGCCGATCGCTTCGGCATGAACTGGAGCGTGCGCTTCTCCGACGAGATCCCGCGCATGGCGATCTTCGTCTCGCGCCAGGCCCACTGCCTCTACGACGTGCTGGCCCGCTGGAAGATGCGTGAGCTGCCGGCCGACATCCCGCTGGTGGTGTCGAACCATCCCGACCTCGGCGACGTCGCCGCCGACTTCGGGATCCCCTTCCTCCACCTCCCGGTGACGGCCGAGACGAAGCCGGAACAGGAGGCCGCCGCCATCGGCCTGCTCGCCGAACACGAGATCGACCTCATCGTGCTCGCCCGTTACATGCAGATCTTGAGCGGGGACTTCGTCGCCCGCTACCCCCACCGCATCATCAATATCCACCACTCCTTCCTCCCCGCCTTCGCCGGGGCACGCCCCTACCACCAGGCCTACGAGCGGGGGGTGAAGGTCATCGGGGCCACCGCCCACTACGTCACCCCCGACCTCGATGGGGGCCCGATCATCGAACAGGACGTGGTGCGGGTGAGCCACTCCGACGCCGTGCCCGACCTGGTCGGGAAGGGACGCGACCTGGAGAAGGTGGTCCTGGCCCGTGCCGTGCGCCTCCACCTGGAGGGAAGGGTCCTGGTGTACGGCAACAAGACCGTCGTCTTCGACTGACGATGGGGGTCGCCTGCGGCATCGTCGGGCTCCCCAACGTCGGCAAGTCCACGCTCTTCAACGCCATGACCCGGGCCGGGGTCCCGGCCGAGAACTACCCGTTCTGCACCATCGATCCTCATGTCGGCGTCGCCGTCGTCCCCGACCCGCGCCTCGCCACCCTCGCCGAGATCGTCGGCGTCCCGCAGGCGATCCCTGCCGTGGTGGAGTTCGTCGACATCGCCGGCCTGGTGGAAGGCGCCTCCCAGGGAGAGGGCCTGGGGAACCGGTTCCTGTCCCACATCCGGGAGACCGACGCCGTCGCCCACGTGGTCCGCTGCTTCGACGACCCCGACGTGGCCCACGTCGGGGGAGTGATCGATCCGGTCGCCGACCTCGAGACCGTGGAGCTGGAGCTGGTGCTCGCCGACCTCGAGACCACCGAGCGGGCCATCGACCGCCACGGGCGGCGGGCCCGGGCCGGCGACAAGCAGGAGCAGCCGGTGCTGGTGGTGCTGGAGGGGGTCCGGGAGCATCTCGCCGCCGGTTCCCCGGCCCGGTCGCTGCCGCTCGGCGACGGGGAACGAGCCCATCTCGCCGAGCTTCACCTGCTCACCGCCAAGCCGGTGATGTACGTCGCCAACGTCGACGACGCCGGAGCTGGCGGGAACCCCTACCTGGCGGCGGTGCGGGCCCATGCCGCTTCCCGCGACGCCACCGTCGTCGCCATCGCCGGGCGTCTCGAAGCCGAGATCGCCGAGCTGGACGACGCCGACAAACAGGAGTTCCTCGCCGAGCTGGGCGAGCAGGAGCCGGGCCTGGATCGGGTGGTGCACGCCGCCTACGACCTGCTCGGGCTCGGCACCTTCTTCACCTACAACGAGAAGGAGGCCCGGGCCTGGACGTTCGTGCACGGCTCGCGGGCCCCGCAGGCCGCCGGCCGGATCCACACCGACTTCGAGCGCGGGTTCATCAAGGCCGAGGTGGTCTCGTTCGACGACTTCGTGCACCTCGCCGGCGAGCACGGCGCCCGCGAAGCCGGCAAGTGGCGGGTCGAGGGCAAGGACTACGAGGTGCAGGAAGGCGACGTCATCTACTTCCGGTTTCACGTATGACCGCCGCCCTGCCTCGATTCCGAGGCCGGGCTCGATAGGATCCGGACCACCGAGGAGAGGGATCGCCGATGGGCGACCAGCGCAGGCTCCGAATCGCCGCCGCCATGGTGGTCGTCGTGGTCATCGTCGGCGTCGTCGGCTTCATGATCACCGACGATCTCGGGGTCTTCGACGCCTTCTACTTCACGGTGATCACCATCTCCACCGTCGGGTTCAACGAGCCGGCCGGCGGTTTCAGCCATGCCGGGCGCGCCCTCGCCCTCTTCCTCGTCATCGGTGGGGTGGGGTCCCTCTTCTACACTGCCACCGTCGGCTTCGAGATGGCCGTGGAGCGTCTCCTGGCCGGCCGTCGTGGTCAACGCAGGGCGAGAAGGGAGCTCTCGGGGATGCAGGATCACGTCATCCTCTGTGGGTTCGGCAACGTCGGTCGCAACGCCTACACGATCTTGCGCCGCCAGCACCAGGTAGTCGTCATCGAGGTCGACCCCGACGCCGCCCAGGCGGCCCGCGACCGGGGCGCCGTGGTGGTGGAGGGCAACGCCACCCAGGATGAGACGTTGCGAACCGCCGGTATCGACCGCTGTCGGGCCCTGGTCGCCTCGGTGCGCAAGGACGCCGACAATCTCGTCATCGTGCTCTCGGCCCGGGCTCGCCGCCCCGACCTGCTGGTGGTGGCACGGGCCACCGAGGCCGAGTCGGAGTCCAAGCTCCGCCTCGCCGGAGCGGACCGGGTGGTGTCGCCGCAGGTCGTCGGCGCCCACCGGCTGGCGTCGATGGCGGTCCAGCCCGAGATCGCCGACTTCATCGACCTCGTGATCCGGGGTGAGCTCTTCGAGCTGCACGTCGAGCACTTCGAGGTCGCCAACGGGTCGGCGCTGGACGGCCGCTCGATCGGGGAGTCGGCGATCCGCCGGCTCTCCGGTGCTTCGGTGCTGGCGGTGCGGCACATTTCGGGGCCGGCCACGGTCAACCCCAACCCGGAGCAGGTGATCGAGCACGGGGACGTCCTCATCGCCGTCGGCACCGAAGCCCAGGTGGCGGCCCTCCGCTCGCTGGCGTGTGACCCGGCTCAAACCGGATAATCCCACCCTTCCCACCGGCGCGGCTTGCCTCTCGCATCCGGCCGGCGCGTCGGGCTTCTGTGACGAGGCCACGGCTGGCGGCGGTGCAATTGCCGTCCCACCGTGCCTCCCGGCCTTCGTCGATGAGGGATCGCGGAGCCGGTCGGCCCGGCCCGGGGCGCACAGGAAGGGAGACTCAAGGCCCGTAACGGCGGCAACGACGCCGGAACCCTCCACGCCGTCAACGGCCCCTGGAGCGAGAACACCGTCACCTGGAACAACGCCCCGCCGGTCGGCGAAGAACTGATCGATCTCCCCGGGGCCCCCTCCGGCTGGTACGAGATCGACGTCACCTCGCTGCTGCAAGCCGGGTATTGGGAGTTCTACTTCCTGCCCGTCACCGACAACGGCATCCACTACGCCTCCAAGGAGACCACCGACCTCAACCTGCGCCCCGAGCTGGTGGTGACCGTCGCCGATCCGACCACCACCACCACCGAGGCTTCGACCACCACCGAGGCCACCACCAGCAGCAGCAGCACCACGACGTCAACGTCGACGACGACGACCACGACGTTGCCGCCGGTGGAGCTGGGCCCGCGTTTCGTGGTGGCCGGCGACATCGCCGACTGTTCGTGGACCCGTGACAGCGACACCGCCGACCTGGTGCTCGCCGAGCCCGACGCCCTCGTGCTCACCGCCGGCGACAACATCCAATCCAGCGGCCGACCCCAGGACTACCAGCTCTGCTACGAGCCGACCTGGGGCCAGTTCAAGGACCGCACCCGCTTCACCCCCGGGAACCACGACTACGAAGTCGAGGACGCCTACTACGCCTACACCGGAGCCGACCCGTACTACTCGTTCGACCACGACGGCTGGCACTTCGTCATGCTCAACTCCGAGATCCCCGCCGGGCCGTTCTCCGCCCAGTACGCCTGGCTGCAGCAGGACCTGGCGAGCAACGACGCCCGCTGCACCGTCGCCGTCTGGCACCGGCCGGTCTATTCCTCGATCGGATACGACTCGACGATGCAGAGCATCTTCGACCTCGCCGCCGCCAACGGCGTCGACCTCGTCTTCAACGGCCATCGCCACAACCTGGAGGTGTTCGCCCCGATGGACGACGCCGGTCGCTTCGACCCGACCGGGACCCGCCAGGTCGTCGCCGGCATCGGGGGCGCTCCCCACTACGCCTTCCCGGCGGGCGCCCCGGCCGCCAACAGCGAGATCCGCGACGACGACCACTGGGGTGTCGTCGTGGTCGACTACTCCTACGGCAACGGCTACACCATGACCTTCAAGGACACCACCGGCGCCGTCCACGACCTCGGCTACGCAGCCTGCAACTGAGTGCGAGTCGCCGGCGGCGCGGGCCGTGTCGACCCGGCGCGGACCGCCATCGGTGGGTGACGGCTTTCCCGCGAAATCCGGCCCCGACGGCTCCTAGAATCGTGAAGGAATGATGCGACGGCGCGGGATTTCGGTGGTGGCTGCTCGGCTCCGGAGACTCACCTCTCCAATGACCATATTGGTGGCCCTGGTGGGCCCGGTGCTGCACGCCGTGCACCGCAGCGATCTCCCCAGCCTCGACAACCAGGACCCGTCCGGTGCCTTCGGCGCCGAGGACGCTCCGCTGCTCCGGATCGCCGTGCTCGGCGACAGCTCGGTCACGGCGCCCGGTGTGGTACCTCTCGATGCCTGCTGGGTCCGGCGTCTGGCGTTGGGTCTCGCCGACCGTTACCGGGTCGAGGTGTGCAGCATCGCGGTGGGCGGGTCCAAGGCCCGTGATGTGCTCGCCACCCAAGTGGCGGCCGCCATCGCCACCCGGCCGCACATCGCCCTCGTGTCGGTGGGAGCCAACGACGCCCTGCGCGCCACGCCGTTGCGGCGCTTCGAAGCCGAAATCGACCAGATCCTGACGACACTGTGCGCCGCCGGGATCGCGGTCGGGATCTCCGGCATCGGCGATCTGGGCACGATCCCCCGCCTCCCCAACGTTCCCCGCCGGGCCGCCCGCATCCGGGGCCGGATGATCGACCGCGCCGTGCGTCGCGCCGCCCGCCGCCATCCGGGCGTGCTCAAGTCGGACACCTGGGGACCGGGCTGGAAACCGTTCGTGTCAGGCGATCCGGCCGTCATCTTCGCCCCTGACATGTTCCACGCCTCGGCCGAGGGTCACGCCATCTACGCCGCCTCGATGCAGGTTGTGCTGGACGGGCTGCTCGAGCAGGTCGGCCGCTAGCCGCCCAGCACGTCGCGGATCATGGACGTGATGGTGCCCACCGCTCCCGGGTTGTAGCCCTCCGGCACGATGATGTCGGCGTAGCGCTTCGACGGCTCGACGAACTGGAGATGCATCGGTCGCACCTGGTTGAGGTACTGGTCGATGACGGATTCGACGGTGCGAGCCCGCTCGACCATGTCGCGTTGCAGGCGGCGAATGAGTCGTAGGTCGGCGTCGACGTCGATATAGATCCTCAGGTCCATCATCTTGCGCAACTCCGGCTCCGCCAGCACCAGGATCCCCTCCACCAGCACCACCGATTCGGGCTCGATGCGGATGGTCTTGTCGGTGCGGAGGTGGGCGGCGAAGTCGTAGACCGGCCGTTCGATCGCCTGTCCCGACCGCAATTCCTCGAGATGGTGGATGAGGAGATCGGTTTGCAGCGAATCGGGATGGTCGTAGTTGACGGCGGCCCGTTCCTCGAAGGGCAGCAGGCCGAAGTCGCGGTAGTAGGCGTCGTGCGGGATCAGGGCGACCGTGTCGTTGCCGACGGCGTCGACCACGGCCCGGGCGATCGTCGTCTTCCCCGATCCGGAACCACCGCCGATACCGATGACGACGGTGCGGCTCTCGCCTCCGGTCGGCCAGTCGCGGTCCGTGGTGTGGCGGTTGGCCGTCATCGAGGCTCTCCCGTTTGTTGCCCGCGGTGAAGCTAGCACCCGCCCGGTCCCCTCTCTTCTCGAGAGGGGACCGGCGAGCCGCAGGCAAGCCGAGGAAGGTGCAGCGTTGCCGGGTCTGGGCTGACCCTCCCCGGATCGTGCGCCTGCGGCGAACTCTCTGACCCTCCCTGCCAGCAGGGAGGGTGAAAGAGAGGCCGAATCAGCCGGGTCCCCGCCGCGACCCTCCCCGAATCGCCGCAGCCTCCGGCTGCGCCTCTACGACGCCTCCGCCTGCGGCGGAGGGAACCTCCCTGATCCCAGGGAGGGTGAAAGAAAGGCCAGCAGGGACGGTGACGGAAGCTGTCGTCCCCCCTGCCCGTTCCCTCCTCCCCCACTGCCCGTTCCCTCGTCCCCCCTGGAATCAGGGGGGACCGGCGAGGCGCCGCCCAGAGCGGCGGCGTTCGAGCCGAGGGGGTCCCATGCAGTCGCTCACCGACCCTCCCCGACTCTTGGACGGTGAGAAGTGGGTATCGTGGTCGTGATCCCACCCCGGGGAGTTCGGGAACGCCGAGCTGAGAGGGTGGCCGGTGTAGGCACCGCCTACGGACGCCGCCGACCCGTGGAACCTGAACTGGGTCATACCAGCGGAGGAAGCGAGTGGACGCGAGCACCGAGAAGCATCCAGGTCCCGCCCTGGTCATCGCCGGCGGCGACGCCATCGATCCCGCCGTGCTCTCCGACCTCCCCTCCCCCGCCTGGGTGGTGGCGGCCGACTCGGGTCTCGACCGTGCCGGGGCGCTCGGCATCCGCCCCGATCTCGTCATCGGGGACATGGACTCGGTGGACCCTGCGACTTTGGCGGCGGTGGAACGCTCCAGCGTGCCCGTCGAGCGCTACCCGGCCGACAAGGACGCCACCGACCTCGAACTCGCCCTGGAGCGGGTGATCTCCCGCGGCTTGGCGCAGGCGATCGTCATCGGCGGCCACGGTGGTCGCCTCGATCACCTGCTCGGTAACGCCCTCCTCTTCGCCGCCGACCGGTTCGCCGCGGTGCGGATCGAGTGGCGGATCGGGACCACCCGGATCCTCGTCGTTCGCCCCAATCACCCGGGGCGGATCGAGGGTGAGGACGGGGATACCGTGTCGATCCTCTCCGTCGGCGGTGACGCCGTCGGGGTTACCACCTCCGGGATGCGCTGGCCCCTCGGCGGGGCCCCGCTCCCGACCGGTTCGACTCGTGGGATCAGCAATCTGCTGACCGGCCGGGAAGGCACCGTCACCGTGGACGGCGGGGTCTTGCTGGTGATCCACGAAAGGAACCCATCCGATGCGTAACCGGATCACGATCCTGCTCCTGGCGGCTTCGCTGGCCGTGGCGGCCTGCGGCGACGACGCCGCCACCACCACCGCAGCCGCCACCACCGAGCCTGCTCCTTCCGAGTTGGTCCTCATGACCCACGATTCCTTCGCCGTCTCCGACGGTGTGCTCGAGGCCTTCACCGCCGAGACCGGGATCGTGGTGAGCGTGCTCCAGGCCGGCGACGCCGGCACCATGCTCAGCCAGGCGATTCTCACCAAGGACGACCCGATCGCCGACGTGCTCTACGGCATCGACAACACGTTCCTGTCCCGCGCCCTCGACGAGGACCTCTTCCTCCCCTACACCTCGCCCCGGCTCGACGTGGTGCCCGGCGACCTGGTGCTCGACGCCGAGCACCGGGTGACCCCGATCGACTTCGGCGACGTCTGCCTCAACTACGACAAGGAGGCCTTCGCCTCCTCCGGGTTGCCGGTGCCGGAGACGCTGCGGAACCTGGCCGATCCCCGTTACGACGGGACCCTGGTGGTGGAGGACCCGGCCAGCTCGTCGCCGGGCCTCGCCTTCCTGCTGGCGACGATCGCCACCTTCCCCGAGGGCGGCGACTACGACTGGCGCGACTACTGGTCCGACCTCGCCGCCAACGACGTGCTCGTCACCTCCGGGTGGGAGGAGGCCTACTACAGCTCGTTCTCCGGCGGCTCCGGGGAAGGTGACCGGCCGCTAGTGGTGTCGTACGCCTCGTCGCCCCCGGCCGAGGTCTACTTCGCCGATCCCCCGGTCGAGGAGGCGCCCACCGCGGTGATCACCGACGGCTGCTTCCGCCAAATCGAGTTCGCCGGCGTGCTCGCCGGGACCGCCTACCCGGAGGCGGCAGGCCGACTGATCGACTTCCTGCTCTCCGACACGTTCCAGGAGGACATCCCGCTGACGATGTTCGTATTCCCCGCCAGCACCGAGGCGACCCTGCCTCCGGTGTTCGTCGACTTCGCCACCATCCCGGATCACACCGCCACCGTGGATCCCGCCGCCATCGACGCCCACCGGGAGGAATGGATCGAGCAGTGGACCGACGCCGTCCGCTGAGCCGCACCCGCGGGAGCGGGCGCCTCGGATCCGTGCTGCTGGTGGCGGTCCCGGTGATGTTCCTCGGGTACTTCTTCGTGTACCCGGTGGTGACGATCATCGTCACCGGCCTCGCCCCCGACGGCCGGCTCGACCTGGCGCCGTTCGGGGCCGTCTTCGGCCGCCCTTCCCTGCTCGGGGTGGCGTGGTTCACCCTGTGGCAGGCGATCGCCTCCACCTTGCTCACGCTGCTCGTCGGCCTTCCCGGCGCCTACGTCCTGGCCCGCTACGACTTCCCGGGCCGGCGCCTGGTCCGGGCCGGGGTGACGATCCCGTTCGTGTTGCCGACGGTGGTGGTGGGCAGCGCCTTCCTCGCCTTGTTGGGGCCGGGTGGGCCCCTCGGCGTCGACCTGCGCCGTACCGTGTGGGCCATCCTCATCGCCCACGTCTTCTTCAACTACGCGGTGGTGGTGCGCACCGTCGGCAGCTACTGGGAGCGGCTCGACCCGTCGCTGGAGCAGGCCGCCCGGGTGCTGGGGGCGAACCGTTGGCAGACGTTGCGCGAGGTGACCCTGCCGTTGCTGCGGCCGGCGATCGCCTCGGCCGCCTCGATCGTGTTCCTCTTCACGTTTACGTCGTTCGGGGTGATCCTCATCCTGGGCGGTCTACACCACGCCACCATCGAGGTGGAGATATGGCGCCAGGCAACCGCCCTGCTCGACTTCCCGGTGGCAGCCGCCCTGGCGGTGCTGCAACTGGTCGGGGTCTCGGCGATCCTCGTCGCCTACTCCCGCTACCAGCAACGCCGCAGCCACCAGTTCCGGCTCCGGTCCGCCGCCACCGCCCGCCGCCCCACCGGCTGGGGAGCCCGCTTGGTGGTGGCCGCAAACCTCGGGTTCATGGCGGTGCTGCTCGGCACTCCCCTGCTGGTGCTGGTGTACCGCTCGGTGCGGACGCCCTCCGGGCTCGGCCTCGCCTTCTACCGGGGCTTGACCGAGCGGACCGGCAGTGGCCTGTTCGTGCCTCCGGCGACCGCCATCGGCAACTCGCTGCGCTTCGCCTTGCTCGCCACGGTGCTGGCGGTGGTGGTGGGGTTGCTGGCGTCGGCGGTGGTGGCCTACCGCCGCGGGGTCGCCGCCCGTACCTTCGACGCCCTGCTGATGCTCCCCCTCGGAACCTCGGCGGTGACGCTGGGCTTCGGCATGCTGCTCGCCCTCGACGTCCCGGTCGACCTCCGCACCTCGCTGTGGCTGATCCCGGTGGCCCACTCGCTGGTGGCGATTCCGTTCGTGGTGCGCACCGCGGTGCCGGTGATGCGCAGCATCCAGCAGCGACTCCGCGACGCCGCCGCGGTGCTGGGGGCGTCGCCGGGGCGGGTGTGGCGCGAGGTCGACCTGCCGCTGGTGGCGCGGGCCGGCCTGGTCGGGGCCGGCTTCGCCTGCGCGGTGTCGCTCGGTGAGTTCGGGGCGACCTCGTTCCTGGCGCTGCCCACCAACCCGACGTTGCCGACTGCCATCTTCCGCCTCCTCGGCCAGCCGGGAGCGGCGACGTTCGGGCGGGCGATGGCGCTCAGCACCCTGCTCATGCTGCTCACCGGGCTGGCGGTGCTGCTGATCGAGCGGGTCCGGGTCGGCAAGCTGGGTGAGTTCTGATGCTGGAGTGCCGTGACATCACCGTGCGCTTCGACGACCACCTCGCTCTCGCCGGGGTGGATCTGACGGTGCCGGGCGGGGCCGTGGTGGCGGTGATGGGTCCTTCGGGGTGCGGCAAGACGACCCTGCTGCGGGTGATCGCCGGCCTGCAGCGTCCCGCCACCGGCACCGTGGCCTGGGACGGTGAACCGCTCGACGCGGTGCCGACCCACCGCCGCGGCTTCGGCATGATGTTCCAGGACCATGCCCTCTTTCCCCATCGCACCGTGGCCGGCAACGTCGAGTTCGGGCTGCGGATGGCCGGTATGGCGCCCGCCGATCGGGCCTGGAGGGTGGCCGAGGTGCTGGACCTGGTAGGTCTCGCCGGCTACGACGACCGCTCCGTCGCCGACCTCTCCGGCGGCGAGCAGCAGCGGGTCGCCCTGGCCCGCACCCTGGCGCCCTCGCCCCGGCTCATCATGCTCGACGAGCCGCTCGGCTCCCTCGACCGGGCGTTGCGGGACCGCCTCATCGGCGAGATGCGGGGCATCTTCGCCGGCCTCGGGATCACCGTGCTCTACGTGACCCACGACCAGGACGAGGCGTTCGCGGTCGCCGACCGAGTCGTCGTGATGCGGGCCGGGACGGTGGAGCGGCAGGGCGAGCCGGAGGAGCTGTGGCGGGATCCGGGTACCGAGTTCGTGGCCCGGCTCCTCGGCGCCGGCGCCATCGTCACCGCCTCGGTGACCGGCGGCCGCGCCGATCTCGGCTGGACGATCGTTGCCGTCGATCTCCCGAACGGCGTGCACCGGGTCCTCGTCCCGGCTCCGGCGGTCACACTCGACGACGCTGGGCCGGTCGACGGGGAGGTGCTGGCCAACGTGTACCGGCGCGGTGGGTTCGATCTGTGGGTGGCGGTGGGCCACGACGTGCTCGAGACCCGGTCCCCGGTGCGGATCCCGATCGGTTCCCCGCTTCGGCTTCGCATCGACGGGACGGCGCTGGTGCGCCTCGCGCCGTCTGGCTGACGGTCGCCCTCCTCTCGTCCCCTGGAATCAGGGGGGAGCCGTTCTGTCGTCCCCCCTGGAATCAGGGGGGACCTGGCGAAGCGCCGTCCAGAGCGGCGGCGTTCGAGCCGAGGGGGGTCCCGTGCCGCCCCCCGCCGCGACCCTCCCCGAATCGCCGGCGGCTTCGCCACCGCCTCTACGACGCCTCCGCCTGCGGCGGAGGGAACCTCCCTGATCCCAGGGAGGGTGACATGAGTGACCTACTGGCCTTCGTAGGACTCCACGACGTCCTCGACGATGTCGAGGGTGACGCCGGCCACCGCCAGGATCTCGGGAGTGTCGCCGCCGGCGTGGTAGCGCCGGCGGGCAACGACGCGGTCGATGCCGGTGCTGGCGATCAACATGGCGCAGACCCGGCACGGCTCCATCGAGCAGTACATCGTCGTCCCCTCGAGGCGTAGCCCGTAGCGGGCCGCCTGCACGATGGCGTTCTGCTCGGCGTGCACGGTGCGAACGCAGTGCTGGCGGGTCGTCCCGTCCTCATCGGTCACCTGCTTGAGGTCGTGGCCGACCTCGTCGCAGTGCGGCATCCCGGAGGGAGAGCCGACGTAGCCAGTGCAGATGATGCGTTTGTCGCGCACGACGACGCACCCGCTCTTGCCCCGGTCGCAGGTGGCGCGGGTGGCCACCTGGTCGACCAGGCTCAGGAAGTAGTCGTCCCAGCTCGGTCTCATCGGAGCGAAGAGTAGAGGAATCGCCGGTTCCCTCGTCCCCCCTGGCATCAGGGAGGAGCCATTCTGTCGTCCCCCCTGGCATCAGGGGGGACCGGCGAGGCGCCGCCCAGAGCGGCGGCGATCGAGCCGAGGGGGGAGCCATTCTGTCGTCCCCCCTGGAATCAGGGGGGACCGGCGAGGCGGCTCCGCAGGAACCGAGCGAGCCGAGGGGGGTCGCGGTTCCTGTCGCGGTGAGGGACCCCACCGCGACCCTCCCCGAATCGCCGCAGCCTTCGGCTACGCCTCTACGACGCCTCCGCCTGCGGCGGAGGGAACCTCCCTAATCCCAGGGAGGGTGAGAGAAGCTCCCCCTACTCCTCGATGCCTCCCAGCAGCTCGGCGGTGTACACCACCTGCCCGAAGCTGGCGTCGATGTTCACCGCCGTGTAGCGGGACAGCTCTCTTGCCCGGTACACCTTCCCGGAGCTGCCGCTGGTGATGTCGAAGGTGTGGGTGGCGTCGAGGATGAACAGCAGCGAGTACCCCAGGTCGCTGGCGTCCCGCGCCGTCGTTTCGCAACACATGTTCGTCTGGATGCCGCACACCGCAACGCTGCGGATGTGGCGGTCGGTGAGCCATCCGTGCAGGTCGGGCTCGCCGAGGAACGCCGAATGCACCGACTTCGACACCAGCAGGTCGGGCTCGACGGACCGCAGGAACGGCATGAGCTGGTTGCCCGGAGTGCCGGCCTGCAACGGCGAGCCGGGTTTGGTCGAGTCGTGCCGTACGTAGACGATCGGCCAACCCTGATCCCGCCACGCGGCGACGAGCTGCTCGATGTTGGTTTCGGAGGTCGGGTTGTTGCGCGCCCCCCAGTAGGTCTCGTCGCTGAACCCGGCCTGGACATCGACCACGACCAGCGCCGTGGCGTCGCTCCAGTCTGTCATCGTTCGTCCCTCTGTCTGGATGGCCCGGCGGCAGCCAGCCGGGCCGGGGCGGTGGTTCGAGACTGTGTTCTGTGGGAATCGTACCCCTCGAACGGGCGCCGTGGCCGGACATCGGCTGCCTATGCTCCACGGCATGACACCCCCGCTGCGCCTCCGCGTGCTCCCCGGGAGGCTCGCCGTGGCCCGGCTCGACCCCACCGACGAGGTGCCGTCGTGGGCCTGGACCGGCCCGATAACGTCGGTGACCCGCACCGAGACCGAGCTGTCGGTGCTGTGCGACGACGAGGCGGTGCCCGAGGACGTGACCGCCGCCCGGCGCTGGCGGGCGCTGCAGGTGACCGGTCCCCTCGATTTCGGCCTCGTCGGGGTGCTGGCCCGCATCACCGAGACGTTGGCGACGGTGGAGGTGAGCATCTTTGCCGTCTCCACCTACGACACCGACCTGGTGCTCGTCCCGGAGGGTGAGCTGAGCCGGGCGGTCGAGGCGCTGGCGCGGGCCGGCTACCGGGTGGTCAGGGACTGACCGGAGCCGGGCGCCACCTCGACCATGCCCTCCTCGGTGGCGAGCACGCCCACCCGCACGTCGTGGGCGTCGACGGGGAGTTCGTCGACCACCAGCTCGGCCGGGACCACCCCGACCCGCGTCGCATCGTCACGGCATCGGGGCAGGAGCCGGTCGAAGTAGCCGGCGCCACGGCCGAGCCGGCTGCCGTAGAGGTCGAAGGCGAGCCCGGGCAGCAGCAGCAGGTCGATCTCCTCCGGGTCTACCTGCGGCGTCATCGGGTGGGGTTGCAGGAACCCGTGGCGGTGCACCTGGAGCGGGCCGTCGAGGTGGTGCACCGTCAACTCCCCGCCCCGCTCGGGGGTGCGGGTGGCGAGGAACCGGGTGGCGAGCCCGGCGTCGCGCAGCGGCGTCAGATCGACCTCGTCGGGCAGCGGTAGATACACCAGCGTCGTGCCCGCCGCCGCCAGCGGCTCCCAGGCGGCCAGCACCGCCACGATGGCGGCGGAGGCGGAGGCCCAGTCGATCCCGGCCCGCCGGGCCCGCGCCCAAGCCCGCCATTCGCTCTTGGGCGCGCCGGGCGGGGGCTGGGGCGGTTCGGTCACCCGAGGAGGCGCGGCCCGAGCTTGGCGAACTCGTCCTGAATGGAGTAGGGCACCACGTAGCCGTCCTCGGAGCGGATGTCGCCCAGGTTGGCGGCGACGTCCTCGACGGTGAGCGGCCCTTCCCCGGAATGCTTGAAGTAGCCGTCGCTGAGGGCGACGAAGTAGCGGCTCACCGATCCGCCGCCGGCGGACCAGATCTCACCCGATACCTCGCATTCCTCCGACGCCAGGTAGGCGACGACCGGCGACACCAGCTCGGGGGTGAGCCCGCTGAGGGCGTCGCCGAAGACCCCTGCGGTCATACGGGTGTGGGCGATGGGCGCCACCGCGTTCACTTTGATGCCGTGGTTGCCGCCTTCGAGCTTCAGCACGTTCATCAGCCCGATCAGGCCCATCTTGGCGGCGGCGTAGTTGGCCTGCCCGAAGTTGCCGAGCAGGCCGCTGGCGCTGGTGGTGAAGATGATGCGCCCGTAGCCCTGCTCCTTCATGTGGGCGAAGGCAGGCCGGGTGACGTAGAAGGCGCCCCGCAGGTGCACGTCGAGCACGGCATGCAGGTCATCGAGGTCGAGCTTGGCGAAGGAGTGGTCGCGGATGATCCCGGCGTTGTTGACCACGATGTCGACCCGGCCGAAGTGGTCGAGCGCCGCCTGCACGATGCCGGCGGCGTGCGCCGGGTCGGACACCGACGAATGGTCCGCCACCGCCCGGCCGCCGGCCGCTTCGATCTCGGCGACGACGGCGTCGGTCGATTCGCTGCTGACGCCCTCCCCGTGGACGGATCCGCCGACGTCGTTGACGACGACGGCGGCCCCCCGGGCGGCGAGGAGGAGGGCATGTTGCCTGCCGAGCCCGCCACCGGCGCCGGTGACCACGGCAACTCGATCCTGGAAACCGATCATGTGGTGCTTTCCTCCATCGTGTCGTCCCCTCCCGAAGGACGATAGCGGCGGGGACCACGGCTGCGTGGGGCTAGGTGGCGGCCCCTCGCAGCGCCGGTGCCAGGTCCCCGGTGGTGCCGACGGCGACGTCGTCGAGGCCGAGCCAGCCGGCCATGGTGCGGGCCTCGGCGATCAGGGCGGGTGCCACCCGTCCCGGGTCGGCGCCGGGTTCGAGGTGGGCGGCCCGGATGAGGAGGGCGCCGCCGGCCCGATCGGCTTTGAGGTCGACCCGGGCGACGAGCCGCCCGTCGAGCAGGAACGGCAGCACGTAGTAGCCGTAGACCCTGTCGGGCTTGGGGACGTAGACCTCGATGCGGTACCGCATCCCGAAGATGCGCTCGGTGCGGTCCCGTTTCCAGATCAGCGAGTCGAAGGGGCACAGCAGGGCCGCTCCGGTCACGGCGTGGGGGCGCCGCGCCTCGGGGTGGAGGTAGGCGGGCTGGCGCCACCCGTCGACCTCGACTTCGACGAGGTGCCCGCCGGCGGCCAGCTCCTGGACGACAGGGCGGGCGCTGGGGGCGTGGAGGCGGTAGTAGTCGGCGAGGTCGTCGGCGGTACCGATGCCGTGGTGGCGGGCAGCGAGCAGCAGCAGTTCCCGGTGGGCGGTGTCCCGGTCGGGGATCTCCCCGTCGAGGTGGGCGGCGGCGATGACCCGTTCCGGCAGGTCGTAGACGCGGGTGAAGTTGGCGGTGCGGTAGGCGGTGAGGCGGCCCTTGGAGAAGAGCCACTCGAGGGTGGTCTTGCCCTTGTTGTGCCCCCACCAGGGACCGCGGCGGGCTCCCGGGTCGGCCAGCTCGCCGACGCTGCGGGGCCCGTGGGTGGCGATCTCGTCGTAGACGAGGTCGAGGTAGTCGGGGTGCTTCTCGAGCACGTCCTGGATCCGGTGCCAGGGCTCCCGTTCCGCCATCCGCCACCGGAACAGCCGGTGCCGTTCCACCGGCAGCAGCGACGCCTCGTGGCCCCAGTACTCGAAGATCTCGCCGCTGCGGGCGGTGTAGGCGTCGAGGGCGACCGGATCGTAGGGGCCGAGCCGGGCGAACGTCGTGAGGTAGTGGGCGCGGGCGACCACGTTGACCGAGTCGAGCTGGAGTAGCCCGACCTGGCGGAACATGCGGCGGAAGTGGCGCCGGTCGATGCGGCCCGCCGGGCGGGGGTCGGCGAAGCCTTGGGCGGCGAGGGCGATCTTCCTCGCGACGTCGTGGCTCATCCGGCGCACGGGGTCCTCCCTGAAACGGCCGGGCTACGCTAGCGACCCATGTTCCGCAAGGTCTTCCTCGCATTGAAGATGGCGGTGGCGGCTCCGACGTTCATGCTGTTCACGATCTTCATGTCGGCGGTGTTCATCGTTGTGATGCTGCTGCGTCTCCACGGCGTCGCCGAGGCGGCGATCCGCCTCTGGAGCCGCCTGTTCCTCTCCATCCCTCCGGTGAAGCTGGAGGTGGAGGGTCGGGAGAACGTGGTGCCGGGCGAGCAGTACGTGTTCTTGGCGAATCATCTCTCGAATCTGGACATCCCGGCGCTGTTCCTGGCGATCCCGACCCCGATCCGGTACCTCGCCAAGAAGGAGGTGTACCGGATCCCGATCTTCGCCCAGGCACTCAAGATCGGCGGCATCGTCAAGATCGACCGTGGCGCCGGCGCCGTCACCTACCAGGCGATCAACGAGGGGGTGGCCCGGGCCAAGGAGCGCGGGTACTCGCTGATCATCTTCGCCGAGGGCACCCGGGCCCGCGGCCAGGACTTGGCGCCGTTCAAGAAGGGTGCCTTCCGCATCGCCATCATGACGGGGCTCCCGGTGGTGCCGGTGACCATCAACGGCACCTGGGAGGCGTGGGCACCCGGGTCGAAGCTGATCTACCGGCACGACGCCAAGATCGTCATCGACGAGCCCATCCCCACCGAGGGCCTCGAACAGACCGATATCGGTGACCTCCGTGACAAGGTCCGCGACATCATCGACACCAGGTACCAGGAGCTGCGAGCAGCGAGGTAGGCCTTCTTCAGTCGTAGACACCCGGCATCCAGGTGCCGCCCTCCCGCACCTCGCACAGGAACGCCCCGATCTCTACGGTTCCGTCGCAGCGTTCACGATCTCACTGCACAACGACGGATCGAACGTCACCGTCCGAGACACGGGCTCAGCCCACCGTTTCTCGTAGCCCGGGAGGCCCACGACCGTGACAAGCACCTCACTCAGTCGCGTGACGTCGTAGCCGACCGTCCTCAGACTCTCCGTGACTCCCGCAACACAGGCAGGTTCTCGCGAAGCGCCGCCTCCCGCCTCGCATTCGTCCGCGCAACCTCGGCTCGAGCAAACTCCCGATCGGTGAGAAGACGCTTGATCCACGCGTCTGCCGCTGCACGCTCATCAGATCGACCGGTTTTCACAGGATTTCCTTCAGCGAGATCACACCCTGATCGAACAGCTGCTGCATTCACCTTCTCCCGGTTGGCGATCGCCCAACTGGCGCTCCATCGCGCACGCCAGCTCCACAATCGAGTCCGGTGCCGAGCGGTGCCTGCGGGATGGAGTACGTCGTGATCTCATGAACTCCGGTCCCGGCAACGACGACCCCAGCGTACCCGTGCTGTTCAGTGGAGCCTGTCCGCAGAATCGGGCCGGGCCGCTTCGAGCTGCTCCAAGAACCGGGCCACCGCCCGGTTGTGCCTCTCCACCGTATCCAAGAACAACGGATGAAACGGCACCCCACCGACGAACACCGTCTCTCCGTTCTCCAGATCGGCGACGATCGCCGCCGATGTCGGATTGATGTCGTCACGCCGGAATCGGCGGACCTCCGACCACGGCAACCATCGCCTCCGCCACAACCCGACACCCACCCCCTGGATCCCCACCGGAACATTCGATCTACGCCATATCGCCCATACGGTCGCCACCGCCACCGCCTCGAGCACCACAGCGAATGCACCGAGCTCTGGGGCGCGCACCAACATGCCAACCATGAAGAACAGGCCGAGGCAGCCCAGAAGCACCCACCCGACCAAGCCAGGGATCGTCGCGTGCGGTCGAGTCTGGATACGGCGAGTCATGGCAGGAGGATATCGATCAATCTCTTGGTGAGGCTTCTTACGATCCGCGGGAACGACTGAACGAGCCCAATCTCGATGGTCATCGCCAGACCGTAACCACGCGCAACCGACCATAGACCAATCGCGCGTCCGGAAGCGTCAACATACCTGGCGGCGTGTGCGCCAAGGGCCCCACCAGTCCCACCAAGGACGACCCCGCCTAGCAATTGGCCAGCCAGCTCGCGCCCCGAGAAGTGCAGGCAATCGCCGCCGATGCAATCAAGAGATTCATCGCCGGCCCAGTTGGCGAGAGCACCCGTAACGCTACCCACGGCGATGGGACAGCCCAGGCCCGCCGTTCCTGCACAGAATGCGTCAACCGCGGCGATGGCGGCGGCAACCACGGCTACGTTCTTCGCCGCCTCCAGCACGGGCATGATCCAGTCCTTGTTGTCGTCCCAGAAGTCCGACGCACGCTGGGCAACAGCCTCGGAGGCATCGCCTATCGCCCCGATAACCGGGGCGTCACCGACCGCGTCGCGCCAGTAGTAGCTGTCGTCACGGCAGTTCACACATCCATTGGTATCAGGGTCATCGAGCGCGCCGTAGTCGTAGCCGTAGTCCCACGAGGAGGATCCGGTCTGTCGACATGGCCCCGCGTAGATCTGCTGACCGGCAATAACACAATGCCCACTCGGGTCAGTGTTCGTGACCGGATTGTTCTGCACATACGAGTACCGGTTCAGGTTCTGCGGATCGGTCGGATCGGGCACGATGCTGTCGGCGGAGATGAACCGGCCGACGAGCGGGTCGTAGTAGCGGGCCTGGTAGAGCATCAACCCCGTCGACGCATCGAGCCGCTGACCGGTGAACCCGACATCCGTCGGCACCGCAGGCTCCGAAGAACCCCGCAACCCACCCCACGGGTAGTAGAACTGGCGTAGCGTCTCGGATCCGTCGACGCGATACGACACCGACGTCGACCCCAGGTGATCCCCAAGCAGGTAATAGAGGTCACCGTCACGGCGCATCGCCACCAACGACCCGTCGAACTGGTAGTACACCGTCTCCGACACCACCGCACCGTCACCAGCCGTCAACACCCCCAACCGCGTATCCCCGTCGCCGACAACCGCCTCCGGCTCGACAGCTGCCACTGGCGTCGCCGCAGTGGTGAACGTCACAGGTGACATCGCCGCTGCCATAGCGCCGGTCAGCTCCACCAACGACGCATCGTCGAAAGTCACCCAGCCCGACGCCGTCTCCAGCCGCAAACGCACCCTCGCAGTGACCGCACCCATCGGGCGCTGGATGATGCCGCCACGCTCTGTCCACGTCTCCGACACGTCACCCGGCTCCCCCTCCTCGACTACCGACTCGGAGATCAGGGCTTCCCCGGCGTCGAACCACGCCACGGACACCCGCCACACCGACTCGCCGAAGGAATCATCCCCATCGACCTCACCGCGCAACCAGGCACCAACATCGATCAGACCCGCCGACACCGAGATCGCATCCGACTCCAGATACCCGGTGGCGTGGTTGGTGATGGTGTAGCCGTTCGAGCCGCTCCGGCCCTCCGCAGGCCCCCAATCACCCCGCCACAATCCCGTCCCCGGGAAACCGGACG
>Ga0315548_1001367_pt1 | contig 20685 bp, 20 predicted proteins | sample SalMarSW160110MG_2_FD_202540 | JGI IMG/M metagenome (GOLD analysis project Ga0315548, IMG submission 202540) | Salt marsh sediment microbial communities from the Plum Island Ecosystem LTER, Massachusetts, United States - Salt Marsh Sediment SW1601-110 ...
GCTTCGGAACTTTCGGATATACTCCATTGCCTCGATAAGAGCATCAGCTTTTACAATTGCTTTTTCCAATTCTCAATAATCTCCAAAAAACAGGCAACACGAGCTGGAAGCCCGCGGCCTCGCCGCGAGGCGGGCTCGTGTTACTAACAAGCCGCTTACTTTATGAATTAGTGCTTCTTTAGTCAAGTTATATTTACCCGCCGGTCTTAAACAGAGGCTTGTTACTTGAAAATAGCTGTTTATCATATTATAATGTTGGCTTTTTCGCTGGTCCTTATTTTGGAGTATAGAAAAATAAGATTCAGAGCAATACTTTTCGACCTTGACGGAACGCTTCTCGATACGCTGACAGACATTGCAGATTCTATGAATGCTGCTCTGCAGCGTTTCGGTTTTCCTTCTCATCCGGTTGAGGCGTACCGATATTTCGTTGGTGACAGCGTAAGCTCCCTTGTCAGAAGAACACTGCCGAAAGAGCATTTGAACGACGAAAATATAGACAGATGTCAGTCTTTTATGCTCGACGAATACAGTCGGCGATGGTCTGTGAACACAAAACCTTATCCGCAGATACCGGAGCTTCTCAGAGAGCTTGAGGAGCGTAATGTCCCGAAGGCAGTACTATCGAACAAACCTGATAACTTCACGAAATTGACAGTAAAGGAACTTCTCAGCGGCTTCTCGTTTGATATTGTTCAGGGCGTCAATGATGATGTCAAAAGAAAGCCGGACACGGCTGCTGCTCTGGGTATCGCGGAGAAGCTGAAGATTGCCCCTGCGGATTTTCTTTATCTCGGTGATACAAACACGGATATGCAAACTGCGGTTGCCGCAGGTATGTATCCTGCCGGTGCGCTGTGGGGTTTTAGAACAGCAGAAGAACTTAAAGAAAATGGGGCTAAAATTCTCGTCGAAAAACCGCTTGACGTTTTGAAAATCTTAGACTCGAAAGCCCCGATATGATTTATCGAAGTTTCGGTATAGCAGGTATCGATGTCGTAAAACTACGACAGATTATCTGAGCATACGTACGGTATGTCAACTGTGTAAATCAGCGTGTACACAAAAACATCCGATTTGTGAATGTCTCAAAACCATCCGTAGAGAGGTGAAAAAAAATCTCAAATCACAAAAGCAAAAAGAAAAAAACACAAAAAAATAGAATATCAGTTCAATATCAGCCGTCCCATAATGTTTTTATGTTATTAAAGGGGCATTTCCGTACGATAATTATAGCAGCAGAAGGGGTCTATCGTGTATAGACACTACAGAGATCAATATAGGTACAGACACTTATGAAAAAGGGGCTTACACTCGTAGAATTGTTAATAGTTTTAAGCGCGCTGGGTATCATTGCAGCCATTGTATTGCCTACATTTCAATCTTATACTCAACAGGCAAAAGAAGCCCTTGCTAAAGACCACTTAAGAACACTGCGCACTATTATAGAAATCTATGCGGCAAAAAAAGGCGGAGTTGCTCCGGGATACCCGGATGATGACATATCAAAAGTGCCAACCGAGGCGGTTTTTAACGCACAAATCACCGTTGCAGCAGTTGAATCCGGTCAGCTCAGAAGCAGCATCCTCGAGTGCCCGGAGAATCCTTTCAGCGGCAAGAAAACCGTAAGAATTATATTAAATAGCCAACCCTTTCCCACTGAGCCGCTTCTTACAAATCTTTACGGCTGGGTATATAAACCCGCCACAAAAGACATACGCCTAAATCAAGAGGGCACCGATTCAGAGGGCATTGCCTATTACGAATATTGATTCTCTTGTCATGTTTTTGGTTTCAGCCGTCAGATTAAAATCTCGTCCTTTACATCTCTTACAATTTTTGTTAGAATGCCGGTTCCTGAGATATTTAAATTCGTAACACGAGCTTGAAGCTCGTGTTACCACGGCCAAGATGGCCGTGGTACTGGCTGCTTTGATACAAGCTTCGATATGTAAAGGGCAAAAATGGCTGGCAAGATAATAATCGATACCGAGCGATGCAAAGGCTGCGGTTTGTGCGTTGTATTTTGCCCCAAAGGGTGCATCGTTATATCAAAACGCTCCAACAAAAAAGGATTTTTCCCTGCAGAAACAGACAACCGCGGCTGTACAGGCTGCGGCGTTTGTGCTCTGGTCTGCCCTGATGTTGCGATTAAAGTTTTCAGAGAAGAAAAAGAAGTCTCGATTGACGTAAAGAATAAAAAAAAAGCTAAATTCGTTAAGGAAAGATTATGACCGCCGGGAAAGTTCTTATGTGCGGCAATGAAGCCCTCGGCGAAGCAGCCATTTTAGCCGGGGTTGATGCCTATTTCGGCTATCCTATCACCCCGCAAAACGAGGTTACCGCTTATATGTCGAAACGTATGCCGGAAGAAGGCAAAGTGTTTTTGCAGTGCGAGAGCGAGCTGGCAGCGATAAATATGGTCTTTGGCGCTGCCGCCACCGGCAAAAGGGCGATGACAAGCTCATCGAGCCCGGGCATCAGCTTAATGCAGGAAGGCATAAGTTACCTTGCGGGAGCACAGCTTCCTTCGGTCGTTGTAAACGTTATGCGTGGCGGGCCGGGTCTGGGCAATATAGCACCTTCACAGGGTGATTATTTCCAAGCTACGCGGGGCGGCGGTCATGGTGATTACAGAACCTTCGTGCTCGGGCCATCGACAGTGCAGGAGTTAGTGGATTGTATGCAATTGGCTTTTGATTTAGCAGATGCGTACAGGATGACGACCGTTGTTCTGGCTGACGGAATACTCGGTCAGATGATGGAGCCTGTTACTTTCGAGAAAAAACCGGGCAGGAAACTACCGCCCAAAGACTGGGCACTTACCGGTGCCGACGGCAGGGATCAGCACATCGTGCGGTCACTCTGGCTCAAAGAAGGCGTTCTCGAGCAGTTGAACTATGAGCTGCAGGAAAAATATCGATTAGCTGAAAAAAATGAGGTAATTTGCGAACAAGACAGAATTGAAGATGCTGATATTATTGTGGTTGCCTACGGCGTGGCAGCGAGGATAGTTCGTGGGGCCGTAACGAGAGCAAGACGTGAAGGTATAAAGGCCGGCTGGATAAGGCCTGTTACACTCTGGCCATTCCCCAGCGAGCAGATAAGCAAAGCCGCCAACAAGTTCAGGATGTTCCTTGTCGTAGAGTTCAGTTGCGGCCAGATGGTGGAAGACGTCAAGCTGGCCGTTGCCGGAAAAGCACCTGTTCTTTTCTACGGAAGGCCGGCAGGCGGGATACCAACCGTCGAGGACGTGCTGGATAAAATCGTACAGTTAACGCTCAATCCGGAACATTTGAAAAAAAGAACCTAAATATGAAAACGATTTTTGAGAGAACACCAACGTTTAAGGATTGTGTAACCCACTATTGTCCCGGCTGTGGTCATGGTATTGCGCACCGGCTGATAGCTGAAGCGGTCGATGAGCTTGAGATTCGCGGCAGAACCATCGGCATCGCTCCGGTGGGCTGCTCGGTCCTTGCATACGATTATATAGACGTCGATATGGTCGAGGTCGCTCACGGGAGGGCACCTGCGGTGGCAACCGGTATGAAGAGAACAAACCCGGACAGGATTATTTTTTCGTATCAGGGTGACGGCGACTTAGCGGCAATAGGAACCGGCGAGATTATTCACGCTGCGAACAGAGGTGAACAAATCACAGTTATTTTCATTAATAATGCGGTGTTCGGAATGACCGGCGGACAGATGGCGCCGACTACGATGCTCGGCCAGGTTACCGCCACGACTCAGCGGGGAAGGAAAACCGAAGCCGATGGATACCCCCTGAAGGTAGCGGAATTGCTCTCGATTTTGCCGGGCACTGTTTATGTCGAAAGATGTGCCTTGAGCAGTCCGGCTCGAATTCGCCAGGCAAAAAAGGCTGTCAAACACGCCTTCGAGCTGCAGATAAAAGGTGCAAAAGGACTGTCGCTCGTCGAGCTTCTGTCAACCTGTCCGACTTATTGGCGGATGCCGCCCGCTGAGTCGATGCAATGGATTGAGACGGAAATGGTAAAAGTTTTTCCGCTGGGCTGTTTGAAAGATATTTCAAATACTGGTCAGTGACGTTGAAATTCAGGGCTATAAAAAATGACGGATAACGGATTTTATGAAGGCGTAATCATAGCGGGTTTTGGCGGCCAGGGGATTATATTGGCCGGCAGGCTTCTCGCCCAGACGGCGATGAGGGCAGGCAAAGAGGTAACTTATATGCCCGCCTACGGAGCGGAGGTCAGAGGAGGCACTTCAAATTGTACAGTTGTGATTTCTGAAGAACCTATAGCTTCGCCTGTAATCTCCAAGCCCAACTCCCTGATTATTATGAATAAGGCTTCACTCGAAAAATTCGCTCCACGACTTAAAAAAAGCGGTCTGCTGATTTATAACAGTTCACTTATTGATGAAGCACCCGACCTTGATAAGAAAATTGACATTTTAGCAATACCTGTTGACGATATTGCCGTTGAGCTTGGAAGTCAAAGAAGTGCTAATATGGTCGCCGTCGGCGCATATCTGAAAAAAAGGAAACTCTTCGATGTCAATGCCGCTGTTTCCTGTCTTTCTGATGTGCTTGCTGAGCGCTATCACAAGACGATACCAGTCAATACGAAAGCTTTGCTTGCCGGGTATGAATTTGAGTAACACGGACATCCTGTCCGTGTTAGCACGGGCTGGAAGCCCGTGCTACTTTAAAGAGACGACACTATGGAAGGTGACGGAATAAAAAAAGACACTATAAGACGCTTTTCCCCCCAGCCGAGGCACTCTTTTGGTTTGCGAATGGCACCGCTTATTGATTTGGTTTTTTTACTGCTGATTTTTTTTCTGGTAGCGGTCAAGTGGCGGCCGCAGGAAGACTTTATTCCCCTACGGTTGCCGGCTGCACAGGCTCAAGTTTCCGGCTTAGGACGACCTGAACCGCTACGGATACATATATCTTCGCTTGAAGAAGGATGCGCTGTAAGAATCGGTGTATGGCAAACTGTTCAAATCAACAGCCAAACGATGGAGCGGGACCTGGCAAGGTTTATAGAAAAAATTGAACAGGTTTTGGCAGAGCAGAAGAGGCTTGTATCCGACCCGATAGAGGTTATCTGCGAACCGGAAGTGAAATCCGAATTCTGGGTGAGGATATGCAACGTTTTCTATGGTATGAAAATGACCGATATTACATTTCCAATGACACAATGGCAGGGGCCTGACGAGTGATACGCTTGTGGGACAATTGCGACGAAATTCCGCATCCAAGTATATTTTCTCTGCTCCTCAGCTTTTTTTTGTTCTCTGCCTCACTTTTGGCGGCGACACAGTTACCGACAACCGAAGATATCAACAGCCTTTCGGATAAAAGTAAAAAGATTTACGACGATTTTTTACGGCAGAGTTTCGATCTTAGACTCAAGAATGAGTTTAACAATAATTTCGTAGATGGAGCTGACAAAGAAAACCTGAACAAGACAGCAAAAACAGCCTCAGATAAACTGGCTGGTATCGAGCAGGAACAAAGAAAGCTAAAACAGATTATAGAAGACTACGAGGCGGATGACTGGGACACCAGATACGGCTCAACGGGGCTGTGGAAAAAATTATCCTCTGGTCTTTACACAACATCATTATACAAAGCCGAGACGGATTTCTTCGAGGCAGTTTCTTTTTCTCAAAGACAAAAAGCAGTTGAGCTGTGCCACAAAATTATCGGCCGACTGGATGCGCTGGAAGAGGTTTATGACAGCGCATATTTGCATTATATCAAAGCCAGAGTTTATGCACTGCTCGCTAAGGATGATTCGCTCTATCGGCCGCTGGCGAAAATGGAATACGACCGGCTCCTGGAGCGCTCCGATATGGCTCAGTCGCTCGCTTTCAGGATAGAAATTGAGCGAGTTAAATTAGTTGGAGAAGAAGGAACAGCTCGTCTTGACATAATTGAAAAGGAAATCGCCGGCAGTAACTATGCAAACGACATCGAGCTTGTACTGTCTTTGGCTTTTCTGAACAGAGACCTTGGCAGAAACAGTAACTATGAAAAAATTCTAAAGTACTGGTCCCAGGCCGGCAATTATGTCGGCTTACTTCTGCACTCTGTGCTCGTCAACAAAATGAGGGAGCAGGAAAACTTCAGCAAAATTCTGCAGGATATTACTGTTTTTGAGGCGGAGCTTGTCGCAAAATTTACAATGAAAATCAAGGCTGAACAGGACAGCAGCCTTCTGCCGAAACTTGCAGCCATGCAGAAGTTTCAAACTCCTTTGATATTATATGTCACCGCAATTAAAATCGCCAAAACAGAACCAGAAAGGGCTGTCGATTTGCTTATTAAGGCAAGCAAGCTTCAAGAACAAAACAAAAGCGACAGCCTCGATATCGAAGCTGAACAACTCGCAAAACAGACATTTGAATTCGCCCATGCAATGTATATAGAAGGTTCTGTGGATTGTCCCTGCGTTCTGAAATCTTTTGAAAATTACAGTGAGATATCAGAAACAGGCGGAATGTCCGAGTACTATTACATTTCTGCTCTCAAGGATTGTAATTACCCCGAAAAAAGCAGGCAATTTTTGCAAAACCTGGCTAACAAAGATAAAGGATACTGGTCGGGGCGCGCAAAGCTTGATTTGATTCAGCAGGATATTGAAATTTATAGAGCAGGGGACAAGGTCGTTCCTGACGAGCTGCTAATAAAGCTAAAAAATTTTGCCAGCGAATGCAACACTGATAATAAACTAATTAAACAACTAAAGGCCGAGGCGCTAACAACTTATTGCGGACTGCTTCTTGAGAAAAATGATGAAAACTCCGCTCAGCAGGTTTTAGATATTCTCACCGAAGACAACATAAATGAGCCGAACCTATACGCCTTCAAATCTACAGCTTTACAAAGACTGGGCCAAAGGCTTGCGTCAGCGGAGTATCTGCTAAAAGCGTGTCGGAAAGATAACTGCCTTTATACACACCAGGCAATGTTACTGCTATCGGAAATTATTGAAAATATCGATACTTTAGCGGTTCAGCAAAATAACTTCCTCCAGGCCGCAGAAAATTGCAAAAATCTCGCACAAATCAGCTTCGGGTGTCTTAAAAACCCGCAGGCCGGCCTGTACCTTGCTGAGATATCTGTCTTCGCTGCAAACAAAAACGATGACAAGTTAGCTGAAATTGGAAAATTGCTGGACAGCCTGACAACCGAAGCGAATGAGCAAACTATAGACATCATTCGCTGCAGGGCAAGATTATTCGGTGAACAACAAAAATATGATGATGCTGCGAAATTGTGGACGCAAATATGCAAAATCCTTCAGGAGCAGGATTTGGATACCACCACAAGAAGCTTTCAATGGTGGCGGGCCAAGTATTATGAACTGCTCTGCTGGTCGAAACTGCCAAAAACAGAAAAACAGCAGGTTCTACACACTATAGAGGTACTCGAAAATACATTCAACGACATACCATTGCTATGGGCTGAAAAATTAAAATTTTTGAAGCAAAAATGCAGCAATTCCTTGTCAGCTTCGGATAAATAGCTTGAATAACAAGCCGGCTGTAATTATAATATAATCAGTCTAAAAACCGGTTTGTCAGCAGGAACAAAATAATGGCTAAACGCTCGGGCGAAAAGAATTCAAAGATAATATGCAGTTTTTGCGGCCGCTCTTCGGGCCAGACCGATACATTCATAGAAGGTCCGAACGATGTCTATATATGCCCTGAATGTATCGACCTTTGTTATGATATCATTACCCAGAATAAGAAGCGAGTCACAAAAAAGCGTATCAATCTCAAGCAGGTCCCAAGGCCGAGGGAAATTAAGGAATATCTCGACCAGTATGTAATCGGGCAGGAACACGCAAAAAAGTATCTTTCTGTAGCGGTTCATAATCATTATAAAAGGCTGCTGCACCTCGATAGTGACAGCGACGTTGAAATTGACAAATCGAACGTTCTTTTAATAGGCCCTACAGGCTCAGGCAAGACACTTCTTGCTCGCACTCTTGCTCGTATGCTGAAAGTGCCCTTTGCGATTTGCGACGCCACAACTGTTACCGAGGCCGGTTACGTCGGCGAGGACGTCGAAAATTTCCTGCTCAGATTGATACAGTCTGCGGACTTCGATATAGAAGCCGCTCAGCAGGGCATCGTTTACATAGATGAGATTGATAAAATCGGCAAAACAACCCAGAACATATCGATTACCCGCGATGTCTCAGGTGAAGGTGTTCAGCAGGCTTTATTAAAGATGCTCGAGGGAACGATTGCCAATGTCCCTCCGCAGGGCGGCAGAAAACACCCCGAGCAGGCCTACATACAAATCGACACCTCGCATATCCTTTTTATCTGCGGAGGTACGTTTGTCGGGCTGGAAAATATCGTCAAAAAACGGCTCGGCAGAAAAATGATAGGTTTTGATTCAGAACTTAGCGGCCGGAAAGACGCAAAAAAAGATTATAGTGACATCATATCACAGGTGATACCCGAAGATATTATCGAATATGGAATGATACCCGAAATGGTCGGAAGACTGCCGGTCATCACATCTCTTGGTACGCTTGATGAAAACACTCTCATAGATATACTGACAAAACCGAAAAATGCCCTGATAAAACAATACCAGAAATTCTTTGAAATGGAGGATGCAAAGCTCGAATTCACAGATGACGGCCTGCACGCCTTAGCACAGAAGGCGCTAAAGCGCGACACCGGCGCCAGAGCTTTGCGTTCGATTGCCGAACAGCTTATGGTTGATTTAATGTACCGGCTGCCCGAAGAGCCCAAAGGCGCAAAATATGTGATTAGCCGTGACATAGTCGATGGTAAAGCAGATTTACTCACCGCAAGAAAGGCTGTAAAAAAAGAGTCAGCATAAGATTCTCGCTGCCTTCGAAGACGAGATTGTCAGGAGCACAAATGTGGCCAAAGCAAAGCGAAACAGAACCATAACTCTTAACCAAAAAGAAAAAAGTCAGCTCAAAAAAGAGATTATTCATATTTACAAATCAACTCCTGTAAGTCTTATAGAGAATAAAATTATAAACCAGGATACTTTCGAAGTCCTTGACTTTCTGCCTAAAGGTTTCGTGGATTTGCTCATCCTGGACCCTCCTTATAATCTGAATAAAACATTCAGAGCGACAAGTTTTAAGAAAAAGAGCCTGAAAGAATACGCCGAATGGTTTGAAAATTGCCTCGTCGCGATTTTGCCCAAGCTCAAAAAAACAGCTACCGTTTATGTTTGTTGTGACTGGTATTCGGCAACTGCGGTTTATCTGGTACTGCAAAAATATCTGAAAGTAAGAAACAGAATCACCTGGGAGAGGGAAAAAGGAAGAGGCGCAAAAAGAAACTGGAAAAGTGCATCCGAAGACATCTGGTTTGCTACAGTTTCCAACAGCTACACATTCAACGTGGATGCAATAAAACTGAAGCGAAAAGTTATAGCTCCATATACAGACGAAAAAGGCCGGCCCAAAGACTGGCTTGACGTCAATGACGGGCGTTTCAGGCTGACGTATCCATCAAATTTATGGAATGATTTAACCGTTCCTTTCTGGTCAATGCCTGAAAACACCGAGCATCCGACGCAGAAACCGGAAAAACTCTTAGCTAAGCTAATCCTCGCAAGCACAAATGAAAATGATTTTGTCTTTGACCCATTTATGGGCTCAGGCACAAGCTGCGTGGTCGCCGAAAAGCTGAATCGTAAATTCGTCGGGGTTGAAATTGAGACTGAATACTGCCTGCTCGCTGCAAAGCGTCTGAAATCAGCCCAAACAGATAAAAATATTCAGGGTTATTTTGAAGGCGTATTCTGGGAAAGAAATACGCTGAAACCAAGAAGGTAAGATGCGCAATCCCGATTGCACCCAAAAAATTATTCCGGATTTAGACGTTTTTCTTTCAATACGGCAAGCTGAATATTTGCCGCCCGGCTCTTCGCAACACCGGCCAGTGCGCACTGAGCATCCGCAAAACAAACATCTTTGTCGATTCGTAAAATCACAACCCGGTCATCCGACGGCAAATTCAGCAGGTATGAATCTATCGATTGAGCAATTTTTGCAACCACCTCATTGTAACACGGACATCTTGTCCGTGTTAACACGGGCTGGAAGCCCGTGTTACTAAAAACGGTGATTTTGTCCGGGCCGACAGCAAAATCAATTTTCCCATCCTCGTTTTTCATAACTGTTACCGTTGCCATTTGCGTTTGTGTATCTTCTTTTACTTCGGCGAACTCGCAGTTATCAGTGACGGAGACCTCAAAGTTTTCAGCCTCTATAAACCGGCATACCACCAGAAAAAATATAATCAGCAAAAAGACGACATCTATAACAGCTATTAAATTGAAGGTATGATTACTGCTGTCAAAACGACTATTTGTCTTATGAAGCATTGAGTTTTTCCCTGCCTTTATAACTGTGCGGTTTGACCAGTCGCTTTTGTCTTTTTGCTTTCTATCTGCTCGATTCGCGGCTTGATTTGTTCTTTGTTTTTCAGTTTTGCCTCGATTTGTTTTTTCAGGCATTTTCGTATCTGCGGCATTATATCCTCAGCTTGGAGCACAGCATCGCCGGCCAGTTGTTCAATGCGGTTTCTTAGCACACCATAAATTGCCAGTGCAGGTATCGCAATAAACAGGCCCCAGAACGTCGTTACAAGGGCAACCGAAATTCCATTTGCCAGCTGTGCCGGTGCAGGCTGGCCACCCGCGCGTACAATGGCATTAAACAGTTTAATCATTCCGAAAACCGTCCCGAACAAGCCAACCATCGGGGACACGTTGCCAATCAAATTGAGCCATTCGATTCTGCGAAATAACTGCGAGGTCTGGTCCTGCAGCGATTCTGCGATAAGGTTTCTCATCCTGAAGAAATCCACCCCAGCTTGTCTCAAGGCCCGTGATACTGCTTTACTTACAAAATCGTCCCTGTCGGAGATTTGCTCATCTAATTTTTCAAGCCCGCACTGCTGTATCGTCTCGATGATTTGCTCATTTAAGCCATTGGGTAAAAGCCTTTTGCGCCGAACCGTAAGAAGGTGCTCAGCCGCCAGAAATGCCGTAACAAGAGAGATTGGAAAAAGAACAAACCAGACGATAGGCCCGCCGCCCACCACGAACTGCTCAAGAAAAGTCTGCGTACCTGCTGAGCCTGCATCATTGGTTTTCAACTGGGTGCGGATTGCAATTACAAAAGCCAATATGCAGCCGAATACAATCAACAACAAAGCTGCCTTCAACAAATGTCCCCTTCGTTCCATAGCTTCCTTTCTTTTGTTGTAACACGGGCTTGAAGCCCGTGTTAACACGGCCAGGATGGCCGTGCTACCTTTCTTCAGAATTTTTTTTGTACTCATCTGTGATTAGGAAAAACCGGCCGCCGCTTTCTTTGGCTATTGCTTCGAGAAGTCTGCGGTCCTGCTCCTGCGGCCAAAAACCTATAGTATTAAACTGTACTGACGGCGCATAATCTTTTAGATAACCAGTTATTTGCTGCTCAGACAAATCGCTGTTCTCATCCGCAAGTTCAAAACCATCCGTCAGAAAATAAACAAGCGAAGGGGGCGAGCCGGTGGCGTCACGGGTTTGAATCGCCGCCTTCAAAGCCGAGAACGCATCAGCCTTACCGGCAGGCTGAACCGAGTTGATGAATTCGACGGCAGCCTGCTTGGTTTTATTGCTCGCGCGAACCAGCTTTCCATCACCAAACCTGAAGATTTTATCATTGCCGAAAAAAATAATGCAAAAGTACCGGTCCTGCTCCAGGCTCTCGATTGATTGTTTGAGCTGCTGCTGTACCCAGCCGAACATCCCGCTCATACTGCCGGAACAATCGACGAGATAGCAGAGCTTGCGGTGGCTTGTTCGGCTGGTAAAAAAATCGCTCTCGTGACTAAATATAGAATTGCTTAAAGGGATAAAACTTTTTTCAGAGACCAAAGTCCCGGGAAAATCGTTAAAATCCACATTTCCATTCTTTGACTGGGTAAAAATCGGCTCGACTGAGCTCGCCGAAGTCTGACTTGAACTTATCTGTTGGCCCGCTTTACTTTCAAATCCTTCGAATTCTGGCGCCTTTATTTTCGGTTTCGGGCCTTGGGGAGCTGAGTGAAGAATTCTTCCGGCCTGTTGTATTTTAGCCGTCGGAACGGCGCTTCGCATTTTTTCGGCACGGGATGGGGAGAATTGAATAATCGCCAATAAACCGAGTACAATTAAATGGATTGCAGCCGAAATTATCCAGGCCCAAAATGTTATACTCCCTTTTCGTCTCACTTGAACCATCCTTTGGCTCAACAGAAAGAAAAAAATTTGCCTGTTTAACCCGTGAGATGATTTCATATCTGGCGGGTTCAATCAACAACTTTTACTCTGGAATCAACAGGCACAAGTAAATCATAGACAAATATTACATCGCCGTTATGTAATCGGATGCATCCCCGTGAACTTGCATCACCGATGGTCTCGGGGTCCTTTGTGCCGTGAATGCCAAAGCCGTCCCTGCCTTTTGTATTCTCATCGATGCCTTCAAGACCTATCCATCTCGAGCCCAGAGCATATTCGGGGTCTCCCGGATGAAGGATTTTTCCGGTCACCGGATGTTTCCAGGGCGGCTCAATAAGTTTCCCACCTTTTCTTACCCGCCAGAGACCCGTCGGAGTTTCCAGCCCCGGCTGGCCGATGCCGACCCGAAAACTTCTAACGAAAGTATTTTGAAGGTAGATATCCATCGTAAAAGAGGACAGGTGCACTGTTGCGTGGAACGGGCCGTTGATAACCTTTATCGTCTGGGCGGCCTGAAGAGCTTCCGGGCGGGGAATGTTATTAATCTGCATAAGTATTTTATACGGTACCTTATACTTATCACCTATATCGGAAAGGATTTCTCCAGGCCTGACTGTGTAGCTGCTGCAAAGAGGGTCTGAAGGGAAGATTTTTCTGCTGAACAGCCACTCGTCCGCAAGTGCTGAAAGCTGGTCTTTGACAATTTTTTGCTGCTCTGCGTTCATTGTAAAGGCCAGTGCCTCATTCAGCTTGCTGCGAGCCTCGATAATTCTAGCAGGTTTCGCATTGATGCAGTCTGCGGCCTCAGCGATAAGCGAAGCTGCCCGCGGGTCAGTTTCTACGGCCGGCTGCGGTATTGTTACAAGATTAGGCTCTTTTTCGACAGGTATCGACTTAGCATCCGGTTCAGCAATTTCTTCTGCCGGCTCATTATCAATTTCGAGTCCGGCTGTGCCGGATTCAGTTTCTTGCTGCTGAGTTATATCTGTTAGCGTCTCATCAGGCTTCTCTTTGCTGAATGGATTAAATCTGAAAATGCCGGCGATAGCCACACCTGCAATAAGAACCGCAAGGACAATATAAAGCCATTTGCCGCCTTGAGTTCTTTTTCTTGCGTATGGACCTAAAGGATAACGAGCCATTATAAACCTCCTTAACTGTAACACGGCCATCTTGGCCGTGTTAACACGGGCTGGAAGCCCGTGTTACTTAAAATACAAAATCTGCTCATCAGTTACGAGAAAATCTACGGGTACATCTGTCGCAATCGCGGGTACCAAATCTGTTTCTAAAACCTGTTCTGCAAAACCGAATCCGCATTTCTTTGCCCTTAATTTTTGTTCAGCGAAGAATCTGTCATAGAAACCGCCGCTTCTGCCTACCCTGTGCCCGGCCCGGTCAAAGCCGAGTGCAGGCGTGACAACAAGGTCGATTTGCTCAAGCGGAACCGACTCGCCCGTTACAGGATTCCTCAGACCTGCAACCGCGGTTGAGAAACCTTCATCAAACGAATTTATCTTTACCGGTATCATATATTTTTCTTCCCAGTACACCTTAGGGACGGTTATCGTTTTACCCTCTCGCCAGCCGTGCTCTATAGCTTGCGTTGTATCTATCTCGTCCGGCAGCGATAAGAACATCATAACCACCGAGGCGCCGCGGAACTGCGGCGTAGAAATCAGATTCTGACAGGCCTTTCTGCTTTTCTCAACTCTCTGTTTTTCATCGATTCTCTCGAGGCGATTTCTTAATTTCTGACGCAATAAATCCTTGGCCATCTTTAACACCTATAGCACGGCCATCTTGGCCGTGTTACATTTTTTTCTTTTCCTTGCTATTTTGTATCAATCTTTGCAGCTTTTGTAAATAACGCTTAATATTTTTTTCATAGCCTGCATCTTTAGGAGCATAGTAATTTTTCCTGGATTTGGCCGGCAGGTATTCCTGCAGAACAAAACCTTCTTCAAAATTATGCGGGTATTTATAATCGGCTCCTATACCTGCTTTTTTAGCGGCGGGGTAATGACTGTCTCTCAAATGCTTCGGCACCGGTATGGTAGGTTTGGTCTTAACATCAGATACAGCCTGCCAAATAGCGTTGGCAGATGCATTCGATTTTGGTGCACAGGCCACGTAAATCGCAGCCTGTGCCAGCGCCAATTGGGCTTCCGGCAGGCCCACAAACTCCGATAACTGGACAGCCGCCGCCGCGAGAACCGTCGCCATCGGGTCGGCGTTTCCAACGTCCTCTGCCGCACATACCGCTATCCGCCTCGCAATAAATCGTATGTCCTCGCCTCCGGTGAGCATCCTTGCCAGCCAGTAAACCGTCGCATCAGGGTCACTGCCGCGCATACTTTTCTGCAAAGCACTGGCCAGGTCGTAGTGCGTATCACCCGTACCGTCATAGACTATGGTCTTCTGCTGGATTGAGTCTTTGGCAATTGCCACATCAAATTTGATTTTTTTATCTTTCGATGCCTGTGATAAAACACCGATTTCAAGAGCGGTAAGCGCTTTTCTCGCATCACCATCACCTGAAACCGCAAGGAATTTTAACGCCTTATCTTCTGCTTGAAAATTATAGTTGCCAAGCCCGCGCTTTGAATCGCCTATTGCGATTTTCAAAACTTTCATTATATCGGCCTCGCTCAGCGGCTCAAATCGAAACACGGTACTGCGCGAAATCAGCGGTGAATTGATCGCGAAAAACGGATTTTCAGTAGTCGCACCGATAAAAATTAAAACACCTGATTCCACGTCATCGAGAAGGACGTCCTGTTGAGCGCGATTGAAACGGTGTATCTCATCAATAAAAAGCACGGTTCGGCCTTTACTGACGGCGAGTCGGTCTTTTGCGGAGGCTATAATCCGGCGTATATCGTTAACGCTGGCTGCCGGTGCACTTAGGTAATGAAATTCGGCATTTGTATAATTGGAAATCACGACCGCAAGCGACGTTTTCCCGACCCCGGGAGGGCCGTAAAATATCAGGCTGCTGAGCCTGTCAGCCTCGAGCATCCTTCTTAGAAGCTTTCCCTGCCCGAGGAAATGTTCCTGGCCGACGAATTCTTCAAGGGTTCTCGGCCTCATTCGCACCGCCAGCGGCGCCGCAGAGGCGATATTGGCATCTTCAGACCGGCTGAACAATGTTTTACTTGCCACTGCGTCTTGCGACGCAGGTCGCGGCAGCAGGTTATTTTTACCCTCAACCATTATAAGGCTATTATAACTGACAGCCTCAGCAAGTTCACGATTGTTTTTGACCTGCCCAATAAGTAACACGGCCATCCTGGCCGTGTTATCACGGGCTGGAAGCCTGTGATACGTCTATTGAGCAGGCAGTCTCAATCAGGGCCTTTTTGGGCTCACCATCTGAGAAATCTGTTATTGACTTGACAGCATTATCGACAAATGTCTGAATTTTTTCACGGATGTATTCCATACCGCCGCAGGACACAAACACATCCTTAATTTTCCTGGAATCGCTTCTTTCAGCATTTAATTGCTTTATCAACTCAGTTTTTTCCTTCTCATCCAGCCGGCCTAACATATAAATAAGCGGCAGCGTTGGTTTGTTTCTATCGACATCACTACCCAGGGTTTTGCCGCTTTTGCTTTCATCACCTGCGATGTCAACCAAATCATCCGCAATTTGAAAGGCTATGCCGAAATTTAAGCCGTAATCGGACAGAGACTGAATTTGTCTTTCCTTTGCACCGGCTAAATAACCCCCAAGGCGGCAGCAAGTACTAAAAAGGGCTGCGGTTTTTTCAGTGATGATTTCAATATATTCGGCCTGGCTTAAATTCCAGTCGCGTTTATGAACCGTCTGCCTCAGCTCACCCTCACAGATTCGAGCGGCAGTTGCGGATATTACTTTTATAATTTCAGATTCAAGAAAGCTGCACATCTTAAAAACACGGCTGAGCAAAAAGTCACCCAAGAGAACAGCGGCCTCATTACCATAAACGTTGTTTACCGTTGCCTCGCCCCTGCGTATTCGGCCTTCGTCTATAACATCGTCATGTAGTAAAGTCGCGTTATGGAGCAATTCCATAATAGCTGCTGTTCGAATGTGCTTATCGGTAATTCGGCCGCAGCAGGCCCCGCAGAGCAGCAGAAGTGCCGGCCGAACCATCTTGCCGCTGCGGACATTAAAGCTCCTAACCAGCTTTACTAAAGATTCATCACGACAGAACGTATCGGTTTGCTTAAAGATTAAATTCCTGACCTGCTCTAACTCGTTGGCAACGAGCTTGAAGTTATCGGGTATATCGATATGAGCTGGTATCTGCATTACACCTAATGTCTCTTTGGTTCCGAGTATCAGGGCCTGTCAGTTTCCGGGATTAAAAAAACTTCTCCGCTGACAACTGCTCGACTATTTATTGTGGGCATACTTGTAGAATTTTTCTCTCAGCAGCTTAGTTACAGGCCCGACTTTGCCGTCACCGATTACTCTGCCGTCAACGTCAACAACGCCGATAACCTCAGCCGCCGTTCCGGTAAGAAACAGTTCGTCACAAACGTACAGGTCAAATCTCGTCAGGTTCCATTCAACCACAGTCAGACCTTCTTTTTTTGCCAGCCTGATAACGACACCACGTGTAATACCTGTCAGAGAGCCGGCCTGAACCGGCGGAGTATAAATTACGCCGTCTCTTACGATGAAAACATTATCGCCTGTCGCTTCCGCAACGTACCCTTGATGGTTATACATAATGGCTTCGGGGACATTTCTGTCCAGAGCCTCTATCTTCGCCAGAATGTTATTCAGGTAATTTAGACTTTTGACCTGCGGGGGCACGGAAAGCGGATGATTGCGGATTGTTGCTGCGCTAACGACCTTCAGGCCTTTCTCATAAAGCTCTTCCGGATAAAGCTGAATACTGTCGACTATAATAATAACCTGAGCCTCTTTGCAGACAAAAGGATTAAGTCCCAGCGTTCCAACGCCTCGAGTGACAACAAGACGAATATAACCGTCAACAACATTATCGGCTTTGACACACTCCTGCATAGCTTCAACAAGTTTTTGCCGACTGAGCGGGATTTGCAGCCTAATTACTTTAGCAGATTCGTAAAGCCTTCTGATATGCGCATCGGCCTCGAATATTCTCCCGCTGTAAATCCTGATGCCCTCGAATACGCCGTCACCATAAAGAAGGCCGTGGTCAAAAACGGAAATTTTTGCATCCTTCTCATCAACAAATTTGTCATTAAGCCAAATCTTCATTAGCAATAATTCCTCGAATCATTAAACAAAAAAATATAGTAACATGGGCCCGCCTATGTGTCTCTCGACACGTGTCAAGGCAACAAGCTTTAAGCCTGTTCTATCACTCGCCTCGATTCATCGAAGCGGGCGGTCGAGACGGCGTGTTGCCTTCCTCTTAGCCTTTTACGTTCGTTATTTTGCCATTAGCGAGCCTGACAATCCTGTTAGCTCTTTCGGCAATTTTCTGGTCGTGGGTTACCATAATAATCGTCTGGCCGGCCTTATTTATCTCATCAAAGACCCGTAGTATATCATTTCCTGTGCTCTGGTCAAGATTTCCCGTTGGCTCATCAGCTAAAAGAACCTGGGGCTCATTCATCAATGCCCTTGCGATTGCGACCCTCTGCCTTTCCCCACCGGAAAGCTGATACGGCTTGTGCCTGAGCCTTTCGGTCAAACCAAGCCGCCCAAGTAAATTCCTCGCTCTTTTTTTGGCTCTGCCACTCTCGGTGAGCCAGCCGAGGACGCTCAAACCTGCCATCGCAGGCAGATAAACGTTTTCAATAACATTCAGTTCGTCAAGCAAATGATAAAACTGAAATACAAATCCGACATCTCTGTTTCGAAATCTGTTAAGCTCCCTTGAGCTGAATCGGCTTATCCTTCGGCCGTTGAAGCTGACAGTGCCACTGTTCGGTTTATCGAGCGCTCCTAATATATGTAAAAGGGTGCTTTTACCGCTGCCCGAAGCACCAACCACTGCCAGAAACTCACCTTTGCTCACTGCCAACTCAACACCTCTGAGAACGCTAACCTCAGCGGTTCCCATTCGATAAGACTTGCGAACACCTTCCGTTTTTAATATATAGCCGTTACTCATAATTTACTCACTCTTAAGGTATCAACCGGCTGAAGCCTTCCCGCCTGCCTGCTCGGCAGAAAGGCACCGAGCAAACAGGCTGAGACAGCTGAAAGTATGATAGTGATAAGAACATGCAAATCAATACTATTCGGGATATCACCAATAGCATATAACTCTCTGTCCCATAGTTGAAACTTAAACTGCTCAAAAAGCCAGTCCTCTATCTGATTTATATGCACCAGAAACTGCCAGCCGCCGACGGCACCAATAGTTGAGCCCAAAGCTCCTATCAAAAAAGCAAAGAGCAAAAACAGGAACATAATATTGCCGTTCGAGATACCTACGCTTTTCAATATTCCGATGTCTTTGCTTTTATGGCTGACTATCATATAGAACACAACAAAAACGATAAAGACAGTTATTACCGCCATCATTGCAAAAACGATTATCATCAGGCCCTGCTGGGTGTCAGCAACTGCAACCATATCGCGGTTATAAACCTTCCAATTCTGCACTTTTACGTTTTTCAGCAGCTCTGACTGGCTTAAACCTTTTTTATCTTCTACAAACTCTTTCCACAGAGACTGAACCTTCGAGCAGCCGTCATTGAGAGCTACTCCATCGGAGAATTTCACATAAAGAGCATTTGCCCTTTTAAGCTCACCTGCCATTCCACAAAGCAGCTGGGCCTGTTCAAACGGAATATAAATATTTTTCCAGTCCGAGCTGATACCGGTATGCGCTACATTGCTCAAGGCGAAAATCTTTGAACTCACGACATCCGTTCCTGCCCTGGCCAAAGCGCCTTTTGCCGTCAAAGGAAAACAGCTTACGTCCACCTTCATCTGAGGTACCCGGTCCGGCAATATGTAATTGCCGTTCGTGTCTCTCGCGAATAAAAAGCCTATCCCCATAATACAGCCGGGCAGGTTAACGTCATAAAATTGTTTAAAAGAATTTTGGAGCTCGCCGGTTTTATATCTGAGCCACTCGGAAAAACCGGTTACTTTGCTGTATGACACCGGCTCAATACCCATAACTTCCAGCGTTCGGTCGACATAAACTCCCGTATCGTTATCTGAAGTCGTTTTCACAATCGCATAGCCTCTTATCACAGGTGAAACAGCCTTTATCTCTTTTTGTTCCTGCAGTATCTGCATAAACTCTTCATAGTAGCTGAAACCGACCAGTGATTTTGTGCTCACGATGCAATCGCCGCTCCAGGAATGTGTCTTTTCCTTAAAGTCGGCTGTAAGCCCGCTCAGCACCGTCATAACAACAAAGACAACGAACACACAAAGCGCAACCGCAAAAACGGAAAAATAGCTTATCCGTCTTTTCAGAAGGAATCTAAATGCCAGCACAAACTTATACATAGAATATTATTCTTACTCTACTTTAATTTTGCCACCTTAACGATTTACTCATACCTGAGGATATCAACGGGTTTTGTTTTAGCTGCGACAATTGCCGGTATTAATGCGCCTACGCAACAGCCCGCAACTGCGGCTAAAGCTATCGGAAAAACGTCAGGCCAGTTGAGCTGATTCGGTATATAGTTCAGTATATACGAGCTTCTTCTCCATAGCTTTACGCCTGTGATTATATGCACCCATCTCTCAAGAATGTTTACATTTCTAACTATAACATATCCGATAACGACACCCAGTACGGAGCCTGTCAGGCCTATACATCCACCGAAACCGGTAAAAATTAAAGCTGCCGTTGTGGACGAAGCTCCGCAGCTCTTGATTATGGCGATATCTTTTAACTTCGTCTCGACTATCATATAAAATATACAGAACACCAGCAGAACCACAACCGAGCATATAACAGCGAATATCAAAAGCAAAATCGCCATTTGTTTTCGAAGCTCCACAAAATAGCTGTGCTCCTGCTCGTAGTCTATATTCAACCTAAAAATATCATCATCTTTCCAGCCTAAGTCTTGCCTGGCATAGCTTTGCCAAAAGTCGGATACAACCGACCGCACTGCTTCGCTGCTATAGCCTTTGTCCAGCTTCAGCTTGAAAATGTTCGCATACTCAGCTTCTGCTATATCGGTTTGAATCTCGAAAAGATACTCGAAGGGGACATACAGCGTCTGGTCGCCCCAGATTGTGTCGGTAAAAGCAATATCAGAAATTCTCAAAGGTATGACTTTGCGCTTTCCGCCATAACCTTCCGTCGTAAACACAACCTTTTTACCTATCAGCTTTCTGATTTCCCCGGTGTCATATTTATCGGTTCTTTCGTTTGGTTCGGCTATAAGTTTGACACCGACCCAGACTCCATTGGCATCGGGATAACCGGCAACATCAA
>Ga0315548_1001369_pt1 | contig 20674 bp, 19 predicted proteins | sample SalMarSW160110MG_2_FD_202540 | JGI IMG/M metagenome (GOLD analysis project Ga0315548, IMG submission 202540) | Salt marsh sediment microbial communities from the Plum Island Ecosystem LTER, Massachusetts, United States - Salt Marsh Sediment SW1601-110 ...
CAAGGTTCTCTGAGCGAAGCGAAGAGGTTCTTAATTCAAGATTATGTGTTTTATTCCTTAGCGAATCAAGGTTCTCTGAGCGAAGCGAAGAGGTTCTTATATTGTAACACAAATTAACAAAGATTGACTACAAGAAAATATTTTGATATATTCAAAGTGCGGGGTATAGTGTAATGGTAGCACGAGTCCTTCTTGCCCGCCAAAATTTTTACGGAGAGTAGTGTAATGGTAGCACGAGTCCTTTGGGAGGATTTATTCCGGGTTCGAATCCCGGCTCTCCGACAAAATCTGCGGGTGTCGTATAATGGCTATTATTTCTCCCTTCCAAGGAGAAGATGGCGGTTCGAATCCGCTCACCCGCTCCAAGCCCGAAAAAGTTATGTCTAAAAAAGTCAAAAAATTTATTTTTCCTGGAGTAACCTTAGCAATTTCATCTTATTATATCTCAATCTTATTTGCTATCGGGATAATTTTTGGATATCTTGGAACAAGGTTCTTTCAGAAAAAAATGGTAGATACCGGTAAAATAGGATTAATAATCTTTAATTTAGGAAAGTGGAAAATCCATTTACATCATTGGATATTAGGAGGTCTGATAATTTTTTTCATCTATCTTACAAACCTTCTTTTTGCCTTACCAACTGTCTGTTTAGGCCTTTTAGGCGGTTTAATTTTCCATGATCTCTATAATGATAAAAAGTGGTATAAAGTCATCTACAGATAACCAAAACCCGACGTTTCCATTGGTGCCTCTGGCCTGCCTAAATTTTTCTCTGAAAAACTTGGGTGGGCTGGCAACAATTCCTCAATGTCGGGTTTTAATTTTGTTCAATACTGTTCAATACCCGACATTGAACACCCGATATTGAACACCCGGCCTCAAACAAAATCCGCCCGAAAGGGCGGATTTTAAGTTACAAGTTACAAGAACTACCTGGCATATTCCACTACTCTGTTTTCCCGAATTACATTCACTTTTACTTCGCCGGGATATTTCAATTCCTCTTGAATTTTATTAGCTATCTCACGAGCTATTTTCCCAGCGCCTAAATCATCTATTTCTTCTGGTCTTACAAAAACCCGAATTTCTCTGCCAGCTTGAATAGCATAGGCCTTTTCAACTCCTGGAAAAGATAGAGCAATATTTTCAAGGTTTTCTAACCGCTTAAGATAATTCTCAAGAGTATCTTTTCTTGCTCCGGGCCTTGCTCCGGAAATTTGATCGGCTGCTTGAACTATAACTGCCTCAAGGCTCTCTGGAGGATATTCTTCATGATGGGACTTCATAGCATCAATTATTTCTTTTTCTACTCCAAACTTCTCCAAAATTTTCATCCCAATTTTTGTATGGGAACCCTGGATCTGATGGTCAACTGCTTTACCAATGTCATGCAACAATCCCGCCTTTTGAGCTATTTTTGGATTGGCTCCTAATTCCGAAGCAAGAGTCTCGGCTAAATAGGAAACCTCCATTGAATGAAGTAAAACATTCTGGCCGTAACTGGTTCTAAAACGTAGCCTCCCTAAAAGTTGAACTATTTTAGGGTCTAAGTCAACTATTCCAGTTTCATAAACAACTTTTTCTCCTGCTTCTTTTATTTGAGAACTTATTTCCGATTCTGCTCTCTGAACCATCTCTTCAATTCTGGCAGGTTGAATTCTACCATCCTGGATTAATTTTTCTAAAGCATTTTTAGCAACTTGCCTTCGAATAGGGTCAAAGCCAGAAATAAGCACCATCTCAGGAGTTTCGTCTACTATTACCTCCACTCCAGTTAATTTTTCCAATGTTTTAATGTTTCTCCCTTCCTTGCCGATAATCCTCCCTTTTATTTCGTCTGAGGGGAGGCCGACCGTGGTTGTAGTTATTTCTTGGGCTTGAGAAAAGGCGCATTTTTGAATGGCTAAAGCTAACATCTCTTTTGCTTTCTTTTCATATCTTTCAATGCCTTCCATTTTTAATTTTCTCATTTTCTCTAAAATTTCTCCCTGGTATTCTTTTTCAAGATTTTCTAATAACTCTCTTTTGGCCTCCTCTCTGGGAAGTTTAGAAATTCTTGCCAAATTTTTTAAAGCTTCTTGTCTCAAGTCCTCTAAAGCGAGCTTTACCTCTTTAAGCTTCTCAACTTTCTGACGGAATTCTTTTTCTTTTCTTTCTAGGGTTGAAACCTTTCTCCCCAAAACATTCTCTCTCTGCAATAGAAGCCGTTCGGCATTAAAAAGTTCTCGTCGTTGAAGCTCGGTATCTTTTTTTGCTTTATCAAAAATCTGAGCTGCCGCGCCTTCGGCTTTTGACCTTATTTCTTCAGCATCTTTCTTAACCTGAGAAACTCTTTTCTGAAGAACTGTTTCTATGGTATCTGCCCTTTTCCTGGCAATTGATTGACGGGCATAATAACCCAAAACCGACCCTATTCCTAAAACAACTGCGCCTATCAAAAGTAGAATAATTTGATTCATATTTTAGAATAAGAATTTGGCTATTCATTATTTGTAGAAGCGGATTTACGCAGATAGTAACGCAGATTTACGCAGAACCTTTTCGCGTTCTTCTGCGCAATTATCCGCGTTCTTCTGCTTCTATTTAAAAACCAAGATTCCAAATTAATTTTTTCTATCTCAATTATTGCGGCTTCGCCGCATAATTGGTTCGTTCGGTTGAAATACAAATATGCGTCAGGATAAATGAAAATAAATTTTCATTTATCCTTCCTTTATCTGTATTTCTCCCTCACTCCCAATTATAGCAAAACTATCAAATAATGTCAAAAAAAAACGCCCCTTTCTTTTGGGACAAAAAATCTCTAACCTCTAAGACGAGGCTAACCCATTTGTTCTTCGGTTCTTAATTCAAGAATATATGATTATACCTTAGCGAATCAAGGTTCTGCCGAGCGTTAGCGAGGTATGGTTCTTAATTCAAGAATATATGATTATACCTTAGCGAATCAAGGTTCTGCCGAGCGTTAGCGAGGTATGGTTCTTATAACCTCATCAACAATTCCATACTCTTTTGCTTCCTCTGCTGATAAATAAAAATCTCTATCAGTATCTTTCTCTACTTTTTCTAAAGGTTGGCCGGTATGCTTAGCTAAAATTTTGTTCAATTTGTTTTTAATTTTGACAATTTGTTTAGCGGTAATCTCTATTTCCACTGCTGCTCCGGTAGCACCTCCAGCTACCTGATGGAGCAAAACTTCTGTGTTTGGCAAGGCAAAACGTTTCCCTTTCTCTCCAGCAGCAAGCAAGACAGCTCCCATTGAACCGGCTAATCCAAAGCAAATAGTAACAATAGGGCATTTGACATACTGCATGGTATCATAAATTGCCAATCCAGCAGTTACTGACCCCCCCGGTGTATTGATATAAAGTTGAATATCTTTTTTGGGATCTTTACTGGCTAAAAACAGTACTTGAGCAATAACTAAATTAGCCAAAGTATCATTAATAGGCCCGGCTAAAAAAATTATTCTTTCTTTCAAAAGCCGAGAATAAATATCATAAGCCCTTTCTCCATATTTTGTTTTTTCTAAAACCGTTGGAACTAAGTTCATGGTTTTGGAAATTAGAAATTAGTTGTTAAAAATAACTAAAATTAGAAAATGGTTATTAGGAATTGGAAAAGGATATCCGGTAATCCGGGACTAGGATATCTGGAGATCCGGATATCAGGAACTAATTTTTCCCGGATCCCCTGATAACCTGATTTCCTAGTCCCGGATCTCCCGATATCCAGATGCCCTCCTTTGTTTTCCATTACTAATTTCTAATTTCTTGATAAACTCTCTAACATAGTAAATATCCTCTCAGTCCTTAATCCTTCTTTAGTATACTCTTTTAATTTCTCGGGGTCAAGTTTTTCTTGAGCCTTTTTAATGTTGGGATATTGTTTTAATAATTTATTCATTTCTTCCCTAATTTCCGCTTCTGAAATCTCAACTTTCTCTCTTTTTCCGATTTCCCTTAAAATCAAAAAATTCCTTACTTTTTTTTGAGCTTGAGGTAAAAATGAATTTAGAATTTCTTTTTCTGTTTTTTTTATTTTTGTCAAATAATCAGCGAAAGAAATTTTTAGTTTTTCCGAAACCTCTCTTTTAAAATTCTCTAACATTCGTTTTTTTTCTTGTTTCACCAAAATTTCAGGAAGTTCGCATTCTGTAGTCTGAACGAGCTTCTCTAAAATCTCCTTCCTTACTCGCTGGGACTCTGCTCTTTCTTTTTCTGAATTAAGACCTTTTTTTATATTTTCTCTAAGAGCTGTTAAATTCCCAAAATTGCCTAAACTTTGAGCAAATCGGTCATTAAGCTCGGGAAACTCCACATTTTGGACTGAATTTATTCTAGCTTTAAATACAATCTTTTTCCCGGCCAAACTTTTCAGGGAATGATTTTTGGGAATAGTTAATGAAATACCATCTTTTTCCTCACCAGCTTTCATCCCAATTAATTGCTCTTCAAACCCGGGAATAAACTGACCTTCTCCTAAAATAAAAGCATCTTTTTTATGAGCCCTTTCTTTTTCGGCATTGATTTGTGGCAACCAATATTCAATCTCTACAAAATCGCCTTTTTCAGCTACTCCGTTTTTTAAAGTAAATTTTGCTCGAGATTTCTGAAGCCATTTTAAAGCATTATCAAGTTCTTTCTCCTCTACCTCAATCTCTTTTCTCTTAATTTCAGCGGCAATTTTTTTATAGTCAGCTATTTTTATTTCCGGCAAAACCACTGTTTTTGCCAAAAAAACAAAAGAGTCGCCAGAGGCTAATTTTTTAATCTTAACTTCGGGCTGAGAAATTGCTTCAAGTTTATTTTCCAAAATCGCTTTTTTGTAATTTTCCTCAATTGCCAAATGCCCGGCTTCAACCAAAATTTTCTCTTTGCCAATTTCTTTTTCAACAACCTTTTTTGGTGCTTTTCCTTTTCTAAACCCTTTAATTTCTAAATTCTTGCCTAGTTCCAAAACAGCTTTTTTAATAAAATCATCAAATTCTTCAGCAGATGCTTCAATTTCAAGCTCAATTTGAGATTTTGGAAGTTTTTTGATTGTAGATTTCATCAGACCAAAAGAGGCGCTATTATTAATGATACAATTGCCATTAATTTAATCAAAATATTCAAACTTGGACCAGAAGTATCTTTGAAAGGGTCTCCCACCGTATCGCCAACCACTGCTGCCTTATGGGCCGGAGAGCCCTTGCCGCCTAAATTACCAGCTTCAATGTATTTTTTGGCGTTATCCCAAGCCCCTCCGGCATTAGCCATCATCACTGCTAACAAGAATCCAATTACTAAGGAGCCGGCTAAAAGCCCAACTAATGCTGGTGCTCCTAATGTTAAACCAATAACTACTGGAGCAATTATTGCTAAAAGTCCAGGAGCAATCATCCCTCTTAAGGCTGAGTCAGTGGAGATATTAATGCAACGTTTGTAATCAGGTTTAGTGCTACCTTCCATAATTCCGGGAATTTGTTTAAACTGTCTTCTTACTTCCTTTACCATTTTAAAAGCCGCTTTGCCAACTGCTTTCATAGAAAAAGCAGAAAAAACACAGGGCAGTAAGCCACCAATGAACAGACCAATTAAAACATTAGAGTTTAATAAGTTAACCACTTGCAAATTAACTATTTGACCAAAACTGACTAATAATACCAAAGCTGTTAAAGCCGCTGAACCAATAGCAAAACCCTTGCCAATTGCGGCAGTAGTATTGCCAACAGCATCAAGCTTTTCTGCTCGCTCTCTGGTAACTTGCCCCATACCAGCCATCTCAGCAATACCAGCGGCATTATCGACAACTGGGCCATAAGTATCAGTGGCTAAAGTAATGCCTAAAGTTGAAAGCATACCTACGGCAGCCATAGCAATACCAAAAATACCAGCGAACTTAAATGATAAAAAAATCGCGGTTGAAATAACCAAAACCGGCACAATTGTGCTGAATAAACCCAAGGCAAAACCAGAAATAATATTAGTAGCTGGACCGCTTTTAGAAGCTTTGGCTATTTCTTGAACAGGCTTATTTTTTTCTGAAGTATAATGCTCAGTAACCAAACCAATAATAATGCCAGAAATCAAACCTGTGAGCAAAGCCCAATAAACACCGAGCTTCCCCAGGCTGTAATAAATAATTGGAAAAGCACCAAGAGCTGTTAATATAGATGCTGACCAAATTCCACAGTTTAAAATTGAACGAGGTTTACCCTTTTTAAATGCCTTAACTACAAAATTCCCCAAAATAGCAGCTATAATGCCGGCGGCAGCTAGGAGTAAAGGCAAAACTACTGCCTTAGAACCAAAAGTTGCTACTCCTAAAATACCTAAAGCCATAGCCGCAATTATAGAATCGACATAACTCTCAAACAAATCTGCGCCCATGCCGGCTACATCGCCCACATTGTCGCCAACATTGTCAGCAATAGTGGCTGGGTTTCTGGGGTCATCTTCGGGAATGCCGACCTCAACCTTCCCAACTAAGTCAGCCCCGACATCAGCCGCCTTAGTATAAATGCCGCCACCCAGACGGGCAAACAAAGCCACAGAAGAAGCGCCAAAACCAAATCCGTAAATAATCTGGGGGTCTCTAAAAATATAATAAGCAAAACTAACACCTAAAAGGCCTAAGCCAACCACTGTTAATCCCATTACGCTACCAGAAGAAAAAGCCATCTTTAGTCCTTGATGTAAACTCTTCTTAGCCGCTTCAGCCGTTCTAACATTTGCCAGGGTGGCAATACGCATACCAATATTTCCAGCCAGAATAGAAAAAATAGCTCCAGCCACAAAGCAAACCGCAACCTGCCAACTTAAAGCTGGTATTAGCCAGATGATAACAGACACCAGAATCACGAAGATGCCCAGAATTTTATACTCCTTATTCAAAAAAGCCATTGCCCCTTCACGAATATAGTCAGAAATTTCTTTAGCTTTGGCATCAGCCACGGCTTGTTTTTTAATCTGGTAAGCCAGCCAGCCAGCAAAGACTAGGCTAATTAAAGCAATTAGCCCTGTCCAAATTTCAAATTGAATCATAAATTTATTATGTTTGACCTTCCAGGTTAAACATTTTTATTTGGATTTTTTAGTTGGTTTCTTTTTTTCTTCTTCTTTTCTCTTTTTTCTCTTTTTTCTTGCCCGCCGCAGCTTTAGCGGAGGCGGGTTTCTCTTTCTTTGTCTCTTTTTCCTCAGCTGCTGCTCCCTCTGGTGTTCTGATATCTATTTTCCAACCAGTGAGCTTAGCTGCTAACCTTACATTCTGACCATCTCTTCCAATGGCTAAAGATAATTGGTCTTCAGAAACAATACAAATAGCTTTGTTCTTGGGCATAATTTTCACTTCTATTATCTTAGCCGGGGAAAGAGCATTGGCAATATACTCTTCTGGGTTTTCAGAATATTCAGCAATATCAATTTTTTCTCCTCCTAATTCATTAATTACAGCCATAACCCTGGTCCCTTTTTGACCAACCGCGCTCCCTATTGGGTCTACTCCCTCTTCTTTTGATTCCAGGGCGATTTTTGAACGAGAACCGGCTTCTCGAGCAATTGATTTAATCACTACTGTACTCTGGGAAATCTCGGGAACCTCTAACTCAAAAAGTTTAGATACTATTTTCGGATAAGCCCGAGATAAAAACACTACCGGTCCCTTTGAGGTTTCTTCCACTTTTAAAATATAGGCCTTAAGCCTTTGGCCCGGTCTATAAAATTCGCCACGAACTTGTTCTTCTTTTGGCAAAATCCCTAAGGTCTTACCAATATCAACATATATATTTTTACTCTCTATTCTCTGAACAATTCCGGAAATTATTTCTCCTTCCTTTGACTTATATTCCTCAAAAATTGTCTCTCTTTCTGCTTCTCTGATTTTTTGTAAAATTACTTGTTTTGCTGTTTGGGCAGCAATTCGGCCATAATCTTTTTGAGGTTTTAAAGATATTTTTAATTCCTCGCCGGCTTTAATTTTTGGCTTTATCTTTCTTGCTTCTTTAAGCATAATATGTTTTTCTGGATTAAAACGAATTTTCTCTTCTTCTTCAACTTGGACTGAGCCGGTTTTCTTTTTTTCTTTTAATTTCTCTAATTCTTCTTCAGAATAAATCATATCTTCTGAAACAACTATTTTAATCTGCCAAAATTTAACATCCCCGGCTTCCGAAAGCCGGGCTTTAACGAGCTGCCCTTTTTCACCATAATCTTTTTTATAGGCAGCGGCTATAGCTGATTCAATACTCTCTATAACTCTCTCCGGGGGGATACCTTTTTCCTCAGTGATTTGAGAAATTGCTGATTTAAAATTTTTTACATCCATAAATTTAATTATGTGACGAAGTCACAATATTAATGCGTCGCTCGGTTACAATGAAAGTTTCGGTCGTTATAAATAAAAGTAAACTTTTATTTATTCCTTCCTCAACTTTCATTTTTTCCTCGCTAGCGTTAATAAAATTGTCCGTTTTCCAACGGACAAAAAATCATCTTCTACGGCCACTAATCTCATCCTATCAAAGCAAAAACTTCTTGTCAAGTAGTTCACTTCTTTAGTCTTTTTTTAATTAGTTCAATTAGTTTTCTTGGAGTATAATTTGTTTTAAGAAAGTATCCATCGCCTTTAAGCTCCTTTTCCCTTTTTTCCATCTCCGGGTCAGCATAATTAGTTAGAACAAAAACTGGGATATCCTCAGTTTCTTTATATTTCTTGACTTCTTCAAGAACTCCTATGCCATTTATGTCCGGGAGAATTAAATCAAGCAAAATCAAATCAGGTTTTTTGATTTTTCCTTCTTTCATTTTCTTTATTTTCTTTAAGGACTCTTCTCCCCACTTTATTGTTTCTACCTGAAAATTGGCTTTTTTCAAAACCGTCTCATAAATGTCAATGGTTGATAAATCATCCTCAATAAGCAAAATTGTTTCTTTCTTTTTCATAGCATTGCTATCTTTTCAGTTAAAATTTTAAACCAATTTAATCATATCACTTTGTTTTATAAAAGAAAAGAAGCCCGACGGGATGCACAGGTTAGACCTGTCTATTTTTTCATCAAAAACTATTAATCGCTTTTACTAATCTTTTGTTTTGAACATTTGTCCCAACAGAAATTCGGACAAATGAATTCATCCCTCTGCCAAAAGAGGAACAATTTCTGATAATTATTCCTTTCTTTTGAAGTTCAAAAACAATATCTTTGGCCTGATAAGGCGAGATGTCAACTAAAATAAAGTTGGCTTGGGAAGGGTAAGTTTTAAATTTTATTTCTGTTTCCAAATATTTTCTTCCTTGTTGATTTTGTCTAATTATTTCTCTCAAATAATTTTTATCCTTAATTGCCGCTCTGGCTGCCTTAACTGCCAAAGAGCTGGTAAAAAAGGGTAAATTTGTTTTTTGGTAATCTTTAACTAAATGGCTAGGTATTATCCCATAACCAATCCTTAGATTGGCTAAACCATAGGACTTAGAAAAAGTTCGGCTGATTATTAAATTTTGATACCTCCCAAATAAATCTAAAACTGAAGAACCTAATTTAGAATATTCAATATAGGCCTCGTCAACTAAAATATATTTTTTTGTCTTTTTCAAAATTCTCTCAATATCTTTCTTTTTTATTAAATTAGCGCTGGGATTGTTTGGTGAACAAAGAAAAATAACTTTAGTTTTCCTATTATTCAAAGAAAAAAGTTTTTTTATTGGTATATCAAAGTTCTTATCTCTCTCTAAAAATACCGGTTTTCCGCCGGCGACTCTGGTAACAAATTCATACATTGAAAAAGTAGGTAAAGGAATTATTGTTTCATCTCCCCTGTCAATCAATATTTTGCTTAAAACATCAAAAACCCCATCGCTTCCTGCCCCTAAAACAATGTTCTTCTCAGAAATTTTTATATTCTCTGAAATTGCTCGCTTTAATTCTTTAATACTTAAAGGGTCAGGGAAGAAAGGAAGTTTGTCTAAATTATCACTTATGACTTTTCTTGCCTTAGGGGAAGGTCCCCAGGGATTTTCGTTTGAGGCTAATTTGATTATCTTCTTAGTATCAAATCCAAACTCTTCAGCCGTTTCTTCAATTGATTTGCCGGGTATATATTCTTTTAGTTCTTTCAAAAATCGCTTTTTGTTCATAGATGTGCTAAACTATAAATAAGAACCTGCTCACTTCGCTCGCAGAACCTTGTTTCGCTAAGGTATGAATTCCTTTTTAGGGTGGGCTAGTGGGAAAAGGGTGGCGGGTGGGTCGTAGTCTTAAAATAACAAAATTCTATTTTTAATAGTATCACAAAGTAAAAATATTTTAAAATTATAGAAGACTAACGTCTTATATAATTACTTCGCTCGGTTGAAGAAAAAAAATAAATTTTTCTTCTTCTCCCTCACTTGTAATTATGAAGCAATCCGAACTTTTTACCAAAACCCTAAAAAAAGCCCCCAAAGATGAACAAGGCGATAGTGCTCGGCTTTTAATCCAAGCCGGTTTTATTGATAAATTATTTGCCGGTGTTTACAGCATACTGCCTTTAGGTTGGCGGGTGACTAAAAAAATTGAAAACATTATCAGGGAAGAGGTAAATAGTATTGGCGGCCAGGAAATTTTTATGCCTGCTCTGCATCCTTTAGAGAATTACAAAAAAACCGGTCGGGATAAGATGGATATACTTTTTCGTACCGAATTAAAAAATAAAATGAAGCTGGTTTTAGGCCAAAGCCACGAAGAAGTAATAACGCCGTTAATGAAAAAATATATTTCTTCTTACAAAGATTTACCAAAAGCGGTTTATCAGTTTCAAACTAAATTTAGAAATGAATTACGGGCAAAGTCGGGAATTATCCGGACTCGTGAATTTCTAATGAAGGATTTATATTCCTTCCATACAGACCAAAAAGATTTAGACGAATATTATGAATCTGCAAGAAGGGCTTATTTTAAAATTTTTGAACGTTGTGGCATAGGAGAAAAAACCTATTACACTTATGCCTCGGGCGGCACTTTTTCAAAATATTCCCATGAGTTTCAAACAATTACTCCAGCCGGCGAAGACCTAATTTATATTTGCCAAAATTGTAATTTAGCAATTAATCGTGAAATTAAAAATGAAATAAAAAAATGCCCAAAGTGCGGCAATAGTAATTTTGAAAAGAAAAAAGTCATTGAAGTGGGTAATATCTTCAAATTAGGAACAAAATTTTCTAAATCTTTTAATTTCCAGTTTACTAATAAAAAAGGGCAAAAACAGGATGTTTTTATGGGGTGCTATGGAATTGGTTTGGGCAGATTAATGGGAGCAATTGTTGAAATACATCACGACAAAAAAGGAATCATTTGGCCCTCTCCTGTAGCGCCGTTTACGGTTCATATTCTTGGCTTTGATAAAAAAGCAGAGAAAATTTATCAGACCTTAAAACAAAACCAAATAGAAACGCTTTTTGATGACCGAGAAGATAAAAGCGCCGGAGAAAAATTTGCTGACGCTGATTTAATCGGTATTCCAATTAGAATTGTTGTCAGCAAAAAAACATTAGAAAAAAATAGTGTTGAAATAAAAAATCGCGACGGCAAGAAAATGGAGTTGGTAGAAATTAACAAATTAGTCAAAAGATTAAAAAAATAACCAATTCAACAAAAAAAGCAGTTATTGTTTAAAACTGCTTTTTTAATCCTAAAATTAATCTTTTTCTACAATAACCCCTTGGTACTGGGAAGTTCTTTTAGAATTCTTTTATCTTGGGAGCAAGCCATTTTCATCGCTTTGCCAAAGGCCTTAAAAATAGATTCTGCTTTATGGTGGTCATTTTCACCATATAAAACCCTGATATGTAAAGCGGACTCTAAGTGTCTAACAAATCCCCAAAAGAATTCTTTAATTAAATCTGCCTCTAAATCTCCTATTTTAAAACCTTTAAACTTGCAATCAAAATTTAAAAAAGCCCGGCCGGAAATATCCAAAGAGAGCACCGAAAGGGCTTCGTCTAAAGGAAAAACAAAATAACCTGCTCGGTTGATTCCTTTTTTGTCTCCCAGGGCTTTTTTAAACGCCTCTCCCAAACAAATTCCAATATCTTCAACCGTATGGTGCTGGTCAATTTCTGTATCCCCTTTGGCTTTGATTTTCAAATCAAACAAACCGTGTTTTCCAAAATTATCCAAAAGGTGATTTAAAAAGGGAATTGGGGTTGAAATATCGGTTTTTCCTTTGCCGTCAATATTTAGTTCAATTTCAATGTTTGTCTCTTTGGTTTCTCTCTGAAGAAAAGTTTTCCTTTTTAGGGTGGGTTGTATCCTTTTCACAATATACTATAATATTACTTTATTTAAAGGAATCTCAATTATTCCCTGGCAGCCCATTTTTTTTAATTTTGGGATTATTTCTCTGGTTTCCTTTTCTTCACAATTAAAAGAAACATCATACCAGTTCTCTCCAGCTATTTTTTTAATAGCTGATGATTTTGGTAAAACTTTTAAAATTCTATTTAATTTCTTCCCAGAAACATGCATCATTAAATTTACCTTTTCTTCACTATCAACTGCTCCTTTTAGTAAAAGAGCTAAATCCTTTATTTTTTCTTTTTTCCATTCATCTTCCCAAGATTTCTTATTAGCAATTAATTTTGTGGAACTTTCTAAAATTATATCAATAACTTTTAAATTGTGAGCTCTTAGAGAAGCGCCGGTTTCAATTAAATCAACTATAGCATCGCTAAATCTCGGTGGTTTTACTTCTGTCGCTCCCCAGGAAAATTCAATTTTTGCCTTCACTTTATTTTTCTTTAAATAATCCTTTACTAAATTAACTGCTTCGCAAGAAATAATCTTACCCCTGAGATCTTTAATTGATTTTATTTTTGAATCTTTTGGAACAGCCAAAACCCATTTTACTTTTTTTACCTCTTGCTTAGCATACCTTAAGTCGCAAACCTCTTTTACTTTTGCTCTTGTTTCTCTAATCCAATCATCACCGCTAATACCCAAATCCAATCTCCCTTTTTCAATATATTTTGGGATTTCCTGAGGTCTTAATAAAAAACATTCTATTTCAGGGTCGTTAATTTTTAAAAAATATCCCCTCTCGGGGATTTCAATATCAAAACCGGCCAACTTAAAAACTCTCAAAGTATATTCTTGAAGAGACCCTTTTGGTACTCCAAGTTTTATCTTCTTGTTCTCCATTAAACTATTACCTTATTTAAAGAAAACTCAATAATATCAGTACAGCCAATTTTCTTTAGTATAGGAATGAGTTCTCTTAACTCTCTTATTTCGGCAACAGTAAAAACTTCAAACCAGTTTTCTCCTCTTAAATGAGTAATAGTTGGTTTTTTCAAAGCAGGTAAAGTTTTTAAAACTTCTTCCATCATATTATTAGAAGCATGAAGTATTAAGCCATTATATTCCTGGGCAAGTCTGGCTCCTTTAAGTAAAAGCCCTAAATTCTCTATTTTTTCTTTTTTCCATTTATTTTTAAGGGCCTTTGGATTGGCCGCTACGATTATTGAGTCTTTCATCAAAACAGCTAAAATTTTTAAGTTATAAAATTTTAAAACAGTACCCGTATTAGTAAATTCAACTACAGCATCAGCAAAAGCCGGCACTCTTGATTCATTAGAACTGTCAGAAAACTCAATAATAGCTGGGGTTTTATATCTTTCTAGAAATTCTTCAGTAATTTTGGGGACCCGAGTAATAATCTTTTTCCCTTTTAAATCTTTTATTGATTTTATCTGCGATTTTTCTGGCGCAGCTAAAACTAATCTTGTTTCTTCCCAGGCAGGATCTAGGGTTTCTAGGTTGTAAATCTCTTTCAGATTAACTTTGGTTTCAGCAATAATCACTCGACTCAAAATTCCTCCATCTAAAATTCCTTTATCAATTAAAGGAGCAATTTCTCTTGCTCGGGCAAGAAAACATTCAATTTCAGAGTCGTCTATGTATACTGTTGAAAGTTTTTCATCAATTCTAAAATCATAGCCATTCATTTTAAAAAGTTTCTCTATTGACTCCTTAAGAAATCCGTTAGGAATGCCAAATTTTATTTTATTTTCTTTTTTCACCCCGTTAGAAGTCTGTCTTATATAGCACAGGGCTAATTTCGAACAGACCCTTGTTTCTGATTATACCCCTGTTATTGCCAAGCAGAAAAAATTTATTATAAATTTTTTCTGACCAAGGCTTCTAACGGGGTTCATAAGATTTTTTGATAAAAACAGGTTTTATGACCTGTATGGCAAACATTGCCAATTTGTTTAACTTTAACCAACAAAGTATCGTTATCGCAATCCAGCCAAATTTCTTTAATTAGTTGAAAATGGCCAGAGGTTTCTCCTTTGGTCCAGAGCTTTTTTCTGGTTCGACTCCAATAAACCATTTTACCTTCTTTCAAAGTTTTTTTCAAGGCCTCTTTGTCCATAAAACCTAACATCAAAACTTTTTTAGTTTTAAAATCTTGGGTAATTACCGGAATTAGACCATTCAGCTTTCTCCAATTTACCCTGTTAAATAATTTCGCCTTTGGCGAAATTCCCGCTTTGCGGGATTTAACAGGGTGAACTCTTGGCAGTTTTTTAATTGATATTAATTCCATTTTTTCTTAAATATTTTTTTAAGTCCAGAATTTTAATTTCTTTAAAATGAAATAAACTGGCCGCTAAAGTAGCATCGGCTTTTCCTTCAATAAAAGCATCTAAAAAATCTTTCTTTCTACCCGCCCCTCCAGAAGCAATTATTGGGATGGAAACATTTCCTTTTAGTTTTCTCAGAAATTCAATATCATATCCTTCTTTAGTGCCATCTTTGTCTTTTGAAGTAGGTAACAACTCTCCTGCTCCTCGCTTTTCTACTTCTTTTGCCCATTTTATTGCATCTAAATCTGTTACTTTTGTTCCACCTGAAATACAAACCTTCCAGCTTCTCTCACCCTTTTTCGTATCAATAGCCACGATAATTCTTCCCGAGCCAAATTTTTTATTTGCTTTGCTTAAAAATTGAGGATTTTCAACAACAGAAGTATTTAAAGAAACTTTGTCTGCTCCGGCTTTTAATAATTTCTCAATATCAGATAAAGTTGAAATCCCTCCACCAACCACCAGAGGAATTTTGATAACTTTTGAAACTTTTTTTACTAAATCAAAAAATGGTTTGCGGTTTTCCTGAGAAGCGGAAATATCAAGCATAGCTATCTCGTCAGCTCCTTCCCTTGAGTATTCTTTAGCCAATCTCACTGGGTCGCCAGCTAATATCAGATTTTCAAATTTTATTCCTTTAACAACTTTCCATTTTCCTTTTATTAATTTGCAATCAAGGCAGGGAACAATCTTTTTAGGAAGCATAGATTTTAAATTATTTAATGAAATTCTCTTCTCATAAATTGCTTTACCAACAACTGCTCCTTGAACTCCAATTTTTGAAAGTTTTTTCAGGTCTCTTTTGTTTCTTATCCCGCCAGAAGCAATTATTCGCAACTTTGGAAAATTCTTTACTAATTTTTTATACAAAGAAAAATTTGGTCCTTTTAATGTCCCGTCTCTTCCAATATCAGTGCAAATTATTGTTTTTACCCATAATTTGGTTAACTTTTTCAAAAATGGATAAAATTCTTTTTTTGACTCTTTCTGCCACCCGTGATAATAAATTTTATCCTTTTTTACATCAATCCCAACAATAATTTTCTCTTTAAATTTTTTTAAAATTTTCCTAAATCTTTCTGGTTGTTTGAGAGCCAAGCTTCCCAAAATTACTCTATTTATTCCTAAGCCCAAAAGTTTTTTAAGAGCTTTTTCATCTTGAATTCCTCCGCCAAACTCAATCTCTAAATTTGTGTTCTTGGCAATTTTTGAAATCGTTCGCCAGTTTTTAATCTGCCCTTGTTTTGCTCCATCCAAATCAATTAAATGCAATCTTTTTAATCCTGCCCTTTCATAAACTTGAGCTATTCTAAAAGGATTTGAACTATAAACTCTTTTTGTTCCAAATTTGCCCTTAACCAGTCTAACGCATTTCCCTTTAATAATATCAATTGCCGGAATTATCTCCATTTAATCAAATTAGCATTTTTTCTTAATTTCGGCAAACGAAATACCATCTGGGGCCGGGCCTCGGAGAGTTTTTGATTAGGAAGAAATAGCATTTTCAAGGTGTTTAACTTTCGCTTTTTTTGAATCTAAGTCAACTTTTATTGAGACTACATCGATTTGCCACTTTGATTCCAAAGGAATTTTTCTTTCTAAAAGCCAATCTTGGGCTATTTTTATTATTTGTCTCTGTTTTTGAAAATTCACTTTATCTTCGGGAAAGAAACCTCCCTTTTTAGTAGAAGTTAAGGTTTTTACCTCGATAAAATGGATAGTATTATCTTTCTTGCCCCCTAGGGTGTCCAAGGGTTCAGCTACAATATCAATCTCTCCTTTTTTGGGTCCCCCGCTCCACTTTTTTGAATAATTCCGAGCCAAAATTTTATACCCCTTGTTTTCTAAATAATAACAAGCAATTCTCTCCCCAAAATCACCTAATTTTTTCGGATTCATAATTGATAATAAAATACAACTTTTTTTAACCTATCCTGCCCAGTAGTTATTTACAAAGAGAGTAACATACATAGCCAAAAGAAGGATAGAAATAAAAATCCAAGATTGTTTTAAATATTGATTTTTAATGGAAGCTCCTAAAATGTAGATTGGAAAAAGAACCAAAATATAACGCCCAATACTCATAAGTGTTCCAGTGCTTATGGCAACAAATACAGTAGCTAACATATAAAGCCCGTAAGAGGTGCGTATTTTCTTGAAAACAAAATAAATTGTTGCTAAAACAAAAATTACAAAGAAAATATCTAAAAGAAAGTTAACAATAGCTGGATTACTGAAAAATAAAAAATGTCCCTTATTAAGCTTAAATATCCTCCCCCACCAACTTTCTACTTTAAAAAATAAAAGAAAATTACCAAATTTTAGATAATGATAAAGAAAGAAACCTAAGGTCCCAAAAGGAATCAAAAAAATCGGTAAAATTTTAAGATTGAAAGCCCTGATTAAATTAAAATTATATCCTCTTAAATATTCCCAAATAATGGGAATAAAAAGTAATATCCCGGTCACTCGTGTCAGAGAAGCGAAAAAACCAAATATACCAGCCCAGAGAAATTTTCTTTTTAATCCATAATAAAAAGCAACTAAAGAGAGAAAAAGAAATAAAGATTCAGTATAAATAGCATTCAGAAAAAAAGCAGTAGGGAAAATAAGCAGAAAAAGAATAGGCAAATAGGGATTAATTTCTGGATGAAATTCTTTTACTAATTTAAAAAAATATAAAAGAGCTAAAAAAAGAAAAAGAATGCTCAAAATCCAACCAGCTAAAATGAAATTCCCTCCGGTCAAAAAAGAGGTTATCCGAATCAAAAAGGGATATAAAGGGAAAAAAACTATATTTGAAAGTTTCTCAAAACCTTTGAAAGAATAACCATTTTTAGCAATATCTAAATACCAGGGAGAATCCCATCGGCTATGAAGAGAAATCGGATTCCATTGTTGCTCCTGATAAAACTTAGTTGGATTAATCCAACGATAGGCGGTATCTGCTTTTAAATTAAAACGATTAAGCGCAAAAAGAGCAAAAATATTAATTATCAAAACCCATAAAATAAAAATAATAATTATCTTTTTCATAATAGACCTGGGTGGAATCGAACCACCATCTCGGCAATGTCCCGATAATTCTGATGGGATAGTGGACCTGGGTGGAATCGAACCACCATCTCGGCAATGCGAATGCCGTGTTCTGCCACTAAACTACAGGCCCATTCATTTTCTCGGCCGCATTACTGTAATCTTTAATACTTTCAAGCAACGGGTAAAAATAAATATTGCCAGTACTTCTATTGTAAGCACAGAGAAATCTTTTAAAATCCCTAAAGATTCCCCTGTGGCTGAATGTCTAAAATAACCATTACTGAAGAAATTAATGACATAAAGCAAAGCCGTAAGAAATATCCAGACATAAACAAAGTATTCTCCCTGACGTTCTGCTTTTTTTTGTCCTAACCACCTTACTAATTCTTTGTGTAAAGAATAGATAAACAAAACCCCAAGGTAAAACAAACCCATATTAGCCGGCGCAAAAGCACCGCGACTTAAAAACTCTGTTAACATCACAGCCATAGTTATAATCGTAACAATAGAACAGATGAAATGGAGATGCTTGTTTATCTGGCTCTCAACTCCTTTTAATTTTCTTATTTGGTTTTTATTTGTCATAGTTTTTGATGTCGGATTTGCTGAACGAAGAGCGAACTTTTTTGAAGAAAATCTTATCTACCAAACCTTTTTGTCTTTTGGTTTCTGAATAACTAAATTCAATGCTTTTCTCCATTTGGCTGATTTGGAATTTGAGAAATAAAATTCCTGTGATACTCGCCCGTATGAGCGCCCTATTTATCCCTAGCGCCAATAATCCAAAGACTATCTGTTAAAATATCTTTATATTCTCGCCAGTCATTTAAATTTAAATCATTAATTTTTGGCATATTTTATTTGATTAAGTTGCCAACAGAAACTCCGACGAAAGATAAATTTAAGTATCTAATAGATTTTCAACTTTGTCAGGCCGGAGGGAATTGCACCCTCGATTTCCTCAGCCCGAGTGAGGTGCCTTAGCTGCTAGGCCACGGCCTGTTTTTATGTCACCCAATATTTCTTTTTTGTCATTTCATCGCGTTTGGTGACGATTTTTTCTCGCTCTTTTTTAGCTTTTTGAGCTAACGAGCTAAGCTCCTTTTCTGATAATTTTCCTAATTTTTTAACTTCTTTTTCTAAAAATTCTTTTTTGTTTTTCTCTGGCTCTGCTAAAACATAGCCAAGCAAAATATCAAGAATCTGGCCTATTTTTGGACCAGGAGAGATATTCAAAATTTTCATTATATCCCCTCCGCTCTTTTTGAGCATGATTACTGAAATTGGATCCTGGGAAACTTTCTCAATAACGTATTTAAGATGACGGAGCTTATAAGGTTCGGCTTTAGGAACGCCCGAGCCAATTCTATCTGCCATTCTTACCTGTAAAAGTTCCTCCATATTTTCTATTCCTACCCGGCGAACCAATCTCCTGACCGACGCCTCTCCAACTTCATCAACATTATAATAAAAAAGATGATAACGAACCAATTTGCTAATCTTCTCAATATCTTTTTTAGAAAATCTCAGCCGCTCTAATACCTGAACTGTCATTTTAGCCCCGACTATCTCATGACTATAAAAAGTAGCATCAGGACCTTCTCCTTCTTTAGTTCTTGGTTTCCCAATATCGTGAAGTAAGGCAGCTATTCTTACATATTTATTAAAATTTTTCTTTGCCGCATAACCTAAAGAGCCTAGATAATGCTCATAACAATCATAAATATGATGTTTATTTTGACTTATTTTATAACCCTCTTCAAGCTCCGGAATAATATATCTTAGAAGTTTTATTTTTCTTAAAAGTTCAACGCCATGCCTAGCTCTTTCTGACATTATTATTTTTAAAAATTCATCTCTTATTCTTTCTTTAGAAATTGCCTGAAGCCAGGGAGAATTTTTCTTAATTGCCTCTGCGGTTTTCTTTTCAATCTCAAAATCTAAAGTGGTTGCAAATCTAACCGCTCTCATCAATCTCAAAGCATCTTCGGAAAAACGATCCTCTGGCTTGCCTACTGTCCGAATAATTTTATTTTCTAAGTCCTTCTGACCCTTGAAAGGGTCAATAATCTTCAATAAACTATCCATTGCCATAGCGTTAACGGTAAAATCCCTTCTGGCTAAATCTTCCTCAATGGTCTCAGCCCATTTAACTTCGTCAGGATGTCTTTTATCGGTATATTTCTCTTCTGTTCTAAAAGGAGTAATCTCAATTTCTTTCAATTTTGGCTTTTTTGAATCTGTTAAAACCGTTACTGTGCCAAAATTATTATCGGCAAAACTTCGGAGGAAAATTCTTCCTATCTCCTCCGGTTTAGCATCGGTAGCTATATCCCAGTCCTCGGGTTCAACTTCTCGTAGAAGGTCACGAACGCAGCCGCCCACTAAATAAGCCCCAAAACCCTTTTCTTCTAATTCATCAATAACAAATTTTACTTCTTTTGGAATTTCCATATCATTATCATTTGCCAAGCTTGTATTATCATTAGTAATTCTATCTTAAAAATTGATTTTTTTCAACATTTTTGGTATAATTATATCAGGCGCCCGTAGCTCAATTGGATAGAGCGACGGCCTTCGAAGCCGTAGGTTGTAGGTTCAAATCCTACCGGGCGCACTGAAAAAAGCCCGATAAGGGCTTTTTTGTTTTCTTTAAAAATTTGATGAAAAAAACAAATACAAATCATTTCCCGCATTTGTTGCAAGTTCTTGCTTCGGGATAGATTTTTAATCTTTCTTCAGTGATTTTCTTTTTGCATTTTTCACATTTCCCATACTTTGCCTTTTTTATTTTTTCTAAAGCCAAATTAATATTCTGAAGTCGTATCTCCATATTATGTTCAATAGGAAGAAGGGTAACATATTCTTCCACCTGGTCAGCGGCATCTTCCAACGCCTGACTCCCTGCTCCACCGTTAAATTTAGGATATTTCGTATCCCAATCTCCTTTAAGTCTTTCATCTTTCTTAGCAAATTTCCCAAGCTCAGCTTCAATTGAGCTTTTTTCTTTCTCTAATTTTTCTTTTAACT
>Ga0315548_1001378_pt1 | contig 20622 bp, 16 predicted proteins | sample SalMarSW160110MG_2_FD_202540 | JGI IMG/M metagenome (GOLD analysis project Ga0315548, IMG submission 202540) | Salt marsh sediment microbial communities from the Plum Island Ecosystem LTER, Massachusetts, United States - Salt Marsh Sediment SW1601-110 ...
GGGGATGACCATGGCTCAGCTCGCCCTGCGTTGGATCCTCATGTTCGAGGAGATCTCCTGCGGCATTCCCGGAGCTAAACGCCCCTCCCAAGTGGAGGACAACGTGACCGCCGCAGACTTTCCACCTGTTTCCTTTGAAGTGATGGAGAAAGTGAGGGAGATCTACGAGCGCTACATCAAACCGCAGGTACATCAACGGTGGTGAGCATGCTTCTCAGGGCTTGAATCGTTGCTGGGAATCCGCGCCACACACGCCAATGAGGATGATCTGTAGCCAAGCAGCAAGCCCGAGTCGACGGCATGAGCTTTCTGGTCTTCACTGGACTTCAGAGACACGCACCTCTTTTCCGGTTTCGCTTGATCGGAGGATGGCGGCTATCAACTGAAGGTCGGCCAATGCTTCGGCAGGGGTAGATCTGGGAGGCATGTCGCTGCGCACCGCTTGGGCGAAATCCTTGTACATCTCCACAGCCCCGTTGTATTGCAAGGGCTCGTCCCATTCCTGCACCTTGGCCCCCTCCCTCCACAACTGCACCTTGTCCTGCCATACCAGCAGTACCCCGTCTTCGCCAGCCACCTCGAGCGGGCTGTCCGGCGCGGGCAGCGCATAGGTCTTGCCATACGTGCCCAATGCGCCGCCTGCAAAACGAAGGGTCGCACTCACGGTGTCAGCCGGAGGAAGGTCTGGCCGGATCGAACACACTACCCCGCTCACGGACTCAACTTCTCCAAGCAACATCCGGAAGACCGCGGCCTCGTGCACGCCGCCATCGCTCAGATAGCCGCCGAGGTGCTTCGGCCGCAGTCGCCAAGGCGTGTAAAAAGGGGAGTCCGGACCGACATACGCGTGTAGGGACCAGCGGACAATCTTGGGCTCGCCGATGGCGCACTCTGCGATCAGCCCGGCGGCCCTACGGTAAGCAGGGATGTACCGATAGTTCTCGGCTATCATCAAGACGCGGCCGTAGCGCTCCGGCCAGGGCAGCATCCTATTCGCATCGGAAAGACTGGCAGCGACCGGCTTCTCGGCGATCACGTGACAGCCGTGGGACAGCGCCGCTTCCGCTACTTCCGGGTTCAAAGAAGTGGGCAAGGCGAGGAGCGCCGCATCGATCTCCCCGCAACCCAGCATCCGATGGTAGTCTTCATAGATGCTTGGGCGAACACCGGCTTGCTCTTGAATCATGTCTGCTAGCCTTTCAGCCTTGGCTCTTGTTCTGTTACAGAGCGAAACGACTCGAAAATCCTGCGAAAGCAATGACAGCACCGGCCAGTGCATTAGGCTTACGATCACGCCGGTGCCAACTATCCCGATCCGAATCGGTTCCGTGACGTTATCCTCCTGTTCGTTCCCTTAGAAACCAGAATTCTACCTCACGCCCCTCTAGGGGAGCGTGATCCCGTTTTCCGCTATCACCCTGGCGTAAAAGCGCGCGCTTTTCTTGGGAATCCTTTTCTGGGTAGGGAAGTCCACGTACACGATTCCAAAACGCTTTCCGTAGCCATGTGCCCATTCAAAGTTGTCGAGGAGGGACCAGACGAAATAGCCCCGGAGCGGCACCCCGGCAGCGATGGCTCTGTGTACCTGGAGGATGTGATCCCGCAAGTAGGCGATGCGCTTCTCGTCTCGCACGGTCCCGTCGGGCTCCATCCGGTCCGGATAGGCGGCCCCGTTTTCGGCCACGAAGTACGCGGGAAAGCGATAGTCGAAGTGCAACCTCCCCAGAATCTCGTACAGCCCCTCCGGGTACACTTCCCAGCCCATATCCGTGCGCTCGCCCCCCGGAACCACCTCCTGGGGGAGTTTGGCCTCCGGGGAGCGCACCACCAAGCGGGTGTAGTAGTTGACCCCCAGGAAATCGATGGGCACGGCAACCCGATCCATGTCTCCCTCTGCCACGAAGTCCATGGGACAGTTGAAATGGTGGACCATGTCCTCCGGATATCCCCGGGCGGCCAGGGGATCCAAGAACCAGCGGTTCAGCTTTCCATCGGCGAGCCAGGCCGCACTGCGGTCGGCCAAGTCCCGGGAGGCGGGGTGAACCGGTGCGAGGTTCAGGACTATGCCTACCCGCGCCCCGGGGACGAGGTCCCGCAGAAGTGAGACCGCCAGACCATGGGCCAGGAGGTGGTGATGAGCCGCGCGCAGGGCCTCTTCGAGGTCCTGGTGGCCGGGGGCATGCCGTCCGTCGAGATGGCCGACGAACGCGCTGACGTGCGGCTCGTTCAGGGTGATCCAGTGTCGCACGCGATCGCCGAGCGAGCGCGCCATGAGCTGTGTGTACTCACAGAACGAGTCTACGATTTCCCGCTTCGGCCAACCACCCTTGTCCTGGAGGGCCTGCGGCAGGTCCCAGTGGTACAGGGTGAGGAAGGGCTCGATTCCCGCCTCGAGGAGGGCGTCCACAAGGCGGGAGTAGAAATCAAGTCCCTTGGGGTTTGACTCACCACGACCCTGCGGGAGGACCCGTGGCCACGAGACCGAGAACCGGTATGCCTTGAGCCCAAGCGTGCGCATAATGGCCACGTCCTCTCGGAATCGGTGATAATGATCACAGGCAATGTCTCCCGTGTCGCCGCCGGAGATCTTCCCGGGGGTGTGTGAGAAGCGATCCCATATTGACTCCCCTTTTCCATCCTCGTTCCATACCCCCTCGATCTGGTAGGCCGACGTAGCTGCACCGAACAGAAAGCCGTTGGGAAATTGTCCTACGCTCATTGTTCCCCCCTTAGTGTCACCTGGACGTTGTGTGTTGCGCCGTCGGAGAAGGTCGGAAGAATAGAGCCGACGATCGCTCTGCCGTCCACACGAACCTCTCGCACGCCCCGGCTCACGTGGTCGGGATTCTCCACACGGATGTTGTAGACCGCGCCGCGGAATGCGCGCACGACGCTGTAGGCATCCCAGCGCAGAGGGATGCAGGGGTCGATCTCGATGCCTCCGTAGCTTGGCCGAATGCCGAGAACCCACTGGGTGAGCGCGACGTACATCCAGGAGGCGGTCCCCGTCAGCCATGAGTTCCTCGCGCGGCCGTGATCCGGTCCATCCCTGCCGACGATCGTCTGTGCGTAGACATACGGCTCGCAGCGGTGCACCTTGCTCATCTCTTCGCGAACCGCAGGGTTGATCCGCATCGCAACCTCCCAGGCACGGTCCCCTCGGCCGAGCCGACACTCGGAGATGACGATCCACGGGTTGGTGTGGCAGAAGATGCTCCCGTTCTCCTTGTACCCGGGCGGGTAGGAGGTGATCTCGCCGAGCGCGGGGTCATAGCGGGTGTACGCCGGCTGGAGGAGGAGCAGGCCATGCTCGCTTGCGAGCCGCTTGCTGACCTCGTCCAAAGCGGTCAGGGCTCGTCCATCCGCAAGGCCCAAGCCGGCCATCGCGCAGATTCCCTGGGGCTCGATGTAGATCTGACCCTCCTTGTTCTTGTGGGATCCAACTTTTCGGCCGAAGGCATCGTAGGCCCGCAGATACCATCGCCCGTCCCACCCGTGTGCCTCGATCGAGCAGCGCATCGTACTGTCTGCCTCGGAGAAGCGGCGGATCGCACGCTCGTCCCCCCGCCGTTTGGCGATCTCAACGAGCTCTGGCACAACGAGACAGAACAGGCCGGCGATGAACACTGATTCTGCCGTCCCATCGCTTCGGAGCACAGCGGTCTGGAATGACTCGTCTGGGTCGGTCGTGTGGCTGTTCAGGTTAAGGCAGTCGTTCCAGTCAGCCCGGCCAATTAGCGGAAGCCCATGCGGCCCGAGCCGGGTCAGCGTGTACTCTACTGCGCGGGTCAGGTGCTCGTAGAGTGACGTCTCCGAGCCCTCCGCGCCGTCGTAAGGCACACGTTCATCGAGGATTGACCAGGCCCCGGTTTCCTTGAGGTACGCGCTTGTCGAGAGAATGAGCCACAACGGATCGTCGTTGAACCCGCCTCCGATAGCATCGTTCCCTTTGCGAGTGAGAGGCTGGTACTGGTGGTAGGCGCCTCCGGATTCGAGCTGCGTCGATGCCAGGTCGAGGATGCGCTGTCGCGCGCGATCCGAGGAGAGGTGCATGTACCCCAGAAGGTCTTGATTCGCGTCGCGGAAGCCGATACCCCGCCCGATCCCCGATTCAAACCCGGAGGCCGAGCGGGAGACGTTAAAGCAGACTGCGCATTGGTATGGAGTCCACGTATTGAGCATCCGGTCAGCGTCTGGCACGGGGGTTGTAACCTGCAGTCGACTGAGCGTTTCTCTCCAGTTCACGTGCAGCCGCTCAAGTGCTCGATCGATCACGTCCGCAGTTCGGTAATGTGCGATCTTCAAGAGGGCGTCCTCCGTGTAAAGAGCCTGTTGCTCTGCGTCGCGGAACTTCGTCTTCCGGTTCTCGTGATATCCGAGCAGGAAAACAGCCCGCTCCTCTTCGCCGGGATCGAGCGTGAGCCTCACGTGGTGCGCCCCGATCGGGGAGCAGCCAGCCACGTGGGAATCTGCGAGTTTCCCTCGTTCTAGGCCGATCGGCCTATCCCAGCCGCGATACGGACCTAGGAAGGCGTCGCGCTGCGTGTCGAACCCCACGGTGGGCTCCGAGCAGGCGAAGAACGTGAAGTGATCGCGCCTCTCCCGGTATCCGGTCTTGTGGAAGATCGCACATTGATCCACTTCGACCTCGCCGATGTTCAGGTTGCGCTGGAAGTTCGTCGCGTCATCTAACGCGTCCCACAGGCAGAATTCGATTGCGCCGACAAGGGAGAGTTCCGCAACCTTGGTGCGGTGGTTCACGATACGGATCGACCACACCTCGATCGCCTCACCTGGCGGGATAAAGTAGGTCGCCTCAACCTCGATCTCGCGGAACGAAGAGGCGATGATGGTGTAGCCCAGCCCGTGGCGGCAGCGGTAGTTGTCCAGTTTAGTCTGCGTAGGCTGCCACGTTGGCGACCAGTACTTACCGTCGGCCTCGTCGCGGACGTAGAGGTAACGTCCGTTTATTCCCGATGGCAGGTCGTTATAGCGGTAACGGATCAGCCGACGCAGGCGTGCATCCCGATAGAAGGAATAACCACCTGCCGTGTTTGAAATCAATCCTATGTAGTCACGCGTGCCGAGGTAGTTGAGCCAGGGAATCGGCGTGTCCGGACGGAGGATAACGTACTCCCGCTTATCGTCGTCAAACTGTCCATACTTCATTGCGCCCCGCATGATCGGCGCACGACGAGCTCCGTAGGGAGGACTATCCGCTCGACTGTTGTCGCGCCCTTCAGCCCCCGCTCAAGCCGCTCGATGAGGACCTCCACGACGAGCTGGCCAAGCCGTTCGATTGGCTGGCGGACGGTGGTCAACTCTGGCTCGATCGTCACGGCTGAAGGGATGTCGTCGAAGCCAACAATACATATATCATCAGGAATTCTCAGACCCGTGTCTCGGATTGCCTTGATCGCCCCGATCGCCATGGAGTCGCTTCCCACGAAGACCGCAGTCGGCTTCTCGGGGAGTAGGTGGACCATCGCGGCCCGCCCGCCAGCCTCCATGAAGTCTCCCTCCACCACAGCCCAATCATCCACAGGGAGATGGTGCGCCGCCATGACCTCGCTGAACCCATCGAGTCGATCTCGCGAGGGAGTCATGTTAAGCGGCCCGGTAATCATCGCGATTCGCTTGTGCCCCAGGCGAATCAGGTGTTCGGTCGCCATCCGTGCCCCGCCGATGTTGTCCACATCGACATACGGTACGCGGTCATCTGGATGCCTCCCGATGCTGATAAAAGGGATCGCCTCATCGAGGAGGGTCGGGATCAATCGGTCATCAAGCGACGCATTGGCCACGACCACACCGTCGAGGTACCCGCTTCGCAAGACCCGGTCGTACATGATGTGCGGATCGACCGATGGCGTGAACAGCGACAGAATCAGCTGATATCCTCGCCTATTGCACGCTTCTGTTGCCCCCCGTAACATTAGCGGGAAGTAGGCGTCGGTGAACAGTTGAGTCACGGCCTCGGGGATGATCATACCGAGGATATGGGTTGTGTTGGTCGCGAGGCTCCTCGCTACGCCGTTCGGCCGGTAGCCACACCGTTTGATCGCCTGCTGTACACGAGCTCGGGTCGCCTCGCTCACGTTAGGGTGATTGTTGATGACACGGGACACGGTGGACCGCGATACACGTGCGGCTTTTGAGACCTCCTCCAATGTAGGAATCATCTAACCTCCCTGAGAGCGCTCCCAAGCATACCATGTTCTGGGTTCTTCGTCAATGTTGTAGCTGGAAACAGCCTGCCAAATAGGCAATTATTGACTGCGCTATTCAGCCTGCTTATCCATGGATGCGGCGTGACTCGTGCGAGGCGAAGCCTGATCCTCCGTCGTTCCGTGACGCGTGCTCACATGCGGTCACTTGAACACCGCCCGTAGCCAATTATCGTAGCGTGTACGGGATTTCCAAGATATTTGTTTCTGGGAGCGATACCAGAAAGCTGAGCCGATTGACACTTACATTCTCCCTCCATAAGCGGCCGTCCGCCCAGACATTCAAGACTTGCCATGTGACACAAAGTACGCAATTATTGGTAATTACAGCTATAGAATAAGAATACAGGATAGTCGTGCATTGCGCCATTCAACCACTTGACACACGAGATCTCGCTCGCTATACTTGGGAGCGGTTGCAGAGACGGTTCGATGGAACGGAACTGGAGAACGTGCTTCTGGAAAGGGAGAGGAGGTAGCTCGCACGATGCGATCAGCGAACCGGTCGAGATTGTCCCAAAAGTTGGTCATGTGCTATTTGCCTCTGAGCGTCTCAGGTCAGGCTTTGGATCCCGTCGATAGCGACGGGTTTTCTTATGCCTCCGTCGATCGCTCCGCGCCACCTCCTACGAGTAACCCGATTGGCGGGCCGGCGCTTGCTTGTGAGATGCGTTGGATCCTTAAAACGCCATCCCGTACCAAGATTAATCGAGCGCTCTCTTCGTTCGATAGACCTCTCTCTAGATCGAACAAAGAAGCATCGGGGAGGTGATCTAGTGAAGTTGCGGTAGACCAGCAGCAAAAAAAGTAACAAATCGAGTAAAGGAGGGTTATATGTGGTGGAAGAATAAGAAAGGCATCAGCACTCTTGTGTTGATATTGTGTGTTGGGTTAATTAGCGCGCTGGCTGTTGGCCAGGTGTATGACCGAAGTGAAACGCTGTACGTCAGTGGTGCGGCGTGGGGGCCGGCGTCCACCTGGAATCCTTTCCAGCCGGGAAATCTTGCGAACACAACAGGAACGCTCGGTCTCGTCTATGAGACGCTGTTCAACTACGATCCGTTGACCAACACGATGATCCCGTGGCTCGCGGAAAGCGGAGCCTGGGTCACCGACAGCTCGTACGAGGTTACGCTTAGAAATGGTCTCACGTGGAGCGATGGCACGCCGTTGACGGCTGAGGATGTCGCATTCACGATGAATCTGGCCAAGGAGTACGACGCACTGTGGTTTGCCCCGATGTGGAACTACGTGCTCAGTGTGATCTCGATCGGCGACTACGTCGTTCGGTTCGACTTCACCGATGCGCCTCTGTACCAGGAATTCGACAACAACCTCTACAATATTCCGATCGTTCCCAAGCACATTTGGGAAACGAAGACGGAAGAAGATATCACCATCGGAGCCAACGCCAATCCGATCGGCTCGGGTGCCTACCTGTATGACACTCACGCTTCGGACCGTAACGTATGGCTGCGGAACGACAGCTGGTGGGCAATCGACGCACTCGGTTTGACACCCGCTCCGAAGCGAATCGTCGATATTCGCTTCTCAAGCAACAACGTCGCTCTGGGTTCGGTTATCAAGGGCGAAGTCGACCTGAGCAACAACTTCCTCCCAGGCGTTGCGGGACTGTCCGACCAGGGCATCGTCTCGACGTACTACAAGGGAGCTCCCTACATGTTGTCCGCCAACACTGCCGTGTTGTTCCTCAACACGACGATCGCACCGATGGATGACGCGGCGTTCAGGAAGGCGCTTGCCTATGCCATCAACGTGGATGACATCGTGAACATCGCTTACGCGAAACTGGTCGCGGCTGCCAGCCCGACGGGTCTCCTCCCATCCCTGTCAGATTTCGCCGATCAGGACGTCGTGGCACAACTGGGCTGGTCCTACGATCCCGCAATGGCTAAGCAGATCCTCGCCGACGCTGGCTACGTTGACGTTGATGGTGACGGATACGTCGAGGCGCCGGATGGCTCCGCGATCGCACTGGAAGTCACCTGCCCGAGCGGATGGACAGACTGGATGGCAGCAATCGCCGTTATCTCCGACAGCTGCAAAGCCGCGGGGATCAACCTCGAGGACGTCACGCCGGACTACGGTGCGTGGAACACGCAGATGCAGACGGGTACGTTCAACATGACGCTGAACAATTGGGCCGCGATGAGCAATACGCCTTGGACGCTGTACAACCTTCTGTTCAGGCATCCCATCCAGGCTCAGATGCAGAGCGGTAACTTCGGACGATACGACAGCCAAGAGCTGTTCGATCTGGTCGATGCACTTGCTGCAATCCAGACGACCGATATCGCCGGAATGAAGGCTGCCTGTTCTGAGATTCAGAAGGTCATGCTGGCTGAAGTCCCGATGATCCCGTTGTGGTACAACGGTATGTGGGCGCAGTTCAGTACGTCGACCTGGACGAACTGGCCGCTCGATGGCGCGAACACCCCAAGCCGACTTCCGACGACGTGGTCGGGATACTGGCAGTTGGGTGGTCTGATGATGCTCTGTGAGCTGGAACTGGCAGAGTAGATGGACTTTCCTGCCGCCCCTTCTGGTAGAATACGGAAGGGGCGGCTTTTGTTCTGCACATGGCCGCAATGATTAGAACCAGAAGAGAGGAGTCAACGTGAGGCGCTACTTTAGTAGGAAGCTGCTGATCTATCTGATCACATTCTTCCTTGCGGTAACCATCGACTGGTTGATCCCTCGCTTGATGCCTGGTGATCCGATTCAGAATATGTTGTCGAGAGCGGCGCTGAATGCCAATGCCGCCGAAACGATGCACACATACTATACCCACGCATTTCAATTGGATCTCCCTGTCTGGCAGCAGTACCTAAGTTTCTGGAACGCCCTATTTCACGGCGACCTTGGCATCAGCACGTATTTGTTTCCAACGCCTGTGGCCAAAGTCATCAAGGATGCTGTGCCGTATGACATCTTCCTTTTGCTTCCTAGCATCTTGCTTAGCTGGTGGGCGGGAAACAAGTTTGGTGCGTTTGCCGCCCGAACCAAGCGACTTGACAACACAGTACTGCCCATCGCGTACCTTCTTACAGCAACCCCGTACATGTGGCTCGGGATCCTGCTCGCCTGGGTATTCGGAATCATCTTGGGCTGGTTCCCGATTGCAGGTGCCTACAGCTTTACGATGGGTACTCAACTGACGTGGGTCTTCGTCGGGAGTGTGCTGAAGCATTGGTTCCTACCGTTTGCATCGCTGTTCTTGGTGGGATTCGGGGGCTGGGCGATCGGCATGCGGAACATGATCATCTATGAACTCGAGGCGGACTACTCGCATTACCTTGAGGCGCTCGGTGCACCGAGGAGACTCATCAGGAGGTACGCGTTTCGAAACGCGATCCTTCCCCAGCTATCTGGGCTGGCGTTGCAATTGGGCGTCATCGTCGCGGGTGCTCTTGTCACAGAAGTTGTGTTTTCGTACCCAGGGATCGGCTACCTCATCCTTTCGGCGATTCAGAACCAAGACTACTTCCTTGTCCAGGGGTGCTTCTTGTTCATCATCATCGGAGTCCTTTTAGCTAACTTCTTGATCGATATCGCCTATGTCATTGTTGATCCGAGAACGCGGAAGGGGATGGTGGGGGAGTAGAGATGGCACAGAATCCCGATGAGAAGAAGCGAAACGAGTTCCTCTACTTTGCCATGCGGAACAACAAGCTAAAGATTGGGGCGGCTATTATCCTTTTCTTCCTCGTGCTGGCCGCAATAGGCCCGCTGCTCACAGACAATGAGCCAACAGCATTTGCTGGCCCGATGTCGGATCCGCCATCAGCCGAGTTCTGGTTCGGGACAACATTCTTTGGGCAGGATGTCTTTGCGCAGTTTGTTGTCGGCCTGCGAGCAACGTTCCTCGTTGGAGCGATTGGCGGAGGGCTCGCCACGGTGATCGGGATGTTGGTTGGTTTCATCGCCGGGTATCGTGGGGGGATCATTGACGAGGCCTTGAATGTACTGACCAATATCGTTCTCGTCATTCCGACGTTTGCACTGCTGCTGATCATTGCGGCTTATCTAGAGGTGCGCGGGTTGTTCATGGAAAGCGTTTTGATCGGTTTGACCGCTTGGCCCTGGGCGGCGCGCGCAATCCGTGCTCAGACGCTCTCCCTTCGCTCACGAGAATTTGTCGATCTAGCGAGAATGAGCGCCATGAAACCGTTGCGAATTATCTTCACTGAGATTGCACCGAATATGATGTCCTATTTGGTGATGGCGTTCATCCTTCAGTTCGGTGGGGCGATCCTGATTGCGGCGACGCTTGACTTCATCGGGCTTGGCCCAACGACAGGTTTCTCGCTCGGCATCATGATGCAGTATGCGGTCCTCTGGGGCGCTCTCCCGCTAGGCACGTGGTGGTGGTTCGTCCCGCCCGGGGCGGCTATCGCCGCAATCGTCGGTGCACTGTACTTCATGAACGTCGGTCTCGACGAGGTATTCAATCCGAAATTGAGGGAGACGTGAGAGCGTGAGCCTGCGAGTTGAGGACCTTACTGTTTACTATCAGACTTTGAGGGGAGATGTCCGCGCGCTGGAGAACGCGACCTTCTCTCTGGCGGACGGCGAGATTATGGGCATGGCCGGCGAGTCCGGTTGCGGAAAGACGACGCTCTCCAACTCCCTGATCCTCTTGACTCCCCCAATGCGATATATCAAGGGACGAGTTGTCCTGGACGGTCAAGAATTGCCGGTCAGCGACATCGATGGCATGAATCGATACCGATTCAAGGAGATCTCCGTTGTCCCGCAATACGCCATGAATGCGATGAACCCTACGCGCAAGATCGGGAAGATGGCGGAAGAGCTTCTCCGATCGCGGGGAATCGATGCACACCGCGTACTGCCGGAACTGAAACGAAGGCTCGACCTTGTCGAGCTAGACCAGGATGTGCTCAAGATGTATCCGATTGAGCTATCGGGCGGCATGAAACAGCGGATGGTCATGGTCCTATCCACACTTATGAATCCGTCTCTTCTACTGGCCGATGAGATCACTTCCGCGCTCGACGTCTCAACACAGAAAGCAGTGGCCGAGATGCTTGTTGGATTCAGAGATCACAAGATCGTGAAGAGCATCATCGTGATTACGCACGATATATCGATCCTGTATCAGATTGCCGACAGCATCTTGATCATGTACGCCGGACAACTTGCGGAGAAGGGGCCTACCGAGACCGTCATCCATTCGCCCAGGCATCCGTACACAAAACTGTTGATTACATCCTTGCCAAAAGTCGGGGCCAAGCATGACGTGACGCAGTTGGAGGGCATCCCCGGGAAGCCCCCGCTGCTATTGGATCCGCCTGAGGGATGTCGTTTCAGGGAGCGCTGCCCGGTGGCTTTCGAGAAGTGCGTTGAGGTGCCGCCATTCCTAGAGCTTGACCCGGACCACTTCGTCGCATGCTGGAAGGAGATCGAGTCGAATGCTTAAGTTCGATCATGTGTCAAAGACGTATCGGGTCGGTACTTTTGGCGGGAAGCTGCTTCACGCGGTCAACGATGTCTGTCTTGAGGTGAACGACGGCGAGGTTGTCTCGCTGATCGGCGAGAGCGGCAGCGGGAAGAGCACGATCGGAAAGATGATCCTCCGGCTGATCTCGATCACCGCTGGCTCGATCACGTTCAATGAACGAGATGTCTCCACGCTCAAGGGCAGAGACCTGAAGGAGTACTACCGCGAAGTGCAGGGCGTCTTCCAAGATCCGTTCAGTTCGTACAACCCGATCTCCAAGGCTGACCGGGTTTTCAACATTATCAGGAGCAACTTCTATCCCGGCATGGACGATAGGGACTGGAACGAGAGGCTTCATCGATCCCTTGAGGCCGTAGGGATGAACCCTCGGCACGTCATGGACAAGTACCCGCATCAGCTGAGCGGGGGGCAACTGCAGCGATTCCTAATTGCTCGGGCTTTGCTGCTCGACATTCAGTTCCTCGTTGCCGACGAGATCATCAGCATGCTCGATGCCTCGACGCGAATCGATGTCCTCAACCTTCTCGCCGATCTCAAGGAACGTGGGCTCGCGATTCTGTTCATCACGCACGACCTCTCGCTCGGCTACTACATCAGTGAGAACGCCGCAATCCTCTACCGTGGCTGCATCGTCGAAATGGGACAGACGGAGAAGATATACGACAATCCGATTCACCCGTACACGCGGATGTTGATGGAAGCCGTGCCGCGGCTCGATCGGAAGTGGGAGGGAGCCAAGGCGGACCTGAAGGCCAAGCAGCCGAACCTCTCGGCCGGCTGCGTCTACTACGAGCGGTGCCCGATGGTCGACAAGACCGATGACTGCAGGATGATGCGGCCGGTGCTCCACGAGGCGGAGAAAGAGCATTTCGTGGCCTGTTGGCGGAACGGATCAAGTTGAGTTCAAGGAGGAGAAAACCATGTCCAGAGTGAAGATCATCGGACCGGAGCTACCGAATATCCCGTGGGAGGAGCGACCCAAGGACTGTCAGGATGTCGTCTGGCGCTACTCCGAGAACCCGATTATCCCCCGCGACCTCATTCCCTCATCGAACAGTATCTTCAACTCGGCGGTGGTCCCGTTTGGCGACGGGTTTCGCGGCGTGTTTCGCTGCGACGATAAGAGTCGGGCGATGCAGCTTCACGCCGGCCGAAGCGGGGATGGATTCTCCTGGCGGATCGAGAACGAACGTATCCACTTTACGCCGGCCGAAGGGACTGAGCCAGCTGACTGGCTCTATGGCTACGACCCACGCGTTTGCCTCATCGACGACCGCTACTACGTCACGTGGTGCAACGCCTACGCCGGTTGGCCGACGATCGGCATCGCCCACACGCTCGACTTCGAGACCTATTATCAGATGGAGAATGCCTTCCTCCCGTTCAACCGAAATGGTGTCCTCTTTCCCCGCGTAATCGACGACCGCTTCGCTATACTGAGCCGACCGAGTGATCGCGGGCACACGCCGTTCGGCGAGATCTACTACTCGCAGAGCCCGGACATGACCTACTGGGGAAAGCACCGTCTGGTCATGCGCCCGGCCGGCGGCTGGCAGGCCACTAAGGTCGGCGCCGGCGCCGTGCCGATCGAGACGACCGAGGGGTGGCTCCTCTTCTACCACGGCGTCTTCACTTCCTGTAATGGGTTCGTGTACTCAATGGGGGCTGCCCTCCTCGACCTCGACCGGCCCTGGAAGGTCATCGCTCGAACTGAGCCCTACCTCCTCCACCCCAAGATGCTCTACGAGCAGGTCGGCGACGTTCCGAACGTCATCTTCCCGAGTGCCGCGCTCACCGATTCTGTGACTGGCCGAATCGCGATCTACTACGGGGCTGCGGACACCGTGACCGGTCTTGCCTTCTGCCGGGTCGACGAGGTCGTCGAATTTGTCCGCAAGAATTCGCTGTAGGAGCACCGTGCATATTCAGCCGCTGACCGGAGCATGGTCCTTCAGACAGGTGGGGACCGAGGAGTGGATGCCGGCGAGTGTCCCGGGCGGCGTTCACACTGATCTGTTGAATCTTGGGAAGATCCCGGATCCGTTCGTCTCGGACAACGAGCACGCGGTAATGTGGGTCGCTGAGACGGACTGGGAGTACCGTCGCGTGTTGGTACCGGCGGCCGATCTTCTCGCCGAGGAGCGCATTTTCCTGACCGCCGATGGCCTCGATACAATCGCCGAAGTTAGGGTGAACGGAGAGATCGTGGGGAGAGCTAACAACCAATTCCGTTGTTGGCGTTGGGAGATTGGGAAGCTCTTACAGAAGGGAGAGAACGAACTGACAATCCTTTTCTCAGGGCCGACGGCGTACACCGCCAAGGAGCAAGAGCGGCGGCGGATGATCGGCGTCGGTACCGGGCTTGATGGCGCGCCGCACCTTCGCAAGGCACCCTATCAGTTCGGATGGGATTGGGGTCCGCAGCTGCCTGCGATCGGGATATGGAAGGATATCCGCTTGGAGGGCCGATCCCTGGCGCGTCTGGAGGATGTACATCTACAGCAGATTCATCATCCAAAAGGGGAAGTCACGGTCCGCGCGAGCGTCCGCGTGGAGACGTGGAGCGAGGGAGAGTTGGCTGTTGAGCTCGCAATTATGCCTCCCGACGAGGGCACCAAACACGAAACAGAAGCGAGAATCGTCGACGGCGAAGCAGTCATCAGCATTCGTATCGAGGATCCCCGCATCTGGTGGCCGAACGGGTACGGAGAGCAACCCGTTTATCGAGTGTGCGTCCAGCTCAAATCTGAAGGCCGGGTGATAGACGAACGCGAGTACCAGATCGGACTTCGCACGATCGAGCTGCGGCAGGAGGATGATGCGTGGGGTCGATCGTTCCGATTTGTCGTCAACGGGCTGCCCATCTTCATCAAGGGTTCGAACTGGATTCCGGCCGATGTCTTCGTTACCCGCGTCGATGCAGAGCAGCTGGAACACCTGATCGCCAGCGCCGCTGCATCGCATCAGAACATGCTCCGTGTCTGGGGCGGCGGATTCTACGAGGATGACAGGTTCTATGATTTATGTGACCGATATGGGATCCTCGTCTGGCAGGATTTTGTCTTCGCCTGCAGCACCTATTCTCTCGACGAGTCGGACTTCCTTGATAACGTCCGCATCGAGATCGAAGAGAACGTGCGGCGGCTACGACACCGGGCGAGCCTCGCCCTCTGGTGTGGGAACAACGAGATAGAGTGGTTCTGGGAGAGCCGTGGCTGGACGATCTACGATCGGGAAGACGAACTGGAGGAGCTTGTCCGGGACATCCCGGCGCTCGCGCCCTTGAAAGAGCTGGCTGCTGAACGACATCTGTTGCCCGATTGGCGGGCGCTACGCGATGCCTACGATCGGTTCTACCACAAGATACTTCCGGGCTGGGTCGCCCGGCTCGATCCGGATAGGTCGTACTGGCCGAGTTCGCCGTCGTCGAACACGCCATTTCGCGGTGTCAATGATGAACGACGGGGTGACTCCCACTACTGGGACGTCTGGCATGGGCGAAAACCGTTCACTGCCTATCGCAGCACATTCCCGCGCTTCATGAGCGAATTCGGGTTTCAGTCCCTTCCGACGATGGAGACGGTAGAATCGTACACGTCCCCGGAGGATCGAAACCTGACCTCGCGGGTCATGGAACACCATCAGCGGGGCAGGCACGGCAACGGCCTGATCGTTTCGCAGATGACCGATAACTTCCGCCTGCCGGAGCACTTCGCCGACTGGGTCTATCTGAGCCTCGTCTTGCAAGCAGAGGGGATCCGATATGGCGTCGAGCACTGGCGCCGTCACATGGATCGGGTCGGCGGGACGCTCTATTGGCAACTCAACGATTGCTGGCCAGTCGCCTCTTGGTCATCGATCGACTCCTTCGGGCGTTGGAAAGCTCTTCACTACGCGTCGAAACGCTTCTATGCGCCGATCCTCCTTTCGGTGGAGGATAAACCGCCGGTGATGGACTTACACCTGTCGAACGACCTGCCCGAGCCCTGGTCAGGCTCTATACGGTGGAGCCTCGAGACGATTACAGGTGCGGTCATCGATTCTGATGAACTGGCGGTCACGGCGCCTGCGTGCGCTGACACTCTGATTGCGTCGCTCGACTTCACCGATCGTTTTACCCAGGAGACGGAGCGCCGAACCGTGCTTGTCACCGAACTACTTCAAGGGGACGAACGGAAGTCCCTTTCGGTCCATCCTTTCCTGCCAAACAAGCACCTCGACCTAATCTATCCCCAACTAAAGGCCGAGGTTATTCAGCGAGATCAGAGTTTGCTCTTCCTGCTGAGAGCAGAGTCATTGGCGCGGTTTGTCGAGATGAAGCTGATCGGACAACCTGACATGATCTTTAGCGACAACTACTTCGATCTGCCCGCCGGTCGGAAGGCCACCATCACCTGTTCGCTTCCTAGCGGGTGGACGGCATCAGATGCGGAACACGCGTTGCGTCTGCACTCCCTCTACGATTCGTACGAAACCTAAGGCTGAACCTGGCGCAAGTCCATGCACGAAGAGGTAGAGCGGTTCGTCTCGAGCGACGGCTCCCTGCGTGAGATATTGCAGAAAGCGATGGAGATTGAGCAGGCGACAAAGCGGTTCTACGAGGAGAAGGCGGCATCCACGGATGATGAGAAGGTAAAGTATCTCTTCAGCAAGCTGGCAAGACAAGAGGCCAGCTACTACCTCCTGGTGAGCAGCCTCGGCGCGTACTTCGATCTCACAGCGGAGTGGGTGGAGTCGGCCGAGTTTGGCCTGCGACCGGAGTACTGAAGGCGTGCCTCACGTGATTTGGGCGCCTTACTCTCCCTCCATCATAACAGATCTCCGTGAAGTCGGTGTACAATACTTGGAATGCCTGCGGATCCTCAATCTTCTTCACCAGGTTCCATCCCTTGCTCCCCTCGTTCAGATACCTCCGCGGTCCAGAAAGCCTCGGCGCCCTGATCGTTCGCAGTAGTGCAAGATCCCAACGTTTCAACATCCGACGCACGACAAACTCACCCACTGTATGTCCTCCATCGTGCAGTTCAGGCAGGATGCGCCGGTATCCATACCCCGGATTGACTCTGATCACATCGAGCGCCGGCCTCTTCAGCTCCTTGTACTTCTCTTCGTATACCACCTTCTCTTTCTTCTGATAGTACCACGTGCTCTTCGGCAGCTCGATCGCGGCAAGACAGGCGTTGAGGCCATATTCGTCCTTGTACTCCTCCACTAGCTCCACCTTCTCTTCCGTCACGAGTTGCCTTCCACAAAATTTCGTAGCAGGGCAATCTCCACTTCCTTCCTTCCCAGCAGCTGCTCTAGCTCCCTGATCCTCCTCTCGTATTGCGCTACCGTCGTATCCTTCCCAAATACCTCCGCCCCCTTTTCCAGGAACTCCTGCTTCCAGCGAGACACGGTCACTGGATGGATGTTGTACACCCGCGCAATCTCTGTCGCTTCTCGATCCCCTTTCAGTACCTCCAGCACTACCTGGAACTGAAGCCGAGGCGAGTACCTCTTCCCTTTCTTCCCCACTTCGATCACCTCTCTCCTTCAGAGGCGATCTTACCACACTCCCTCTTCCGCTCTTAGCACATCAGGTGGTACAACTTTCCCACCGCGGCTCCTTCACTTGTTCCCTCCTTTTGAGAAAGCAATCGCTGCACCTGTCTATCCGTCTGCGACACAACCGTGTTCCTTAAAGCATCACCTCCTTCATCCCGCCGAGTAGAGTTTTACATCCAGGCTGACAAGATCATCGGAGAAGCGAGGGGCCAGCCCATTATCTGTGATGATGACGTCGATGTCGGAAATATCAGCGATCTTGCCGTGAGAGACGATTCCAAACTTCGAGTGGTCGGCTACGACGACCGTTCGCTGGGAGTGGCGAATGACCTCCACTGCGGTCTCCGCCTCCTCCAAGGAAGTGATCGTCAGGCCGTGCTCGATCGATATCCCGTTTACTCCCAGGAACGCCAGGTCAAAGTAGATCCCCTGGAGAGCCTGATGGGCCAACCGGCCGACCATGGCAAGCGAAACCGCGCGCAGGTGCCCGCCGATCACAAAGACTTCTGCCTGTGGAAGGTGGTCGACCTCGATGGCGTGATTGAGTGCGTTGGTGAAGATATGAAATCGCCGATCTTGAGGCAGGTGGTTGATGATCTGCATCGTGGTGGTACCGTTCCCGATGAAGACAGCCATTCCCTCCTCGATGAGGGTTGCCGCCCGTTGACCGATCCTCTCCTTCTCGTCTCTGTTCAGGTTCGCTTTATCCTGGTAAGAAGGCTCGCCGGTCAGCCACTCCCGCACGATCGCTCCCCCGTGAATGCGTACCAGCTCGCCCTGTTCGGCGAGGATGTTGAGGTCGTTGCGAATCGTCATCGGAGAGACGGAGAACGCCTCTGAGAGCTCCGAGGTTTTCACCGCATTCCGCGATTGAAGACGCTCGAGGATCAACCGCCGCCGGTGCCCGGTCAGCACATGCTGTTGATTTGTTTCCTTTCTTTGCGAATTCATGCGTAAACTAGTATATGCGAAAACGATCGCCTGTCAAGCGCATGAAAAGGAAAGTGCGCGCAACTCGTTGAGACGAGCAAGCCACAATTGAGAGAGGTACACAAAAAGGAATCTGCGGGACAGACAAATCACCGTCTTCACGGATGGATAACTGAGGTTGCTTGCGATTCTTCTATAAGGAAGCCAGGAATAAGGGAGGAGAGAGACGCGGGGATAAGGAGATGGGAGACATTGGGATGCACACCCTCTGCACCATGCTTGTACCACTTCACGCCTGCACCGTATCCTGTAAGAGGTGTGCTAGTCTCGGATTGACCGCTGTCCATTCACCATCTTGGATTTGGGTACTGGATTGTTTATCGAACCCTACGAACCCAATAAACTCCACGAACCTTACAATTTAGCTTGTCCGCATATGATGAGGCCCTTATTCGAAGAGGTCGACCAGGTAGAGGAGCCCCGGATCGACGGGACGGGGGGCGCTCAATGCCTCTTCCAGGCTCACCGGTTCGATCTTCATCCCGTGTATGGCAGTCATCACATCGAACCGTCTTTCGAGGGCGAACTCGACCGCGGCGGCGCCGAACCTCGTCGCGAGGATGCGATCGAACGGGGACGGGCTCCCTCCACGTTGCAGGTAGGCAAGGTTGGTCACCCGCACCGGCATATGCATCCGCGCGGATAACTGGTTCGCGATGTACTGTCCCACTCCGCCGAGACGAACGTGTCCGAACGCGTCGACTTCGGCCTCGGCGAGGACCTGTTCGTCCTTCCCTCCCGGTTGTGCTCCCTCGGCCACGGTGATTATGCTGAAGTGTTTCTTGCGTGCCTGGCGGTGAAGGATCTTCCGGTGGATCGTCTCGATGTCGAACTGTTCCTCCGGGATGAGGATCACATCTGCTCCCCCAGCTACCCCGCCCATCAGACTTAGCCAACCGGCGTCCCGTCCCATAACTTCAAGGATGAGGACACGATGGTGGGAGAAGGCGGTCGTGTGCAGCCGATCGAGGGCGGTAGTGATCACCTCCAACGCGGAGGAGAAACCGATCGCGTAGTCTGTCATCCCGATGTCGTTATCGATCGTCTGAGGAATTCCGATCGCTTTCACCCCGTACTCGGCGAGGCGGTGGGCGACGCCGAGGGTATCGTCCCCTCCGATAGCTATCAAGAAGTCGACTGCGTTCTGTTCGAGGGTGTCGAGAATCCGCTCTACCGCTCCCTCAACCTTAAACGGGTTCGTCCGCGAGCTACCGAGGATTGTTCCCCCGATGTGGAGAATCCCGGATGCGTCACCGATCCCCAACGGGCGGGTCAGTCCCTCGATCGGACCCTTCCATCCCTCCCTAAATCCGATCGTCTCCACATCATGCTTGAACCCGAAACGGACGATCGAGCGGATCGCCGCGTTGATCCCAGGGGAGTCCCCCCCTCCAGTCAGGAGCCCTACTCGCTGCATGTTAGTTCCCTCCTAGTGTGCGCCCGGCGCTTCCCGCCTGATCGATCAACTCCATCGCCACCTCTTTGATCCGTGTCTGCACCGCTTGCCCCACGGCGCGTGGGTCGAAGTCTGCCTTATTCGGGGTCCAGTCGCTCCCAGAGAAGAGGCCGGTCGAGTCATCCACGGTTCCTTGTGGGGGGACGATCGAGGAGGCGTGCGCAACGTAAAAATCGTAGGCCGCGCGCGCGTACTCGTACTGGTATCGCGTATCCTTGTTCAACTTACAGATTCCGTAGCGGATGATCTCCTCGATCTGTGCGACGAGGAGCCCGGAAGTTCCGTGGAGGACAAGCGGAACAGGGTGCCCGCTCTCCGCGAGTCGATCGCGAATCTTCTTCGCGATATCGGTACGCAGGACGACATCGCGCCCCTTGGAGACCCCGTGCTGGGTTCCCACCGAGATCGCTAACAGGTCGGCACCGGTGCGTTCGATGAACTCGACTGCCTCATCGGGGTCGGTGTAGAACGCCTCATCCGAGGCGATCTCATCCTCTACTCCCTTGATCTTCCCGAGCTCCGCTTCGATCAAGATTCCGCTCCCTTCTGCCATATCTACGACTTTGCGGCTGATGTGCACGTTCTCCTCGAAATCCTTCTTGGAAGCGTCGATCATGATCGAGGAGACAAACCTGTTCTCGATCGCCTCCTTGATCAGATCCATCTCACCAACGGTGAAGTGGTCGAGGTTCAAGAAGACGCCGACTGGGTAGTGATTTCCAAGTTCACGCACCTGGTAGGAGAGGCTGCGTAGCCCGGCGAGCTTATCCCCCCCGCCGGCGAACTTCGCCGCTCCTGGACTCACCTGTACGATTAAGTCGGAGCGGCGCTCCGCATACCCCTCGAGAAGACCGATGAGGATGTTCGTCTCGGCGATGTTGTTCGCCATGAACGCGTAC
>Ga0315548_1001382_pt1 | contig 20596 bp, 21 predicted proteins | sample SalMarSW160110MG_2_FD_202540 | JGI IMG/M metagenome (GOLD analysis project Ga0315548, IMG submission 202540) | Salt marsh sediment microbial communities from the Plum Island Ecosystem LTER, Massachusetts, United States - Salt Marsh Sediment SW1601-110 ...
AAGGCAGGGTAGCCTATATCACTCGCCGAATCACGCTAAGGTGTGAGAAGGCGAGCGGCAGGGGAAGGGCCAGCCTTCGCTCAATGCTTGAGCTACGGCTGGTAAATCCGCGAATTCCTCAATAGCTGAATGAGCAATCCCGTTTTTTTAGCGATTTAACAAGGAATTTTTCTTTTTAGGGGTCGGATAATATGAAAAATAATTAAACGAATTAATAATAAACGAATTAATAATAAACGAATTAATATAATTTTAAGAAGAAAATAAAAACAAGGTTAAAGTCCCGCTCTCGCTACTAAAACCTCAGTATTTACTGAGGTTTTTTTAATTATTGGAAATAAATACGGTTTATACCTATTGAGCAGATATTTTTTAATTGGGTAAGAATAATGGATTTGGAATTCTGTCCATACCGTTCATATAGCCTGTAAATAAGAGATTTACGGGCTTTTTTATTTGTAGGGTTCCTTAAAGGGTTTCTTTTCACTCAATTTCAGGCATAAAAAAAGTGCGAGGTTATTAGCCCCGCACTCATTCCTAAATATTACAATGAAAAAATCATTTTAGGATCAATCTATAAAATGGAATACCGTGTCGAATTCTTACTGTCAGATGAAATACAGTGGATACGGCCTTTTCAGTAATTCCTGTTATTTCATCTATCCTTGGGGTAAAAAGAAGGTAAATGCTTTAAATAATCAGGGTGAATAGGTTGCCCGTGTCAATGATTTAAAAGATTTTACAAACTCATGACAATTCGTGACATTCTTTTACCTGCAAATGACAAAGATGATAAGCCGGCCCCGTACATTTGTCAAAGATTAAAACATTAAAACCTCAACCATGAAAACAAAAAATAATTACCCGGAGAATGCCAATAGAGCAAAAGCATTTCTTGTAGCAGGATTGATTCTGATACAGGTTACCCTTCTCGCAGGCGAAAGTTCTTTTATTTTAAAGGATTCCAACAATACTGTCCATGGTTATAGTGAAAATACAAAATGTCCAAGTTCGCAGAATGCTGGAAATGCCTGCGATTACTTAATTGAAGAAGCTATAGAAAATGAATTTGAAATTGAGGACTGGATGTACAATACACAACACAGTTTCTGGTTGGACCTTAATGATGCAGAGGAATCAGAACGGGCCATTGAGGACTGGATGTACAATACACAACACAGTTTCTGGTTGGACCTTAATGATGCAGAGGAATCAGAACTAGCCATTGAGGACTGGATGTACAACACACAACACAGTTTCTGGTTGGACCTTAATGATGCAGAGGAATCAGAACTAGCCATTGAGAGCTGGATGACAAATCCGAATGATTGGATAAATGCTAGCGATGAATTAATGCTTACTTCAAAATAACATCAAATATAGTCATCCGGATAAATAAGTATCATCACAAAAAAATCATAGATATATACAAGTCAAATAATAGCAGTCTTTTTTTAGACCGCTTAATTAAACAGCAATCCCTTTTTTTTGTTTGAAAAATATTCACAACTGCGCAGCAGTTTTGGATTTTGAAGTTTTGCAGATTCTCATACCCAGATCGACATCCCTTCGCAGGCAGGTATCCAGTATTCTATATGGTTTACTCAGTCTTTTCCTGGATGCCTTGTCAAGCAAGGCATGTCGCTACACTTTCTTGTGCATAAATGGTTACGTTTCCAGAAGGTCAAATTGCATCAGCATGAAAACACACCCTAGAATTATGCATTTAATCAAAGTGAACATAGCGTTAATAAAAGAATGACAACACATATTCTATCTGATGCGTAAGATCAATGGAAACAAAATACAACTACTATGGGTGAAAATAGGGAAAACAAAAATCCGAATTTCAAATTCAGAGATAAAATGCTGGTAATTGTAAATAAGGACTGGCATCGTATCTATGTGGCATCTATACATACCATTAAAGGGCATGATGAAAGAAAAAAGTATTCAGCAAAATGTAAGCTAAAAGAGTCCTCTATAATGTGTAATGCAAATGATAAAGATCAGCTGAGCAGGTGTATGGATGAGCTTGCTACCATAATCGAAGAATACACTTCAAGAAATTTACCCTTCGGAATTCCTCTCGTACTGGACATAATTTTTGGGCTGAATTAGTCCTGTTTCAGCAATACCCGAATCCGTTCCCTCTCGAAATCATTCTGCGATACCTCTGCCCGGCAGGGGAAGGTCCAGCCTTCGCTCAATGCTTGAGCTACGGCTGGTAAATCCGCGAATCCCGCAATAGCAGGATGAGCAATCCCGTCTGGACCGCTCTTAAAAAACAAAACCTCTTGATTTTCAAGGGTTTTTCTGTTTTTAGATACTCGAATTAAACACTAATTCAGACAACTTCAAAAACCTCGTCTTGGATTTTCTTATAATTAAACATACAACAATTAAATCCATGTAATAAATATAATCAATCGATACGTGATTCTCTCACAGCTATCATCAATAGTTGTTATATATACCTTAATGCAATGATCAAGTATCCGATCATGATCAATGCTATGGTGATTACTGGTTATAGGTATAGAGTAATACTATGAAAACGTAATAATTTTAATAAAGAAAATGTAACAATTTTAGCAAAATAACCGAATCTCTTTTTTGATCCTATATACCAACATTTTTACAGGGGAGGATGAATACGGAAAAACCGTGGGTCTGTTTACCAATATTATAACATTAATTATTTTCCGAAACGTCTATTTTGGGTTGGAGCTTTATATTATTAAGTCTGTAAACTTTTTATTTCTGGGTTACTTTTAATTACTTTTACCGTTATAGCAGTAAAATATAAGGTTTTAATCTATTTCTCTATAGCTTTTGATATATTTATACCGCTTTAACAGTAAAAAAGCGCAAAATGCTTTGTTTTTATCTTAATTTCTTCTATATTTACCGCTATAAAGGTAAAAATGATGCAAGCTCAAGAATTAGCAAATATTATAAAAATGCATCGTAAAGCAGCTAAATTAAGTCGGATAAAATTAGCTGAGATGGCTGGAGTGGGTAAAACTGTTATTTATGATATTGAAAAAGGCAAAGAAACCATTCAACTTAATACTTTAGGCAAGATTCTGAAAGTATTAAATATAAAAATTGAATTAACAAGTCCATTAATGAATAACCAACAAATCATTAGTGATGAGAAAAGCTAAAATATTTGTTCAAGGTATTGAAGCAGGAATATTAAGTGAATTGAAACAAGGCACTGAGTATATATTTGAATACCTTGATGGGTATAATGGACTTGAGATTTCAAGAACAATGCCCAAGAATGTTAAAGTTTATAAGTTTAATAAATTTCCACCTTTTTTTGATGGACTATTACCAGAAGGGTTTCAGTTAGAAGGATTATTGAAGATTAAAAAAATTGATAAAAACGATTTCTTTTCACAACTAATAGCAGTTGGAGAAGATTTGGTTGGAGTGGTTACAGTACAAGAAATTGTGGAATGAATATATGCCCAATTACATATACACCATGTGGAGATAAACGCTATAGTGATAGTGGTTTAAAACTATTAGCATCTGGATTGTCAACACTAAAAGAATTGGAGTATTCCGCTGAAGAACAACGTAAGGAGGCATATAACCGGGCTGCTAAGATGTCAATTCAGGGAGTACAACCAAAATTAAGTGTAGTTTTAAATATAAAAGATGAGAAGTTTGACTTAGTTGACAAAGGCGGCAGGTATATTCTTAAACCACAGCATCACCTCTTTTTACAGTTACCAGAAAATGAGGATTTGACTATGCGTTTAGCTGAAATAATTGATTTGGAAGTTCCAACACATGGCTTAGTTTGGTCAAAAGACAACTCACTTACATATTTTATAAAACGATTCGATAGAAAGGGGCAGCATGATAAGATTCCTGTTGAAGATTTTGCTCAACTTGCAGGATTAAGTCGAGATACAAAATATGATTATAGTATGGAAAAGGTTGTTAAGCTAATAAATAAGTATTGCACATTCCCGGCAATTGAGAATATTAAATTGTTTAAACTCACAATATTTAACTTTCTAATTGGTAATGAAGATATGCATCTGAAAAACTTTTCCATAATAAATATAGATGAGAAAATAACATTAACTCCATGTTATGACTTAGTTAATTCAACAATCGAATATAAAAAACAAGATGAAGAGATTGCTTTACCATTGAAAAGTAAAAAAAAGCGTTTAACTCGTAACATGTTAATTAACTACTTTGGAAAAGAGAGATGTGAGTTAACCGTTAAAAGCATTGATAAAGTATTAGAATCAATATCTTCTTCAATTTCTAAATGGAAACAATTGATTGATAAAAGTTTTTTGTCTACCGAAATGAAAACAAAATATCATGATTTGTTAGATGCTCGATTAGGAATCCTTAGACTTCAATAGTATTTCTCTTCTCCTAATATGGTTTAAGATTGTATCCAAAGAATTTCATACCACTATTTGAATTTGTATTTACAATTGGATATTCTTCGGGATAAAACCAACCGATAAGTTCTCTAATGGATGATTTTCCAAAGAACCGTAAGTTTCTATCAGATGTAACCATACGTTCTTCCAATCCTATTGTCTGGCTATGCAACAGCCTTTTCCACTCAATTTTAATTGTATTCAAACTATTGTTTTACAATATTGTCTGGAGCCTCATAATAGATGTCTGTGTTTTCTTAGATATTATGAATGATATGATTGATCGTTTCTCCAATTCAATGGATTATTCAAAATATATTCTGCAATATTTTGGAATGATTTGCCATCCTTCATGATATGATCATAAAATCTGGGCTGCCAGGTGAAATTGGTTTGGATTTTACGTGCTTCAATTGTTACACGTCCTTTATACCAGCGGATAATTCGTGATAAATTATCATGCAGCATGGGATTTTTATTGCCCGTAATTCCTCCGGTAATATTGTTTTCTGTTTCCTTCGTCGAGGCGCGATTAATCGCGCCTGTATCCTTATCGATCATAATAATCCCATGTATATGATCGGGCATGATCACAAATGCATCTAAATTTGCATAGTTGAATTGTGTTGGAATTTCCTGCCAAAATCTTCCGGCTATTTCCCCAATTTCCGATAATTGCATTTTTCTATTCTTAATATCCCCAAAATAATGTTCCCTGTTGTGTGTACAAATGGTAACAAAATAGGCAGCGTTCCATCCGTAATCCCATTTTTTCAATCGTGTTGATGAAATACGGTATTTGTTTTGGTATTTTTCTTTCATAAGAATTTCGGTTAACGATGAAAAACCAAGGTACTATTTTTTTCTTCCACTTCTGCATTCCAATCGTATTCCCGGCGCGCATTTTCACAATGTGTGACGTATTTATTATCGAAAGGTATGAAGAAGGAATATGTAATTCCGGTTTCTATTTGTTTATAGAATTAATAAAACAGATTATGGCAGGCACGGAATCCGTTTCTTACCTGCAGGTCGCTAATGATGTGGCATAGAATACGCACGCATTATGGAAAACGTGCGCGAGCCGGGTTTTACAGCGTGTTGGTTGCTGGCGTTATAGTACTCTCAAAACTTAATTTTTACACCATCTATTTGAACTTCATCAAGTATACTTCTCCCGAAGTCTCCAACAGATTGAACATTACCAATATTGGGTGCCAGCCATATGGAATACTCGTCATCAACCATAAGCGGATCGGTATACTCAAAATTGAACCGGTAACAGTTATAAAATGTATAATTATTTAGTGTAACAGTATCAGTTTTTGAGGATAATGTAACACGTTCGGCATATCCTGTAACTTCATCCATCGAATGGTACCACGATTCACCAACTTCGGCATTCAAATCATAAAGTACCTCTTCAGTTATGCCGTCATAGTGCAGGAAATATACTTTACCTTCAGATAATCTTCGATAATAATTGTCCGTCTCCCATATGAATCGGTAATATTCTTTCTCATTAATTATTCTAATAGAATCGATTCGTTTTTCAGGTGATCCGGCAAATTTCCAGTAATTGCCAATTTGCAACGGGTAATACCCTTTGCCCTCAAGCAAATCCAGTTTTTCTTGAATGTCTTCTTCCTTCTCACAGGAATACGTTAGAAACAGCATTGAAATGATGATCAATGCAGGAATCAGGTTGAATTTCTTGTTCATAGTTGATACAATTTGGGTTTTATACATCTCTATAGACGCATTTTCCAGTTGTTTGGTTGCGCTTGCTGACTTATTTATAACAACAATTTGTTTTATGGATTTCTAACCCCCAACGCACATTTCCACAATTCCTTCCCGAATCTTGAAATTCGTATCTTTGAATAGTATACATTGATTAAAACGACACCATTATGAATACACAAAGAATACCTGCAAAAGAAGTTTTGCGAAACGTTTGGGTAGCAATTGCCATAACTACGGCTATCCTTGCCGGGATTGCCATAACGGCTTGCCGACAGGCGGGAAATGTGTCGAAAGCACAAAACACCAATGGCAGCAGCTATGCCGAAGACCGGGCTTTGATCGAGGATCTTCAGGCCCGCTATATGTTTGCCCTGGACTTTGGAGATCTCGACAGGTATGTAGCTACATTTACGGAAGATGGCATTCTCGATATCGGCGAAGGGGAATGGCGCGGCCGGGATTCCATAAAGCATATCCTGGCTTCGATGCCCGAACGGGAGGATCCGCCGTCAGAACCGGGAACTCCGGAACTGCATCCTTCTACCGGAAGACACTCCATCACGAACATTGTTCTGAAAATAGAGGGCGATACGGTCTATGGAAGAGCCTACTGGTTCCACATGTCGAACGACAACCCGCAGTGCAGTGCAAAACTCAATTCATATGGTCATTATGAAGATGTGATTGTGAAAGTGGACGGCAAATGGTTTTTCAGCAAACGGAAGATCTACAACGAACAAGTTCCCCGGTGGGCAGCATCAGCCAACAATCCGTGTTGGTAGTATAAAGGGTAAAAGTTTTCCAGAATACGTGCGCATTATTGAAAACGTATGCGTATCGGGCTAACCTTTACCTATAACTTATCCAGCACTTCCGCCAAGGTATCGGATGCATTTCCCTGAATGACCCAGAGCCCCTCTTTCCTGTCATAGATAGGGTTTTCAACACCCGAATACCCGGGCTGCAGGTCGTAGTTAAAGATCACTATATTCCTGCACTGGTCTACATTAAGAATAGGCATACCGTAAATCGGTGTTCCCTCGGCATTGCGTGCCGCCGGGTTCAATACATCATTTGCCCCGACAACAAGGGTAAGGTCGGCTTCTTTGAATTCATCGTTTATGGCATCCATTTCATATACAACATCAAAAGGTATTCCTGCCTCTATCAGCAACACATCCATGTGACCCGGCATGCGACCTGCTACCGGGTGAATGGCATATTTAACACCGGCACCATTTTCAGTCAACTTTGCAGCCAGTTTTTTCACCAGGTGCTGCGCCTGTGCAACGGCCATCCCATACCCGGGAACAATGATGATCTTTTTAGCATTTTTTATAACCGCTACCGGATCAACAGGTTTGGTTTCTTTCGCTGTCTGCTCCTCTTCAACTTCTTCTTTTTCTGTTTTGTTTTCCTGCAAAGCTGTCTTGCCAAGCAATATGTCGGCCAGTTTCCTGTTCATCGCCCTGCACATAATCTGGGTCAGGAACAATCCTGATGCACCGACAATCCCTCCTACCGAAACAAGCAGTATGTCGGTCACCGCAAAACCCGCTATAGCAGCAGCAATACCGCTAAGGCTGTTCAGTAATGAAATGGTAATGGGCATGTCGGCCCCACCTACGCGAACAGAAAAAATTAATCCGAACGCAGCTGCCAGAACGATCATAGCTGTTAGCACTACAGATGAGGGCATAAGGCTGAAAAAACCACCCAAAACAACCAGCACCAGTAATAGGAATACCAGGCTAACGGCCATTGGCTGATGCAACGGGAGGAGTACAGGTTTTTGCGTAAAAACTTTGTGTAGTTTCCCCGCTGCCACCAGGCTGCCAAATAAGGTAATCGTCCCTATTACAATGGCAAGCGATGCGGTAGTTCTTCCAAACAGCTCATCACCCCGGTACAAAGAAAGAAAAGCAAACGAGGCTACAATTGCCGATGCGGCACCTCCGATCCCGTTAAGCAGGGCCACCAACTGCGGCATTTCGATCATGCGAACTCTTTTGGCCAGTAGTAATCCAATGATCAATCCCACAGCCATAGCCGGATAAATAAGCCAGACGGGTAAAATGTCCTTTTTAATAAGGGTGATGACAATGCTTAAAGCAATGGCCAGTGCGCTGATCTTATTTCCAAGATGGGCTTTTTCAACTCTGCTCATCAGATGAATGCCAAGTAAAACTCCTATTGTCAGTATCCCGCATACTATATAATACAATGCATCTGATAATACGTGTGCCGTTGAGAAGCTTAATATTATACTGCTATTCATCGTTTTCTTTCTTTCGTCCGAACATTTTCAGCATGCGGTTGGTTACGGAAAAACCGCCTGCCACATTGATCATTGCCAATACAATGGCCAGACTGCCAAAAACATATCCGACAACCGGATTGTTGCTGCTGAGCGCAGTTGCAGTGGCAAGCAATGCCCCCAGGATGGTGACACCGGACAATGCGTTCATCCCTGACATCAGTGGTGTATGCAAACGACTGGGAACATTGTTTATCAGCAAATAGCCAATAACAGTCGAAACTACAAAGACCCCTATTAAAATATATTGTAGTAAAGCCATACCTGTTTGTATTCTTGAGACGGGCAGAGAAGTTGCACCCCTTTATTTCAGTCCCATAGCTTCCAGCGTACCCTCGTGAAGTATCTCACCATCTTTTGTTACCAGTATCGAAGATATAATTTCATCCGACAAATCCAGGTTTATTTTTCCATCTTTTGTCAAATAGGTTAAAAGATTGTAAATGTTTTTTGAAAACATGATCGTTGAACTTGTTGCCAACATCCCCGGAATATTATTGATCCCCTGAATAATTACACCGTGTTTCACATCAATGGCTCCCATGGTTGTAATTGCACAATTTCCCCCCTGGTCTATGGAAATATCGACAACGCAACTCCCCGGTTGCATCATCTTTACCATCTCTTCCGTAATTAAAACAGGTGCTACTTTCCCGTGGATCAATGCAGAACAAAATACGATGTCCGCCTTTGAAATGATGTCTTTGAAGTTTTCGTGTTCCACAGCCAACCATTTTTCAGGCAACTGATTGGCATGTTTTCCATCAGAACTTACTGCTATCTCATGAGGAACGCCGGTTTCAATAACTATAGCACCCAGTGATCTGGCATTGTTATTCGCTTCCGGCCGGATATCCGCCGAATATACTGTTGCTCCCAATCCTTTGGCCGTTGCCAGGGCACGAAGTCCTGCCACACCTGTTCCGATCACAAAAACTGTTGCAGGTTGTAACCTCCCCACTGCACTTGTAACAAAAGGCATAAATTTACTGATGTCGTTAATTCCCATGATCATACCCTTATATCCTGCACAGGTGCTCATCGACGACAAAGCATCCATAGACTGAGCCCGGCTGATGCGCGGAATGCCATCCAGTGTCAGGCCAATGATCCGTTTCGCTGCCATATTCTTCACCACCTGGTGATTTGCAGGAGATGCCGGATGAAGAAAAGATATCAGATATTGTCCTTCATGCATCATGTCCAGCTCATGTTTGTTTTTTTCTTTATTAAACTGGGGTTCTTTCACTTTTAAGATTACTTCAGCCTGTGTAAAAATCTCTTCCACATCCGGAACGATCATAGCACCGGCTTCTTTATATTCCTCATCGTTATGATGCGAACCCACACCGGCTCCTTTCTGGAACAGAACTTTTGCTCCGCTATCGACCATGTTTTTTACTGTTTCGGGAATTGCTGATACACGCCTTTCTCCATGCATTATTTCTTTTGGAATACCGATTATCATTCTTTTTTATTTTTACTGTTTTATCAAAAATAAGCACTATCAAGTAATCAAAACATGATATAAATTAACAATTGCAGCAAATTTTATAGGTTATCAGGCAATCCGGATAATGAAATTATACAGGAAATCAAAAACTCATTGAAGCTCCTCGCTGCAAGCAGCGAGTAATCTTTGATCCTTTTTTGTTTATTATTTTTGCGCTCGCTAACCCCGCAGCGATCTACGGGGAACCGAGTTTACGAGTTCGGCAAAGCCTGCCATACCTGCGGCAGGTAAACCGGAGGGAGGGAAGCCAATGCGCTCGCAGGATTCAATTGCCTCCTGGAAAAAATAAAGAAAAATCCGGCTTGACCGGTTTTCGGTTTCCAATTTGCCGGAATTGAATTACTCAATAATTACACGTAACAGGTAGTGCCGGTCCTCACTCAGGTTCTCCAGCACACACAGGTATACACCTGGAGGAAGATCACCTGCCGGCCAGTATATATGATGTTCGCCTGCCTGATTCAATCCTTCGTTCAAGCTGGCAATCTGCTCACCCGTTAGTGTATATAAGCATAACCTAATGGTTGAGTTTTGGCTGAGAGTATACTTTATGTTTATGCCTTCCCGGGCAGGATTTGGAAAGACCTGAAAAGTTGTGGTCCTGCTTGCCGTCATAGAAGGAATGGTTATAGAAGGATCTTCACCGATAATAAATTGTCGGGTGACCAGTTTTGACCACATATTTTCGTTGATGACCCGGGCCCGGATGGTAATCGTATCGCTTACAAACGGGAGGGGACTGCCATCATAAATGAACAGACCCTCGATAGTACCAGGAGTATAAAACCCCGGATCTGTGCCATTGAAAGTATAACGGATATCCCCGCCGGAAGGGGAACTCATGAAAAGTTGAAAATCTTCCGGAATATACTTGTTTTCAGTATTGAACTCAGGGGGAGCAATCAGGGGATACATATTTTTCTGGATGAGTTGATTCAATACGATTTCGGTCCTCACCGGAAAATAAGAATTAATAAAGTTGTGGTAGCTGTTCTCCCAGATATCACTCTTTGGCTGCTCCTCAGAATTCCAGCGTGCAGATTCACAGAGGATGGCGGTATCGATAATGGCTCTCCAGTTTACATACCTTTTGTACCCGGGCTGGGGAGTCAAAGCTCCATCCTCAAAAAAATGTTCACTTACACGGGAATAAAACAAGTTCCGGAACTCCTCATTTTCCATCAGATCATGAAAAATTCCTGTCGGACGATTTTCATTATTTACCTGTACCACATTGTCGTATGCACTCTGCAGAATGTATTCGCCATCCCATGGAATAAACCGGAAACCCTCTGAGTTGACCTTTCTTCGTGCCGCCACCCAGTTATGATGGTCCCAGTCTGTATTCCCGGCATAAAAGTTCATGAGCATATAATCTGCCAGGTTCCGCACATCCACCATTTTCTCCAGCTCCGGGTTGGGTGTACCATCCGGATTATTTCCCAGCAGACTCTGGTATTTCGCCGGATCGGCAATACTATCCTGCACCCTGTTTACGAGTTCCGCCCAGGCAATCGTGTCTCCCGACCCTACTTCGTAATAGTCTTTCACAATATCATATTCTTCAGGCTCACCTCCAAAATGATCGGCCATGCAGTTATCATCCATACGTTCGCAGAGGTTGTATATGCCCCAGTACATTCCGTTCAGGTATACATGCACAAACTGGCTGTATGCAGCATACTGATCCATGTCCCGAAATGTTGACTTCATCCAGGGATCATAGATCTGTTGTCCGTACCGCAGCGCAAAACCGCCTCTTAATACCAGCCAGTCAAATTGACCGGGTGTGCCGGCGCCAAAAATATTTTGCCGGAGCTGACCCGGGCCGTATTCCGACTTAAATCCCAGTTTGAAGGAATGCTTGGCTGTCTTCCAGGGTGTACGAGTAGCCCCTCCATGAATTTTAATCCCGCAATTGACCTGAAAATCAGTATTCACATCCTTCGAATTAAAGTACTCAACGGAAGCCGGGCGGATCCAATCGTGACCCAGGTGGTAACGCAAATAGCGTGTGGGTCCGTCAGGGGCACCGGTATACATGTAAATTCCCCCTGTGTCGGGGTGTGTGCTTTTGGAAAAAAAATTGTCAATGTCACTTACCAGGGACACTACGGGCAGATCAAGAAGCGATTCAAGGATCACCGGACTTGCCTCAGGATGATCTACAACACTCTGATGCATCCCATAATCGGATGCAATGGGAATGTGTTCATCGGTTCCGTCAACAGGCTGCAACCATTCTTCAGGATACCCCTCGGGGTATTCAGGTTGCCTGATAATGTCTTCAGGAAACAGGTACGACTGCGTGACCGATTGGCTGCTGACACCTCCGTTTATATTTACAGCGCGAAGGATCGTGGTTTCCGAAATGTTGATCGGCATGGTATACTTTGTTCCGTTTGCAACCGAAGGAGTGCTTGCATCCCGGGTATAATAAATATCGGTACCCTCGATATCGCTCGAAAGCTCGAGAGTAACAGGACTGTAAAAATGACCATGGGCTATGCTAAATACCGGGGGTGTTAAATAAGGTATGCCGTTATTTTCTGCTCCGGGAGATGGCTCACTGAGAAAAACATACTCGCCTGAAAGCAGACCATAAGAAACATCTTCGTACTGAGGTGGAAATTCCGGTTGAAAAGCAGTGGCCGGCTCAATTCCTCCCGGCTTCACCAGGGCAAGAAATTCCCCGGAGGCACTTAGCTTAAAATTCGTATGTAAGCTATCCGTGTTTTCTTTTCGATCTTTCCCCGAAGCAAAAACAACAAGGTAGCCATGGGCTTCGATGATCACTTCAGGGAAAGCCCACTTGGTGAGTAATTCTTCATTGTCAGTTAAATACCATCCGCTAAGTGTATCTTCTGCATCGCCCGAATTGTAAATTTCAATCCAATCCGAAAAATCGCCATCTTCATCCTGTAACCCACTGTTGTTCGATGCAACAAATTCATTGATCATCAGGCTCTGACCAAAAGCGGGAGAGATAAAATGTATGAACAGGGCAAATAACAACATAATATTTAGCCGGCTTGTATTCATCAGATGATGGTAAAAGCTTTTATCTTATGACTTAGTAAATTATTATTTTTCTCTCCATTCTGCCTGTTGTCGATCTTACCTGTATAAAATACATACCCGGTTCAAGATCGCTAAGGTCTAAAGTGATCTTTCCCGAAGATGCTGCATCCGCATCCGGATGATGAAGGACCAGCATGCTGCCCTGCAGATTTGTAATAACTATTTCCCTGATTTCGCCTGCACCCTCAGGAAGATGAAGGATGATCTTTCCTTCGGAAGGATTGGGATAAACCGTCAATGCTTCCGCATCAAGGGATACATTTGGTAAGTTACTGATAACAGGCTCTCCGGTGCCAATGGTTACGGTGTCGGGCACCTGTGTTGCCGGATGCATGGAAGCCAGGTAATCGTAAGGTACCGCTAACTCACATGTCGGCTCCGTGCTGTAAACGCAGTTATCAAAAATATTGCCGATCAGTTCCACGCTGCCGGGTTCGGGACTATACAGCATTCCAACTGCTGTTCCCGCATTCTTAAAATAATTGTTTTCGACCCTTACACAGGCTCCCATGCGGGTATTCACTCCGGTGCCAATATCCCGGTAATAATTATTAAAAATATGAGCCTTTCCAAACCGTATGCTGGGAAGGCGGGAATCGCAATCAAAAAAGTAATTGTGATGAAAAGTTATCCGTATTACCGAATCAGCAATTTCCTGATCGCCCGAGCTGATTAATATGCTTTTCTGGTGATCGTGAAATTTTGACCATGAAACAGTGATAAATCGCGATTGATTTTTTATATCCATCAATCCGTCATAATAGTCTACTTCATGTTCACGGTCGGTGTAAAAGTCGCAATGGTCTACCCAGATATTCATGGCGCCACCGTTAATTTCCAGCTCATCATACCGGATGACCTCCGAAAAAGTAATATTCTTAATGATGACATTGCGTGCGCCGTCAATCTTCACCGGTATTCCTTTAATATGCGCTGCAGTGTCAGTGCCGATAAGGGTTTTGTTCGAGACGATACGGATTTCCTCCGAATTCTCTCCCTGGATAAGTGTTCCAAGTTCCACCACATAGGGATCATCAGCTTCAAGGTATGTTTGCAGTTCTGATAAAGAAGTGGCCTGAACGGTTTCTCCCGCTATGCCCCCATTGAGAAGGTAGGGTGTGCCATTATCATGCTGAATGGTAGCATAACCGATGGCTTCTGCATCAGCTTCCGTTCCTTCGGGATAAAAAAGGGCGGTCATATGCGTATTCCTCTGAATGGAGAAGCTATGTTCCGCGCTGGTCGAAGCAGCTTCCCCCGACCAGCTATGAAAAAAGTAGCCGGGTTTCTCCTGGGCCGAAACATCAATCACAGAACCGATATCGTAGAGTTCCTGCTTCGGACTGTAATCCACCGATCCTGCTGCCGTATCGCTACTGCTTATGGTAAAGGTATAGGAGGGTATGCATTCGGTGGCCTGCAGACTTGAATCCAGGATATGAAAATAGTCGATGTTGGAGAGGCCTTTCTCCGTGACCGATACCAGGTTGATTTTATTATATCCCTCTTGCATGTAGATATTTAGGGTGTCGGTGGTAAGCCATACTTCCCATGAAGACGATCCGGAATGTGGGAACAAGACCGTGTCAGTGCCGGGTACATTGTTTAGCAGAAGTTTTGCATCACGACTGGTAATATCTGAGCCACCCAAAGCATAGCGCCAATACATCCTGTATTCGCCTGCAGTACCAATGATAAAACTCCAACTCATACCAATGCCCACACCATTGTCTATATTGGCATATCCGCCACCAGTGTATCCTGCTGCATTGCTCTCAACAATTCCATCCATGGTGCAAACACCCAGGGAATCTTCCTGAATGATCAGACCATCCTGGCCAAATGCATTTACAGTAACAATAACAATTAAAACAATTGAATAAAGTTTGGTTTTCATTTGGAAAAGTTTCTTAAATACTGAAAATGAAATTAGCATAGATTATACGAAACAGAGTGTAAATACTGGTGAAATAGGTAGGACAAATAGTTATTCTGCTGGTTAGTGAAAATGCATAAGTTTTACACACATCTGACTATTTATCAACTTCTTTTTAAAAATGATACTGAATTTCCTATATTAGGCCCCGCTTAACATGCAAAATAAATTTTTGAGAAAGTACTTATTTACAAGAGAATATACCATGATTAAAGAAATCACTTTGCAGGAACTGAATACTCCGGAATTTATTAACACAAAGGTTGAAGAAATCAGAAGAACAGTTGGTGATGGAAATGCCATCAACGCCCTTTCGGGCGGTGTCGATTCATCAGTTGTCACCATGCTTGGGCATAAAGCCCTGGGACATCGACTCAAGACGGTATTTATAGAAAACGGGTTGATGCGTGCCGGAGAATCGGTCCAGGTTGCAGGCCTTTTTGAGGAGCTTGGCGTTGTTGTCGATGTAGTTGATGCACGACAGGAGTTTTTTGCAGCACTGAAAGGGATTTCTGATCCGGAGGAAAAACGTGAAGCAATTACCCAGACATTCTACAAAAATGTTTTTGGCCGCATCGTCAGGGAGAGCGGTGCAAAATTCCTGCTCCAGGGAACCATCCTCACCGATGTGGATGAAACAGTAGCAGGAATAAAACGGCAGCACAATGTTTTCGAACAACTGGGAATTGATCCCCAGGAAGCTTTTGGTTACAGGATACTCGAACCTCTGATCCAGTTGCGGAAAGATGGCGTTAGAAAGGTTGGTAAAGCTCTCGGCCTTCCAAAAGAATTATTCGATCGTATTCCTTTCCCCGGTCCGGCACTTGCAGCACGCGTCATAGGCGAAGTAACCGCTGAGCGGATCGAGACCGTTCGCAAAGCTACCCTTGTTGTTGAACGCACCCTTAAAAACACCAAAGCTTTCCAGTACATGGCCATACTGCATGAAGACCGTGTTACGGGAATACGGGATGGCAAACGTGATTTTGGTCAGCAGATTGAAATACGCTGCTGGGAGAGTGTTGATGCACGAAAAGCCACGCCTGCAAGACTGTCTTTTGAAATATTGGAACAACTTTCACAGGAAATTATTCACGAAGTACCCGGAATAGTGAGTGTTACTTATAATATAGCCACCAAACCTCCGTCAACTATTGAAGCTGTTTGATATCTTAATTTTATCCCTGTTTGAAGTTTTTGCATCTAAACTCAACCAGGAACATATTTAGGTCAGGAAAAATAATCCCGGCACAGACAATATCCTTATCACAACTTCTCGAACCTGGCCTGGAAAAATCTCAGATATTCAGGTTCATACACCATTTTCAAGCCTTTGATAGAATCCCTTCTTTCATATACTCTTTGCACAGATTCTGCAATAACATCCATGTGTGCCTGTGTGTAAACCCTTCTGGGAATGGTCAGCCTGACAAGCTCCAGGCTCGGATAATTGTGTTCTCCTGTTTCTTTGTTTCTGCCTGCGGAGACTATACCCCTTTCCATGGACCTTACGCCGGAATCAATATATATTTCAGCAGCAAGTGTTTGTGCCGGAAACTCATCCTGGGGGATATGAGGTAAAAATTTTTTCGCATTAAGAAAAATGCCGTGAGTTCCTATCGGTTTTACAATTGGGATTCCCATGGCAAGCAGTTTTTCTCCAAGATAGAATACCTGACCAACTCTTGCCCTGATATGGTCATCCTGCACAGATTCTTTAATGCCAATGGCAAGAGCTTCCATATCCCTTCCGGCCATACCACCATATGTATGCAACCCTTCATAAATGACAACCATATTGCGGGCCTTATCAAATACTTCCGGATCATTCACCGCAAGAAATCCCCCGATATTTACCATGGCATCCTTTTTAGAACTCATGGTGGCTCCATCGGTCAGCGAGCATATTTCATATACTATTTCTGCTACTGATTTATCGTGATACCCTTCCTCATTTTGCTGAATCATAAATGCATTTTCTGCCACACGGGTCATATCATGAATAATTTTAATTCCGTGTTTGTTGGTAAGTTTACGCAGTGCTTTGAGATTTCCAAGAGAAATCGGCTGACCTCCGGCCATATTCACTGTAGTAGCAATGGACACATATGGGATTTTATCTGCACCCACCTCATCAATAAGTGCTTCAAGTTTTTTAAGATCCGTATCGCCTTTAAATTTATGCAAACATTCAGGATCGTGGGCTTCATCAATAACGATATCTACAAATTTGCCACCTGCAAGTTCCTGGTGAAGTTTTGTTGTGGTGAAGTACATGTTCCCGGGTATATAATCTCCCTCCTTAATTAATATTTTGGATACAATATGCTCCGCACCTCTTCCCTGATGAGTAGGAACAACATGCTTATAGCTATAATATTTCCGGATTGTTTCTTCCAGATGATAAAAGTTCCTGCTGCCTGCATAAGCTTCATCTCCCATCATAAGTCCTGCCCATTGACGGTCGCTCATAGCTGAAGTACCGCTATCGGTAAGCAAATCAATATAAACATCTTCTGATTTCAGAAGAAACGTATTGTATCCGGCCTCTTCAAGTGTTTTTATTCTGTGTTTTTCGGTGGTCATAAAAACAGGTTCGACCATCTTTATTTTATAAGGTTCTGCCCACGATCGCTTTTTTCCCATAATTATTATTTTAATGCAATAAACTGGAACCCAAATATCAGCTTTTAGAAGTAAATATTTTATGATATTTATTCGTATAAGTCATATTTCAATAAGAAATGGAAAATAATAAAAGGCTGTCGCAAAAGAAAAGAATTTCAAGACAGCCGTGAAGTCTCTCAAAGGCTCAAGAAACTCACAAAATCCTGTTTTTCAATTGTATATAACTTTGTGAGAACTATGTGATTTAATGTTTTGATGGCAAATTTTCAACTTTTAAGACAGCCCCTCAAAAAAAAAGCTGCCCGTCAGACAGCTTTTAATAAGTTAAAGTGACAAATCAGCACCCGGTTTAAATTTCACTACCTTTTTTGCAGGTATTGTAATTTCTTTCCCTGTCTGTGGATTACGACCAATACGTTTTGCTCTCTGGTTAACGCTGAATGAGCCAAATCCAACAAGTCCTACTCTTTCACCTTTTTTTAGGCTTTTGCTGATTGAAGCGGTAATTGCGTTTAAGGCTTTTTCGCTATCGGCTTTTGTAAGGCCGGCTGAAGCAGCAATTGCTGAAATCAATTCTCCTTTATTCATATGACTGGTAAATTTAAGTTTAACTTAATGGCAAGATAATAAATATTATTTAAGATGCTTGCTAAAATTGAAACTAATCGCTGTTAATACTCAATTTTCTGCGTTTTGGAACATATTGACCAAACAATTTATAAATCCGATGTGTGAATTTCTTACCATCAGATTTCTATTTCATCTCCCACATCAGGAATTATGATGTTTTTAAATCCATGTTCTTCAAGGGTGGTTTTGTACCTCTGCTGACAATCATATTCACCGTGAACAAGTATGGTCTGCTGTAATTTCTCCTTGTCCTGGTAATTTAAGAAGCCTATCATTTCCTCATAATCACCGTGCCCGCTAAACGAATCAATACGTCTTATCTCTGCATTTACAGGGTAAACAGTGCCATGAATGGAAACCTGTTTATCGCCTCTGAGTATTCTTGCTCCAAGGGTTGGAGGAGAACAATAACCTACACCCAGAATTGTTGTAGACGGATTGGAAATGTTATTCGCCAGGTGGTGTTTTACACGACCTGCTTCCATCATTCCCGATGCAGAAATGATCACACAGGGCTTTTTCAGATAGTTCAGTTTTTTTGAGTCTTCATGTCTGCGAATGTAAAAAAGCCTGTTAAATCCAAAAGGGTCAGGATCATTATCCATCACATCAAGTATACTTCCGTTAAAACATTCGGGATGCATCCTGAATACCTCGGTCGCATTGATAGCCAACGGACTGTCGACATAAATATCCACTCTTGGCAGACGTCCTTCATTGAACAAATTATTGAGAGAGTATACTATTTCCTGTGTGCGACCTACACTGAAAGAAGGAATAATAAGTTTTCCCTTTTTATTTACACAGGTTTCTTTCACAATTTCCAGCAATTCTTCTTCAGCCTGGGGCCTGCCTACATGCAAACGATCTCCGTAAGTCGATTCCGTGATCAGTATATCTGCCTGGGGAAAAGGGTCAGGAGATCTTAGAATTCTGTTTGATGGTCTGCCAATATCACCTGTATAGGCAATCTTCTTCACCTGTCCATTCTCCTGAATTTCTACATTGGCAACGGCACTTCCCAGCATATGTCCGGTATTTGTAAACTTCACTTTTGTGTTTCCGTCAATAGTAAGTTTACGGTTGTATGCAATACCAATGAAAAGTTCCATGCATTCCGTTGCATCCTGCTTTGTAAAAAGCGGGTCGACCGTCGGTTCTCCCTTTCGTGCACGTTTTTTATTAAACGTGCGGGTATCATGTTCCTGTATATAACCGGCATCTGCCAGCATATATGCACACAAATCGCGTGTAGCATTCGTACATATTACCGACCCTCTGAATCCAAGCCGGTAAACATAGGGTATAAGACCCGAATGATCAATATGCGCATGAGTCAGGATTATATGATCAATCTTCGAAGGATCGAAACCCAGTTCACGGTTCAGTGCATCGGTTTTTAAACCTTTGCCCTGATACATCCCGCAGTCAAGTAATATTTTTTTACCGTAGCTTGTTGTAATCAGGTGCTTGCTTCCTGTCACCTCCCTTGCAGCACCAAGAAAAGAAATTTTCATTTGTCAGTTTTTGAGATTGAGAATGACTAAAGGTAATCAAATGTTTTTATCAGGCAAATCAGTTATTCAAGCCATATATAAACAACAAGAACAGGTATATGAGAGGCGTATGATTTTATTCTTTGATGTGAGTGTTAAGACATACGAAAAGGAAAATTTCCAGGAATAAATAATTAATACAAGCTAAATTATTTGACAATTATTTTTCAAGTAGTTATAACTCATATTGGAATTCACCTTATTTTAAATAAATACGGATTATTTTCTATTTGATAGTCAGTTAGTTTATAATTTTTATCGTGAATAAAACCCTCTTGCAGTTTTTCCGTATACTTTTTTGATACTACTAAACAACTAAAGCGTTATGAAGAATGTAAGGATATTATTTCTATTGGCATTTTTGATTGTTTTTTCAGGACTAACCGGCTGCAGCACTGCTGAAAAGTCGGCTACACAAAGACAGAATCTGATGATGCCGGAAAAATCGGACCTCCCGAGGAATTCAAAATACAGACCTCCGAAAAAGAGAAAGACCTATAAACCGAAGAAGCACAAGAAGAAGAAAGCCAAGAAACTGTATTAAAGAAAGACGGAAGAAAGAAGATGGGAAAGTGAGAAGATGGGAAAGTGAGAAGATGGGAAAGTGAGAAGATGGGAAAGTGGGAAGATGGGAAAGTGGGAAGATGGGAAAGTGGGAAGATGGGAAAGTGGGAAGATGGGAAAGTGGGAAGATGGGAAAGTGGGAAGATGGGAAAGTGGGAAGATGGGAAAGTGGGAAGATGGAAAAGTGGGAAGATGGAAAAG
>Ga0315548_1001384_pt1 | contig 20593 bp, 19 predicted proteins | sample SalMarSW160110MG_2_FD_202540 | JGI IMG/M metagenome (GOLD analysis project Ga0315548, IMG submission 202540) | Salt marsh sediment microbial communities from the Plum Island Ecosystem LTER, Massachusetts, United States - Salt Marsh Sediment SW1601-110 ...
GAACATCATAAACACATGGTTCGGGATTTTAAAAAGAGATTTTTTGTTTCTACAATAATAACCATCCCAATATTACTTCTTTCTCCTCTTATTCAAGGATTTTTAAATTACACATTAACATTTTTGGGCGATAAATATTTAATGTTTGTGCTATCGAGTTTTGTTTTCTTCTATGGTGGATGGCCATTTCTTAAAGGTCTTTATGATGAATTAAAACAAAAACAGCCCGGTATGATGACGCTTATCGCGTTGGCTATCTTTGTAGCCTATGTTTACAGCGGTGCGGTTGTTTTTGGCCTTAAAGGTAAATACTTTTTCTGGGAACTTGCTACACTTATCGATATTATGCTTCTTGGACACTGGGTAGAGATGAAGTCGGTTCTGGGAGCTTCAAGAGCTTTGGAAAAACTTGCTCACCTTCTTCCTGACACCGCGCATATAATAAAAGAAGGAGATAATATTAAAGACTTAAAAATATCGGAACTTAAGAAAGAAGATATTATTTTAATCAAAGCAGGAGAAAAAGTGCCCGCGGACGCGGTTATTACCGAAGGGAATAGTTATGTCGATGAATCCATGCTTACCGGAGAATCGAAACCCGTTAAAAAAGGAAAGGATGATAAGATAATAGGAGGTTCCGTCAACGGAGATTCGCCTATAAAGGCAAAAGTTATTGGAATCGGAGAAGATTCCTATTTAAATAAAGTAGTTAATCTCGTTAAACAGGCACAGGCTTCTAAATCAAAAACACAACGCCTGGCAGATAGAGCAGCTGTTTGGCTTACGATTATCGCAATAAGTACAGGTGTGGCAACTTTGGTTTTCTGGTTGTTCCAGGCTGTGGAAGTAGCATTTGCGATTGAGCGGATGGCTACTGTGATGATAATAACCTGTCCTCATGCTCTGGGGCTTGCCATACCTCTTGTAGGTGCCGTCTCGACATCTCTATCCGCAAAAAACGGACTTCTCATAAGAAACAGAACCGCGTTCGAAAATTCAAGAAATATAACTACACTAGTTTTCGATAAAACCGGTACTTTAACCGAGGGTAAATTTGGTGTAAGCTCTATTAAAATTTTTGATGCGGAATATGACGAAAAAACTATAATTCAAATAGCCGCATCTCTTGAGGTAAATTCCGAACATTCAATAGCAAAAGGTATTTTAGATAAAGCAAAAGAGCTTACGTTAGACACAGTAAAAAGCGAAGCTTTTGAGGTCATAAAAGGAGAAGGGGTTAAAGGTAGGGTCGAAGGGAAAGAAATAAAACTGGTTAGCAAAAATTACCTGGATAAGAATAATGTAAAGATCCCTGAAGAGGTTAAGAGAAAGATAAGCGGTACACTGGTGTTTTTGCTAATCAATGGTAAGCTAAAAGGACTTATAGAACTATCGGATAAAATCAGAGAGGATTCTTTTGAAGCTATAAAGAGGTTGAAAAAAGAGGGAATAAAATGCTGGATGCTTACCGGAGACAATAAAGATGTTGCAAAAGAAGTGGCAGATGAGCTTGAATTGGATGGATTCTTTGCGGAGGTCCTGCCGCATGAAAAGCAAATCAAAATTAAGGAACTTCAGGATAAGGGAGAAGTGGTTGCAATGACCGGAGACGGGATAAACGATGCGCCTGCTCTTGCCCAGGCTGATGTTGGAATTGCCATCGGTTCGGGAACGGACGTTGCCGCGGAAACCGCCGACATAATATTAGTAAACAGCAATCCTAAAGATGTGTTATCTCTTATACTTTTCGGTAAAGCAACGTATCGAAAGATGGTTCAGAATCTTTTCTGGGCTACGGGGTATAACGTAATCGCCATACCTCTTGCCGCGGGTGTTTTATATAATGTTGGTATTATCATCTCCCCCGCTGTAGGTGCGATACTTATGTCTATGAGTACCGTTATAGTTGCCATAAACGCCGGGTTTTTAAGAGTGAAAAAGTAGTAAGGTTACTTATGATGGATTCAAATCAAATAAAAGTAATCTTGCTTGACTTTGGGGGAGTAATATCTCCCGAAGGGTTTCAGCTTGGGATATTAAAACTTTCCAAAAAGTACGGCAAAGACTACGATGAAATGTATGAAATTGTAGGAAGGAAAGCATTGGTTAGAAGCGGATACATAAGGGGTAAGGGTCCGGAAGAAAAATTCTGGGAGGAGATTGCAAAAGAGCTCAATATAGATGAGAACCTAATGGGCTACCGTAGTCTTATGTTGGACAATTTTATCCCCAGAAAAGAAGTTATAGATACCGTAATAAAATTAAAAGATAAATTCAAATGGGGTATTTTTTCAGACCAGACAAACTGGATTTACGAAGCTGATGAGAAATATGATTTTCTAAAATATTTTGATTATAAATTTATTTCTTATGATTTAGGTTATACAAAATATGACGATGAATTTTACAGAATACCATATAAAGAAATTAAACTTCCGCCAGAAAACATTTTTATTGTTGATGACAAACAAAGAGTTTTGGATAGGGCAAAAGAATTCGGATATCATACATTTAGATTCGATTCTATTCAGAGCTTTTTAGATTTTGTTTATCAAATAAAATAATTGTGTTTTATCGGTGAAGCTTTTTTTAAACTGTATATTTCTTCTTTGTGGTTAATTGACGTTTAGAATTTACGGTTTCGAATCAAAAAAACAAAAAAGTTATTTGTGCTATTCGTGCTATTTGTTGTTCCTCTTAGTTTTGGTGGTGTGTTGGGTAAAACAAAATAAATATGATTTGTTTTTTTCTTTGTGTCCTTTGTGCACTTTGTGTGAGAATAGTTTGGTGGTATGGGTTGGGTTTTGAACAACTATATATATTTTTCTCTGTGTTCTCTGTGAGTTTTTTGTATCTCTGTGTCCTCTGTGTTTCAAAAATAAGGTGGGGATGTGGGGGAAGAAAAATACTTGACTTAATCAACAAGAATTCCTATTATATCGAAAAGGAGGAAGTTATGGAATTGAATAGCGATATCGAGCAAAAAATAACTGTCAATTGTAAAGATATGAACGGTTGGATAAAATTTTTGGGAATAGCTGCTATTATTTTAGGGGGATTATACGCGTTAACGATAGTTGGTATTATCATAGCATGGATGCCTATCTGGATTGGAGTTATTCTTTTGAAAGTCGCGAACAGCACCAGGGAAGTAGCTGACGGGAAAGTTGAATCTCTGGGAGAGATGATGGGTTCACTAAAAACGTTTTTTCTCATTTCGGGAGTGGCTACGATAATATCGTTTGTTTTCAGTATAATATGGTTGATGGTTATGGGGATTGCTATGATTGGCGGAATGATGGGTGAAGTAGGGGGTTTTTATTAAGAAAAACCCCAAATTTATATGTGATTTCATGCTGGGGCGGCTCGCGAAATGGATGAGATTATTGGGATTTGATACTTTGTATTATAGAGATACGGATGGTAAAACGATAATTTATCAGAGCAGAAAGGAAGGGCGCATAATTTTAACAAGATCTAAAGTTTTAGCGGAAAAGTATACGGATTTGATATTAATCGATTCAGAGCATTTGGAGGAACAGTTAAAGCAAATGATAAAATTAGTGGGAACTTGTCACCCTTTCTCTCTTTGTCCGGTTTGCAACACGAAAACTGAAAAAGTTGAAAAGGAAGTAGTAAAAAATGATGTTCCGGCTTATGTTTTTGAAATTCATAATGATTTCAAAAAGTGCCCCGGGTGCGGCAGAATTTTCTGGAAAGGAACCCATTACAAGGAAATAAAAAAGGTTATAGATGAAATTGAAAATTAAAATAATTTCTGTTTTTTTGTTTTTTATAATATCCTGCGCGCCTATGGTTATGCCCACGAGAAAATTGGAAGAAGAGCCGATTGTGAGAATATTATTAAAAAACGCCGGCACCAAGTTGGATTTGAGAGCAGATTCCAAGATTAAAATAAAAACCGGCAGTAAAGATGGTACCGTCTCGAGCAGAGTAACAATTTATTTTAAACCTTCTTTGAAAATCGTCACTGCCGAAGGGAATATAAAAGACCCACAGTTCCCAATCCTGCTCGAATCCACAAAAAGATTTATAAAAATTGACGGCAATATTTATCCGGGAGCAATAGAGATAGTAAAAGCTAATGACATTCTGATAATTAATCATGTTAAAGTAGAAGATTATTTGAAAGGGGTTATACCCTATGAAATAGGAAATCTTCCCGAGAGTCAGATAGAAGCACTGAAAGCTCAGGCTGTTGCCGCGAGGTCGTATGTTATGGCGCATAAGAAACCGGACAATCCTTACGATATTCGTCCGACAATTTGGGATCAGGTTTATGGAGGAGTTGGGAAAACAGATAAGATAATAGAGAAAGCGGTAGAATCCACACGGGGAATAGTGGGAACTTATAAGGGAGAAATAATAGACGCGAAATATTCTTCTACCTGTGGGGGCACTACTGAAAATAACGAGAATATATGGATCGGAGAAAGAATCCCTTATCTCAGGTCGGTTCGGGATTCTGGATGGGACAGAAAAGATTTTTGCAGATTTTCCCCTCATTACAGATGGGAAAGGGTATATGATAAGAAAGAGTTTTTCGAGGTGGTGAAAAGACAGACTCAGGATTTTTTCGGCAAAACACCCGGTAAAATCGAGTGGATTAGAATATCAAAAAGAACGAGAACTAACAGGGTGAGGAATATTGAAATAAACACAGATATCGGAAAGTTTGAACTTGAAAAAGACCAGATCAGAAGGCTTTTTAGTGATTACAGAGGGTCTCTTAAATCTCTTATGTTTCAAATAAAAGTTAAGAGCAGCCAAATTATTGTTTACGGAAAAGGATACGGACACGGAGTGGGAATGTGCCAATATGGAGCGATGGAAATGGCCAAGGAGAGGTATAGTTACCAAAGAATACTAAAACATTATTATAAAGGAATAAACTTGAAAAAACTCTGGTAAAATGAAAATTCTTCATACATCTGATATACACATAAGAGAATATGAGGATGAGTCATGGAAGACTTTTGAATCGTTGGTTAAAATCGGAGCGAAAGAAAAAATTGATGTTTTTGTTATATCCGGAGATTTTTTTGATAAAAAGGTAAGTTTTGTTAGACTTTATCCGGAAATAAGACCTCTTCTTAATAGTGTAGAGTACGAATTTGTTATCATTCCAGGGAATCATGATGAGAACGCTTTTGCGGTGGATGCTTTTCTTGGTGAAAAAGTAAAGGTAATAAGAAAATTAACGGAGCCATTTGAGTATAATAACGTAAGGTTTTTTGGTTTCCCATTTACTAATATTACAAGCGGACAAGTCAGGAATAATTTAAGGAAAATAAAAGACCTTGCGGATGAGCAGAAGACAAATATCCTTCTTTTTCATGGAGAGCTTCTTGATCACTCATTTGCGGGTTCCGATTTCGGAGATGAAGAAAGCAACTATATGGGTCTGCGGCTTTCTTTTTTGAGTAATCTAAATATAAAATATGTTCTGGCGGGTCATTTTCATACAAATTTTCAGGCTTACGAGTTCGATTCCGGGGGGTTTTTTGTTTATCCCGGTTCGCCTGTTTCAATAACAAGAAAAGAAACAGGAAAGAGAGCTGTTAGTATTTTTGAGGTGGGGAAAGTGCCGTCTCCCTATCCTATAGATACTCCTTATTACGAGCAGGTAAGGCTCTCTGTTTATCCCGATGAGGATCAAGGAAAAATAATAGAAAAGATTAAGGATAAAATAGAAGGGTTTTCGAAAGAAGCCAAAATATTAGTTTCGCTCACTGGATATACAGAAGAAGGAGAGGAAAAATTCCATAAAAGAATTAAAGAATTGGAGGATGAGGTTAGAAATCTTGAGATTGGAAATAGAGTGAGAGGAATGAAGAAATTATATGAAGATGAGTTGTTTGTGGCCTTTATTGAAAAACTCGAGAAATCTAAGACCCCAAGACAGCAGGAAATAAAAAGACTTTTAATCAGAAGTATACTTGAGAGTGAAGAATGAGAATAGAAAAATTCCATATTACCCATTATGGTCCGCTTCCTGATAGAGGAAAAATGTATCTTTCTGATTTTAACTTGATTTACGGTGTCAACGAAACGGGGAAGACGTTAACTTTAGAAGCTTTAATAAAACTCCTTCTGGGTAATAAAGTAAAGGATTTTAAAGGTATTAACAGGGTAGATGAGATGGTTGATGGGTATGTTGTTGTAAAAGTCGAGGGAGAAGAAAAGAAGCTTGGCAGAAAGATTTATCTTGACGATATTATTCCTATAACAGCTAGAGAATGTCGAAACATTTTTGTAATTAGAAACAGCGATCTTTCTATCGCATCTGAGGCTATTTTTTATACTGAAATTACAAACCGGCTGACCGGTCTACAGACTAATAGAATTGATAACGTAAGAAAGAAAATCTTAGAAATTTCATCACTGACTCCCGGTGGAGATTTTTCTAACAGAAGAGAAGATAATCACTTAAAGACAAAAATGGAAGACGCAGACAGCCTTTTAGAGGATATAAAATCTCTTAAATACGAAATTGAAGAAAACAGAATTGAGGAGCTTGAAAGGGAATGGGTAAGGCTCTTTGACGAAATAAAAGCGAAGGAAATTCTTCGAGGGAAATTAGAGGAAGCAAGAAAACGGCTTTCATACGAAAGTGCAGCTTCAGCACTTAGCAAGATAGACGAGGGAAGGAAAATCCTGGAAGATTTGACTGCGTTTAGAGAGGAAGATTTTACCAGATGGAGAGATGCAAAGAGAGAAACAAAAAGGGTAGAGAAAGAATTAATAAAAATGTATGATGTATTAAGGGAAAGTAAGACTAAAATAAAAAATATAGAAGATGAGTTGAAGGAAAAGGAAAGCGAATTTCAGATAACAAAAAACAAGAAAGAGAAGATAGATGGGTTAAAATCTCGACTGGCGGATATAAAAAACCAGAAGATAGAGGCATCGTCGGAAAGTTCTTTAACATTACTAAGTAAGTCTACTTTCTTTATAGTATCAGCTATTTTTGCGCTTTCTATTTTAGGCATGATACTTAAACAAATGCCTGTGTTTATAGTGATGACCGCAGTCTTCTCGGTTTTTTTCTTTGTTCTACTTGGTTTGAGATTAAAATCGAATAGGAATAGAGCTTTGTTTGGTAAGAATTTCGCAAAATTAAAAATGGATCTTGCAGAGATAGGTTTCAAGGGTGAAGAGATAGAAGATTTATTGGGTGAAGTTGAAGTGTTTTCTTTAAGGTTCGGAGAAAAAGAAGGAGATATTAATATTAAAAAAGTGGAAGCAGGAACATTGAGTAATATAATAGCAGAGATACAAGAGGAAAGAGCGCCGGAACAGAAGAAGAAAACGGAAAGAAATGCCGAAATCATTCAAAAAATGAAAGCCGCAACTTTTGTTGATAGTTTAGATAGATATGGCGAAAATTTAAGAAAGAAGCAAAAGGTAGAAAGAGAGATTGAGAAAGAAGAAAGAGTGTTGGAGGAAATTCTTGGAAAGGAGAACCGTAGAGAAAAAATACAGGAGTTAAAAGTTTTTAAAGATAAGGCAAAGGATGTTGAGTTTAATGAGAAGGAATATGATATTTTGAGTCAAGAAATCTCTCTTTCGAGAGAGCAACTGGGCGAGTTAGAAGGAAATCTTAATGTTTTGAGCGAGAAATTCAAAGAGGTGGAAAAGAAAGCAAATAAGATTTTGAGCGATAAAGATCTTCGTTGTCATGGGTCAATCGACCTTGAAAATATCGAGAATAAAATTGAGAGTTTTATCAAAGAAAAGGAAATTGCGAAGGAAGATGCACGAATTTCGCTTGAAATTCTTGAAGAGATAGCAAACGAGGAAAAGACAAAAATAGGAGAGCAATTCGGTCCAAAAAACCCGGTTTCAAAATATTTTTCCCAAATGACAGAAGGACTTTATAAAAGCGTTGAGTTCGAGGAAAAAGAAGAGAAAATTATCGTTGTACGGAAGGATGAGAAGATTCTGTACCCCTGGCAGCTTTCGAGTGGCACTTATGACCAATTGTATTTTTCCATAAGACTTTCTTTGGGGGAAGAATTATTTGGGGGAGAAAAAGGTTTCTTTATACTTGACGATCCTTTTGTAAAGGCAAGCCGTAATCGTTTAAAAGTTTTAATAAAAATGTTAAAGGATATTTCAAAATCAGGATGGCAAATAATCTATTTTTCGGCTAAAGAAGAAATACGTGAGATGATTGGAAAAGATAAAAAAGTAAATCTTATCGCGCTGGAAAAGATTTTTTAAAAAATGTAGGAGCGGCTTCCCAGCCGCGAAAATCGGGGAAGGATGTTACTCCTACTTTGTGTTCTCTGTGTTGATAAAGAAGTAAAAAAAATCCGTGTTTATCCGTGTGAATCCGTGGCTATTTTCTTTGTGTTGCGGGATGAGTTTTTAAACAAAAAACAATAAATCCTGTCAATCCGCGTTCATCTGCGTGCCATTATTTTATCTATTGACGTTACAGTATTTTTTTGTATATTTCACAATATCAAAAACCTTAAAAGCATGATTTACTCATGGGAGAAATGAAAAATGGAAAAGAAAGATTACTTGAAAAAAGAAATCAAACATGTAGATATAAAAAGTTTTAATTCTATACCGATTATAGAACAATTCGAGGGAACCGCTTTCCAGGCAAGAAATTTATCGCGAGCCGCGAAAATTTATGATAAGATGTTATCGGATGAAAACTGCTCTATTATATTATGCCTTGCCGGTTCTCTTTTTAGCGCTGGGTTAAAGAAAATCGTATATGATATGATCGATAATAACATGGTGGATATGATAGTTTCGACGGGAGCGATAATAGTCGACCAGGACTTTTTTGAAGCACTCGGTTTTAAACATTTTCAGGGAACACCGCAGAGCGATGATAACGAATTGATGGAATTAATGATAGACAGGATATACGACACATACATCGATGAGGAGCACTTAAGAGTTTGCGATATGACTATATCCGAAATTGCGGATAGTCTCGAAGCTGTTCCCTATTCCTCTCGTGAATTTATCAAATTCATGGGTAAATATCTAGAAGAGAAAAACAAAGGAAATGAATCGGTAGTCCGTATCGCTTATGAGAAGAAACTTCCGATATTTGTTCCGGCATTTTCGGATTCGAGCGCCGGGTTCGGATTGGTTTATCATCAGTGGAAATTGAAAAATAAACCGAAAGTATCCATAGATTCTGCCAAAGATTTTCTGGAGCTGACAAAAATAAAAGTATCTTGCAAAGAAACGGGTCTTTTAATGATAGGAGGGGGAGTTCCTAAAAATTTCGCTCAGGATGTAACCGTAGCCGCAGAAATTCTGGGGAAAGAAGTCAATATGCACAAATACGCGATACAGATAACTGTGGCGGATGAAAGAGACGGAGGTCTTTCCGGCTCGACCTTAAAAGAAGCTCATTCATGGGGAAAGGTCGACGAAGGTTCCGAACAAATGGTTTTTTCCGAAGCAACAATAGCCTTACCGCTTTTAGCAAGCTATGCTTACCATAAAGCAAATTGGAAAAATCGGAAAGACAAAAAATTCAATAATTTACTCGATAAATAAGGAGGTCTGATAAATGATACCCAAAAAAGTCTTTTTAACAAAAGGAGTCGGTGTGCATAAAGATAATCTGGCTTCTTTCGAGCTCGCCCTACGAAACGCGGGTATAGAAAAATGTAATCTGGTTAACGTTTCGAGTATCCTACCTCCTTACTGTAAGGAAGTATCAAGGGATAAAGGTCTCGGGGAATTGAAGCCCGGCGCAATTACTTTTGTTGTTATGGCAAGAAATTCAACAAACGAACCCAGCAGGCTTGTTTCTGCGGCTATCGGAGTGGCGGTACCTACCGAAAAAAATAATTACGGATATTTATCCGAACATCACGCCTTCGGAGAAACCGCGAAGAAGAGCGGAGAATATGCCGAAGACCTCGCAGCCTCAATGCTTGCCTCGACCCTCGGTATACCTTTCGATTCCGACCAAGCCTGGGATGAAAGAAAACAGGTATACAAGGCAAGCGAACACATCTTCAAAACGAAACATATTTGTCAATCTGCTACAGGAAATAAAGACGGACTTTGGACTACTGTCCTTGCGGCAGCAGTTTTTATAATCTAAAATAAATGTCCATATCCATTCCCTATAATTTCGGCGGGCTCGATGAGGAGTTTTTGAGCTATGAAGACTCGAGTATAGCAGTTTTGCCGATACCTTTCGATAAAACAAGTTCATGGATGAAAGGTTCTGACAAAGGCCCCAAAGCTATCATAGAAGCGTCGATGAACATGGAATTATACGACCTGGAGACAAATTATGAGGTATATAAAAAAGGGATTTTTACTTCAGAGGAAATTTTATCTAACAATTCCGAAGAGATGATAAAACGCGTTTATGATAGAGCGGCAGAGTTAATAAAAGACGGCAAATTTATCGTAGCGTTGGGTGGTGAACATACGGTTGCGTTTCCTGTGATAAAAGCACACAATAATATTTTTGATGATATTTCTATTTTACAACTTGATGCCCATTCAGATATGAGAGATTCATATCTCGGCAATAAATACAGTCACGCCTGTGTAATGGCAAGAGTAAAAGAAATAAACGACAATATTGTTGCGGTTGGAATAAGAAGTCTGGATTCATCCGAACTGGATAATATCGACAAAAATAATACGTTTTTTGCGCGAGATATACACAATACTAAAAACTGGATAAGAGAAGCAGTAAGCAAACTCAATAAAAATGTTTATATATCGATAGACCTGGATGTTTTCGATCCATCTATTATGCCTTCTACAGGGACTCCCGAACCTGGGGGGCTCAAATGGTATCCTGTAATCAGGTTTTTAAGAGAAGTTTTTGAAAATAAGAATGTAATCGGTTTCGATATTGTAGAACTTTGTCCAACCGAGAATAAAGCTCCTGATTTTCTCGCCGCTAAATTGATATATAAGTTATTTAGTTATAAATTTTTTACTTCATAGCGTGAAAAAACACTAATATTAATAAGATTAATTAGTTATTTCAAGATAAATCTCCATTAACTACTTGACACTACTCTAAAAGAACCTAAAATAATATAGTAAATAAATGTACTCAATAAACAATAAATTTTAAAGAGGCATTAAGATGTTTTTTGAGCGTGCCTTATAAAGGAGGTTAATATGTTTACTGAACGGTATTTTAATTTTAAGATCGTTTTTTTTGTTTCTATATTTTTTACTATTTCTATTATAGCTGGATCTCCCGAGATGAGAGTTCAGGATGATACGGTAAAAGCCCCGAATGTGGAAAACATTCCAACAATCGACGGGCAAAGCGATGATGTTTGCTGGGGAGACGTACAGTGGCAGGAAATAGATCAGGTCTGGATTCCTTATGGTGGTTCCGTGGAAGCGGACGATTATACGGGGCAATATAAATTAGTCTGGTCATCTACGGAAAACGTTTTATACTTTTTGGTTCAGGTCAATGACGATGTTTTCGTCGATGGCTACATATATCCCAACGGTGATTATTACAAACATGATATTGTAGAGGTTTTTATAGATGAAGATAAGTCCGGTGGTCTTCATGCTTATGAGGAAGGCGGAGTAAATGCCGAAAACGCGTTTTCCTATCACATTGTGGTTGACGCTCCCGCAGACGGGGAAGTCAACAGTGATTTTGTAGTATGTGATATTGGAGCGGGAGGGACTCGGAATTACGCCAGTCATTTCCCACAACTTGCAATGAGGAAGGATGGCAATCAATACACATGGGAATTTTCACTTGCGGTATACGACGATACCTATGATAACAGCGATCCTGAAGCATCCAGAGTGCAATTATTAGAAGATAAGATTATAGGACTCTCTTTAGCATACTGCGATAATGATAGTATCAATGAAGTTCCTATAGAACGCGATAATTTTTTCGGGTCTGTTTGGGTTCCCGCAGAAGAGTACAATGATCACTGGATGAACGCTGACGGGTATGGTACGATAAAGTTAGTCGGAGAAGGATCGGGTATCGAGGATGATTTAATAATCCCGGGGATATCCTTCGTGAATTATCCGAATTTATTTGGGGATAAAACGACCATTGAGTTTAATCTTCAGCAATCTTCTAATGTGAAGGTCGATGTATTGAATATTCTGGGGCAGTCGGTGGATACAATAGTTAAAGGAAGATTTAACCGCGGCAGGCACACAGTAGAGTGGGCTCCTAAAAGCATTCCTTCCGGCATCTATTTTTGTAGAATGCAAACGAATACATTCAAGGATATCAAAAAGGTATTAATAATTAAATAGATTATATGTCCTTTGAGAAGTTTTCAAAAAGTATTAAAATACCTGAGAAGGAAAACAGTGATTCTCTATATTTTGTTTTTGAGAACTATAAACTTCTTATTTATAAAGAGAGCAAAGACAAATACGTTATACCTTCAGCAAAGGATTTTCAAGAACTCAAATTAAAACCTAAAGAGTTAGTGTATTTAGGAAGATATAGGGAAAAAGATTGTTTCTCGGGAGAACTTGACGAGAAAGAAGAACTTACAAAGAATATGATTCCTTTTCAGCTTCGAAAGACTTATAGTTTGTTACCTCTCGAGTTTTTTCAAATAGCTTGTTATGCTTTTCAAATAATTAATTGGAATAAGAATACCAGGTACTGTGAGCGATGCGGCAGTAAAGTCGAGGATATGAAAGAAGAGCGAGCAAAAATTTGTCCAAAATGTAAGTTGGTAAGATATCCTACTATTTCTCCGGCTATAATCGTCGCAATAATAAAAGATAATATGATTTTACTGGCTAGAGCGAAACGTTTTAATAAAAATCTATACAGCGTTTTAGCTGGTTTTGTGGAAGTCGGCGAGAATTTAGAAAATTGTATTAAAAGAGAAGTAAAAGAAGAGGTAGGGATAGAGGTTAAAAATATTAAATATTTCGGAAGTCAACCCTGGCCATTCCCCAATTCTCTAATGATAGCGTTCACTGCCGAATATAAGAAGGGCGAAATATCTATAGATAAGGAAGAAATCCTCGATGCCGATTGGTTTAAAGCGGATGAATTACCTGATGCGCCCGTGAAACCGAGTATAGCGAGGGATCTAATAGATTGGTTTATTTCAAATAAAAGTTAGAAGCCTACTCTATATTTGACTTCAAATGCTTTTTTACTCTTACTATTAATCTCGTCCGCAGACCGGTTCGTATTCGTCTCTAAGTTCATCGACAATATCTTCCCTTGCTTTTTGTTTTAAATTGGGAGTATACAAAGCGGCATAAACCAAACTGCTCTGGCAATTGCGTCTCCAACAGTTTGCACTTTCATGATTGTCGACTCTGGTTTTGATATTTTCAGCTTCGCCGATATCGACAACCTTATTTTTTTCAAAATAACGGCATAATATAGCATAAATTCCCGGTTTATCTTCCAGATACACAGTTGAGGAAAAGTAACCTTCAAAAGAATAATCTTTTAATTCGATACTCATGAAATCCTCCGGATTAGTTAATTGATACCATACCAGATTAACCTGTTCAACAACTTTTCCGCTCTCTATTTACTATTAGCAATTTCTAGGGTGAATATTCCCATAAATTGAATCTCTCATTATCATCATCCAAAACAAAAACTTTTCCGCCGGGAGAAACTCGTATGGTACGGCAAACATCGGCATGACCGGGACTGGTTTTTACAGTAAAGTCCGCTCTTCTCCATCCCCTGTGATTTACCTTAACAATACGATCCTGCATGGATGTTTCCATCGGTATAAGAAAATATACATTTTTCAGTGAATCAACGCCAATAACCCGGGGTTCCTCTTTCCCCGCGTTTAATTTTTTAAGAGAGAATATAGCCTTATTGTTAGAAGCGTTGTAAAGTATCATATTACCGGAAGATTGAGATTTAACATAGTACTGTCCTTTTGTTTCTACATAACCCTTAAAATTATCCTTTGTCCGAACGATATTTCCGGTAGTATCTACTTCTATTATCTGATCTACCTGATCACGGTTTGGATCTACAAGCAAAACCGTACCATGGTCGGTTGCTTCTAAATGGGTCATTTCAGGCGTTATCGGTGGTACTGGAGGTTTAATGTCCAGTGTTTGTATAAAACTAAGGCCCCTATCGTAAATCGAAACATCTCCGGAGGCATATTCAATAAATACATCACCTTTGCTGTTGAAAGCTATATCCATCAGATTTTGGTGCGCGCCCTGCAGGATTTCATCGTTATAATTTCCTTTAATGTCAAATTTTACTACACGATGATTCAGATAATCCAGGATAAAAATTTCACCCCTATTATTAATACCAAAACTGGTGGGGCCTGTAGGCAAGTAATCAATTGTTTCCCATCTTATTTCACCCGGTCCGGAACCAATTTTCCCGTCGATTAATAGATTTTCATGGTATTTTTCATTAAGTAAAAAGCAATTAGAGCAAATAAATACCGTTATAACTACAAATATACTAACACAAATCCTTCTGAATTTTTCCATTCTTACCCTCCTTTTTCCTTTCCGTAAAACAATTATTTTTTATACTATAAGATTTTATCCCTAATTAGTCAAGGGCATACACTTTACATCGGCGAGGCGAAAATTCTGCAATCAAATAATCGGTGAAAATTTTGAAAGCCTTTATATTACACAAATAATGAATTCACTCAAATTTCGCTGTTTTAAGAATTTCCTTCAGGAAGTTTTTCCCCTCTTCGCTCGTGTATGTAAGAATAAAAGAAATAGCATAATCTTTCATAATAGTAGTACAATACTTTTGTTGTACTGAAATGTTTCCAAATGGTAAAACTGCCTCTATCACATCGAATTCCACGCCGCCGATTTTCTCCGAGGTTACCTTGTCCTCAATAGTAAGTTTTATACCACTCATTTCAAGCATATTTTTTACATGAAAAAGATAATCGCTTCCTCTTTTAATCCCGGGTTTCGATTTGACCAACTCTGCCGTACCTATAATATTAGGGTTATCCGCTACCGGAGTCCCAATGGGATACTTGGAGGCGGAAAAAAACATTAATTGCTGATTTTCAGCCGCGGCTTTCAAGGATTTTTCCAGGTTTTTATCTTCCCCCGCGATCATTTTATAGCCGAATTCTGATAATTCCTTACTGGATTCTTTGTCCTGTATACTCCAATCCTCCGGTAATTTTAAAGTTAATCCGAAATATTTATTATTATAAACACTATTCTCTATTGTTCCCGCACTCACTTTTTCAGATTCTTTTTTCTTACATCCGGGAAACGCAATAGCAAGAACTAAAACAAATACAAATCCTAATAATTTAATCCTGTACATTTTTCCTCCTTTTTTATTCGTCTTCAAACTTATATTTACAATGAGGACAAATTTTCGCGTTTATCCAGATAAATTCTCCGCATTGCGGGCATCGCTTCTTGTCTAAAGCTTCGGGAGAATTTCTTAATTTATTAACGAAATCTTTTATCTTATGCGGTTTACTAATACCTTCAAAAACAACTTCAACTCCGCCGGTACCCGCGGACGCGAAAGACACATTCCCAATTCCAAGAACTCTTTGTCCAATACTTTGAAAAACTCCTACTTCCCTTACGTCTATTATCCTTATCTCGCTTTCATCCCTTGCGATAAGACCATTTCTGCTTCGAACACTATTTTTTGTTATAGTGTATGCCAGGGAAGCCCGTTTGAATATAACGCTTAAAAAAACTATAATTCCAAGTGATACCGCGACAATAGGCCATAATGTAATTTCCTTAACATACATTACAACCGTAACCGCAAAGAAAATTAAGGCAAAAAAGTACTGACTGATATAATTTAACCAGGAAGGATGAATAGTCTTTCCTAATAGATCAATGTTTTGATATTCGACGTCCATGGTACCTCCTTTGATATAGAAAATTTATAAAACAACCTTTAGATGTCAAGTGTTAAGAGGATGGGGATTGCCCTCTTGACTTATCGTTGTCAAATTCATATATTTTAAGAAATGATAATGGGGGAGAAACAATGAATATAGGATTTATCAAAAAAATGATAAAGGTGCTCGAAGAAAGTAGTTTAGAAGAAATTGAAATTCAGCGTTTTTGGACAAGGGTAAAAATATCGAAAAATAAAAAAGGCTCTGCCCCAAAAGTATCGGTAAGCAACTTAAAATCCAAAGAAACAGAAGAATTAAGTTCGGCAGAACAGGAGACAAAAGAAGAGTCTGGTTTACATACAATTAAGTCTCCAATGGTCGGAACATTTTACAGAGCTCCGTCTCCCGATGCTCCTCCATACGTCGAAACGGGTGATAAGATAAAGAAAGGAGACATGGTCTGTATTATCGAGGCGATGAAAATAATGAATGAAATCGAATCCGACGTAAAAGGTGAAATAGAAGAAGTTTTAATCTCTAATGAAGATCCAGTTGAATATAACCAGCCTTTATTCCTGGTAAGGAAGTTGTAAATTATGGACCTTAAACCAATTTTAAAGAAAATGGTAGATTCGGATGCTTCGGATTTACATTTAAAAGTTGGTACCCCCCCGGTTATAAGGATAAACGGAGAACTAAAACCTCTGGAAATGAATAAACTTAGCAAAGAAGATGTGCGAATAGCCGCGTCTTCTCTTATGACAAAAAAGCAACAGGAAACCTTCTTGAAAGAAAAAGAAGCCGATTTCGGTATCGGAATACCTGGTATATCCAGATTCAGAGTAAATATATACATCCAGAGAGGCAGTATAGCTCTCGCGATAAGGCCTATATCGAGGGAGATAAAGACTATCCAGGAGTTAGCTCTTCCCGTCGTGTTAAACGAAATAGCTTCCGCTGCAAGAGGCCTCGTTTTAGTAACGGGAACAACCGGATCGGGAAAATCGACTACCCTGGCTTCAATGATAGATTATATAAACGAAAATAAAAGAAAACATATTATTACCATTGAAGATCCTATAGAATATCTTTTAAGCGATAAAAAGTCGATAATATCTCAAAGAGAAATAGGGACAGATACAAAAAGCTTCGCGAATTCTCTCCGATACATACTCCGTCAGGACCCTGATATTGTAATGATCGGTGAAATACGTGATGCCGAAACAATGGAAACGGCAATAAAAGCCGCGGACACAGGGCATTTAGTTTTTTCAACACTTCATACTTTAAACGCACCTGAGACAATAAATAGAATAATAACCTTTTTTCCTCCCTACCAGCATCATCATATTAGAGTTTTGCTGGCCAGTGTATTAAGAGGAATTATTTCCCTGCGTCTTCTGGCAAAAACGGATGGGACAGGCCGTATTCCCGCCACAGAAGTTCTGGTTTCCACACCCACTATAAGGGAATATCTTTTAGATGAAGAAAAAACAAGAGCAATTTTAGACGCAATCAGGGAAGGAGAAAAATATAAAATGCACTCTTTTGATCAGAGTGTTATGAAACTTTACAAAAATAGGGTTGTCGATCTTGAAACCGCACTCGAGAATGTCAACAATCCGGATGAATTTAAGATGAGGCTTAAAGGCATCGAACAATCCGCTAAACGCTGGTAATATAATGAAAAAAATCCTTATAGCAAACCGGGGAGAAATAGCCCTCAGGATAATTAGAGCAGCAAAAGATTTAAGACTTAAAACCGTGGCAGTTTTTTCGGAAATAGACCGGGATTCTTTGCATGTAAACTTTGCGGATGAGTCGGTTTGCATAGGAAAAGCTTCTCCTTCCGAAAGTTATCTTAATATCCCCCGCATTATCGCGGCTGCGGAAATTACAGGAGCTGATGCCATTCATCCGGGATACGGATTCTTGGCGGAAAACCCCTCCTTTGCGGAGGCCTGTGAGGATAATAATTTTACTTTCATCGGACCTTCTTCTGAAAATATAAAAAAAATGGGGGATAAGGCAGAAGCAAAAAAATTTATGCGAGAAGCGGATGTTCCGGTAACACCCGGCAGTGACGGAATTATCGAAAATGAAGAAGAAGCGATTAAAGTTGCGAAAACTATAGGCTACCCGGTTTTGGTGAAAGCCGTTTCAGGAGGGGGCGGAAAAGGAATGAGGCTGGCAAAGAACGATCTTGAGCTTAAAACCGGTTTCGTAATGGCTCAATCCGAGTCTCAGGCCAACTTTGGCGACAATAGATTATACATCGAAAAAGCCATCGAAAACGCGCGTCATATAGAAATACAGATTCTCGCGGATTCTTCCGGGAATGTCGTCCATCTAGGAGAGAGAGAATGCTCAATACAAAGAAGGCATCAAAAATTAATAGAAGAAGCCCCTTCTACGGCTGTAAATCAAAAACTCCGGGAAAAAATGGGTGAAGCAGCCAAAAAAGGTGTAAAGAGGTTGGGATACAAATCCGCGGGGACTATCGAATATATATTGGATGAAAATGGTAAGTTTTATTTCATGGAAATGAATACACGTATACAGGTAGAGCATCCCGTAACAGAAATGACAACGGGCATAGATATTCTAACAGAACAGATTAAAATGGCAAATGGGTGTTCTCTGAAGGCTATTACGCAAGACAAGATAAATATACAGGGACATGCTATAGAAGTTCGTATCAATGCCGAAGATCCGGCTGCGGGATTTGCTCCGAGACCCGGTACTATAAATGCTTTACATCTCCCTGGCGGAGCGGGAATAAGAATAGACTCTCATATTTATCAGGGTTATAAAATCCCCCCCAATTACGATTCACTCCTTATTAAAATAATTGCCCACGGAGAGGACAGAGAACAGAGTAGAACAAGAATGCTTAGAGCTCTGGACGAAATCGTTATAAGGGGTGTCCCAACAACCATACCTTTACACAAAGAAATTTTAAACCATCCAGATTTTATTGAGGGAAACATTAACACAAATTTTCTGAGTAGACTTGGATACTAAAATAAAAACATGGCTGTAATAAAGTATGCATCAAGAGAAATTGTTTGTAAAATTGTTTATTACGGACCGGGGAGAGCAGGAAAAACCACCAGTGTCAAATATATTTTTTCCCAGATACCAGAACAAAGAAAATCGGATATCGTTTCAATGGCTACAAAACAAGACAGAACGCTTTTCTTTGATTTTATGCCGGTAGAGTTGGGCGCGTTTAGGGGTTTTCAAACAAAACTACAGATTTATACGGTTCCAGGGCAAGTTATTTATGATTCTACCAGAAAATTAGTTTTAAAGGGGGCGGATGGAGTTGTCTTTGTCGCCGACTCTCTTAAAAGCAGAGCTGAGGATAACATCTGGAGCTGGGAAAATCTAATTGAAAACTTAGAAAAGAATAATCTTAACATTGAAGAAATTCCAATAATTATAGAATACAACAAAAGAGATTTAGACGATGTAATGACTGTAGAAGAGTTGGAAAAAGACGTAAACCCGGATCATTATCCTTCATTTCCCTCCACTGCAACTACGGGTGAAGGTGTTATAAAAGTTTTCAAAACGATAGGAACAGAAGTATTGAAACATGTAAAAGCTAAATTGGGGAATTAATCTTGGATAAAATAATATATTCAAATTTTAATGCGGAAGCTATTAAATCATTAAAGAAAGCACTTACTTCAGGAGAAGTTAACCCTCTTCTAATATACGGATCGTCCGGTTCGGGAAAAAGTTTTCTGGTTGAAAATATGCAGGAAGAATTTACAGGTATTTCTGATCTTATTAATTCTAAAGATATAGATTCTTCTCTATTAAAGGATTATTTAAAGAAAGATCTTATAATTATCGAAGATATTCAATTGTTAAAACCTTCAAAAAATTCGATGGATACTCTATTCGAAATGCTCGAACACTATACGAAAACAAATTACAAAAAAATAATTTTATCAGCCGATCGACATCCAAAGGGTATAAACCTTCCTGACAGAATTGTTTCGCGTATTGAGAGCGGAGTTGTAGTTCCAATAAAAGATTTTGATGAGGTTTCAAAAAGGAAAGTTTTAGAGATATTAGGACAGGGATTATCCGACAAATTCTTAAAAAAACTCGAGAAATTAGATATAAGAACGATGAGTCAAGCAATCGGAGCAATCAAAAAAGTACGAGTACTTGGATACGTGCCCGATGAAAGAGACCGTTTGGAAGAAGAAGAAAGAAGAAAAGAAGAAGAAGAAAAGAAAAAAGAAGAAGGAAAAATACAGGTGGGCGAATTTGAAAAATTTATTCAAGATGTAAAAAAGGGTTTTCCGGAAAAATTTGTTGAAACAGAAAGAGCTGAAACGCTTCGTGATGAGTATCGCGCCAAGATGTTTGTGTGGAAAATGAAAGGTTTTAATACAGATAGAATAAAAAAGGTAATAGATAAAAACCTGGATTTGCTAACCGGAGAATTTGTATCATATACAACGGATATACAAAGACTTATAGAATTGCAAAAACGATATGGAATGTTAGCTATAGAAAATTTGATAAAGAATTCGATAATATCTAAAGAGGAAAACCGGGAAATAGAAGAAGCCCTTTTCAATCCGGATAAAGTTGACTGGCTTGCGAAAACAATCGGTAAGTTGGAAGAAGAAGAAGATAAAATGGCTGAACAAGCAAGGAAGAAACTTGAAGTCAAAGAGAAAAAATTGATACCCGAAGAAGAAATTTCAAAAGAAAAA
>Ga0315548_1001391_pt1 | contig 20548 bp, 32 predicted proteins | sample SalMarSW160110MG_2_FD_202540 | JGI IMG/M metagenome (GOLD analysis project Ga0315548, IMG submission 202540) | Salt marsh sediment microbial communities from the Plum Island Ecosystem LTER, Massachusetts, United States - Salt Marsh Sediment SW1601-110 ...
ACCGGAGAGCCTGTCGTGAGCAGGCGTCTGGGCGAAGTTGTTTTGAAACACTATCAATCACTTTAAGAGAAAGGGGTTTGCCATGGGAGCTTTCAACGAAGAAAACAATATTGCTTTACTGACCATAGTGACGGTTGACCACTCGGCAGCGGCGCAGACAACGCTGCTCACCGTTCCGAGCGGTTTCAGGTGTATTCTCGATCACGTGAAAATCGAGGCGTCTGGGGACGAAGCCGAAACGGATATCACCATCGGGCAGGTTGGTGCCCTGACGGACTTCATTGGTACCACGCAGCTCAATAATCTGGACGCGCAGTACGACGTGGTCAAGGTCCAGCCGATACAGGCGGATCCCCCTGTCAAGCAGAAATCCTACGCTGCCGCAACAGTGATCCAGGTGGACGTCACTGCTGCCAACGGGAATGCCGGAAATACCTACCTGGTATTTGGGACATTAGAACCCTCATAGAAAGGGAGGAATCACAAATGAATAATGAAACATGCAAGCATCATAGTGGACTGGTACAGAAAGTTGCTGATGTCAAAGACGACACCGATAAGCAGTGGGTTGAGATAAACCACATAAAGAACAGACCACCCGTGTGGTGCACGGCCATAATCGCGATCCTGAGTGGTCTGCTTGGTTCGGTCTCGACTTACGTATTTGTCGCGATTAAAGTAGTCCAAATAAATTGAGAGAAAGGAAAAGCGAAATGTCAAAAGTTCAGAAAATACTTGTGACATTGCCTGGCTTGTGTCTATTCGTGCTTGTGGGTTGTTCAGCATTTCAAGATGCAATAATCCCCGCTTATGTGGAGCCGGTAGCAGCAGAATATGCGGACGCGGATGTCCCGCTCTTCATGCCATATACCACACTGCTTGATGCGAAGTATGTGGCAACCAAGATGGATTTCGTACATAGCGTCGGCCAGCTCAAATATGCCTATCTAAAGAGCAATATTGATCTCAATATAGCCATGTCGGAGGAGATTAAGAAAATGGTTTTCACACCGGAGGGCCCAATCGGCTTGTTGCTACCTACTCTATTAGGAGGTACTTTAGGGGCAGTGTTGATCTCGAAGCCTGGCGATAAGAAGAAAATCGTTGAATTGGAGAAGAACGGTAAGACATAAAGCAGAGAAGGCTCCTTCTCTCTTCGAGGGCGGTATTCAGTTAGGCTGGCCGCTCTTTTTTCTTTTTGCAAAATATGGTAGGATTTCATAAAATCCCGTTTTATGGGCTGAAAATAGGGATTCTGATAAAAAATCTTGAAAAGTCAAATTTATATTTTGAAAAGATGGAGTGATATATTATACTTTGTGTAGAAAGAGAGGTGGAAAGATGAAAATTTCAATCATCACTATCGTAGTTTTGTTGATTCTGTTTTTCGGATTGATCTTGGGGGCACGTATATGGCAGCTCCAGATTCAGCATCAGCAACAGACAGTCAAGAATGTCCCAGCCGAGGTGCAGAGGTTTCTAAGATAGTATATGAAGCTACTCAAAACAATACGTTGGGTAGCATGCAGCACATTCGCAGCATTTATTGTGTTGATGTGAAAGTACAGACAAGTAGTTCTCAGGAACGAAAGGAGTTAAAATGAAAGATGATTTGTTAAAAGTGTGTAAATTAGGATTGTCTTTATATGAAACGGATAAAAGTGTGGGCAAAGGAGCCGGACATTTTGCTTCTAAGGTAATTAACTGGGATAAGTATTGGAATACAGTAAAACAGGCTATTGCTAAAAACGAACAACCCAATGGGTAGCGTGTAGCACACTTGCAGCGTTTATTGTATTGATATGAAAGGAGAAAATAATGAAAGTCAGAGAGTTGAAAAAGTTGATTGAGGAAGCTACAGAAAAGGATTTGGACAAGGATATAGTTCTTAGTTGTTCGGATATTGAATCAGAAAACAAACGAAGGTATGAAAGAGCAACAAACTCGGCAGGATGGACACTTGATGAACTTTATCTTTTTTCTGATTAGCCTTACTCGGTAGTCAAAGCCCGGTTCAACTCCGGGCAAGATTTTATGAAAGCGAAACCAAAACAACTGAGTAAAGAAGCATGGGATCGAATTAGTGCTGCATTGCAAGCTCCTACAGGAATGGAAGGTTCCTATGAGCGTGCTAAGAAGGCAGCTGAGAGATTAAGAAAGTGAGGTAACAAAATGTTAAAGCTAAACTGGTTTGAGTTAGGGTTTGCAGTTATGCTGGCCGGTTGGATGATTATTGAGATAGTTAAGTCTGCTTGATCTCCTATGTCCAAGGATGGGCAGCAATTATAACTATATTGAAATAGGAAGATGAAAATGAAAAAAACAACCATCGATCTTCATAGTGAAATACTCGCAGAGACCTACGAGGACATGCAGGGGCTAATCACTAAGACTGTTTGGGACTTCTGGAAAGTCTACGGTGGCGATGTTGAGGATTTAATGGCTCAGGCCAACTTGATCTTCATTGAGGCAGTTGATACTTACAACCCAAGCAAATCCAAACTAACGACCTGGCTTATGTTCATAATCAGAAAAAGATTGCTTACCTACATAAAAGATGAATGCAAACAAGCGCACGTTCAAATCAATAAATATATCATTGATACATACCCTGCACACCACAAGGATTTCTCTGTAATGGAGATGCTCGACGAGATGAAGCAGGACGCACATGTCGTGCTTCAGCTGTTCCTCGAAACGCCACAGGAGATTATGGTAGACATGCTAAATGATGGCAAGAGAATAGACCAGGCACCGGCCTGCATGAGAAGGCGGCTGAAAAATAGGCTTCGGCAGATGGGCTGGCGTACTAAAAGAATCAAAAAGGCATTCAAAGAGATCAAACAAATTACCAGTTATTAGAAAGGGCAAAATATGGAACTTAAAAAATCTGAAACGATTGTTATTTTTGAAGACGATTCTGGTGCTCACGATATAAATCGTTTTCAAGGAGTCTATGTAGTTCAAAAGGATTTTGATGTCACGGAACTATCGGCAGAATTTCGTAAATCACATTGCATAGACAGTCCTGATGGGAGATTATTCAACCTCTTTTATAGATATTTGATAGAAGGGGATTTCATAAAGAGAATCTCATATATTAAATGGAGTCCCTGGCATCAGCAAAGAAAAGGCGGTTTGCGATTAGAACTACTAAAGTCTGAAGGGGGAATAGAGAATGTTTCATTATGGAACGCAATAACTAAATTTGATAAAGAGGGTTTCATAATATAAGTGTTAATTATTGAGGAAATCGAGAACATAACTAACTATTAGAAAGGATAAGAAATGAAACTCCAGATTAGGCATACTTGTATGAGGCAGACTTGCGTAAGGCAAACTTGTGCGAGGCAGACTTGTATGGAACAAACTTGTATGAGGTAAAAATTAAAGCAAGCCAAGAAAGACAAATACTTCAAGCATTGCATATTCAGATAGAATATGATGACTAAACCAGAAAAAAGAGACTACCAAGAGAAGGCTGTTAGGAAAATTGAACATTTTCGCGGGCGTGCCCTGCTTGCCTACGAGATGCGGATGGGCAAGACCTTCATAGCTCTGCAATGGCTGAAAAGGAATTCCGAGGCATACCCTGCCATCATAGTCTGCCCCGAGATCGGAAAGCTGCACTGGAAGGAAAAGGCAGAAAGATATTTCGGGATAAGAAGCGTTGTATTGAACGGGACATCACCCCCACAGAGGAATTTCATACACACAGACAAGAACAAACTGTATATACTCAACTGGGAGATTTTGCAATACTGGGTTAAATTTCTCCAGCAGGCAGGCGTAAAGACTACAATCCTCGATGAGGTCCACTACATCAAGGAACGCAAAACGCAGTGCTATAAAGCAACCAAAAAACTCGCGAAGGGACTGCCTTATTTACTCGCGTTAGGGGGGACTCCGCTCAAGAGCAGACCTATCGAGCTTTTTAACATTCTGAATCTGCTCAGACCCGATAGGTTCCCATCATTTATGAAATATGCTTTCCGTTATTGCAAGCCTGAGCACAAACCGTGGGGCTGGGAGTTCAAGGGAGCAGAGCATCTTGACGAGTTGCACGAGAATCTGAACGCCTGGTGTATGATTAGGATGTTGCGGAAGGACGCGATGGGGGATCTGCCGAAAGACAGACGAATTGTACCAATAAAAATATCGAACAGGAATGAATACTCCGAGGCCGAACATTCTTTCATAAGATGGCTTGGCAAACGCTCAGTGACACGTGCGAACCGGGCAAAGAAAGCCGAACGTCTCGTACAGATGGGATATCTAAAGCGTCTGGCGGTATCACTAAAAATGAAGAATGCCCTAAAATGGATAGATGACTGGCTGAAGAGGGAGCACGGCAAGCTCGTCATTTTCGCCATACACAAGGAGATTATTCGACAACTCCACAGTAGGTACGAGGGTCAATGCGTTGTAATCGACGGGACTGTCAGAGGCAAGAAACGCCACCTTGCTGTAAAGCTCTTTCAGACAAATAAAAAATATCGTTTGTGTATTGGACAAACAAAGGCTGCTGGTACAGTTATTGAACTATCGAAGGCAAAAGCAGCAGTCGCAATCGAATTTGATTGGACTCCAGGCGATCTTACACAGTGCGAAGACAGGATATTTGACCCTGATGATAACAGTTCTTTGCTTATATATTATCTCGTAGCAGAGAACACTATCGAGCATCACCTCTGTGAGATACTGCAGTCGAAGCAGGATGTGGTTTCAGAGACTCTTGACGGGAGCAGAAAGAAGAACCGGCTGAGTATATTTGATGAGTTACAGAAGAAGCTTTTGTTAAAAGGTACGTGATATGAGTGAAGAATATGAGCAACATATATGTTCGTCCTGCGGAGATTTTTTCCTATCCAATACTGTTTGTAGTATTTGCAATGAGGTCTTGGCAGATAAGTGTCTGTGTTGCCATAGAGAGCTAAAACACGAAATAATCGAGATCCAAAATCTTCACATAGTAAGCAGTCCCGATTCAGGATTAGATAGCATTGAAAACGATCCAGATGCGTATTCACCCTCCTGGAAAGCTGGAAACAATTTATGAAATTCAAAGACATATTATCTGAATACAATATCCCAATTGCACCCGCTGGGCATCACCACGCACGCGAGGGCTGGATACAGATTGACTGCCCCTACTGCGGTAGGGACTCCCATAAATGGCACATGGGCTATTCGATAGCGGGGAACTACGTCAACTGTTGGCGTTGTGGAAGTCACAGGCTCATAGACACCCTAATGGAAATCACAGGACTGTCCTACAATCAAGCCAAAAAGCTGCTGAGGTCACTTGACCATGAGCATATTGAAGAAAAGCAGAAACCCCTCGGCAGGCTCGTCATGCCAACAGGCATACAAAAACTTCATCAAGCGCACAAATGCTATCTGCGTGACAGAGGATTTGATTGGAAGGAAATTGAGTACATCTGGAAAATATGGGGCATAACAGTTTCGAGCAGGCTCCCTTGGCGGATATGGATTCCGATCCACTACCACGGGGAGATCGTCAGCTGGACGACACGCTCAATCTCAAAGAACCCTAAAATTACAAGATATATTAGTGCAGGTGAAAATGAAGAAGCAATGCCTCATAAGGAACTCCTTTACGGAGAGGACTTCGCACGATACGCGGTCATTGTGGTCGAAGGCGTGTTCGATGCTTGGAGAATCGGTCAGGGGGCAGTTGCTACATTTGGTTCTGGGTACTCAAACGGACAGCTCGAACGAATCGCGAAGTATCCAACGAGGGCGATCTGTTTTGACAACGAACATGAGGCACAGAGACGTGCGAGAAAGCTGGTCAATGATCTGTCAGTCTTTTCTGGTGATACTTACAATGTGAGTTTGGATGCGAAGGACGCATCAGATGAAAACGAAAAAAACATAGAACGATTGAGAAAGGAGATTTTGGGATGAACATTCCAACTGGGGTTATGATAATATATACAATCGGGTTTGTTATTGGGGCGTCTTTGGGATTTCTGTTGGTCTATCTACATTCAAAACTCTAAAATTTGAGTTCTAAGCCCTTAAAATTTAAAATCAGTATTAAACTATGTATTAGTGTGGGAAAATCGATTAGAACACATGTCAGGCCCCTTAAAAGTGATGTTAGGAGCCTGTCTGAAACGTTATTTTGGGAATTTTTCACGAGATACGTTTATTTTAAGTGATAATATATACAAATATGATATTCTAATACGATGAAAGTTGACGATGAAATCTGAACAAAACAAATCAGAATATGAGCATTACCTAATACCGAGAGGGGTGTTGATTCGCAAAGATTTGACACCGAACGGCAAGCTGCTATTTACCGTAATACATACGATATGTAGCAGGTATGGATATTGCACTGCAAAAAATGAACAACTCGGCAATTTACTTAATATCAGCAAGACGTCCATAAGTTTACTAATAAAATCATTGTATGAAAATAAAAAGTTAATCAAGTGTGAATATCTTAGGAAAAGATATATACGTATTATCTTTCTACACAATGTTGACAAGGAATTCAAAAGTATCACTTTAAGTAGGATTAAAACCGCTCTAAACCATTTAAGCAGGGTTAAAGATATATATAATATATATAGGCAAGAATATTTTAATGATATTCTTGCCGATGATGATATTGATAATTTAGAAATTAAGGCTAAAATTTGGACAGATAAGGAAGGCGTCAAAAGAGGTAAGGATGTAATTGATTATGAAGAATAAGAAACTTCCCAATAAAAAATACCAAATAATATATGCAGATCCGCCTTGGAGTTATTATAATGATAGCAATGCAAACTCTAATTGTACCACCATACGAGGTATGAGAAGACCTCCATACAAAGTAATGAGTTCAAATGCCATAAAAAATCTACCTATTTCCAAACTTGCTGATGCTAATTGTATTTTGTTCATTTGGACGACTGATTATCATTTAGAAAGATGCATTGAGATAATAAATGCTTGGGGTTTTACGTATAAAACAATTGGGTTCGTTTGGGCTAAGAAAACAAGAAGAGGAGCTTCTGTTTGTTTTATGGGTGCTTACACAATGAAAAGTGGTGTCGAGTTGTGCTTGTTAGCTACCAGAGGCAGATCTATCCACAAATTGATAAAAAGTCATAAAGTCAGGGCTTTGGTTGAAAGCCAGAGGAGTGCCCATTCTAAAAAACCTGATGAGGTTAGAAAAAGAATTGTAGAATTGATGGGCGACTTGCCACGGATAGAATTATTTGCGAGAGATCACATACAAGGTTGGGATGTTTGGGGTGATGAGGTTCCCGATAAGGTAACGGGGTTTTCAATCTAAGAAGTATTTATCTCAACCAACATTATTTCAAAGGATGTAATTGATAGCGAGCATGAGGCCAAGTTTGTTTGAAAAATCAAAAAAGAAATTGAACAGGAAGACGAAAGAGTCATTTGGATTGATATGAAAAAAACTAAAACAATAAAGCTGACAGATGAACATATGCTGCGTCAATTGATTAAGCAGGCAAATGGTTTTGGGGCCAGATTAAGATTATATCGATCGAAGAATAAAAAGTATGATTTTTGCGTTTCAGGCTCGGATATAGTCCAAAGGCAAATTAAAATGGGAGGTACTGCAGACTGGCTTTATGATGAATTGCTGAAAAAATTTACTGATTATTTTTGAGAATTTATGCGAATAGATAAGAAAGATAATAGTGACGAACGCAGAATTTTAATTGCCATGATTGTCGATTCCGTTGTGTTGGCGAGAATCAACTCAAAGTGGCAGCCTCGGTCTTTCAAGTCCAAATGGGCGAACATAATCGCTCGATGGTGTTTGAATTATTATCAGCGATATAATAAAGCCCCCATGAAGCACATCGAGAGTCTATTTGAGGGATGGTCGTCGAGGACCCAAGACAAGAGCAGTGTGAATCTTGTAAGCAGTTTCCTATCGTCATTGAGTGACGAATACGAAGATTTGAAGTCCGAGAGTAATAGTGATTACATGATCGACATCGCATCTCAGTATTTTAATCAGGTTAGGATTGAGAATTTGATTGAGCAAGTCGAATCCGATATATCTGATGGAAATTCCGACAGAGCACATGATAGATTGGTTGGTTACAGCAGAATCGAGATGGGTGCTGGCGAGGGCATCGACGTCCTGCAAAATGTGGATGTAATTCGGAAAGCGTTTGAAACTGATAGGAAAGAAACACTGATTGAATTTCAGGGTGCTCTTGGAAAGTTTTTCAGGAATTCTCTTGAGCGTGAGGGTTTTATTTCTTTTATGGGCAAAAAGGGTGTTGGCAAGTCTTTCTGGCTGATGGCCATTGCGTACGAAGCCATGTTGCAGCGGAGGAAAGTTGCGATGTTTGAAGTTGGTGACATGGGTGAAAGTCAAACAATGAGGCGTCTGATGATTCGTGCATCTAAGCAACCCCGCTATGCTTGTGATGTGTATTATCCGACAAGGGTTTGGTACAATGAAAAGAAAAGGAAAGTAGAACGAGAATTTGAGCTAAAGGAATTCACTAAAAGTTTAAGTTGGAGAAAGGCTGCAAAGGCGTGTGCAGAGGTAATGCATAAGAAAATCAGGAGTAAGGAGACATATCTGAAGTTGTCGTGTCACTTTAATTCAACGCTCAGCGTCGATGGGATTGAAAGCATTCTGCAAGATTGGGAGAGGAGTTCTTGGATTCCAGATGTGATAGTCATTGATTATGCAGATATTCTCAAAATGGAATATGCTAGCATAGAAGGTCGTGATCGCATAAACGAAACATGGAAGCGTTTGCGTGCACTGAGTCAACGGAGACATTGCTTATTGGTGACAGCTACCCAGTCAGATGCGTCGTCTTATGACAGGAATATTTTGAAGATGGCGAATTTTACGGATGACAGGAGAAAGATTGATTCAGTGACCGGAATGATTGGCATAAATCAGACTGAGCATGAAAAAAAGCGTGGAATTATGCGTCTGAACTGGATTTCGCTCCGAGACGACGAATTCCATTCGAGCCGGTGTGTGCATGTCGCAGGGTGTCTCGCACTTGCAAATCCTGCTATTTGCAGTTGCTTTTGAAAATCTTTTGCGTTTTGGTTGTGTTTTTCACGATAATATGATAAGGATGAAGTAAATTAAAGGAGAAACGAGTTGACTTATAAACAAGCAATGAGACCTAAAGATGGTTGGGCCTGCGCCGAAGGTGAATCGTTAATTGCGAGTGCATCAACTATGTTGGCACGTTATCATGCAATGAATCCAGAATCAATTTTTGAGTGGGCAAAAAAACACTGTCAAAATTTGTATGATTTGCTATTGGATAATCCTCGAAGTTTATTACCTCCCGATAGTCGTATTTTAACTGCTGTGTTGAATGATACAGATTTAGATTAAGAATTTTTATAAAATGGGAAGAATTTTTGCTACTTTACAATGGTTTTTTGTGATAATATAATAAGATGAAAGGGAGAACGAAACAGGAAAATGGAGGTGGTAAATGATCAAAACAACGTCATGTTCATTTCAAGATCGGACGCCACAAGAATTCGTCGAGGATATGATCTCGAACTGCAGGAGCTTGGATCAGATTCTTGTAGTTGTTGCAAATACCATGTGGAAAAATCGCAAGGATGAAATTGTGGAAGCATATCACGAACTGATGGAAAACAAAAAGCGAATTTCTAATCGAAATAGAGAGGATAAATGATGGGCAAGAAAAAAGAAGAGAATCTGGGAACAATAACAAAGATCAGGGCCATCAAGATTTTTGAGGCTTTGGGATTCAAGACTGCTGACAAATGGGATGTGACTCGATTGCAGAAGAAGCTTGGTAATTTGAACATGCTTGTCGAGGGAACCGGGCTTGATGAGAAGAACCAGAAAAAAGTCAACGAAATTCTGCGAGCTCAGAAAAACGGTCTCAAAGTTACTGTAATTGATGTCGAAAATGCTGAGAGGAACAGGCAGCAGGAGCGGGAAATCAGAGATGCCCTGGAGCGTGGGAGAGAACGGGCTGCCGAAAAGAAAGCACGAGCTGCGAAGAATGAGGAAAAAGATGCGGTGAAGAATGTGGCGGAATCTGTGGTAGCGAAGAAGCAGGCAACGAGGATTGCTGGGAAAAAGAAAGATGGATCCCCAGGTGTAATAATGTCGGTTTTGGAATTTGTAAAAAACCAAGGGCCAATTTCGAAAAAGGAAATTTTGGATTTATTGAAAAAGAGATTTCCAAACAGAAACCCAGAATCTATGGGGCGTACAATTTCTCAGATACCGAGCTATTTGTCGAGGAAAAAAAGCATTAGTAACATTAAAACAGATGATAAAGGTCTGTATATTTTCAAGAAATAATGAAAGTTTTGTTAGTAAATGTTGATAGTATCCTTCCGAATCTTGCATTGGAAAAGCTTCGTGTATATCACGAGCGGCGGGGTGCTAAAATTTATAGAATAAAAGATAAATCCCTTTTGCCATTTATGGATGTTTACGACAAAATCTATGTCTCTTGTGTATTTGATTATAACAAACATCGATGTAAGAAATGGGAGGGTATTGCAGAAATTGGAGGTAGTGGTTATAGTTTGAAAAAGCAATTGCCAGCGGTAATCGAAAAGATCAAACCAAAAATGAATTTTGGTTTTACAACACGGGGCTGCATAAGGAATTGTCCTTGGTGTATTGTTCCACAGAAAGAAGGTAAGCTTAGTATTGTTGGAGATGTTTATGATTTGTGGGATGGAAAGTCAAAAGATATTATAATCATGGATAATAATATTCTTGCAGCACCCGAACATTTTTTCAAAATTAGTGGCCAACTTAAAAAGGAAAGTTTAAGAGTTGACTTTAACCAAGGTCTTGATCACCGTTTATTGACTGACAAAATTTGCAAAGAACTTTTTTCCTTGCATCATTGTAAAGAAATAAGGTTTGCATTTGATCATATTTCATATAAAAAATCGGTTATGAAAGCATTAAAAATGCTGAGGAAAAACGGATTGAAAGATTGGCGAACACGGTGGTATATTTATGTTAGTATTAGTGATACTTTCGATACTGTTATGGAGAGGATAAATATACTCCGCAAAGCTAAGCAATTGGTTTATCTGATGAAAGATAGGGCTGTTTATAATAAATCAGAATATAAGGAAATTTTTTCATGGTGTAATTTTCCTGGCTTTTATAAAGCTACTCCATATTATGAAGGTTGCCTGTTTAGCAAATCAAAAAAAATATATAAAGAAACCAAACCAAATTTATTTTGAGGAGATTCAAAGATGCGGATAAATCGCGAAGAGTTTTTGAAACAGCTTGAATCCGTCCTACCAGGCTTGTCAACGAAGGAAATCATAGAACAGTCGTCTTGTTTCATTTTCAAGGGCAAGACCGTTAATACATACAATGACGAGATTGCCTGTTCGCAGAAATCACTGTTGAAGATTGAGGGTGCAGTGCCTGCAATGCCATTCATTTCCATACTCCGTAAGTTGAAGGAGGATGAATTGGAAATCTCCGCCGGTGAAAATAATAAGGGCACGACTTTGCTTATCAAGGCTAAGCAGAAGCAGGCGGGAATCAATATGGAACAGGATATTTTGCTACCAATTGATGCTGTAGACAAGCCGAAGAAATGGAAGAAACTACCTGAAAATTTTGCTGACGCGATAGCGATTGTTCAACCATGCGCGGGAAATAATGAAGCGCGAGTTGTGACGAATTATATTCACATCACTTCAAAATGGATGGAGGCCTGCGACAACTACCAAGTTACACGATTTAGGATGAAGACTGATGTGAGTGGGTCTATTTTGATAAGAAGGGATTCGATCAAGCACATTATATCATTGGATATGGTGGAATTCAGTGAAACAAAACACTGGATTCATTTTAGGAATTCTGATGGTTTAGTACTTAGCTGCCGTCATTGGGTAGATGAATATCCTTCTGATGATATATCAGAGATACTGCAAGTTGAGGGCGCACCATTGAATCTTCCGAAAGGACTGAAGGAGTCCGTCGAAAAGGCGGAGATTTTCTCGTCAGAGAATGTCGGCGCCAATAATGTGATTGTGAATATCAAGAAGGGAAAATTCAAGATTACTGGTAAGGGTGTGTCCGGATGGTTCACTGAAATCAAGAAATCTAAATACGATGGGACATCTTTGCAGTTTACGATTCCGCCGAAGTTGTTGGTAGAACTCGTCCAACATTATAACGAATGCGAAGTGACAAAGGATCGTCTGAAGGTTAAGGGTGTAAAGTTTGTCTATGTTACCGTATTAGGTATGGTGGAAGAAAAGGAATGAAATTGCCGATAGGGAAAATTATCTGTGGCGATTGCTCAAAATCTATGAGATTGTTTCCAGAGCGTTCAATTGATTTGATTTTTGTTGATCCGCCCTATGTGAAAGAAGGGATTTATCTATATGAGCAAATAGCTCGTGAATCGTCTCGTATTTTGAAGCCTGGTAAGTTCGCTGTTTTTTATGCGTCTGATTATTGGCTTGACTTAACTTTTCCATTCATGTTAAAATTTCTTGATTATTTTTATTTGTTTCATAAGATAAATAGCCACCAAGTCGGCCAATTACATCCAAGGAAAATTTTTGGTGGTGCTAAAAGTATTCTTGTGTTTTCTAAGGGAAAGGCAAATCCATTGAATTGGGTTTCTAATATTGTTCCTAAAGATAAACCGGAAAAGCATCATAGAAGCGACCGATGGGAACAATCTATTGGTGATGCTTACTTTTTTATAAAAAACTTTTCAAATCAGGGTGATGTTGTACTGGATCCGAATGTTGGTTCGGGAACAACTTGCATTGCTGCTGAGCGATTAGGCCGTAAGTGGATAGGCATAGATATAGATAAAAGTCAATGTGAAATGTCAAGAAAGCGAATTGCGTATGAAAGGCGGAATCCTGGATTTAGGATATTCAAATGACAAAAGGTTTCTTCTCATCCTCTAAAATACAGAGCAAACGAAAGACGGGCAATTTCGCTCTTTGCGGTTCGTGCGGTCTGTATAGGCATTGCAAGTCTCCGAAAATGCCCGCGACTGGCAAAGGTAGGAAGAAGATATTGTTTGTTGCGGAGGCTCCAGGTAAAGACGAGGACAGAGACAACGTGCAGTTGGTAGGGCGTGCTGGTAAGTTGCTGCGAAGATTTCTGAAATCTCTCGATGTCGATTTGGATGTCGATTGCGTAAAGACGAATGCGGTGATTTGCCGACCGAGGAACAACAAGAAGCCAGAAGATTATATGATAAAAGCTTGTAGACCAAATCTGATGAAAACCATTAAGGAATACAATCCGAACGTAATTTTCTTATTAGGCGAAGTAGCGTGCAAATCACTGTTGTCAGAAATGTGGAAAGAAGATATTGGTGATATTAGTCGATGGGCCGGTTTCTGCATCCCTTGCAGAGAGCTGAATGCTTGGATTGTTCCTACGTATCATCCTTCTTATATACTTAGGATGGGCAATGATAAAATACTTGATAGGCTTTTCAAAAGTCATTTGAAGTTGGGGATCAGTAAGGCGAAAAGCAAGCCTTGGGATGAAGTTCCCGACTATAAAAAACAGATAGAGGTAATTACAAGGCCATTTGAATCTGCAAAGATACTTAGGGAAATGATGAAGAAGGGTGGTGTGGTATCATTTGATTTTGAGACTAATTGTCTGAAACCTGATGGTGAAGGAACAGAAATCGTAAGTTGTTCCGTTTGTTGGCGGGGCCGAAGGACGATTTCGTATCCTTGGGCGGGTGAGGCAATAGAAGCCACCAATGAAATGACTAAATCTGCAATGCCAAAGATAGCATCGAATTTGAAATTCGAGGATCGTTGGACACGAGCGAAGTTGGGGCATCCCGTAATGAATTGGTATTGGGACACTATGATTGCCGCACATGTTCTTGACAATCGTCCACACATTACGGGGCTCAAGTTTCAGGCATTTGTGAATTTAGGGCAGGAGAATTACAATACTCATATAGAACCATTCCTGCGAGCGGTGAAGGGAAGCAAATTCAATCGAGTTAAGGAATTGGATTTGCGGGATTTACTATTGTATGGTGGACTCGACAGTTATCTTGAATATTGGTTGGCGATGAAACAAATTAAACTTATTGGAGAAAAGAAATGACAATTAAAGATTGGTGCGATTATATTGTGTCTTGGAGAAGAGATAAGGGATTCTTCACACCTGAAACTATTAGAGGTGGAACCAATGCCGATTTGATGCTTGGCAAGCTTATGTTGGTAGTATCTGAGATTGGCGAGGCTTCAGAGGCTGTGAGAAAAAATGATATTGGGAATTTCAAAGAGGAATTGGCGGATGCTACGATTAGGATTTTTGATATTTGTGGTACGATGGGGATTGATTTGGAATCGGATATAAATTTCAAAATGCGAATCAATGAGAAACGCCCAATGCGTCATGGAAAACAAACAAATTTATGAAACCTATAACTAACCAAGCCTATAAATTATTGCATGATGGATGTGTTGCTTTGTCTCAAGTCGAGGCGAACGGCATACGCATAGATGTCGATTATCTTAAAAAGGCAATTGACAATACCGGCGTACGGATTACAGAACTTTCAAACAGCCTCAAGAAATATAAGATTTACAAGATATGGAGAAAAACTTATGGTGGACTCGACAGTTATCTTGAATATTGGTTGGCGATGAAACAAATTAGACTTATTGGAGAAGAAGTTGATTAAATGCAATTTTTCAAAGTGACTACTGTAAATAGAAAAAGTTTGGGATTAAGGAATAACCCAACAATTCTAACTTTTCCTATAGGTAAATGGGTGAAATCTCCTATTGTAAAGAATGATAATTCTGATGAAGGTGGAATTTGGTTGGCTGTTTCATTATCAGGTGCTAAACGTCTTAGGCAATATATGTTTGATAGATATGGAAAGCATAGTAGGATTTTTAAGGCATCTATTGGAAATATTCTTTTTAGGAATAGTTATAGAATTAAAACAGATAAAATTCGATGTGATAGTGAGATAGAAATTTAATGAAGCCTATAACTAACCAAGCCTACAAATTGCTGCATGATGGGTGCGTTGCTCTGTCTCAAGTCGAGGCGAATGGCATACACATAAATGTCGATTATCTTGAGAGGGCAATTGACAATACAGGTACACGAATTACAGAGCTTTCAAATAGCCTTAAGAAATATAAAATTTATAGAGTGTGGAGAAAAACTTATGGTGTTAAAACGAATCTCGGCAGTCGGGAACAGTTGGGCAAGGTTCTTTTCGATGTAATGAAATATCCCTGTCTTTCACGTACCAAGACGGGTAGGCCGACTGCGGACAAAATAAATCTGAAATCTACGGATCTGAAGTTTGTCGATGATTATTTGAAAATTGAAAAGCTGAAGAAGGCAAGGAGCACCTATTTGCGGAATATACTGCGAGAAACTGTTGATGGTTTTTTGCATCCCAATTTTCCGTTGAATCTTGTGCGTTCATATCGGGGAAGTAGTGATCATCCAAACTTTACGAATATTCCAATAAAAGACCTTGAAATCAGCGAACTTGTTAGACGTGCCTTCATCGCACGCGAAAATCATCAGATTGTTGAGATTGATTTTAAGGGTTCTGAGATTTGTGGTGCCACTTGCTATCATAAAGATCCGCGTATGATTAAGTATATGGAAAATCCAAAGCTTGATATGCACCGTGATATGGCGGCTGAAATCTATATGCTCAAGAAGAGTCAGGTGACGCACTGGATGCGTGACGCTGGAAAAAATAGGTTCGTCTTTGCAGAGTTCTACGGTGATTGGTATAAGTCGTGTGCTCCTGATTTGTGGAAGGCAATAAAAGAGTTCAATTTGAAGATTGATGGTATTAGCCTATATAAACATCTTGAGTCGAATGGAATTACTGAGTTGGGTGCTTGCGATCCGGATAAAGAGCCTGAAGACGGTACATTTGAGAAGCACATTCAAGACATCGAGTATGGTTTCTGGAATAAAAGGTTCAAAGTATATAATCAATGGAAGAAAGACTGGTGGCGGGCATACCAAGATAATGGTTATTTTGAAATGCTTACTGGTTTTGTGGTTGCAGGAAGCCTCAATAGAAAGCAGGCAATTAACTATCCTATTCAGGGAACATCCTTTCATTTGCTGTTGTGGTCGTTGATTAGGATACAGAAATTGTTGCGAAAGTATAAAATGAGGTCATTGATAGTCGGTCAGATACATGACAGCATAGTTGGCGATATTTACAGAAGGGAGCGAAAAGATTATTTTGACATAGTTAAGCAGGTCATCTACGAAGATTTGCGAAAACATTGGAATTGGATTATCGTGCCTCTGAGGGTTGAGGCTTCTGTTGCCCCCGTTGGGGGTTCGTGGTACGAGAAGGAGGAAATTGAGATATGAAATTAGCAATAGTTGGTTCACGAACATTTAATGATTATGATTTATTTGAATATTGGATTGGGTACTTTGGCGGAGACATAATTGTTGGTTCACGAACATTTAATGATTATGATTTAGAAGAATTAGTTTCTGGTGGTGCAAAAGGGGCAGATTCATTGGCAGAAGAATATGCTAAACTGTGGGGGTGTCCTATTCGGATTTTTCGACCCGATTGGGATAAATTTGGCAAACAAGCTGGATTTATACGTAATCAACAAATAGTTGATAATTGTGATATGGTATTAGCTTTCTGGGATGGCAAATCACGTGGAACTAAAGACACAATAGATAAAGCAAGAAAGGCAAAGAAACCAACCTTTATTGTATATTTTTAATTTTATAAAGGATAGAATCTGTGGAACTTTACAAAAAATATAGACCAAGAGACCTTAATCAGATGGTGGGCCAGGATGTTGCTGTCAGGACACTCGAGGCGGCAATCAAGCAGGAAAGCGTTCCGCATTTCATCCTTTTTACTGGCCCAACTGGTTGTGGTAAGACTACGCTTGCGAGGATTGTCCGTAGGAAATTGAGGTGCAGCAGGCATGATTTTATCGAGGATGCCCCACGCAAGATAGATGATGTACGAGCTATCAGACGTAGGATGCATCAGGCACCGATGAAGGGCAATTGTCGGGTGTGGTTGATTGACGAGTGTCATAAGCTGACCTCGGATGCACAAGATGAGTTTTTGAAGATGCTTGAGGATACGCCGAGTCATGTTTATTTTTTGTTTACGACTACGGATCCGGAAAAGTTGAAGGGAACAATTCGTAACCGTGCCATAGAAATTGTTGTGAAGTCTTTGAAAGATGATGATTTGGAGAATCTCATTAAGTATGTTTGTGAGGAAGAAAGCGTAAAGATAGACAAAAAAGTTGTCGAGAAAATTATTGGCAATAGTGATGGTTCAGCTCGCAAGGCGTTGGTCTTCCTCAACAGTATTATTCACTTGTCGACTAAGAACGAACAACTCAATGCGATAGTGACTGCGACTGCTGAATTGCAGGCGTTTGAGATTGTCAGGGGTTTGTTGTATCGGAAAATGAATTGGAAAGAAATGGCGGCGATTCTAAAAGCAACTGAGGGCGAGGATCCAGAACAAATCCGTTGGTTAGTGCTGTCTTGCTGTAAAACTGAATTGCTAAAAGCTGGAAAGTTTGCAAGTAGGGCTTATGTGATTATTGATGCGTTTCGCGACAATTTCTACGACTCAAAAATGGCAGGACTTGTTGCCGCTTGCTATGAGTGCGTTGAAGGTGGGAAATGAAATTGCCAATCAATAAAATTATCTGCGGTGATTGTTTAGAGGTTATGAAAGATTGGCCGGATAACTGTATAGATTTGGTGGTCACGAGTCCTCCCTATAATGTAGGTGTTAAATATGATAAATACGAAGATATAATGCCTTATGAGGATTGGCTTGATTGGCTTGATCTTGTTTGGGATGAGTGTTTACGGATTCTCGTAAAGGGCGGTCGAATATGTATCAACTGTAATGATACCGGTCGGAATCCATATTATCCTTCACATTGTGATATTGCAAGTCGAATGAGGCGTAAATGGTATATGATGGGTATTATAGTTTGGGATAAAAAAAGTAATTTATCTAATACTGCCTGGGGTTCATGGAAAAGTCCTTCATCTCCAAGTTTGCGGGGTAGGCAAGAATATATTATTGTAGCGGGAAAAGATGGAAAAATTTTACATAAAGAAAATGGTATCAAAGATAGATATGGAAATAGAGAATTTTTAGACCTAACTACTGAGATATGGAGTTTTATACCTCAAACTAATAATAGAATACACCCAGCTTCATTTCCAGTTGAATTGCCCAGACGGGCAATAAAGTTGTATAGTTATCGTAACGCAACAATTCTCGACCCTTTCTGTGGTTCTGGAACTACCTGTGTTGCTGCCAAGATGTTGGGTCGTCAATATATCGGAATAGATATATCCGAGAAATATTGTAACATTTCAAGAAAAAGATTAAAAGGCGTTAGGCCAAATATATTTGAGGATTTGTCTAAGAAGAAGAAATTGAAAGAATCGTTTGGTCTCGGTAAAAAATAATTGAAATTTTTTTGTTTTTAGAGTGATTTTTTATGATAATATAATATATGGTATGGTTTGGTTTGGTTTGGTAGGTTGAGGTGGGGTATGGTAAGGTCTGGTAAGGTAAGGTAATTTTTATGAGGAGACTCATATGAAACAGAAGAAACGAAGTAATTCCAAAAAAGTCACCGAAGTTCCGATCAATAATCTCGTTGTCATTTCTGACACACATTGTGGCTGTCAGTTCGGTTTATGTCCACCTAATAAAGTTCGGCTTGATGGCGGTGGCTACTATTCCCCGAACCGATGGCAGCGTGAAATCTGGGATTATTGGCGATTCTTCTGGGATAAATGGATTGCGGATAGGGAAGTTCTGCACGATGAGCCTTTCGCGGTGGTATTCAATGGTGACGCGATTGACGGCGTTCACCATGGGGCTACAACTCAAATATCGCAGAATATCGCTGACCAAGTTAATGTTGCACAGCAAATTCTTGAGCCTGTTGTCGAAAAGTGTCAAGGGCGTTTTTATTTCATACGAGGTACTGAATCCCACACAGGCAAGTCCGGTGAGTACGAGGAAATGCTGGCTAAGCGTCTTGGTGCGGTTCCCAACGAGGACGGGAAGTATTCGCGTGGTGAAATTTATATCAGGCTGAATTACGGGCTGATTCATTTGACGCATCACATCGGGACTACGGGTTCGCTGGCGTATGAGTCAAGCGCTGTCTTAAAGGAAATTGAGCAGATTCTGTCGGACTCTGGAAGATGGGGTTTGGAGGTGCCCGATGCTATCATACGTTCGCACAGGCATCGCAATATTGAAGTGCGTTTGAGGTTTAAGAAGGACAATCGTTTCGGGTTTATCAGTGGTGCCGTGACGGCGGCCTGGCAGGCGCGTACACCTTTTGTATACAGGACGACTTCAAGATACACATCCCCTCATGTTGGGGGGACTCTTGTCCGAAGTGGAGATCAAGATGTGTACACCCGTCACTGCATTTGGAACTTGCAGAGACCTAAGGTTCAGGAAATTGAAAAAATAAAATGATTTTGGTCTGGTGTGGTCAGGTGGGGTGCGGTCTGGTATGGTAAGGTAAGGTAAGGTTTTTTATGTTGACACAAAAGAAAATCGAAGAAATGTGGGAGGAAGTTGGTAGACCAGCGCCGGAGAGCGAACTTTGTGATAATGTCAGCCGGTGCTTTGATGCCAGCTTCACAATGGACGATATTATGAGAGGTGATTTTTTAGTGCCCCCTTTCGATGCCAAGAAATTTGCAAAGGAGGAGTTAGCAAAGGCTAAAAAAGAAAAAGCTTTAGAACATCGAAAACTTGTCGTGAATTCAGAGCGTAAGTTGCCTAATTTTCAGAGATGGAAAGAAGAAGATAAATCGCAAAAGTCTAAAGGCGCATTAAAACCAAAAAAGGAATGGTTTAAGAAAAAATAATGAGGTGTGGTAAGGTATGGTGCGGTAGGGTTTGGTAAGGTAAGGTAAGGTAAGGTTTTTATTGAAAGGGTTATAGAATGTTTACTTTAATGTGTGAATTGGAAGGTACGAGTCCTTTGAGTTTCTCCCGTCCCGTGGCGGAACCGAAGAAACGTGGCGAGCTGCCTGCGGACTGGGAAAATCGTTGCTGGAAACAACGTCTTCACAGCAAGAAAGATCAGTTGTTTATACCCGCAATGGCCTTTAAGCTGGCTTTGGAGAATGCTGCGGCAGGTGTTAGGATTCCTGGTGGGGGTAGTGCCACCTATTCCAAGGTGATGCGTAGCGGCGTGATGATTTTTGAGGATGTATTGCTTGATGCAGAGGAAAACGATGTTGTTTGTGAGGAGCTATTCGTTCCCTCTGACGGAAAGCGGGGTGGTGGCAAGCGAGTTCTCAAGAAATTTCCGACACTTGAAAAGACGTGGATGGGTATGCTGGAAATCGAATGCATTCATCCGAAACTGAATAAGGAAGTGCTTATTCGCTTTTTGGAAGATGCTGGTCGTTTTGTTGGGCTGCTGCGGTGGAGACCCCAAAACGGTGGCTTATATGGTCGTTTCAGGGTTA
>Ga0315548_1001397_pt1 | contig 20524 bp, 20 predicted proteins | sample SalMarSW160110MG_2_FD_202540 | JGI IMG/M metagenome (GOLD analysis project Ga0315548, IMG submission 202540) | Salt marsh sediment microbial communities from the Plum Island Ecosystem LTER, Massachusetts, United States - Salt Marsh Sediment SW1601-110 ...
GCGCGTACTGCTTCTCGTATTCGGGATGCGGATCCGGGAAGTTGAGTTCCCGATCATAGCGGCATATGTCGGTGACCGTTTGCGGAATCGAAGAGATCAATCCGAGCGCCCGAGAGCATATGAGCATGTTGCCTACCAGACCCGTATCCGCCAGACCGACGGTTCGAATCGGCTTGCGCAGGATCTTGCCCAGGGTAGTAAGCCAGGTTTCACTCTTAAGGCCTCCTCCCACGGCCATCACCCGATCAACCGCGATCCCGAGGGACTCGAGGGTTTCCAGACAGTTGCGCAGAGCGAAGGAAACCCCCTCCATGATCGCCTTGATGAAGTGCGCTTTCCTTGTAGCCAGGTTGATGCCGAAGAAAACGCCCCTTGCGTTCGCATCCCAGTAGGGAGTGCGTTCGCCGTTCAGATACGGCAGAAATATCAAGCCGTCGGAGCCGTCCGGAACATCGCTGATGGCATTGTTGTACTGCTCGAAAACATCCCCGGAACTGGACTCAGCGGCATCATTCTGATCAAAAGCCGTTCGGAACCAGTTCAAAGATTCTCCCGCCGTTTGGGTAATGCCCATCATCACCCATTTGTCGCGCAGACAGTAGTTCCAGCAGATTGTCCGGTCCCGATCGTCCGGAAGGGGATTGTCGGCGCAGGCGGCAACAACTCCGGCCGTACCGATGATCAGGGTAATCTCTCCGGATTTTACCATCCCCGCACCTAGTGCGGCGGTGGAGCAGTCGGCGCTGCCGTTGGCCACCGGAGTACCGGAGCGCAGGCCCGTGGCCTTGGCGGCCTCCTGCGTGACGGTTCCGATGATTTCATCCGATGGTTTCGCCTCGGGAAGAAAAGCGGAAGGAACTTCGAAAAGGTCGAACATCTTCTCGGACCAGCGGCGTTCTTTGACATTGAACAGCAGCGTCCCGCTGGCGTCTGAATAATCGGTTGCCATCTGTCCCGTGAGCCGGTATTTGAGGAAATCCTTGGCAATGAGGACGTGACGGATTTTGGACCAGATATCCGGTTGGTTGTCCTTTATCCACTTGAGATGGGTGGCCGTATAGGTCGAGGTTGCCACGTTTTGGGTTTCAGCGAACACCGCAGCTTTCGTCGATTTATCCCTGTTGATGCGCTCGGCGATCGAGCTACCTCGCTGGTCCATCCAGGTAATCGCCGGGCGGAGGATCCGCAGGGACGAATCCAGATGAGCCTGGGTGTGCATCTGGCCGCAGATTCCGATTCCCTCGATCTGAGAAAAAAGCTCGGGATGAGACTCTTTCAGGGATTTGCAGCAGGTCATGAGGGCCTGCCACCACTTTTCAGGATCCTGCTCGGCGTAGCCCGCTTCAGGAGTATCGATGGAATATTCTTTGCTCGCCGAAGCCTCTAATCGTCCGTCGGTTTTTATCAGGCCGACTTTCAGGCCGGTCGTGCCCAGATCGATGCTCAGGATGATACTCATGGTTTTTACACCTTCCCTGTGGAAGTCTAGGCCGTTGCGACCTTGGGTTTCTGGCCGTACATGGTCCGGGCGAACAAGCGCATCTCTCGAATATCCTCTTCGGATATCAACTGCGGTTTTCCGACGCTCATGGCCATGATGTACACCTGGGCGGTCTTCTCCACCACGTAGCTGACTTTCAGGACTTCCCTCAGGTCCCTGCCGGCACAGAGAGTTCCGTGGTTGGGCAGGATCACCGCGTTGCGCTCCTTCCCGAGAGCCTGGATCACGTTTTCAGCCAACTGCGGGGTTCCCGGAAGAGCATACTTGGAGCAGACGATTTTCGCCCCCACGATCTGGACGAAGTCCTCGCTGATGCCGGGCAGATCCATGTGGTTTACTCCCAGGACGCTGGAATAGATCGGATGCGTGTGGATCACCGCACCGATATCGGGACGGGCTTTATACACGGCCGCGTGCATCGCCTTCTCGATCGAGGGAACGGCGGTACCGTCGACCACTTCGAGTTTTTCGTTCAACACCACCACGTCCCGGGTGCGGATATCTTCATACTCCACGCCGCTCGGACTGATGTAGATTAACCCGGTCTCCCGGTCCCGGATGCTGATGTTGCCCCAGGTACCCACGGTGAGGCGCTGTTTGACCATGGTAACACCCCCCACCACGACCAGTTCCTTGAGTTCTTCTTTTATCTTTACAGGCATCTTTCCTCTCCTATTGGCGTGTTTACGCTGTTCGTCGTTCCTGCATGGTGGTGCTGATGAAGTTCACCACCATGACCACGATGATAATCATTCCCCAGATGGCGATCGTCATAAACGAGCTGATCCGCAGCAGATTGAAGCCGCTGGAAACGATCTGCAGAATCACCAGAGCCATGACGATGCCCGCAACTCTGCCGAATCCGCCGGATGCGCTGGTTCCGCCCAGGACCGAAGCAAGGACGGTTACCAGGAGGTAGGATTCTCCGTATCCCGCCTTGGCCGAGTTGAAGCGGGAGATCATGATCAGCGCAGCGAAACCGGCGTATAAGCTCGAGAGCAGGTAGGTCTTGTACAAAACCGCCTGATTGTTGACGCCGGAGAAGTAGCTGGCAGTCGGGTTTGAACCCAGCATATAGATGTTGAAGCCCAGGGGGGTCCGGTTCAGGATCACGGCCAGGGCAAGGGCGCAGAGGGCGAAGATGATCGTGCAGAATGGGATGCCCGCTATGGTTCCGTTTCCGATGAACCGCACCGCATTGGGCAGGCCGGAAATTACGTAACCCTTGGTGATCACGATCGTCAGACCGTTGATCAGGGTCATCATCCCCAGGGTGGCCAGAATCGGTGACACGTTGAGCCCCGCAATCAGAACGCCGTTGATCAGGCCGATGACCAACGCGGTGGCCAACCCGGCGGCGATCGCCAGGATGACCAACCCAAAGGCTCCGGGAGGCGGTGCGGCAGGGTCGATCGTCCTGGTCAGGATCATGGCGGTGACGATCCCTGTCATATTCGCCGTGGCGATGATGGAGAGATTGATTCCTCCGGTGAGCATGGTCACCATCATGGCCATGCTGAGCAGTCCCAGTTCGGGCAGCTGAAAGGCCATGGATTGGAAGTTGCCGAAGGTCAGGAACTGTCTCGGGTTGAGAAGCCACATCAGGAGAAAGACTGCCACCATGATTATGCCCAGGATAAAGCTTTGAGAGAGTTTAAGCTTCGTCAACACCAGGCCTCCTTGACATTATTCGCCCTCGATGATGATCGCGCGCTTGGTTCTGGTTCTCCGCTGGTAGGCGCTGAAGGAAACGCTCAGGATGATCACCAGCCCGATAAACACGTTGTACCAGAAGGAGGAGACCCGCATCAGGGTAAGGCCGTTGCTCATTATGGCGATGAGCGTCACCCCCAGGATTGTGCCGAACAGGGTCCCGGTCCCTCCGGCCAGGCTGGCTCCCCCGAGCACAACCGCAGCCAGTACATCGAGCTCCTTCCCAACTATGGAGTTCGGGGCCACGGTTTGAACAAGCAGGGCCTGCACCAATCCCGCAAGTCCGGCCATCAGGCCCATGAAGGAATACACGAACATCTGGAGTTTGAAGATGTTGAAACCGACCCGCCTGGCCGCGGTCATGCTCCCGCCCATGGCATAGATCCCGCGGCCGAGCTTGGTGAAGCGTAGGATTGCCCAGGCAACCACGATCACGATGATCCAAATCAGGGTGATGATGGACAGTCCATAGGCGATGCCCGCGGCATTCCGCAGGGTGAATATGCGGATATCGGCAAAAGAGCGAAACCAGTCCGGCAGGGCATAGATCCACTTTCCCCCCGAGATCACGATCAGGATCCCGTAGAAGATATTCAGGGTGGCGATTGTGGTGATGATCGTAGGAATTTTAAAGAAATGGATCAGGGTTGCGTTGATCAAACCGAGGAGGATGCCCACCCCCGCAGCCAGCAGGAAGGCGAGCAGGATGTTGCCGCCGTATTTGATGATCACTACCGCCATGACGTATTCGGCCACCGTGGCCACCGCGGTGAAGGAGATGTCGATCCCCCCGGAAATCAGCACGAAGGTCACCCCGACGGCAAAGATGCCGATAAACGAATAGCTCTTCAGCAGGTCGAACATGTTCTCCAGGGTTAGGAAATTGGGATTGACCAGGGTAATGATCATGGAAAAGAGAATAATGACCAGCAGCACGTAGGTCTCGTGATGTTTGAACCACTTCTTCATATAGCCAACCCTCTATCGCACGGTATTAACACAGCTCTGCACCTCTTCCTCGCTGGTTTCGGCGGCCTGGAACTCATCGACCAGTCTGCCTTTGTGCATGACCAGGATGCGGTTGCAGCTGTGGAACACCTCGGCGACTTCATCAGAGATGATGATGATCCCCATGCCCTCCCGGGCCAGCTTGCGGATGATCTCATGGATGGCGCTTTTCGCCGCTACATCGATACCTACCGTCGGTCCGTCCAGGATCAAGATTTTCGGATCGGTGGCAATCCACTTCGCCACTACCACCCGCTGCTGATTGCCTCCGGATAGGGTCTGCACCGGAGATTCGACCGAAGGGATGCGGATCGAAAGCTCCTCGATCCAGTGTCCGATGCTCTCCTGTTTTTTCTTTTGATCGATCAGCTTGAGTGCGCCGAGGATCTTTTCGATGATGGTGATCACGATGTTCTTGCCCACCGACTGCTCCATGACCAGTCCCTGAACCAGGCGGTTCTCCGGAACATAACCGATTCCCAGGTCGATTGCCTCCTGAACCGATCGGATGCGGACCGCCTCTGCCCGGATGCGTATCTCTCCGCAGTCCGGCTGCATCATGCCGAACAGACATTGGGCCAGCTCGGTTCGACCGGACCCGAGCAGTCCGGTAAGTCCAACGATCTCTCCGGGCAGGAGGGTGAAGTTGATATCCTTGAAATTGCCGCCCTTGCTGAGATCTCTGACTTCCAGCAGCGGCTGTTCCGCCCGAGGGGAATATTCGTAGTGGCTGTAGTCGAGCTTTTTCCCGGTCATCAGAAAGGTCAGTTTTTCACTGCTCAGCTCCCCGCTGGGAAAGACTCCGATTTTCTTGCCGTCCCGTAAAACCGTCACCCGCTGGGCGATTTGAAGCACTTCGTCGAGCTTGTGACTCACGAACAAGGTGGCGATACCTTTGGACTGCAGGTCCTTGATCACCCGGAACAACGCTTCGATTTCTTTACGGGTCAACGCCGTGGTAGGTTCGTCGAGAATGAGCAGTTTGACGTCGCTGGTCAGTGCCCGGCAGATGGCAACCAGCTGTTGATCTGCCACGGAAAGGTCGCTCACCAATTCGTCGAGGGGGATCTGCACCTCGATTCTCTCTGTGGCTGATTCGGCAATTCGACGCACGGCGCCCCAATTGATGAATCTGCTGTCCGCGGCGATCGTTTGAGCCAGGGCGATATTCTCGGCGACCGTCAGATTAGAGAAGAGGGAAAGATCCTGATAGATGACCTCGATTCCTTTTCGAATCGAATCGATCGACTGGAGATGGTGCTGCCTCTGGCCGTCTATTTCGATTTGAGCTCCATCATCGGGTCGCTCGACTCCCGAGATGATTTTGATAAGGGTGGACTTTCCCGAGCCGTTTTCTCCAACCAGGCAGTGGATTTCGCCTCTTTCGATCTCGAAGTCCACGGAGTCCAGGGCCTGAACGCCCGTGTAGCGTTTGCTGACATTTTTCATGGAAAGAAAGAGATCGCTCACCGTTTTCCCCTTGCTGATTAGTATAATGCTCCGGCGTAGAAAGATGAATAGAGCCTCCCCCCGGAGGAGAGGCTCTATCCGAGTTTTAACGATTTAGCGCTTCGACTCTAGAATCCGAAGCTGTCCACGTTTTGGGGAGTAATGTCGGCCATGGCATCGACCTTGATCACATCGCCGTCCAGGCTGACCTTTCCTACTCCCGGCACTTCCATGCCGTCGGTGATCTTGCCGCCATCAAGCATCGTCTTGGCCACCCAGGTGAGGGAGTAGCCGGCGTCCTTCGGGTCCCAAAGGATGCCCCACTGCATGCAGCCCTCTTTGAGGTACGGAGCGGCGTGTCCGGGAATTACCGTACCGACAACCGTAACCTTGCCGCAGAGGCCCTTTTCCTTCAATGCCTGGGCGGCTCCCGGAGGTCCGAGGCTGCCAAAACCGACGATCCCCTTCAAGTTGGGATAGGCTTTAAGCAGCTCCAGGGTCTTCTGTTTGGAAAGTTCCTGATCCTCTCCGCAGGGGATCCTCTCGGTTACCAGCTTGAGGCCCGGATACTTCTGCTTGGCCCACTTGATGCCTTCGTCGGCCCACAGGTTGTGGAGGGGCACGGTCAGAGAGCCGACGAAGATGGCGTATTCGCCGGTGTCGCCCATGAACTCGACCAGCTTGTCCCAGTGGTGACGTCCGAACTCGACGTTGTCGATCAGCTCGATGTCGTAGTCCTTCCCGACCTGATCCGGAGATTCGTGGGTGAGAACTACGATTCCCTTCTCTTTGGCCTTGGCAAAGGCCGGCTCCAGCGCTTTAGCGTCGTTGGGAACGACGCAGATGGCATCGACACCCTTGCTGATTAGATCTTCGACGATCTTGACCTGCTGGGCGGGATCCGCATCCGCGGGCCCGAGTTGATAGGCGTTCACTCCCAGATCGCTGGCTGACTGCTTAACCCCTTCCTCGAGTCGGTTGAACCAGGGGATTCCGGTGATCTTGACTACAGTGACGATTTCATACTCCTGCGCTGGTTTCGCCCGATTTCCTCCGGCGAACAGAGGCAACGCGAAGAGAAGCAGAATCGCAACGGTAATCAACCGTTTTGGCCATGTACGCATGACGTACCTCCTTAGATTGGTTTTATACGGCAACGGGTACCACGCCCGTGTGCTTCCTTACAGCAATACTATAATGAACATATTCTCATTGCAATTATAATCTTCTGAATCCGGTACCGTTAACGGCTGCGGTGTGTTTTTTCCCACAGGTAGGTTGACAAAATGTTTATTTTTTGTTATAAAGCACATATATTGAACAATTAAACAGGATTTTTGTTTGTTTGTCAAGCGGTTTTTGTGAATTAAATGTCGTACGAACGCAAAAAGCGGATACGGAATATTGTTAATTTGCTCAACCAAAAAGCGGAGCTTTCAGTGAAAGAGGTTGCCGGAATGCTCCACGTCTCCGACATGACGGTCCGGCGGGATTTGGACGCCCTGGAACGGCAGGGGACCATCCGCAGAACCCACGGCGGAGCTGTCCTGCTGGATCCGGGCACCGGCGTGAGAGATCCGTACGTACTCGGGGAACAGACCACGAAGAATGTTCGGGAAAAAAACCTGATCGGGATCAGGGCGGCTTCCCTGGTTCAGCCGCAGGAGACCATCTTTCTCGATTCCGGCTCGACGACCCCGTTTATCGCCAAACACCTGAGCTCCGATCTTCCGATCACCGTTCTCTGCTACACCTTTACCAACGCCTTGGAGTTCTACCCGCGAAAGAACACGAACCTGATCCTCCTGGGCGGCTTCCTGCACAGGGATTCGAATATCTTCCACAGCGTCGAAAACCGCGCCCTGGTAAGCAACACCCGTGCGGACATAGCCTTTATTTCTACAGGCGGGCTCGATTCTGAGCTCGGTTTGACGACCTACTTCTACTACGAGGCGGATATCAAGCGGGAGATGATCCGCTCCGCCAGGCGGATCATCCTGGTCACGGACTCGACGAAATTCGGCAAGATCAGCATCACCCATTTTGCCGGTCTCGATGAGGTCGATACGATCATCACAGACGAGGGTATACCGAAGGAGTACCGCAGGATACTTGAGGATCGGGGCATCGAGCTGATCATTGCCGATCAAAGCGTCGCTCAATAGAGAACAGAGGAGCTGTACCCGTGAACCTGGACTTCAAAGGAAAAACTGCAATCGTGACCGGCGGCAGCCGCGGGATCGGCGCAGCCATCAGTGTCCTGTTCGCCTCCAGCGGCGCCAACGTGATGATCGACTATCTCCCGGTCGAAAAGGACATCGAGGGTCTGAAGCAGGTCGAGCAGGAGATCAGGGACGGCGAAGGCTCCTTCGAATCATTCGCCGGCGATGTCACCTCTCCGGCGGCCATGGAGGAGTTGTGCGGCAGAACCCTGGACCGGTTCGGCAGCCTCGATATTCTGGTCAACAGCGCGGGGTTCACCACGCCGGCCAAGATCGGAGAGCTCTCCGCGGATTTGTGGAAGCGCGGGATCGATGTGAACCTGAGCGGCGCCTTCTACGCCACCCAGGCCGCCTGTGGACACATGATCTCTCGAGGGCGGGGCAGGATCATCTACATCGGATCGGCGGGCTCGATCACCGGCGGCGGCGGCTCGGCGGCCTACTCGGCGGCCAAGGCGGGAATCAACGGATTGGTCAGAGCCCTCTCCAAGGATCTGGCTCCCAGGGGAATTACGGTCAACGCGGTATTGCCCGCTCTCATAGAAACCGATCTGTTGAAAGACAAGGAACCGGACCCGGAGAAGAGAAAGAAATACCTAGAGCGTATTCCTGTCGGGCGATTTGGCAAGCCCGAAGATGTGGCCTATATGGTGCTGTTCCTGGCATCGGAGCACGCCGGATTCATCACCGGACAAAACATCATCGTTGATGGTGGAGCTACCTATAAATAAGTGAGTAGAACGACGACGGCCGGAATAGCTGGCCGGTCGACATCTGCAGCGTTTGGAGGATTCAATGAACAAACAGCAAGTCTTGGACAAAGCCTACAAGCAGGGTTTCGAGGGAGAGCGCAACGTCAGAGGGTGCGCCCAGTGCGCCATCGCCGCGGTCCAGGATGCCACGGGGATACGGAATGATTTCGTGTACAAGTCGGCCAGCGGTCTGGCCGGAGGTGCGGGGGAGTGTACCGACGGGCTCTGCGGGGGGTATTCCGGCGGAATCATATCGATGAGCCTGTTTTTCGGCCGCACCCGGCAGGAAGAGGCGACGGAGAAGGGACGCGCGGACAAGTACGTGTCCTTCAGGATGGCCGCGGCGCTGCACGACAAGTTCATGGAGAAGTACGGCACCGTGATCTGCGCGCAGATACACAAGAAGATATTCGGCCGCTCCTTTGACTTACGAGACGACGAGCAGAAGCAGCAGTTCCGGGATGCCGGAGCCCACGAGCGTGATGATGCGTGCTGCGCCGTTGTCGGAGACGGAGCTCGTTGGGCTACGGAGCTGATCCTCGATGAAATCGAAGCGAACGGATTATCCCTGGAGGATTTCAAGGATCTGATCTACCCGAGGAAGTGACCTATAGACCCGGGACAGCCACGGCTATCAACGACACAGGAGGTAACTGTCATGCCTGAAGCGGACAAAGAAGGAAAGACCTATTACGTGGACGTGCCCCAGAAGGGGAAGTTGTTTTTTTTGAAAGGCTCGACCGAGCTGGACTGGGGGATGAAAAACCGGCTGGCCCGGATCTTCAATCCCAGAGACGGACGGACCGTGATGCTGGCCATCGACCACGGCTATTTCCAGGGCCCGACCTCGGGGCTGGAGCGAATCGATGTGAGTATCATGCCCCTGGTGCCGGACGCCGACGTGCTTATGTGTACCCGGGGCATCCTGCGCACCGTCGTACCGCCCTCGGTCACCAAACCGGTGGTGATCCGGGCTTCCGGAGGCCCGAGCATTCTCAAGGAGCTCTCCGACGAGCAGATCGCCATGGACATGGAGGACTGCATCCGGCTGGGGGTGTGCGCCACGGCCATCCAGGTGTTCATAGGGGGCCAGTTCGAGTCCCGCTCCGTAGTGAACATGACCCGGCTGGTGGATGCAGGCCTGCGCTACGGGATTCCCACCATGGCGGTCACCGCGGTTGGCCGGGAGCTGGAGCGAAACGCCAAGTACTTTCGCCTGGCAACGCGGATCTGTGCCGAGCTGGGCGCCCACTACGTGAAGACCTACTATGTGGATGAAGGATTCGAAACCGTAACTGCGGCCTGTCCGGTGCCGATAGTGATCGCCGGAGGCAAGAAGCGGCCCGAGCTGGATGCTCTGAAAATGGCCTACAATGCCATCGACCAGGGAGCCTCCGGGGTGGACATGGGACGCAATATATTCCAGTCCGATTCGCCGCTGGGGATGATGAAGGCCATCAAGGCTATCGTGCACGGCAAAGAAAAGCCGGACAAGGCGTACGATCTGTACCAGACGATCAAGAACAAGAAGAAATAGCGATCCGTGATGAGCTACCTGGAAAAATACTCGAGTGAAGTCCGAAACTTCACCATGGTCTGCAAGCGCCTGGCCGAGAGGATGTACGTTACCAGCCAGGGGGGGAACCTCTCCTACAAGCTCGAGGACAACCTGGTTCTGATATCACCCACCTGCGTGTGCAAGTCCGAGATCTCGGAGATGGACGTGGTGTTCATCGATCTGGAGGGCAGGACCGTGGAGGGGACGCGCAAGCCCACCGGTGAGGTACCGATGTACCTCAACTTCTACCGTGACCGTTCCGATATCAAATCGGTGATCCACTGTCATCCGCCCTATACCAACACCTTCGCCATCCTCGAGGGAACAAACTGGCTGATGAGACCCGTGTTTCCGGAGACCGTGGCGGAGGTGGGCCCGGTTCCGCTGGTACCCTACGGCGAGCCTCTGACCCAGAGGCTCGCCGACAACTTCGCCCCCTTCGTGAAAAAATACAACGCCTTTCTCATGGAGAACCACGGCCTGACGATCCTGAGCCCGGCGGATATTCGCAGGACCATGCAGCTGGTGGAGATCCTCGAAGTGAGTGCGATCTCAATCCTCCAGGCTCTGGCCGTAGGGGAGGTCAAAGAGCTGAGCCGGGAGGATGTCCGGAATCTCGAGAACACAATGAGGACGAGAAACCTGCCCATGATCGGAGCACCGGGAGCGAACAGGTCGATGGTAGACCTGTATTTTCCCGAAGAGGGATAAACCGCTGGATACGTCCTGAACCTATAGAATAGAGAACATCCCGTCTTCGCTATCCAAATAGTACTCAGAACCGTATACTTCGTTATTGTATCCGGCCAGGAGGGGTTCCCTTGTCCCAGACTCGGTTTTCCACAATAGTCCAACCGGATGTCGAAGAGCTTCTGGCCGTGCTGCGCCGGGAGCGGGTGCCGAAGCGGCTTCACCACATCGAGCTGTTCCTCGATCCGGAGATGATCCAGGCGGTCGACCGACGCTTTCAACTCTGCGCACCCCTGTCCAACTCGGAACCCTTCTACTCCCTTCAGCGGGACATCCGGGTCCACGCCTATCTGGGTTATGACGCCTTCCGGATCGGCTTCGTGCACAAGGACATCTTCCCCCTGCCCGTTCTGGAAAGCGGCGATACCGCGGCGGGCAGCCAGAGCCGGGGCCGGCGGGAGTGGATCGAGGAGCACGAAGGAGCGATCCGCGGCTGGGCCGACTTCGAGCGCTACCCCTGGCCCAAGGTGGACCAGATCGATCTCACCTCTCTGGAGTGGATGGAGAAGAATCTGCCGGAGGGCATGGGCTGCTACGAGCTGACCGCCCACGTATTCGAGATGGTGACCTTCCTCCAGGGCTACGAGCGCCTCTGCTACAATCTCTTCGACGCTCCGGATCTGGTGGCGGCTATCTGCGAGAAGATCGGTCGGTTCTACGCGGATTTCACAGAGCTGATCTGTGATTTCGAATGCATGTCCATGGTGTGGGGATCCGACGATCTGGGATTCCGCTCCGCCACCATGACCAGCCCGGAGTTCCTGCGGGAGAGAATCCTGCCCTGGCACCGGATCTGCGCCCGGATCGCCCACGAGCACGGTAAGCCCTACCTGCTGCACTCATGCGGCAACCTGGATGCGGTCATGGAGGACCTGATCGACACGGTTGGCATCGACGGCAAACACTCCTTCGAGGACACGATCCTGCCGGTCACCGAAGCCTACCGGCGCTACGGACAGCGGATCTCGATTCTCGGCGGCATCGACGTGGATTTCCTCTGCCGGGCAACAGAGACCGAGATACGTGAGCGGGTGCGGCAGACCCTGGAGAGTTGCACGGCCGGGGACCACGGCAGCGGCTACTGCCTGGGCACCGGAAACACCGTGGCCAACTACATCCCCCTCGACAGCTACCTGGTCATGATCGATGAGGGACGGCGGTACCGGCTGTAGTAAGCAGCCCTACGGCTAGCACGTGATGATTCAAGCAGATACGCTCACAATCTGATAAAATTCAGGAAGATCGATGGTTTCCACATCCGAGAAGACCGAAAAATCTGCCTGGTTTTCGGTAACTAGCTTTGATAGACCGTGGGTCAGCATGGTGGCGACAACATTGGCGTCGTGGATTCGTGTTCCGATCAATTGATAATTGTTAGTCAGAAGTCTCAATTGGATCGATCCGGCCTCGGTCTCGTCGAAGAATAGGAGCCGTTTGCTGAACTCGTTAACATTGCTGAGGGCATCAGCTGGCTCGATTCCCAAGCCGTTTACTTCGGGTGCACGCGTAGCCACCACCAGGTACTCCCGGATAATCTGCCCGCTGATGCCGAGATGAAGGCCAATCCGTTGGTGTGAAGCGATCACAGTCCTGGCAAACTTGTGATGGGATCTGGATTCATCCGTCGCTGTGAGCAGGATATTGGTGTCCAGAAATAGGATCTCACCTGCCGTGATTACCATAGATTTCTTTCCGACTCCAGGTTGCTGCCTTACCGGTTTTTACTGTGACCAACTTTAACTCATCCTCGCCGGGATCCGGGGGTGCCATTCGTGCGGCTTTGGTGAGTATGGACCGGAGTTCGCCTTGCAGGGACCGGTGATGATTACGGGCAAGACGTTTAAGACGCTCGAGAGTTTGCGAATCGATATTTCGTATGTGTATCGATTTCATAGTGATATTATAATGCTACCATTTTTTGATGTCAATATTGAATCGGACCAACGAGCTCATGCATTTGAAGAAATCGCGAAAGGTGTTAGATTTCAACTACCGTTTTGTTTAGTCAAACTACAGAGCTCGAGCTACCCGATTCATCGGCATGCTGCCGACCCGGTACTCCACGCCGGCCTTCCTGGCCTCTTTCTCGCTCAGGCCAGGGCGGCCGAGCTGGGGATCAATGAACACGGTGTAGGGTATCTGATGGAGTTCTTCATGGTTTCTCGCTGTTGCCGTATGTATCGTAGTAGACTAGCTCGCCCAGCGGCTTCTTACGGGCTTGCTGCGGAGAGACTGCGGGCATGCCGATGGGAAGGATGGCCAGCAATCGCAGGTGTTTGGGAACGCCGAGAACCTTTTTTCCGTAGTCCTCCTGGTTGAGCACGTACCCTTCCACCCATACCGACGCATAGCCCAGAGCCACAACCGCCAACAGCATGTTTTCGATTGCTGCTCCGGCGTCTTCCTTCCAATACTTGCTGGCCCGCTCATCCATGACAAAAGCGATGGCGGCGAACCCCTCGGAGATGCAGCTCTGGATCCTGCCCAATTGATCGAGGATCGTTCTGTCCCGAATGAGGATGAACTCCCAGGGCTGACGGTTGTACCCCGAGGGGGCGCGTCGTCCGGCATCGAGTATCTGTTCGAGCTCCTGCTCCGTAACGAGGCAGGGCTTCAGGCTGCGTACACTGGCGCGGGTGCGAATCGCTTCGAAGACATCCATAATGATTCCTTTGATCTGATTGGTATCGGCCTTTGGGGATGGGCTCAGTCGGAGGATTCCCCCTCACCCTCTAACGCACCTGCATTCGAGGGCGATTCGGTCTGCAGCATCTGTTTCAACCGTTCCTGGATCGTTTCACCCCTGCGAAGGGACAGCTCCTGAAAAGGAGTTCGTTGTTTGATTGTGGACCAGAGAGCTTCGAAATCGCCGTACTCCTTCGGGATCGTCACCAGCTTGTCCTCCTCTTCTTTGTAGACGAACAGGAAGGGGCGCCCCCGCTCCTGGGTGCAGAAGCCGGCCACCGTGACCTGATCCCAGGAGAAAACGAGCAGGTCCCCGTCGGGCATCTGGCATTTCAGCTCCGTGTCCGTGGTTTCCACCCAGCTCTTCATATGGTTGCCGAAGAAGCGCAGCAGTGAATAATCCAGATAGGCTGCTGCGGCCAGGGCGATGATGCCGATGAGGGTGCCGGCAAAGATCAACAGCAGGATTCCGGCGGCCGGAAGAGCGATCACGACCAGGAAGAGGATGATCATCCGCGGATTCGAGGCAATTGTTATGGTGTGTCTCATCGATCCCTCCCTGTCATAGAACCAATGATCACGGATCCCGGGAAATCGTTGTCGGTTCGCCGTCGCCTCCACCATACCCCGGATCTTCCCCAGGCTCAACACGGTGAAGGTCTGGAAAAAAGCCTGGATCTCGGTTGTCAATTCTTCGTATGGATGGGATGATAGCTGCGAATATTTGCGTAGAGGAGTTGACTGTGGAGTTCAAAGAGATCGTGGAGAAGAACCGTTCCTATCGCCGTTTTGACCAGAGCCGCCGTCTGGACAAGAAAACCCTGCTGGACCTGGTGGATCTGGCCCGTAAGACCCCCTCGGCGGCAAACCGGCAGCTGTTGCGGTACGTGATTTCCTGCTCGCCGGAGATCGACAGCCGGATCTTCGAAACCCTCAGTTGGGCGGCCTCTCTTCCCGACTGGCCCGGACCCGAGGAGGGGGAGCGCCCAGCCGGCTATATCGTGATCGTGGCCGACGAGGACAGCTGGGATTGGGCCCGGGTGGATCTGGGCATCGCCGCCCAGACGATCCTGTTGGGTGCGGCGGCTCTAGGTCTGGGAGGCTGCATGCTCGGCAACGTGCGCAAGGAACGGCTCAAGGGGATCTTGGAGCTGGAGGAAAGCCTGGCGATCCAGCTGGTGATCGCCCTGGGCAAGCCGGTGGAAGAGGTGGTGCTCGAGGAGGTGGGCGAGGGCGAGTCGATCACCTACTACCGCAGCGAGGACCGAGTGCACCACGTGCCCAAGCGCAAACTCGCGGATCTAGTGATTCGGATCTGCGACTGAGGAGCGTTGAAGCAAGGGGGCAGCGGATACCCCGATTCCGGCTGCGGTGATCAGCAGCCCGCCCACGATCTTGTTCACCGTCAGCGACTCGTGGAAGTAGAGCACCGCAATGACTGCGGTAATCGGCAGGATCAGCATGGTCATGATCGAGGCCGTGGCGGTGGACAGCCTCCTGTAGGCCACGGTCACCATGATATGGGCAAAGGCGGAAAACAGGCCGATGGCGAAGAGCAGGAGCCAGATCGTCCCTTCCGTCAGGCTCGCAGAGGAGGTGAATCGCCAACTCTGTCCGGGGATCAGGGTGACACCGATTCCCGAAAGGACCCCGGCGAAGCTCATGAACAGAAGCACGATGTTGCCGGGACTGTCGGTCCTTCTCAGCTGGCGGAGCGCAGCCCGGGCTATTCCCCCGAGCAAGGCGGCGCCTAGCCCGATCCCGTGGCCCAGGGTGAAACCCTGGAAGCTGGGATTCACGATCAGGTAGAGCCCGACCAGGGCGGCGGCCAGAGGCGCCAGGATCCATGGAGAGAAGCGCTCTTTGAACAGCAGCACGGCAAAGAGGATGGCGAATACGGGGTAGACGTAGAGGTAGAGAGTTGCAGTAAGGAGGTCGATCAGGTCGATCGCCCAGAAGAAGCAGGTTATCGAGATCGCTCCGGCAAGCCCCCTCATGAGCAGCAGAGGCCAGTTGTTGAAGCGGATCTTTTCCCTGCTGATAAGCATCCAGACCAGAAGAAAGAAAATCGTGAACAGGCTGCGGTAGAAGGTCTTGGTCCAGGAGCTAACGGAGGAACCGAGATAGCGGACCAGGGACTGCATCACCGAAAGGCCGAGCACCGACAGCAGCATGGGTAGTTCCCCAGGTACGGGTTTTCGCTTAGAGGAACCGGACATGGCTTTATGCGGTTTTCTGGATCCGAGCGGCGATGCGGTTGGCCTTCTCGGTGAGCTCACCCTCCTCCACACCAACCAATTTGCCCCGTTCAACCACCATTCTCCCGTTGATGATCGTATAGGCTGCCTGGTGGTTGACCCCGGCGAACAGCAGCGCCGCCAGGGGATCGGAAAGCGCACCGGCGTATTCGAGCTTGTGCACATCGAAAAGGGCCAGATCAGCGCCCCAGCCGGGCTCGATCTTCCCGATCCGGGAGAAATTCAACACCTTGGCGCCGTTGTGGGTGGCCAGGGTAAAAACCTGGGGTACGCTGATCGCATCCGCGCCGTAGCGGATGCGCTGGAGAAATAGAGCCTGGCGCATCTCTCCGAGAAAATCCGAGGCATCGTTGGAGGCCGAGCCGTCCACGGCCAGGGAAACGGTGATCCCCCGTTCGAGCATCTCCTTGACACGGGCGATGCCGCTTCCCAGGCGCATGTTGGAAGAGGGGCAGTGGCAGATCGCTGTGCCGGACTGACGCAGCACCTCCAGCTCCTCATCGGTGAAGTGGATCCCGTGGGCGTAGGACACGTCCTCCCCGACGAACTTCCACTCCTCCATCAGCTTCAAGGGCCGCTTGCCGTAGTTGCGCAGGCAGTAAGCGTCCTCATCCTGCGTTTCGGCCAGGTGGGTGTGCAGCCGAACCTCGTAGGAGCGGGCCAGACGGGCGGTTTCCACCATCAGATCCTTGCTCACCGAGAAGGGGCTGCAGGGAGCCAGAACAACCTTGCGCATGGCCAGGGGACCCGGATCGTGGTATTGCTCGATCACCCGCCGGCTGTCCGTCAGGATCTGCTCCTCGGTCTGCACCACCGAGTCCGGGGGCAACCCGCCGTCCTTTTTGCCCAGGCTCATCGAGCCCCGGGTAGGGGAGAAGCGCATGCCTACCCGTTCGGCCGCCTCGAACTGCAGGCCCATCAGGTCGGCTGCGAAACCGCGGGGGTAGAGGTAGTGGTGATCCGTGGTGCAGGTGCAGCCGGTCTTGGCCAGCTCCCCCATGGCCACCTGGGAAGAAACAAGCACCGCCTCCTCGTCGATGTTCTTCCACACCTCGTAGAGATACACCAGCCAGGTGAACAGCTTGGCGTTCTGCACCGCCGGCACATTGCGGGTCAGGACCTGATAGAAGTGGTGGTGGGTGTTGACGAAGCCGGGCACCACCACACAGCGCGAGGCGTCGATGGTCGTTTCGGCCTTAGGTGCCGTGATGCCGCGGTCGATCCGGCTGATCAAGTTGTCCTGGATCAAAATGTCGACGCCGTGGAGGGGTTCGCAGTTGGGGTCGGCGGGATCAGGGTAGAGTGCGTAGCAATCTTTGAGCAGGATCATGGGCGTCAAGATCCTGCGGACCGGCCGGTTGTAGGGGCGGAATCAACCGCCCCCCTCTCGTCCCGAAGCGCCCGCCAGACCTTCTCCGGGGTGATGGGCAGATCACGGATGCGCACCCCCACCGCGTCGTAGACGGCATTGGCGATGGCCGGGGCCGGACCGTTGATGGCCACCTCCCCGATCGACTTGGCGCCGAAGGGACCGGTCGGCTCCTCGCTGTCCACCAGGATGGTCTGCATTTCTGGGATGTCCCGGGCTGTGAAGATCTTGTAGTCCCAGAAGCGTGGATTGGTCATGCGGCCGTTTTCGTCGTAGCGGTACTCCTCCCACAGGGCGTAGCTGAGACCGTTGACAACGGCCCCCTCGATCTGGCCCTCCGCCAGAACCGGATTGATCGGCCGGCCGCAGTCGGCGGCACTGACGAAGCGCACCACCTCCACCCGCCCGGTCTTGATGTCCACATCCACCTCGGCGAACTGGGCGATGAAGGGAGGCGGGGACTGCTGGCAGGTGTAGGAGGCCTGGGCCTGGATCTGGTACTGATCCCGGTTGTAGGTGGCGCTGGTGGCGACCTCCTCGAAGCTGATACTTTTCTTGCCTGTTTTGTCCCGCACCGTCTCTGCTTCCAGCTGCAGACTCTCCGCGTTGGTTTCCAGCAGGCTGGCGGCGGTAGCCAGGATCTGGGCGGCGATCTTCTCGGCGCAGGCTTTGACGGCCTGGCCGGACACGTAGGTGGTGGAGGAGGCGTAAGCGCCCACGTCGAAGGGCGTAAGGTCGGTGTCGGAGGAGAGCACGATGATCTTTTCGATCGGAACCCCGAGCACCTCCGCCGCGATCTGGGCCAGGATCGTGTCCGAGCCGGTGCCGATATCCGTGGCCCCCGCGTAGAGATTGAAAGAACCGTCCTCGTTCATCTTCATTGCGGCCGCCCCCATGTCGATCAGGGGGATGCCGGAGCCCTGCATGGCTACCGCCAGGCCCACGCCTTTGACCCTGTCCTCCCCGACGCGGATCCGCTTGTCCCGCTTCTCGGTCCAGCCGATCGCCCGGGCGCCCCGGTCGAGGCACTCGCTCAGGCCGCAGGACTGGACCACCTGGCTCACTCCCTCCTTGCCTTCACCCAGGGCCTCGAACACTCCGGAGGTCTCCCCGGCCCGTATGTGCCAGCGCTTGCAGTACTCCACCACGTCCTGGCCGGCCCAACGGGCCACCGCGTCGATCTGCTGATTCCAGGCAAAGTACCCCTGGGTCGCTCCGTAGCCGCGGTAGGCTCCGGAAACGGGCAGGTTGGTGTACACCGAGCGGCCGTGGAAGCGGATGTTTTCGATCTTGTTGAACAGGGGCAGGACCTTGGCTCCGACATTGGACAGCACGGTCAGGGAGTGGGTGCCGTAGGCCCCCGCCTCCAGGAGGCAGTCCATCTGCAGGGCGGTAATGCTGCCGTCTTTCACGGCCCCGGTTTTCAGGTGCAGATCCGCGGCGTGGCGGGTTCGGGTAGCGACGAACACCTCCCGGCGGGACAGGACCAGGCGGGCCGGCCGTTTGTTTCGCCAGGCCACCAGAGCCACCAGGGGTTCCAGGATCACCTCCTGTTTGCCCCCGAAGCCCCCGCCGATTCGCGGCTTGATCACCCGGATTCGGTGCAGGGGGCACCCGATCAGCTTGCTCACGATCCGGCGGGCGTGGAAGGGAACCTGGGTCGTGGTCACGATGACCAGCCGCCCCCGCTGGTCGATGTAGGCCAGGGCGGCGTGGGGCTCCATGGCGCAGTGGGAGGCCGCGGGCAGGCTGTAGTCGTGCTCTTCGACGAGCTCGGCCTGCGCGAATCCTTTCTCCAGCTCGCCGAAGGCTATCTGAACCTCCGCGGCCAGATTCTTCTCCGGTTCGTAGACCACCGGGATCTTGGCGTGATCCTCGCCGCCGTGGAGCCGTGGTACACCCTCATCCATGGCGCGCCGTCGGTCCAGAAGCGGTTCCAGGATCTCGTAGTCTACCTCGATCTTCTGCACCGCTTCCCGGGCCGCCTCCAGGGTAACGGCTGCCACCAGGGCGGCCCGGTCTCCCACGAAGCGCATCCGCCTGTCGAAGAGCACCGCATCGTAGGGGGAGGGTTCGGGATAGCCCTGCCCGGCGGAGGTGTGCAGGATCCGGGGGACGTTTTTGTAGCTGAGGATGTCCACGACGCCCTCAACAGCAAGGGCGGCCTCGGTGTCGATGGAGCGGATCTCCGCGTGGGCATGGGGGGAGTAGAGAAGGGCGCAGTGCAGCGCACCTTCCGAAGCGTAGTCGGCGGTAAACAGCTCCTGAGCCGTGGCCAATGCCAGGGCGTCGTTTTTGGGCAGGGATCTGCCAACGTAGAGTTTGCCCGGCTGGGCTGGTTGCTCGCTGTGCTTAGGCATCGGAGGCCATCCTTTCCGCGGCCAACCGCACCGCCTCGATGATCTTGACGTAGCCGGTGCAGCGGCAGAGGTTGCCGTCCAGGGCGTGGCGTATCTGTTCCTCTGAGGGCCGGGGATTTTTTTTCAGGAGGGCGAAGGTGGCCAGGACCATCCCGGGGGTGCAGAATCCGCACTGCACCGCCCCGGTTTCCACGAAGGCCTCCTGAATCGGGTGGGGTTCGTGAAATGTCCCCAGTCCCTTCACCGTGGTGATCTCTCTCCCGAGAGCGGAGGCGGCCAGAACCTGGCAGGAGTTGACCAGCACGCCGTCCAGGAGCACCAGACAGGAACCGCAGGCTCCTTCCCGGCAACCCTCCTTGACCTCGGTGTGGCCCAGGTCGCGGAGTACATCCAGAAGCACCTCATCCCCCCGCAGGGAGATCCGCAGTTCCGTCCCGTTGATGGATAGGGTTCCGGTCATGACGCGCTCCCGGCGGTCGATTCGCGGGATGTTGGGGATGATTGGAGGGCGGAGGCAAGGGTCCGCTTGAGCTCGATAGGCGCGCAGGCGTTCAGATACTCGGCGCTGAATCCCATGCGGGCGGGAAAATCGATATCAAGCTGTGCAACCGCTTCCTCGAGCAGCTCTGACGGTGCGGCGGGAACTTCCGAGCCCTCGAAAACCTTTTCCACCTCCGTAAGCCTCCGGTAGCGTCCGGAGCAGCCGACCACGACGATCCGGACCTCTTCGATCCGCCGCGGGCTGCATCTCAGCAAAACCGTGAAGTTGAAGGCGGGTCGGTCGGTGCGTGTGCGGGTGTGCCGGTAGTAGGCTCCCTGCCAGGGCCGATCGGGCAGCCGGATCGAGGTGATCAGCGTGTTTTGCCGGAGGTCCCTGTTCTGCAGGTATTCCTCGAGTG
>Ga0315548_1001398_pt1 | contig 20520 bp, 17 predicted proteins | sample SalMarSW160110MG_2_FD_202540 | JGI IMG/M metagenome (GOLD analysis project Ga0315548, IMG submission 202540) | Salt marsh sediment microbial communities from the Plum Island Ecosystem LTER, Massachusetts, United States - Salt Marsh Sediment SW1601-110 ...
CACAAATGGAAATCTAAATTAATGGGGAAAGAAATGAAATTGTACTGGAAAAAAGTAATATTTATGCTGCTGCTGGTACCAGTATTTTGGACTTCGATCCTGTTTGCTCAGGATCCGCTGGTTAAGGCTAATGATCTGTTTTTAGCCGGTAAGTATCAGGAAGCAAAAGCTATTGTCGAACCGATTGTCAAGGAGGATCCGAACTATGCTGGGGCGGTTTTTTTACTTGGTCGGATCTTTTTTAAGTTAGGTGATCTGAATCGTGCCAAGGAGTTAATTGACAAAGCGATTGAACTGGATTTAGCTAATCCTGACTACCGCAACGTACGCAATCAGATGGCAACTTTTGCCAGTAAATTGACTGAGGCGTCCCGTCTATCGAATAATGCCGATTACGAAGGATCAAAAAAGATCTGGCTCGAAATTATTAATGAGAATCCCAATTTTGTCAATGCCTATATTGAATTGGGGCGGGTATTAGTACGCCTGGGTGATCTTGAAAATGCTGCTGCTAACTTCCAAAAAGCGATCGCAATGGATCCCGAAAATGAAAATTATAAAAAAGAATTCGAGGCTCTGACCAAGCGTTATATCCAGGAAGGCATTCAACTCATGCAACGAAGGAATTATAGTACTGCTCTGGAGAAGTTCAAACAGGCGATCAGCTTGAATCCCAACGATGCCCAGGCTTATTATTTTAGTGCAATTGTATATTTGGATGAGAATAAATTCCCGGAAGCGTTATTGTCGGTCAACAAGAGTCTGGAGTTGGATCCGTCTTACCCCAAAGCCTTTTTAGTAAAAGGTAAAATATTAGCAGGCATGAATAATATTGAGGGAGCAATTAAACAGTATAAAAAAGCTATTGAATTAGATCCAGAATATATTGATGCGTGGAAGAATCTTGGCTTGGTTTATTATAAAATGAAAAATTTTGATGACGCCATTCCTATTTATTTGCAAGTTATCAAATTGCAACCTGATTATGCCTCAGCCTATGCTAACCTGGGCGCAGTGTATATTGAACAGAAAAAATATAACGATGCCATTACGGTATTAATCAAAGCTTGCGAATTAAATCCGAGGGATTATGCCAGTACCTATCGTCTGTCGCAAGCTTATAATAACATCGGTAAGTGTGATAAGGCCAAAGAGAGTGCCGAGCAGGCATTGAAAGTTAAACCAAACTGGGCTCCGATTTTGATTGAGTTGGGAATTGCCGAAAGATGTCTAGGTAATCGTACTGCCGCCAGACAGGCTTTCCAAATTGCTGCCAGGGATCCAAAGTGGAAAGCCGTTGCCGAGTATGAATTGAAAACAGTGCAATAATAAAAATGTAAGTAAATTTATAGGGTGAGATTTCTCACCCTTTTTTATTTTAGAATGGACATTGCATGAATTAGGAAATCTTCTTATTTTAGACTGAATTGAATCGGGATTGAGGAGATTTTTAAAGAGTAAATATATGAAAGAGTATGTTGTAACTAATCAGGAAGCCCGACAAGTTGATCATTATACGATGGACAAATTGGGAATTCCCGGGATTAGTCTGATGAAACGAGCTGGTCATTTTGTTTCGTTGCAAACCAAAAAAATGCTAAAGGATGTTCCTGGTAGTCAGGTGGATATTTTCTGTGGCATGGGCAACAACGGCGGCGATGGATTTGTGGCGGCTCGGGATTTGGCTGACTGGGGCGCTTCGGTAAATATCTGGTTAGCAGGTGATCCTGCAAAAATAAAAGGTGATGCGCTATATTATTTTAAGCACTGCAATACTAATCGGATTACGATCAAACCAATTCTAAGCCCGGCTGAGATTCCATCTATTACTCAGATCGCTCATGCCGATCTGATCATTGATGCTTTGCTTGGAACTGGATTCAAGGGTGAAGTCAAGGGTGTCATAAAGGAATTGATTGTGCTAATCAATTCAGTGAAGCGCCCGGTATTAGCAGTGGATATTCCTTCGGGAATTCAGGGTGACACCGCGCAGATTGGTGGGGTAGCTGTCCAGGCGACTAAAACTGTTACGATGGGATTTTTAAAACGAGGGCTATTGTTCCAGCCAGGTAAGCGCATGGCTGGCGAAGTGGTTATCGCTGATCTTGACTATCCTGAAGAGGCTTTTACTGTTCTAGAAAAGGAAACTTTTCTAATAGATCAAAATATTGTGAATCCTTTATTTCCGGTAATTTATGACAATACCTATAAGCATAAGCAGGGTAAGGTATTGATTTTTGCCGGGTCACCGGGAATGACGGGGGCGGCAGTCTTAACTGCGGTAGCTTGCCTGCGAAGCGGTGCCGGACTGGTGGTAAATGCCATTCCAGAGAGTTTGAATCCGATCATCGAGATTAAAACAACTGAGACTCTATCTATACCCTTACCAGAATCTTCTGATCATACATTTTGTCCGAAATCTTTGGCTGGAGCGCGAGAACGGGTCGAATGGGGTGACGTGATTGTCTTTGGACCGGGAGTCTCGGCTCGCCCGGAAGTCTGCGAATTTGGAATAGCCTTGTTAAAATCGCATTCGAAACCGATGGTCGTTGATGCTGATGGATTGCGGATTTTCCATGATAATCTGAAATTAATTAATCAGCTCCCGGATCTCATCTTGACTCCGCATGTTGGTGAATTTGCAATGCTTTCCAAGATAGATATGAAAACAATCTTAACAAATCCAGTAGATGTTGTGCGGGATTTTGTTGAAAAGTATCGTTGTACCCTAGTGCTCAAGGGAGCACCGACAATTGTCGTGAGTCCGGAGGATCAGGTTGGGATTAATAGCACTGGTAATCCTGCTCTCGCAACCGGTGGGACTGGAGATGTGCTGACCGGAATGATTGCCGGATTTCGGGCGCAAGGTATGAATTCCTTTGACGCAGCTACAGCTGCAGTTTTTCTCCATGGTATGGCAGGTGACCTGGGAAGAGAAGAATATGGCATTCGCGGGCTAATTGCCGGAGATTTGTTGAAATTAATTCCCGGAATATTGAAAAACTTTGAGAAGGTTGTTTAATGTCTAATTTTAAATATAAAATACCGGCAATTCTGTACAGTGTGCTGATTTTTGGAATTTCGTCAATTCCTCAGGCAAAGCTGCCGCGGCTGGATATCCTTAATTTTGATAAATTAAATCACCTGATAGAATATACTTTTTATGCGATGACTTTATTCCTGGCTTTTTCCAATGCCAAATCGGAAAAAATTATTAAATATGCTGGTTTACTGACTATCCTTACCGGTCTATTATTTGGAATAACTGACGAAATTCACCAGATATTTGTGCCCGGAAGAGAGTTTAGTATGTTCGATTATGCAGCCGATACCTTAGGCATTCTCTTAGGCGTTTTTGTTTACACCAAATTTGGATTATCCGCTATTTTTAAAAAGAATTTAGACCAGCAGTCTACGTAACAATTTAAAAGGTAACATGGGCAAATATGGGATTGGTCTCTTTAAAAATTAGTAATTTTGCAATCATCAATAATATTGCCGTAGAATTTACTAATGGCTTTACCGTAATGACGGGAGAAACGGGAGCCGGGAAATCAATAATCATTGATGCATTAGGTCTTGCCCTGGGCGAAAAAGCTACCCCGGCAATGATTCGTTCAGGAGCTGATACAGCCGAAATCGAATGTCAATTTTTAGACGTTGATCTTGCTCATCCGGTTTTTGGATTTTTGGTCGAAAATCAGGTTCAGAAGGCAGAGCGGGGACTTATTTTGAGAAGGGAATTGAATATTAACGGTCGGTCGAGAGCCTGGATTAATGATACTCCGTGTACGATTAGTGTTTTGAAAACTGCCGGCGACCTGCTGGTAGATTTACACGGACAACATGACCATCAATCACTATTGAGAGAAGAGAACCACATTCAATTTCTAGATGCGTTCGGTGGGTATCGGGATCTATTGGAAAAAGTGCATGACTCTTATCTAAATCTTCAGCACCTCAATGAAAAGTTGACCTTATGGACGGAGAAGCGAAAACTAAATCAGGAAAAACGCGAGCTTTGGGAATTTCAATTAAGTGAAATCAATAAAATTGACCCGCTTGAAGGTGAATATGAGGAGCTGCTTAAAGAGAAGTCAATTTTGGAAAATATTGAAAAAATTCACTTAATTGCTGAGGAGCTGAAGCAGATTTTATATCAGGGTGATGAGAATACAGTTTACCAGCAATTGCTATCGGCAATTAAGAAATTAGCAGTGCTCAACAACATCACTCCGGATTTTTCCGAAGAATTGAGTAGATTAGAAGAGACTCAATTTTTAGTTCAGGAAATTGCCAATCATCTGGCCACTTATACCGATAATTTGCGATTCGATCCCAATCGCCTGGAAATTGTCAACAAGCGACTGTTTAGTCTGCAGCAGTTGATGAAAAAGTATGGGACCACCTTGCCGGAAGTACTGGCTCATAAGGAACAAATCCAGCGTAATTTGAGCGAAGACGATGGCTTGGATGTTGAAATTTCCAAGAATGCTCGAGAATTTGAAAAACAGAGGTTAGAATACGAGAAAATTGCACTTGAACTATCGGAATGTCGGAAATATCAAGCAGAACTATTTGAAGATCAGATCGTTGCTGCCTTAGCCAGACTTGGTATTGCTGATAGTCAGTTTAGAGTCAAAATAGAGCATCTTGTGGATTCAGAAGGGTGGGTGCAGCTAGGTGAGCAAAGAATCAGAGGTGATGGCAACGGAGTTGATCAAATAGCATTTGAGATAAGTACTAACCCCGGTGAACCTATACGACCATTAGTAAATATCGTATCCGGTGGTGAAGTGTCGCGGATCATGCTGGCAATGAAATCAATTCTGGCAGGTAAAGACCATATTCCAGTGGTTATCTTTGATGAAATTGATACCGGTATCTCGGGTAAAATCGCTCAGGTTGTGGGAAATGAATTGAAATCCCTGGCAGAAGTTCGACAGGTAATTTGCATTACTCACTTACCTCAAATTGCGGGCTTAGGTGAACACCATTATCGGGTTTATAAAGTTTCCGACGATGGTCGGAATTATACCCGAATCGCCAAGTTGTCTGTGGAGGAGCGGGTGGAAGAAATTGCGACTTTGATTGGTGGAATTTCGGTGACTGATACTACCCGGGCGCAGGCGCGGGAATTAATAAAAACTGGTGGTTAATCAAAATGAACTTTACTGAACTGGTTCAAAAACGGCAATCGTGTCGGAAGTACACTTCTCAGGCAGTTGATCGCAAAATAATTGATCAGTGTCTGGAAGCCGCCCGTTTGGCGCCATCAGCGCATAATTCGCAGCCCTGGTCGTTCATTGTGGTAGATAATCCCGAGGATATTGCACGGATCTCCGAAAAGGCATTTACGGGAATCTACTCGACGACTAAATTTGCCGGTAAAGCCCCAGTGATAATAGTTGTCATAACGGAAAAGGCAAATTATCTAGTTCGTTTAGGCGGTCAGATCCGGGACGTGAAATATAGCCTGATTGATATTGGAATTGCCTGTGAACATCTGGTGCTACAGGCGGAAGAATTGGGATTGGGTACCTGCTGGATTGGCTGGTTTAACGAAAAGGGAGTCAAGAAGGCTTTGAATTTACCGCGTTCGATAAAAATTAATATTCTCATTAGCATGGGTTACTCCTTAGATCCTAAATACCGACGGGAGCGCAAACGTAAAGCGCTGGATGAGATTAGAAGGTTTTATTCTTCCAAAAAATAAAATTGACGTTTATAGATTGAACCGCCGGATTATTTAAATTTACTTAAAATAGAGCTTACGACATCTTTATAAACCGAGAAGGTCAACATCTTTAGTTTGGGATAATCCTCGCGATAAAAATAGTATCCTTCATATTGACCTTGCCGGGAACTCCGAGCAGAATCTTTGATCAAATACCAGTTATATTCGCCGACTTTGGTATATCCAATAATATGAACTCCATGATCGTCTTCAGTAGCGCCATTCTGAATCCGCAGCTCCCTTGAGTCCTGATTGATATATTCCTGAGGGATATCAAAAGTTGGAATAAAAGCCGCATCCTCTTTTCCGTAATATCCGGGTTCGGAAACATCGCCTCCGATGCAAAGAGTGTAACCTGTTTCGAGTGCTTTTTGAATGATGCCGCACCATTCATCCAGCGGTAAATTGTAATAGCTGCTGTCCCGCCACCAATTATCAGGAACATCAAAAATACCTTTAGTATAGAAGGGTATCGAAGATGTTGACATGAATTCGAGATAGTCATCTAATTTTAATTGGAGGACGTTGGCTAAAAATTCTTGGGGGGTATACTGTTTCTTATTGTATAAAAATGACTCCGGCGGCATACCAAGATGTTTGTTTAGAATTATTTTGATAGACTCGAGGGCTGCCTCATCATCCCAGAATTTGTGATCCTTGCAGTAATTTAAATAAGCCTGGAGTTCCTCGAAAAGAGCAGTATGATTATGTCTGGTTTTACCGTTGATGAGCCCGGTATAAGCCTCGGCTGGAACCGCACCATATTGCTTCATTATCCGAAATACGGCGTTACCTTCCGAACCCTCGCCAAATTCGGAATTGTCGCGCTCCCGGAGATAGCGTCGGGCCTTTTCTACATATTCCCAATAAACGGTGTAGAGCTCCGATAATTTGATTTTCTTCTGATGCAGCCGATAGACTTCCGATTCGAGGAAAGAGGTAGTCGAAAAACACCAGCACATTCCGGATTGATATTGCGCTACTGGTGGAAAAGCAAAATAAGTTTTAAATACTTCCAAAGAAGCCGGTTTTTGAACATTGGGGAAATCGGCAATTAACTTCCGTTCGGTTTGTTTCTTCTGTTCGGCTTCCTGTTTCTGGCGATCGAGAATCCTTTGAGTGATTGAATCCTGGCAAGCTCGCTCACGTTCCAGTTCGGCTTTCAGTTCGTCAAGAACGGGATACTTGGGTTTCTCAATCCATTTTGCCTTGTCCTGTTGGGCAAATAACATGACATTTACAACTAGTAAAAGATACCCGAAACCTAATTCTTTTCTAAACATGGCGGGCTTCTCCTTTATTGTGTTTCATTCTACATAAAAGTAAGCTGTTTTGAGAAATTAGCAATGGTTTAGTGTAGTCAAATTACCATTATACTTGGTGATTATTGCTATTTAAATTGTTTGTTTAAGAATTACTTTTTTGCTTTGGTTGAATTCGGATTATATTACGCCGGTTATGATTTTAAATTTTATCAAATCCAACCAATTATTAATCATCTGGCTCACCTCGTTGTCAATCCTGACCTTTTTCGGGACTCTATTATTAATACCAATTTTATTGGTAAGGATGTCGCCTGATTATTTTATTAATTCCCATCGGATTCCTTTTAAACAGCGGCATCATCCGGTTATTAGATTGATAATTCTAATGGTTAAGAATCTTCTCGGTTTGTTATTCCTGATTGCCGGATTTATTATGCTTTTTATTCCCGGCCAAGGATTATTGACGATATTTGTTGGCATAATTTTACTCAATTTTCCCGGTAGATGTAAACTGGAGCGGAAACTTATTTTACATCCAAAGATTTTACCTGCAATCAATTTAATTCGCCAAAAGTCAGGAAAGAGTCCACTTAGAACTACAAATGATGAAAATTCAGGAGGAGGAGATCTTGAAGCATAAAAAAATTACCCCCAGAGAAGCATTTATTTATATCTGCTTGAACATGATATCTGCTGATCGTGAGATTGATGATCGAGAGACGGATAAACTATTTGAAATATTAAAGCGTTATGGCATTAAAAAAGAGGAATTGGAACGGGTTATTACAATTATTCAGGAATCCGGTCCAGATAAAGCTTTTGAAGCCGGATTAAAGTCAGCTAAAATTGCCAAGAAACTGGATGATCAGATGAAACAGAATTTAATCCATGCGCTGCTTGAAATTATTGAAGCCGACGAGAAAGTGCACGATGCGGAATTGGATTTTCTCGAACAAGTTAAGATGATTCTGAATAAATAATTTAATTTTTGTTAGTCAAATCGTAAGCGGCAACAATCTCTTTTAAAAATTTTAAAAAATCCTGTGAGAATTCATCTCTTTTGAGGGCAAACTCGACCGTAGTTTTGAGATAATCTAATTTATCACCTACGTCATAGCGTTTGCCTTCAAAAAGATAGGAATAAATGCCTTCACGTTGGATTAGTAGTTGTAATGCCTCAGTCAGCTGGATCTCGTTATTCTTGTCCGGTGTGACTTTTTCTATCATGCTATAGACTTCGGGAGTCAGAATATAGCGTCCGGCAATGGCGAAGTCAGAAGTTACTTGGGCTTGGCTTGGTTTTTCGATTAATTGATCTACTTTGTAAATCCGCTCGCTTACTTTTTCACCGGATACAATTCCATAACGCCCAATCTTTTCCCGCGGAATTCGTTCAATGCCAATGACGGTTTGCCGAAACTGGTTATATACGTCAATCAGTTGCTGGGTTGCAGGAATGACCGCATCCACTACTGTATCGCCGAGCAAAACGGCAAATGGCTCATTGCCGGTATGTTGTTTAGCGTAGTAAATAGCATCACCCAATCCGTTCAACTGTTTCTGGCGAATGAAATGGATATTTGCCATATCGCCAATTCGGCCAACATTGATTGCTAAGTCATGCTGACCTTTTTGTTCGAGAATAAATTCGAGTTCGGTATTACGGTCAAAATGGTCTTCGATAGCTCTTTTACCTTTTCCCGAGATGATCAAAATATCATCAATTCCCGAATCAATGGCTTCCTGAACAACATATTGAATTGTCGGAGTATCAATAATCGGGAGCATTTCCTTAGGTTGGGCTTTTGTTACCGGTAAAAAGCGGGTTCCCAGACCGGCGGCAGGAATAATGGCTTTACGCACCATATTTCTAAAATGTCTCCTATATTATGTAAGGTTTAATGACCCGGGCATTGTGTTTTTTCAGATTGACAATCAAACGATTAAGCATATTGTTGTTAGTATAAATACCGATAATTGAGCCACCCGAGCCAGCAAACTTAGCAGAGGCACCACACGCTCGCGCTGTTTGGATTAGTTCCTGATTATCCGGACTTATCTTCATGATTTTGCTTCGCAGGTCGAAATTTTTGTTAATTAAACAATTCAGTTGTTCAACATCGCCATTTTCGATTGCTTCCCGCCCTTCGTCGGCAAGGTCGGCGATCTGATTCAGTGTTTGATGCACTTCGGTATCACCCCGATCATAGCGCATTTTAACTTCATTCAGTACCTGTCCGGATACTTTACTCAGTGAAGTTTTATAGGCTAGATATAATTTTGGTAATTTCTGAGGATCAATTGGCCGATATATGCCATGTTTTTCCTTTTCCATAATCTCGCGATTAAAATCCATATATATGCAGCCTTCATATACTTGAATGACCCGGTCCTGGAGTCCGGCACTGATTCCCAGTTCCTCGATTTCGGCTTCCAGAATGATAGTTGGCAGGATTTCTTTGGGAATTTTTATTCTATAGAATTTCATCAAGGCGCGCATCGTTGCAGTGATGATAGCACTTGATCCGCCCAAGCCAACCTGCCGGGGAATTGAAGAGGAATAACGAATTGAGAAATTTTTACTATCCAGTTTGATCTTATTTTGATTACAGTATGTATAGAATTTACAAATGGCGGCTTTGATTAACCGATCACCGCCATAATATCCCTGGGCGTTTATTCTTTCGATCAAATCGTGGATATTTTTAAATATGTTTAAATCTGATTCTGAAGATTCAATATGGAGTTCAGGTGATTCATATAGAGAAATATGAGCACCGAAATTTCCGATGATAATGGCAATCGTTTTACCAAAATAGCCATCCGAAGGATTACCTAATAAACCGGCTCGGGCATAAGCGTGTGTTTCGATGATCATCTTATTGAAATTTTTGTTTGTTTTTTCGTGAATATGCAGAATAATTAATGGTCATTTTATTATTTAATGATAAAAAACTTTTGTGGCGCATAGGGGATTCGAACCCCTGTTACCGACGTGAGAGGCCAGCGTCCTAACCACTAGACGAATGCGCCTTATGATTTAAAGTCCTATTAAGTCCTTTTAAGCCTTTGTAAGTGCTATTAAGATGAACTGGTTTTTTACTGGCAATTATTTTAACTGAACTTAAAAGAACTTAAAAACGTTTATTAGTACTTGTTTTTGGGATTTCAAAAAGCGTTTGGCTGGGGTGCAGGGATTCGAACCCCGATACTCAGATCCAGAGTCTGATGTCCTGCCATTGGACGACACCCCAAAATTCAAAAAGCGGATTAATTTACAAACCGGCCTGTCAAAGAGCAAGCAATCATCAGGTGGTCAATCAACATAGAAGGCATAGTATCCTAATAAATGATACTCCAGATTCAATAACAGATAGTATCTTTTAGATTCTATGTTTGGATTGCTTTTGAGCGAGAGACGGGGCTCGAACCCGCGATCCCGACCAGTCGGGAGCAACGTAGGGCTTATTGTAATTGCTAATGAATATTTGAGAGCGAGAGACGGGGCTCGAACCCGCGACAACCACGTTGGCAACGTGGGGCTCTACCATCTGAGCTACTCTCGCATTTTATAAAAAGCGGTGGAAATTTAATTTAGAATTAGCCCTTATGCAATATTTTTTGAACCAAATAGTTCAGATTTCAATTTATAAAACATCAGTTGGATTATAGCAGAAATTCTGATAATTTTTCAGCCTAATGGAAATGATTGAAAGTAAATATTGTATAATTATACCGGCATATAATGCTGCGGCAAATATTAACTCAGTAATTAATTTGATTCGATCTTATTATCCGCAAATACGCATTATCGTAATTGATGACGGTTCAACTGATGATACGGTATTAGTTGTCTCCAAATACCCATCGATCTCAATTTATCGTCACGCTAACAACAAGGGAAAGGGAGCAGCAATAAAAATCGGGATCGAAAAAGCACGCCAGAAGGGATTTATTTATGCGATTTTTCTCGATGCCGATATGCAACATGCTCCAAGCAAAATCAGTGATTTTATCAAAATAAGCGAACAGTATAATCTGGATTTGGTTTTGGGGAAAAGATCCTTTTTGCGAACTTCAATGCCATTTCATCGCATATTGTCAAACAGTATCACCTCTTTTTTAATTTCACTACGGACTGGAAAAAGAGTACATGACAGTCAGTGTGGCTATCGCCTGATCAATTTATCAAAAATTTCATTAGATAAGTTTGTCGAAAATAGATTCCAGTTCGAAAGCGAATTTCTGATCAAAATGATATATGGTGGAATCAAATACTCCGAAGTTACAATTCCCACAATCTACAGTAAATCAGGCAGTTATATTAATAACATAATGGATACAATTAATTTTATTAAATTGTATTTAGGCAGTTTTTTCTGGTTTTAACATAATATGTATTGGAGTTTTCAATGACTGAGATTTTACAGATGATTGCGATTACTTTTGTACCAACACTTGAATTACGCGCTTCGATCCCTTATGGTATTTTTGGGATAGAAATGAAATGGTGGATTGTATTTTTAGTGTGTGTGATGGCTAACATAATCATTGGTATTTTTATTTTCATTTTTTTGGAATGGATAATAAAGTTAATTTGCTTAGTAAAACCAATTGAAAATCTGTGGAATAAATACACAAAACACACTCAGCGTCGAATTTCGAAAGCAGTCGAAAAATATGGTGAGTGGGCGGTGGCGATTTTTATTGGAATTCCGCTCCCCGGTTCAGGTGTTTATACCGGTGCCGTTGCCTCATTTTTAATTGGTTTAGATTTTAAAAAATTTATCATTGCTGATATAATTGGTGTATTGATTGCCGGTATCCTTGTTACGATTATTTGTCTAACCGGAGCAGGTTTATCGAGTATTTTTATCAAACAAATGTAGGATTTTTACTTTATAATATTCCGTTTGATTTATAAATTTAGACGCTTTTTAATAGAACTTAATATTACGGGGTGTAGCGCAGCCCGGTTAGCGCGCTTCGTTCGGGACGAAGAAGTCGGAGGTTCAAATCCTCTCACCCCGACAAGATATGTTTACACAGTATATATTTTATATAGTGCTAGTCGTGATCGATATTATATCGGTCAGACAGAGGATTTAGGCCGACGATTAGAAGAGCATAATAGTGGTTATTCCAAATCCACAAAATCGGGTATTCATCCCGAAAAATCGGGACTCATCCCGACTAAATTTGATCTACACAGTATATATTTATAAAGCTTCAATTATGACCAATATTACATTGGTTAGATGAAGGATTTTAATAGATGATTTGTGGGAAAATATTTGTACGCCCAGGAGGACTCGAACCCCCAACCTTCTGGTCCGTAGCCAGACGCTCTATCCAATTGGGCTATGGGCGCACGATATAAAATAACGCTCAAATTTACACTCATTTTCTTGTGATGACAATTAAAAAAACGTTCTCAATTTTCAAGAACTGAACAGAAGATTTATTATTGCTCAGTATCAATTTGGATGTTATTTTTAAAATGATGGTTTTTGAAGGAAATCAATGATAATTAGTGAGTATAAATTTGGGAAAATGAAAATTGGTGAGCAAAGCTTTAACCGAGATTTAATCATTCTTCCCGATAGAATTATTTCCAGTTGGTGGCGTAAGGAAGGACACCTTCTTCAATTAGAAGATTTAGAAGGTTTTCTTGATCAGATGCCGGAGCTGATTATCATCGGTACAGGTAAATATGGAATGATGAAAATTGCCAGCGAATTGATTCAATGGCTGGAGACACGCAAGGTCAAATCATTCATTGGAAAATCAGACCTTGCTATCCAAGAGTACAATAACCTTCCGGATAAATCCAAGACCATCGCTGCATTTCATTTAACCTGCTAAGTCCGAAAATTTTCCTGAGTTTAAATATTCAGATTTTTCCTGAGAAAATGGTCATGAAAAGAATCCGTAAGGCGATAATAAGAATGGATTCAGAGAAGCCAGAAAGTGATCGTAAGTATTTTATAAATTACTTGAAATCACATAAGGAGAATATTAAAATTTAGACCATGATAATAAGTGGCCTATTTTATAAATTACTTTAAGTGCGTAATGTGAGTATGCTTTGACTAATAGCAATTTTTTATTGGTTAGAATTTAAGAAAGGCAGGGAAAAAAATCATGAAGCTCACAACTCTTGGATCTGGGTATTTTATACCGACAAAGACCAGGAATAATTCCGGGTATCTGCTTGAAATTGCGGATGAATTAATTCTGTTAGATTCAGGTTCGGGAGTTTTACGTCAGTATTTGAAGACAGATCATTCGCTTTGGGATATTTCAAAAATATTTTACAGTCATTTACATCTCGATCATATCGCTGATTTGTTACCAATACTTTTTACTCGAAAATATTCAGAGCCGGAAAATCGAAAAGATGCGGAGTTACTGATCTTTGCTCACAAAGACTTTTCGCCAATTATTGCAGGTTTTGAAAATATGTTTGGAAAGTGGATAATCAACGAAAAATTTCCATATTCCATTCGTACGATTGAACCTGGCGTTTATTCTTTTACAACATTTGAAGTTAAAGTATTTCAAGGTAATCATACTTCGCAAAGTTTAATGTATTGCTTTAAGGATTCGACGGGGAAATTGCTATTATACGCTAGTGATACCGATCTTTCTGAAGAACTAATTTTAGCCTCAAAGGGAGTTGATTTGCTGGTTATTGAGTGTTCGTGTACAGATACTGAACCGAAACCGGGGCATATGACTCCGGCAAAAATTGCGACGCTGATTCAGGAAGCAAAACCAAAAATTACTCTGCTCACTCATCTCTCTCCTGAAAATGATACTGATAAGCTGCTCCATAAAATAAAGATACCTGCCGATTGTATAGTGAGAATGGCGGAAGACTTCCTAATTATGGAAATCTAACTTCGACCTGATTTGGTCTAAGTTAGTAACCATTCAAATTTTGGCTATAAATTTTTATTATTAGAGAAAATTAGACTAGCTTTTAACGGCTTAATTTGATGACGGTATTAAAGAGTGCTTCATTAGCCTGGATCACCTCTTCGTTACCGTAGACGCAATATATATTTTGATTTAGAATGTCAGAAACCATCGGTTCCATTTCTCTGATTTCTTTTACCGTAGTTGAAAGTACCTCGTCTCGTTCTTTTTGGACATCTTTTTTACGAATATTCTCAAAGTAGTAACGGACTGCAACATTTCCCTGTTCAGAAGGTGTAAGGGGATTGTCAAGATTGGCAATTGTACCGATTATGTAATCAGTCATTTCGCGCTGATCTGCATCGAAATTGTGCAGATAATCAATTGTAGCCTTGTATATTTCTAATGTCTCTTTGAGATTTGGATCCCGGTAAGAGTTGAAGTCAACATTCCCCGATGTAGAAAAGTTACTCCAGGCACTATAGGCTCCACCGACAATCCGGATTTGATTATAGAGCCAATCACTTGATAAAATGTGATCTAAAACCCTCAACTTTCCATTCCATTGATAGCCTAATTTTTTAAAGTTGGAACCTAAAACTACATATTGAACTTTGGAGGCAGCCATCAATCCCTCTTTTTTATTTGTAGGAGTGAATTGCCAATTATTGAGTTTAACTTCGCTTGTCGGTTGTCTACTTAAGTAAGTTTTAGAATTATTAAGGATATTATTAATATCGGATTTATCACAGGTAATCGTGATAATCAGGTTGTTCTTATTGAACAGGAGATTGGCAGTTCGTTGCAAATTACTGATAATCTCGTCGGCTTTTGTATCAAAATTATCGAGCAGGTCAGTGACAAACCAGTAATACTCGATGCCGCTGGTTAATTCGGTGAAAAATCCCTGGTTGCTGTAATAGGATCGCAGACGACGCGAAGCGTAAGCATAGCCATTACTTTTTAGACTGGCTTCGAGTTGGGATTGATGACGGGTGAGCACATCATGAAGACGCTCTTTATCTTCGTATTTAGTATTTAGGATAATTTCATTAGATAACTCAAACAATTTATCAATTTTTGTATTCATAGCCTTGATTGCGACAATATATTTAGACTGAAGTTGATTATCATCTTGTTCTTTTAAATAACTACCCAAGGATGTGCTAAATCCTCCGGTATGCAAATTCAGCTCTTTCTCAAGTTCTCCGAAAGTGTAATGCTCTGTATTTAAACTTCCCATAACTTGAGCCAGAAGGGAGATGTAAGGAATTAGACCTTGAGGAACTACTCGAGCATCATACAGGTAACGGACATAAACTACATCGTTGGTGAACGTATCATAGTAAAGTACTGGCACTTTTTGAACCTGCTTTTTTTGAATCTTGTAATATTGAGTTTTGGGATTAATATCTTCGATACTTAAGGAAGGAATTGTTGCCAGAGCTTCCGGAGTATCTTCCTTTTGTTGATATGCAATTAATTCCTGGGTTTCGTTAATCAAATTCTCTAAATCCTGATCGGATAGAGTTGATTTATACGCTGCTAATTCTTGGGTAGTTTGGGCATTGATTTCTTTTTCCATTCCTGGTTTTGGTTGGAGAGTCAGCAGCAAGGCGTGGGGATTATCCAAAAAGTATTGCTGAATAACCGATTCAAGATATTTTTCCTTAAGTCCTGCTTTTATTGCAGCAAGTGGCTTTTCCCATTCAAGATTTAAAAATGGATCATTGGCAAATAACCAACCATTCAACTGGTTGAAGTGGTAGGTTAATCCTTTCTGGGCGTCATCGCTCTCACGTAAATTAAATTCCAGCCGATTCAAGGTTGCTTGAACGGTTTCTTCGTCTAATCCCTTATTGACAGTTTCTCCTAAAACCTTAAAGATGATTTCTTTAAAATTATCCTGGTCTTCCAAATTGGCATTCTGTACAGTGATAGTTACTACGTTTTGTTTTAGATCGTCGTAATAGGCAGATACGTCTCGACCTATATTTGCTTCCTGCAGTGCCAGTCTTATCGGAGCTGACTCCTGATTGACCAAAACATCAGTCAGAACGTCGAGGGCGAATATTAACTTACGGTCAATTCCCAATCCTGCTACAAAACTTAGAGAGAGATAGGTTTGATTTTCCGGATTGCCTTCCTCTGGGAACGAATAGTAAGCCGTTACAGTTTTCATAGTATCGAATGGCTTCTGCAAGGAAATATTGACATTTGCCTCGAATTTTTGGTAGCCGGCTAGATATTCTTTATCAATGAAAGCAAGTTCCTGATTAAGATCACCATTGCCATAGAGATAAATGTAACTGTTGGATGGATGATAGTACTTGCGGTGATAATTCAGGTACATTTCATAGGTTAAAGTCGGGATTGCGCTGGGATAACCACCGGCTGAATAATGATAACAATTATCGTGGAATAGATTTTTATTAATTTGATAATACAGTTCTCGACTGGGATTAGAAAAGGCTCCTTTCATTTCATTATAGACGATACCACGATATTCAATTAGACTATCTTTATCCAGGAGTTCGTAATGCCAGCCTTCCTGTTTGAGAATCCGGGGATCGGTGTAGATCAGAGGATTAAAAACAGCGTCCAGATAGACGTGCATGAGATTGAAATAATCTTTTTCATTCATACTGGCGATTGGGTAAACAGTAATGTTACTACCGGTGAATGCATTTAAAAAAGTTTTAAGCGAGCCTTTGGACAAGATATCAAAAGGGCTCTTCACCGGGAAATTCTTCGAACCGTTTAGTACCCCATGTTCCGTAACATGAGGAGCACCATTGTCCGATTCCGGAACGGTCTTGAAAGCAATACTAAAAGTTTTATTTGGATCATCGGCCATAATTTTAAATAATCGTGCACCACTCTGAGTATGTTCGAAATTGAGGCATTCGGCGTTGACTTCCTTAACAAATCGTTTTTCCAGTAGTTTGAATCCGGAATAACTTTTCCCGACTTCAAAGTCGGCTGAGAATAATGTTGACCAAAGAATTATGGTCAGGATTAAAATTGCACCTGCAGCTCGTTTAATCTTCATCTAAATTCCTCCATTAGAATAATTATAAACTTCTATTTAATGTTTTATCGCATCATTTTATGAATAATTCTGCGACTTGGGTAATTACCCTTTAGTTGTCAAAAAATCCAATCCTAAAAAATTGTAAGTATTGATAAAATTTTTCACAAAACGAAGGATCATTTTTTCAAAATATCATTACTAAAAGGAAAACTATTGGGTGGGGAGGGAACCCAATATTGATATTTACCCAATAAACTCATTACCCACTTTGCGGGCACGCTCCGGTTTATCAAGGTTAATTCCCAATGTTAAGCCAATTTCAATTAGTAAATTCCAGCCTGCGCATAAAAAAACATAAGGATTCATCTCGTTAGCATCAGGTGTACGAATGTTGATAAAAGGTGTCTCATTGGGGCTAATGGCTACTACTTTAAGTCCAACTCCCTTGGCTAATACCTCTTGAAATTTTTCTATTTCCTCGGCAATTGGATCAACAATAAAAATGATATCATTCGGATCCATCACTTCTTCAATCCCGTGGACTGCATATGTTCCCTCTAAATAATCAGACTTTTTACGGGTAATTTCGTTTGTTTTCAGGGTCAACTCTTCGGCTACGCCATCATTGTATCCGGCAAAATAAATCGTCGGTGCCTTAGCCGCGGCTTCAATAATCTGGGGATCTATTGGCATTGTCAAGGCTTGTTCGATTTTTTGATGTAGTTTCTCTCTCTCGATCAAATTGCTTTTTGAATCCATATTCCAGAGTAGGGATTCATAAAATAGCGCCTGTTCGATAACACTTTTTGTGGCGGCAACTGCCTGCTCCCAGCCACAGGTCAAGACGAATGTTTCGCTACAGGCTTCTTCCAAAAGAGTACCTTCATTTGCCGTCAATGCAAACCGGTTATTCTTATTCATCTCAGCTAGTTTTTGAGCGAGTAAAACTACCTCTTTGGTGCGTCCTGAATTGGAAGCACAGAATACTGCAAATTTCGCTAAATCATAGTCGGCTGCTTGGCGGGATCCCTCAGTAATTATCTGCAGGTCTAATCCCCAGGAAAGTGCTTTGCGAATCGCGTTCTTTGCCGGGAAGATCCGGCTGGAGCCTTCGCCTGTGAGTAATAATCGGCCGACCGATTTTATCTTCTGAGCCACCTCCTTCGTCTGATCGGGATTGAACCTTTTGACAATTTCAACTGTGTCCATCATTTCCTGAATAAGCGCATACTTAGCGCACTTCTCTTCATTGAGATTCATAATTAAATCCTTTCCTAAATTGTCCTTAACTCCTTTTTTTAATTTCTGCTACAAGTTTTTTAAAATTTTCAGTTTCGCTTCTTACCTGTTGCACAAAGCTATTGTCCTCAATTGTTCCGATTGAAGCTTGCATCTCGGCGGCGTTTCTAAATGTCGCCTGTCGGAAAGGATTTTCGAAATCTTTCTTCCTGGACAGGTAAACTTGATCGCTAATAAATTCTTGAATTTTTATCCCTTTGTCCAGGGCAGCAAGCCAATCTGCTTTGGCCAATTGTTCTTTTCCGAGGATCTCAAGCAGGGTAGCATAGGCGTGTTTCTGTTTGTCTAATTGATATTTTTTCCAAAGTTGATTGTAGCTGTTGTGAATTTTTTCCCAACTGTTGAGTTTACCAGAACCAATGTCGGCTCGTAGTTGATCGGCATCTTTTTCGGGAATCAATTGCCCACCAAAATTTACCCAATTAGTTACACGTTGACCTTGCAAAGCATCGGTCATTGAAGCAAAGTTGGCATTTTTATTTTGATGCAAATATTCAATCAGGTTTTTGACGGCATAATATTCCAGCATATCGTGATAGGCATGATAAGCTTTGAATACTTTTATAATCGCAATCTTGCGATTTGATTTCTCCATATTTTGTCCTAGCACTTCCAGAGTATTTATATCTGCTTCTTTTCCCGATAAAACTTTCCGTCCAAGTTCAGCAAGTTTATTTTCATCCTCAATTTTTGCTATTTTATTTTCACTTTTCAAACTTGCCTGAGCCGTCCAGATTTCCAATAAGCGGCGAGTTTTAAATATTTCTTCGACTGTATCAGGAGCCAGATAGTCAAATTCAATATTCTGGATTTTATTGATTCGTTTGTCACGATTGACAAACTTCCACGAATTCCTCACTAAGGCATACATATTGTAAAGCCACCAAAATGCCGGTAATACCTCTAATTGGTCTTTTGTCGGATTGTTGTTTAATAACGAGAAGGGTAGTGGGATATCAAGTTCAGCGGGATAATCTGCCTTGGACAACAGGATAAAAGAAGCAAACCGACAGGAATGTTTGAGACTGGTACATAAACCGGGCCAGAATCCGCGACCGGCTTGAATCTCGTTATCATTAGCCCGACTATTATGATTGGATCCAATTGTTGCACCGGCAGCAATATTACTTTGTCCCAAAACGACTGAGGCAATCAGAAACGAATTGTTATGATGCTGTTCATGGGCGGGAAATATCAGGTTATTCAGGACCTCGCAGCAGGATATTGTCGAATTATCTCCCAGGAATGAATTAATCAGCCGGGCACCATATTTCAAATTGGAATTATTGCCTAAAATAAACCGGACGGCTTTACAGCCGTAGAAAATATGACAGCCGAAACCGATAATGCCATTTACCAATTCAACACCTTCACCGATCTGGGTTGATTCCAACTCAGCTGAATTGATAGTCAGATTTTTCAGTTTATTAGCGCCCTTAATATAACAGTGAGATCCAATTTTGACATCTTTTAAAATACGTGAGTTTTTGATGACGCTCTGATCGCCTACCATTCCATAGAATCCCCGTCGGGAATCAAAACTGGTTTGGGTGATTTCTTTTAGTCTTGTTTGAAGTGCGGTATCATCTCGGTATTTTGCCCAAAGATAGGCATCCGCGGGTATCATTCCATCGAAAGGCATCACCTTGCGACAACCAGTTTCGTTTATCAAATGCAGCCAGATCCGGACCGATTCTGGTTCACCATCTTTGATAATTCCGTTCCCGAACTTGGCATGATTAGATGTATGCATTTCGTCAATATTAATTAAAATACAACGATTAGCGATGATGAAATGGGCTAAATAGCGGACATTATGAAGGGCAACATCATCGCCGATATCACAGGAAATAATTCTGCTGTTGGAAATACCAACCGGTAACTTTAAATCGTGATGTTCGAGGATAACATTGCGGACATTGCCGATTCGCACCAGTCCAAAGAATTGGTTATTTTTTAACTGCATCGGATTGAACTGATCGGTGGCATAGATATCATTCCAATTGTCGGAGGTGTTATCATTCTTTAAGAGCTGTTCGATCTCATCCGACTGTAGATGCCGCCAATGATCCTTGGGCCACAAGGTTTGTTGATTACGTTGGTAATATTCATCTTTGCCTTTGGGTAGGAATTCCTTAGGAGTGAAATTTTTACCAATTGCACGTGCTGATAAGATTGAGACTGTATCCATATTAACTCCTATTAATTGATTCAGTTACCAGCCAGATATATTTTTCAAGCCACCTTGGTCTGGCTTTGTTATA
>Ga0315548_1001399_pt1 | contig 20514 bp, 16 predicted proteins | sample SalMarSW160110MG_2_FD_202540 | JGI IMG/M metagenome (GOLD analysis project Ga0315548, IMG submission 202540) | Salt marsh sediment microbial communities from the Plum Island Ecosystem LTER, Massachusetts, United States - Salt Marsh Sediment SW1601-110 ...
TCGGAACAGCACCAGATTGTCTAGGCGGTACTTAAAGGATAATCCAAGAATTTTATATTCCATTCCTAAGATTGCGGTATGATGGCGGCTGATATAGAAATACAATTTTTCCTTGAGACTGAGATCCTTGATTTGGTTGAAAACGGTGATTTTGTTTTTTGAGGTTCCGGCTATACTATCAGTTACACTGAGCTCTAAATTGACATCGAAATCATAAAAGGTTTGTGCCAGGGTTAACTCAGAAAATAAACGGGAATTGGGTACATAGCGCCACTGTACATTGGAGGTGTTGTTGCCCCAGTCCCAGTCGAATTTGATCCCCGCATCTTCTTCGTCGAATTCAAATGCCAGACGGTCGGAGCCGTTAAATGACGAGATGGATAACCGGTTGCGGGAATTTAGATCAGAGATCAACTTCAGCTGTCCATCCCAGAAGTAATAGGTCCAGTTCTGATCTTCACCTTTGAAGAGATAATAAATTCTTGCCATTTGATCGAAGTATGTTCGACGCAAAGACAGCATCCAGGAGCCCCGGTATAATGGTCCCTCCAATAATATTTTACTGCTCAGTACGCTCACTTCGCCTTTGGCATCGCTCAGATCCCAATACTTACCCAAGGGTGTGTTTTTAGTCAATAAGCCACCACTGGCGTTACCCTCTTTGGAGGTAATGTTTAGTACCGATGATATCCGTCCGCCATATTCGGCCGGAAAACCACCGGCCAGAAATTCGGCATCCGAAATCGCGTCGGCGTTGAATGTCGAAAATACACCTCCAATATGATAGGGATTATAGACCTCGGTGCCATCCAGTAAAATCAGATTTTCATCCGGGCTACCTCCTCTGACAATCAATGCGGCGGAGAAATCATTCTGGGTGGTAACTCCGGGTAAAAGTTGGAGTGAACGGAATAGGTCAGACTCAATGAAAGCCGGGGTAGATTTGATCTCGCGGAACGAGACGTTGGTGCGGCTGATTTCGACCTTTTCTTTAAAGCGTGCCCTCTCGGCGGTGACCACCACATCCTCCCCCTGGATAATCTCCTTTTCGAGGTAGATATCAAGCCGCCGATCCTGTTGGGTAGCTACCTGAATTACCTGATCCTGTTCCTTGTAACCCACGTAGGTGACTCGCAGCGTATGTTCTCCTGATGGCACCCCGCTGATTACGTAGTAGCCGTAATTATTGCTGGCAGCTCCTAGTTCATTCCCAACCAGAACAACATTGGCGTAAATTAATGGTTCACCACTGCCCTTTTCGCGAATATAACCGCTGATCCGACCACCGGAAGCTGCAAGAAGGTGGAATCCCATTGATAGGATCAATAAACCTAGAGCTGCCTTTAGCCAGTTTTTCATTTAATCAACGTATGTCCTTTGATCGGATATAGAGACATTTTGAAATTATTGATAAAAAACATTCAATGTTTTAATAATCATCCCGAATAGATTAGGCAATCTGAAGCTGATTCACAAAAAATAATTTGTGGAACTTCTCTGATAAGCTATATTTTTATTGAGTAACAGGATTTAAAAACATTGGCACGGTCTTTTTTCGGCACTAACGATTACTTGGACAGAAGTACTACAGCCAAAGTTGTCGGTCAAGACTGCGATACTGGATAGCTTCAGCTAAATGTTCCGGGCGAATATTTTCACATCTGGTTAAATCGGCGATCGTGCGTGAAACCTTCAGGATGCGATCATAGGCTCTGGCACTTAATCCTAATTTACTGATTGCGTTATGGAGTAGGGTTTCACCAGTTTTGTCAATCATGCAGAAGGTGCGGATTAACTTCGTTTCCATATGGGCGTTAGCGTAAATCCCTTTGTATTCTTTGAAACGCTGCAGTTGAATTAACCGGGTTGCCTGAACACGTTCGCGGATTTTATTGGAATATTCACCGGGAGCCTTGCGTGACAGATCGGAGATTTTCACCGCTGGCACCTCGATATGAATGTCAATCCGATCCATCAAAGGACCCGATATTCGCGACATATATTTTTGTATCTGACCTGGGGAACAGGTGCATTCATTATTTGGATCGGTGCGATAGCCACAGGGGCAAGGATTCATCGCTCCTACCAGGACGAAGTTAGCAGGATAGGAGAGCGACATCTGGGCTCGGCTAATAGTTACTATCCTGTTTTCCATAGGCTGCCGCAGGACTTCTAGCACATTCTTTTTAAATTCCGGTAATTCATCCAGGAAAAGCACGCCGTGGTGGCTGAGACTAACCTCGCCGGGACGTGGTATTTTTCCTCCGCCTACTAGTGCTGCATCGGAAATTGTATGATGCGGTGATCGGAAAGGGCGGATTGCTATAATTCCCTCTCCCGGCGGTACAAGTCCGGCAACCGAATGAATTTTTGTAGTTTCAAGAGCTTCATCCAGAGTTAAATTAGGCAATATAGTCGGAAACCGCTTTGCCAGCATAGTTTTTCCGGAACCAGGCGGCCCGATCATAATGATGTTGTGGGCTCCGGCAGCTGCAACTTCCAGTGCCCGCTTGGCATGCTCCTGACCTTTGACATCGGCAAAATCCAGAACATACTTACGATGCTCCTCAAATAGTTCCTGGACGTTCACCGTAATCGGCTTGGGAGTGAGGTTGCCGTTAAGAAAATCAATGGCTTCTGTCAAAGATTTGATGCCTACAACAGTGAGCCCGCCGGTGATGGCTGCTTCTTTTGCGTTCTCTTCGGGCAGAATGATTCCCTTGATATCGGTATTGCTGATCGAGACTGCTATTGGTAATGCGCCTTTGATGCTGCGGAGTGAGCCGTCCAGCGACAACTCACCTAAAATTACATAGTCATTCAAAAGATTAGTAGACACAATTTTTGCCGCACTCAGGATTCCAATTGCTATTGGCAAATCGAGCGCACTGCCCTCTTTGCGGATATCAGCTGGAGCCAGATTTATTACTACTTTGTTGCTTGGAATGAAATAGCCAGCATTTTTAATGGCCGAGGTAACCCGCTCCTTGCTCTCCTTAACTGCTCCCTCGGGTAGACCAACAGTGATGAATCGGGGTACTTCGGCTCGGCTTAGACTGCATTCTACATTTACTATGTAGGCGTCAATCCCCAAAACGGCAGCGCTTTTAACCAGCGAAAACTTTGACATATTCGCTTTCCTGTCTTATCTCTGTTGCAGTGAATATATCGGTTTTAACTAATTGTTACAATAGCTAATTAACCAGCACTGAAATTTCCCATGTTAAACTGATTAATACTATATCATTTTGATTCAATTTGCTATGTCAATATGATATAATTTTTTCGGAATTTTCTTGGAATTTGGTGCTTAAAATATGTTTTCACGTCGAGAAATTTTTGTATCTAATTTTCTGGCATCTTAATTGAGAAAGACTATGGCAGATATTTAAAAAAGGAGTTAAAAAAATGAGATTGTCCATTAGAAAATTCATCCAGTATCTGTTAATTCCATTTTCGATTCTTGCCCTTTATTGTCATCCTGCGCTGGCGGACGAAGGTCAGGAATCCAAAACACAACCAAAATACAATTTGGGAAAGCAATACGAGATCGCGGCAAAAGAGCTAGAGAGCTGGTTTGTCGGTAGCCGTCCAAGTGAAAGCGAATTAAAAAAGGAAAAGGAAATAGATTCAGAACTGGGATTTTACCTGGATAACGTAAGCTTTAAGGATGTCTATGAATTGAATTACCCTGCCAATTATGGAGTACTCGTCAGCGGTGTTCGCGAGAAGAGTGCCAAGTTCGGTCTCGAACGGGGTGATATTATCTTTGAGGTTGAAGGTAAACCAGTCAAATATCTGGCGCATATGGAAGATATGCTGACTGATAGAGCAATTGGTGACAGTATTTCAATCAAGTATTTTAGAGGTGGTGAAACTTATCAAAAAATCCTGCTAATTCCTGCAAAAGAGGAGTCAGAGCAACGTTCTTCTGTATTTGACAGAAAGGTGATGCTGAAAAGCCCAGGTCTGGGTGGTGGTTCCTATCGGCCAATGTACTTAAACACTGATCTATCCACAGTTGACAATCTTTTCGAGGATTTAGGGGTAAAAGCCTTATCACCTTTGAATTCTGTATATCATGGATTTGAGTTGCAGGGTTTAATAGGCGATGGTTATTTCATTGGCGGCCTTGGTGGCTGGACGGGGTCAACTCAACAATGCTCCTACACTGTTGATGTCAATACCCCGGTTGAGCGTACTCTGCGTTACCGTTCCGGATTGGGTGGAGTTACCCTCGATAAAAGATTACGTACTGGTGATCGATGGTTACTGTCTTATGGGTTAATGCTCGGAGGTGGCGGCTCTAAAATTGAGGTTTACCAGACTGAGCAAGATATTGCCTGGGGCGATATTGACTCAACCAGTTCGTATAATAGCTATCTGCAATTTAAGAAAAATTACTTGTTACTCCAGCCCCACATAGCCTTGACTTATCGGGTTTTGCCGGTCTTTTGGATTAAGATCGAAGCGGGGTATATGCTTAGCTATTCTAAGAGTGGCTGGCGTAATATTCTCCATGACGAAAAGTATGATGTTGCTGGCCCTAGTAATGAAACTTCGCTTAACGGCTTGACTATTAGTATCTCACCTTGGTTCGGTTTCTAATTGGGTCAATTCTTAGAAGTATGAATATGAAAGGGAATACAATGAAAAATTTAAAATCAAACCCGAGTTTAGTAATTCAGAAATCCATTGAATACTGTGTGATCATCATGATTATCTCGTGGCTCTTATTCATCTCCAGGATTATGTTTGCTCAGACAATCACCAATGATGAACAGACGCCGGAGAAGGAGGTAGAACTGTACTGGAGTTCACCAGAAGATACGCTTACCGCCGATACCCTTGCTATCGAACCCGGTCCCCATTCCAAGCCTTATGTCGGACTAGTTTTTGGGTGGGATATGGATTTTGAAAAGGCGCAGGATATGCATTATCCATATAACTATGGTGCTTACGTCGATGAGGTCAAGCCGGGTGGACCGGCGGAAACTGCCGGAATTAAAGAATCCGATATCATTACTAGTGTCGGTGAAGACAAAGTCCAATATAATGATCAATTTGCGCAGCTGATCGAAACTCATAACGTTGGCGATACGGTACCTATAATCCTGTTTCGTAACAACAAAATGATAAAGACTAGTATTGTACTGGCGGCAGTACCCGAGCCTATCTCACCAGTTGAAGAAGAGAAGGAAGTAGAACCCGAGATTCATATCGAGACTACAAAATACCCATACTACTCCAGTTTTGGTCAAGGGGTTCTCGCCTGGGATTTGGCGTTCTATGCGCCTGACAACAGGGAATTTTTCAATCTGATAGAAGATTTAGGATACTCCTCTCTGCTGGAGGGCAAAACGGTCAATAATAAGATTTACCAGGGATTGAAACTAAATGGCTTCCAGATTGTGCCGGGTGATCATGGTGACGCTATCCAGGTCGGCTTTTCCTGGGCTAATGGTAATATGGACCGGCATCGGTTGATTACCGAAGGTGAGCAGACATTCCAGCGCAATTTGAAATATAGTATTAGTTATTGGGGCATGACTCTTGATGCTAGAGCTATGTTTTTTAATCGGTTGGTATTGTCGGCTGGAATCCTGGGTGGATTCATGGAGACGGAATTAGTGCTATATCAGAATAATGGCAATGTCGGCTGGAATCAGATTAATCAGACCCTGGTAGATCAAAAGCAGAACTACCTGAGTGTTGAGAAGGGTTACTATATTATTCAGCCAAACGCCGCCCTGTTATTGCGTTTGGCCGGTGATTTTGGTGTCCAATTTAAGGTTGGTTATTTCTATGGAATACCAAGATATAATGGCTGGAGAGTAGCAACCCATGATCGGGAATCCAATGTCCTTGAATCACCAAATTCTTCGATTGGCGGTTTCACTTTCTCCGTCGGTCCAGCTCTTATTATAAATTGAGTTCAATTTTCGTTTGACATTTTTCTCTCCCCAATACCCCACCGCACGCGCCCCCAAAGGGCGCGTTTGTTTTGATGAGGATTTTGATTTTACCTAAAACTATTGAATAAAAAGAAACAATGATGTAGCTTCTTATCGAAGATCATGTTTGACACAATTGCAGACCGACTCATCACGACCATTATCTCAATTGGTTCATTGATTTTCCCATTTATTGAGAGCATTGAGCCGATATTCACTGATGTTCAGTTTGAAGTAGTGGGGAATTCACTATATCTGTCAGCCACGCTTGAGAATTGCTATACCGAAGAGCTGGATAAGGTAATCTCCTCAGGTCAGTCGGTCATTGTGAGGTTTGAAGCTGAACTTTTTAGTGAAAAGGCTAGGAAACTTGTTCTGAAGCAAGAATTTTTCCGGTCCGTGCGGTATAATCTATTGGACAAACAATACGAAGTCTATTTGTCAGAAAGGGAGACACACCTGTTATTGAAAGACATCGCCCAGGTTCATCAAAATCTTGCGACTCTTAAGGATGTGAAGATCATTGATTCCTCGAATTTAAAGCGTGGGCAGCAGTACTATATTCGCCTGACCGCATTGCTTGAGAATATTACTTTCATTGGCGGGGAATCGGAACTCGACTTGATGCTTTTTTGGAATAATCACTGTCCAATCGTAAATACCAGCAGCTTTAATTCGACAATTTTTGTGCAGTAACTTATCCGATAATATGAAAAAATTATTGCCATCTTTTAGAATCCAGATAATCGTTGTATTTCTGCTCCTTTTAGTAATTTCGATCCTGTTTACACGGATGTTTTTCTTGAAGAGTTTTAACTCTTTCTTGCAGCGGATTTCCCAGCAGGATGTCACTCTTCAGTTAAATCGTTTGTATGATAAGTACGCACCTAATCTGCCGCCGGGAGAAATTGAGAAATTCAAACAGGAGATAGAGGCCTTAATGATTAATCAGTCCCGGACTGATCTCGCCGTAGATCTTTATCGCAGAGAGGTGACAATCTACTCGATTTATATTTTTGTCTTCGTGCTATTGGCGGTTTTGATCATATTTCTATTATCAATCAATCTGATTACACGACCGCTCCGCAGATTGCAGGCGGCGACCCGGGCGCTTGCCGCCGGTGATACCGATATTCAGGTTCGGGAAAACCGTTTCTCACCAATTAATGACCTGATAATTTCTTTTAATCAGATGGTTCGGGAAATTAATCAGCAGCGGCAGCGGGCAATCGAGGCGGAGAAGCAGCTGATTTGGAAAGAGATTGCGCGGGTCATGGCGCATGAAATTAAAAATCCGCTTACGCCGATTAAATTAACCATTGAGCGGCTTGAAAATAAGGGACTTAGAAAACCCGAGGATATAGCACCGGTATTAAGCGAGAGCATCGAGATCATTAAAGAGGAAGTCCAAAACCTCCAATCCTTGGTGGATCGGTTCCGGGAATTCGCTACTCTACCGGCGGCCAGTAAGGAGAGCTATTCCCTTGAGAATCAGCTGGCCGAAATTGTGCGTGCTTACCAGCTGACCTTTAGCATTGAGCTGGTAGTTAAATCTGAATTGCCTCCGATTTATGCGGATAAGATTCAAATGAAGCAGACATTTGTTAACCTGATCCAGAATGCCATTCAGGCATGTGAGGCGGAGCAGGGTAAACTCACCATATCCGTCGGCATTGAAAAATCCAGCTTCTCAATCGCTTTTAAGGATAATGGACCGGGGGTAAGGGCTGAAGATATGCATAAAATATTTGAGCCGTACTTTACCACAAAGCGCAAAGGTACCGGTCTCGGTCTGGCGGTGGTCAAAAGAATTGTGGAAAATCACGAAGGCGAAGTAGCAATTGCTTCCCAATCTCCCGGTGGGACTACCGTGACGATTAGTTTACCAATAATTTCAACTAATGAATAAAATGGATTAGCTAATGCAAATACTCATTGTTGATGATGAAAAAAACATTCGCCTCTCTTTGTCGAATTTACTGCGGGATGAGGGGCATCAGGTCTTAATGGCGGAAAGTGGTGAAGAGGGACTTCGACAAATTGGAAAGAATCCGATTGATTTGATCTTTCTCGATGTGAAACTGCCTAAAATGAATGGCATCGAAGCACTCCAGCAGATTAAAAAGGAGAATCCAGAGATAGATATCCTGATGATTTCCGGTAATAGTGATATTGACACTGCGGTAAAAGCGGTCAAATTGGGTGCCTATGACTTTATGGAAAAACCACTGTCAACGCCTAAAATTCTGATCACGGTTCAAAACCTAACTGAGAAACGCAGGCTGTTGCAAAAATCTATCATTGGGACAGAAGAACATGAGCTCCGCTATCAACTGATTGGTGAGTCACCCCAAATTAACAACGTCCGCCAGATGATTACCCGGGTTGCCAAAACCGATGCTAAGGTGCTGATTACGGGGGAGAGCGGAACCGGCAAGGAACTGGTGGCTTATGCTATTCATAGACTGAGCCAGCGATCAAGCTCCCCGTTTGTGACTTTCAACAGCGCGGCAATTCCCAAGGAATTAGTCGAGAGTGAACTCTTTGGCTATGAGAAGGGTGCTTTTACCGGTGCTGATCGTCGTAAGCCGGGAAAGCTGGAAATGGCAAATGGCGGTACCCTCTTTCTGGATGAAATTGGTGATATGAATCTTGATGCTCAATCGAAAATTCTACGAGTCATAGAGCAGGGTCAGTTTGAACGGGTCGGCGGTAATCAGAGCATTAAAATTGATGTCCGGATTCTGGCTGCCACTAATCGTGAGATTAAGGCAATGGTCTCACAGGGAACATTTAGAGAAGATCTGTTTTACCGTCTGAATGTCGTCCCGATTTTTTTACCACCCTTGAGAGAACGAGAGGGCGATGTCGCGGTTCTGATTGACTATTATCTGGCGTACTATGCCCGGGAAATGAAGGTTGCGCAAAAATCTTTTTCAAAGGACGCACTTGAACTACTGTATGAGTACAAGTATCCCGGGAATATTCGCGAACTTAAGAACCTGATTGAGCGGCTTTACATTCTCACTGAGGACAGGACCATCAGCAAGGGTGATGTATTACCTAATTTACATCCTGAGGCTCTGACCGATAAATCTACTGACGAATTTATTACCGAAACGAACTTTAATCGGGCTAAAGCTGCTTTTGAGAAACATTATCTTATGAGAAAATTGAAATCCGTCAACTGGAATATCAGTCGTGCTGCGGTTGAGCTTGGTTTGCAGCAGTCCAATCTATCGCGCAAGCTAAAATCGCTGGGGATAGAGATTCCTTCCCGCTAAGCTTGGTGTAGATTTTCTTGTTTATTTTGCGATGTTTGACGCTAGTCTGCTGCCGTAGGACAACCAGAAGGATTCGCACTTATTGATCTCTTGTTCAATTCTACCACAGATGTTATCCCGATGGGATTTGGCTGCCAGTTTGATGGCGTTGGTAATTGCTTTGGCCTTTGAGCGCCCGTGAGCTTTGATTACTATTTTTTTGAAGCCTAAAAATGGTGCCCCGCCGTATTCGGAATAATCGGTAGTGCTTTTGAGCTGCTTAATGCCGCTGGATAGGGCAATCAGTCCTAGGCGCCATAGAAAACGTCGTTTGAAAGCGTAGCGTCCCAGATGCGAGAGTGTTTCGGCAACTCCTTCAATGGTTTTCGTTACGATATTGCCGACGTATCCTTCGGTTACAACGACATCGGAAAGGCCTAACATAACGTCATTACCCTCAATGTTGCCGATAAAATTAATTTCCGGCATCTCGCTGAGCATTTTGTAAACTTTACTCAACAAATCACCACCCTTGTAAGCCTCTTTGCCAATATTTAGCAGTGCTACCGTCGGATTTTGGATTCCTTTGATGTCAGAGGCGTAAATCTTTCCCATCAGGGCAAATTGAATCATATCTTCAGCGGTGCAGTGAATATTTGCACCAATATCCAGGATCAAAGAGAAGTGATCCTTACGCCCTTGGGCATTTCTGGTAGGGTAAACCGAGGCAATTGCGGTTTTTCGGACTCTCGATATTCTGGGGATGTTGAGTGATGCGGCAAGAACGTAAGCGCCGGTATTACCCGCTGAAACCATTCCCTGGGCTCTGTTTTCGGCACACAATTTTGCAGCCAGCAACATGGATGAATTTTGTTTGTTACGAATGGCTTCCCGGGGTGTATCATCCATGGTAACGACCTGATCAGTGTGCACAATTTCGATCTGGTCATGATTATATTCGGTATTATCTAGTATCCGGTTAATCTGATTTTCATCACCGATCAGGATTACGTGAACCGGGGACTCGATTGTGGCTGCAGCTGCTCCTGCTACTATCTCCTCAGGAGCATTATCACCCCCCATCGCATCCACGGCGATGGAAGTGATTGCTTCAATATTGGGTTTTTTACTCATATTTAAATTTAATTCTTTCAATTATTTTACGAAAATTATTTACCAAGCAGGGCCCGTAGGTTACGATAGAATCTATTATACTTTAATCTCCCAATCGAGCTTTGTTTGAACTGCAATCTAAATTCCTCTTCGGTAATTGCCAACCATTCTGGTTCAGTTTTTTGAAAATAATTCCAGAGACTCAGGTAGGCTGGATCAGTTTTGTTCTCAGCCCATTTTTGATTCCAGGGACAGCACTCCTGACAGATGTCGCATCCGTAAAGCCAGTTTTCGAATTTGGATATTTCAAGATCGGTAAGATTGCCTTTCTTTTCAATAGTTAAATAAGAGATACACTGCCGGGCGTCTATCAATCCCGGGGCGATGATTGCACCGGTTGGGCAGGCATCCATACAAGCTCGACAGCTGCCGCAGAGATTTTCAGCTTTTAAATTATTTTCGAAGGGTAAGTTCAGCAGAATTATTCCTAAAAAACAGTACGAGCCTTGGTTTTTGACGATTAGAATCGAGTTCTTGCCAATCCATCCCAGACCAGCTTGCTCGGCAAGCGCTTTCTCAATTGCCGGACCACTGTCAACAAATATTTTGCTAATGATGCCCGGATTATCGTGCCGAAGATTATTTAAAAGTAGATTCAATTTACGTTTAATAACTAGATGATAATCCATTCCCCATGCGTGACGAGAGATGCGCACCGTATTGCCGGGATATGCCCGCTGACAATAATATTTGTCGGCAACTACCAACGCCGATTTCGCCCAGGGGAATTTTTGACGTAGATCAAAGTGCGATGCTAAATCTTTCTTCATCCAACTCATAGTGCCCTGGTAGCCAGATTCTAGCCATAAAAGTAACCTTTGCCGATAGTGATTATCTACATAGGGTGGCGAGATGCCGACAGCGACGAATCCACACTGGAGAGCTAGTTGCTTTATACGATCGAATGAATCCATGGTTAAATTTAACCAATAGCTAATGTGACACAAATCAGATTAAAATAATTGATGTTGGGAAATTGCCTTGATAGATTTTATATTTACTGCAAATAGAGAAGGAACATGGGTGATTTAGCGAAATTATTTAATAACGAAATTGAAAAAGAACATGACAACGGTAATGGGATAAGCTCCTCGTCAGATGATACCAGAAAGAAAGTTCTATTCGTTTGTACGGGGAATTCGGTGCGTAGCCAAATGGCTGAGGCACTGCTGCGGACTTATGGCGGCGATAAATTCGAAGCCTTTAGTGCAGGAACCACACCCGCCGGGATCCACGCCTTAACCAGGCAGGTATTAGCCGAGATGAATGTTACGACGGAGGGACAATATAGCAAGCATATAGACGAATTCGCCGATATCGAGTTCGACTATGTTATTCCTTTATGTGAGGTCGCGGCTCTCAGCTGCGTCAATATTACGGGTGATCACGAGCGGATCAACTGGTATATTGATGATCCGATTCGGGTTTTGGGTGATGATGAGCGTAAACTGATGGCTTTTCGGATTACGCGCAACATCCTCAAACAGAAGGTGCTGAAGTTTATTGATGAAAATGGAAAATAGGGAAACTCTGCCCGACAAGAGCATTGATATTTATTGAGAATTCTAACGCTTTCGTAAAACCCATAATTTTCCTAATAGATTCTCCAGAACACCACCTAATTTTTCATCACGCGCAGTGGTGACATCAGGTTCGTTGTAAAGTACAACGTAGGGTACTTGAATACCTTTAACTGTTATGAATTCAGGATCGGCGCCCTTGAATTCTTCCCAGTCGCATTGTTCGTAAAGCCGCTTCAATTTGGTATCCGGTAAGCCATGTTCGAGAATGCTATCCGGCTTAGCCGGATTAAATCGCTTACGATTCTTCCTAAGCGATTCCTCGAACGGTACGTCAATATAGAAAATTGCCGCCTTTTCCAAAATCTCTCGCGAAAGGTGCAAATAGGCCTCTTTATAACCACCATGCTCCGTCCCGCGTGAGAATTCGACCAGCGTGGTGATATTGGCATAGTAATCTTCATGGTCGCGCAGTCGTTTGGAATAGTCCATCGAAATGCGCTCGACCAGCAGGTGCCAGAGATATTCCCAGAGAAAATAGCCGTCTTTGTCGGAGTGGATGCGGGGTTTCCCCATCAGTTTTTCCAGGATAGCATCCTCTTCGAACCAGGTCCAGAGCATTGGGAAATCATCAATCTCATCGAGTTTTCCAATATGAAAGCGGCTGGCTCGGTCGGCATCAGAGGTTTTTTTAAGATAATCTATGACTTCCGATTTTCCGGATGCCGGGCGACCATTTAGAATAATAATGTCAAAAATATTGTTCATCGAATGACTCCTTTTTGATTAGTGGGTTACTTTGCCTTTGGGGAGAACGTTCCAGAGACGCGACATGACCAAAACCCCGATAATGGCAAATGGAATCGGCCAGAGTTTCCAGGCTTGCCAGCCCCAGTAGGTGGTAATATTGCCTACGGCCCATCCGGCAATCGCACCAGCCAAGTATTGAATACCATCTATCAGGCCAACGGCTGTCCCGGCTGCCTTGCGACCGCCGAAGTCCATTGTGGCAGCTCCACAAATCATACCATGTGATCCATTGACAAAAAAGGAAAGACAGGCTATAAGAATTGCTGCTGCTATGGGTCCGAGTTGGAAGAGGTCAGAGAAATAGAAAAGAGTCAGAATAACTGTCATGCCGATAAACCCGAATACGATTACCGGTGCCCTGCGCCCGTTGTAAACACGGTCAGAACTGATCCCAAATACGAATCCGCCAATAATGCCAAGAATCGCGATTCCCCAGGCGGTTAGTTGCGGTGCCAATTCAGTACCACTAACCCCTTGCATTTCTTTATAGTATACCGGCCACCAGGCATCCACAATACTCCGTCGCACAAATCCGATCATCATTGATCCAATAGCAATTGTCCACATAATTTTATTTCCAAAAACCTTAATGAGGATCTCTTTTAAGCTGACTTTTTCATTAACATCTACCGAACCGTCGCCGGTATCGAGTTCGGGATACCCAGCCTCAGCTGGTGTATCTTTGACAAAGAAGATAGTCAGAACAAATAGAATTGCTACAACTATGGCCGGAATCCAGAAAGCCCATTGCCAGGCTAGATATTTTACAATTAGCGGCGTGCCCGAGAAGGCCAGAATCAAGCCGAAACGAATCAGAACCCCAAAGATTGCGGAGAATGTGCCGCGTTCCTTGATGTGAAACCACTGAGCATTTATTTTAACGATTGATAATGCTCCGAAGGATTGGAAATATCCATTGACTGCCCAGATAATCGCTAAAGTCCAGAGCAAGGTCATCTTGTCAAGTCCGTAAGATAATACAGCTGAACCAAGCAATGTTTTACCTTCCCAACTGGCTGGCGATTGTATTAGAAGGTGGGCTGATCCGAATAATCCATTCATGATAATAACTCCGCCAGCGCCGATCAAGAAAGCCTTGCGGCCACCAATTTTATCGGCAAGTGGACCATTAATTACCACGGAAAGGCCATAAACAAGAGGCAGTAACATTTCAAAGATCCGCAGGTCCAGTTTCGTCCATCCGAATACTGTCTGTAGGGTTGGGGCAATAGCGGAAAAATTATAGCGTGACATATAGAAAAACGAGTAGAGAAAGCCAATAATAATCCAATTTTGTACCCGGCGGTATTTAAAATCAGTTGAGTAAACCGGGAGTTCAGCTGTATTCGCGGTCATATGAATCTCCTTGGAAACGTTAGTTCGCGATAAGATTTTCGGTCATTATTAACGATAGAACGAGGTAAAATTAGACATTCGAATTGTAAAACCAAACTTTATTTTGGCTGCTTTATTGACTAACTTAAGCCCCATGAAAGAAATCGAATTAATTATTGATCGAAGTGAACCGCTGACGGTTGAGGTTGGGCAAACAATCCGGGAAGTTCTGCGAAAGTACAAGGCAGATGAGCTTTTCTTAGATTATGTGGCGATTAAGAATGGTATTTTTACCTCTTTGAGTGAGCCTATCAATGAAAACGCTTGTATCGTGACTTTTAAGGACTTTTTTGAATCTTCCCGGCGGGCCTATGAAAATGCTGCGATTCTGATTTTACAGAGCGCAATTGAAAAAGTGCTGCCCGGACGAACCATGTATGTACTAAATAGTATGTGTGATGGAGTGTACTGTGAGTTGGATGATCATAAACCGCTCGAATCAGAAGCGCTTGAGGCGATAATCCGTGGCTTCGACACAATTGTGGCAGCTGATTTACCCATAACGCCAGTGCTATGTACCCGCATCGAGGCCCAAGCTTATTTCTCGAAAAACGGTTACGCGGTTACGGGCAACTTGATCAAACATAGTGCTTTAAATTATATTGTTTTATATACCTTAAGAGATAAAAGGTACTGGCTGCCATCTCCTCCCGCACCCTCGACCGGCCTAATCCAGGTTTATCAAATTAGAGATTACAAAAATGGCTTCATTCTCAGAAGTCCGGTTGAGGGCGCGCCGCATACCATTCAGCCTTTTTATGATCAGGAGCGGTTGTACGAAATTTTTAATGAAGCAGAACACTGGGGTAATATCTTAGACTTAAAATGTGTCAGTCAGTTGAATGATCTGGTTACCGGTGGCAATATCTCTGAAATGATCAAGATATCTGAAGCCCTGCATGAAAAGAAAATTGCTGCTATTGCTGATAAAATTGATACATCGCCGGGCGACAAGCGCTTGATTTTTGCTGCTGGGCCCTCATCTTCAGGTAAGACGACTTTTATGAAACGCCTTTATATCCAGCTGCGCGTCCTGGGGTATCGTGTAATTAGTCTCTCACTGGATGATTATTATAAGGACCGCGATGAGATCTTACGCGAACAAGGTGATAATGTCAATTTTGAAACGCTTGATGCATTGGACCTGAAACTCTTAAATACCCAGCTAAAGGATCTAATCGCTGGCAAGCAAGTGACACCGCCTATCTACGATTTTCATCAGGGTAAAAAAGTTACCGGACGGTCACCAATCAAAGCCGACCCCAATACTCTCTTTATCATCGAAGGGATCCATGGGATTAATCCGCATTTGACCCAGGATATTGATGATCGCTATAAATTTAAAATATATATAAGTGCCCTGACCCATCTGAATTTTGATAATATTAATCGGTTTCCTACCCATGATGCCCGGCTGATCCGGCGCATCGTCCGGGATCAGAAATTTAGGGGTTATTCTGCTGCTCAGACGATTAATATCTGGAAAAGTGTAATCGAGGGAGAGAAACGGTATATATTTAAATACCAGGGTAAGGCAGACGTTATGTTTAATTCTTCTTTGCCCTATGAATTCGGGATCTTAAAACAATCCGCCGAGCTGGCTCTCAAGACAGTCCAAGAGGATGATCCCAGTCACCCTGAATCGGAGCGGCTATTGAACATCCTGTCCTATTTTCTTCCGATTGATGACAATGAAGTACCGCCGACCTCAATAATTAGGGAGTTTATCGGTGACAGTTCATTCAAATATCATTGATCGTGTACTAAAAGGGGATTTCTTCATCCCCGGCGGCAGTAGTGTCTTCGTCAGCCGCCGTTGGTTCTTCTTGTTTGCCTTTGCCGATAAAGCTGCCTAGGGTCACAATTTGATTAACTTGGATTTCGGACCGGCTTCTCTTTTGACCTTCCTTGTCTTCCCATTGTCTGTTCTGCAACCGACCTTCAACGTACACCAGCTGACCCTTCTTCAGATATTCTTTGGCAAATTCAGCCTGGGCACGCCAGAGTACCAGGTTATGCCATTCTGTCTTTTCGCTCCGCTCCCCATTCTTGTCTTTGATTGATTCCGTAGTTGCCAGTGAAACGTCAGCAACGGCATCACCAGCAGGGGTATAACGCACTTCAGGATCTCTTCCCAGATGACCGACCAGTATAACCTTGTTAATGCTACCCTTGGGAATAGCCATAATTGTTCCTCCCTTCTAAAATTACATTCGCCATCTTCACTGCTTATGTAAAGCTAATGGCATTCATTGTTAGTATACTAATATTCATTTAATTTGTCAATACTTTTAAATATGTGATTTTTATTAAAAATTATTGTTAGTCGGCAATTGACTGTGAGTAAAATGAATCCTAAATTAAACAATGTTGGAATTTTAGCACTGCATGTTGTCGAGTATAGAGTAACAAGAAAACATTGTGAAGAAATCACGCCGAGCCAAGAAGAAAAAGTTTACAATTCCTTTTGACGTAGCAATGTTAGTTTTAATAGGGTCTTTAATGTTTTTACTTTTTACCGTGACTAACTGGGTGTGCAAAATGAGAGACAAAGATGACGAATCTATTACCAACTTTAGATTAACTTATGAAATCCAACTATTAGAAAAGGGGTGGAAGTAATGAGAAGTGTTGGAATTGTCATTTTAATTATTGGTCTTCTTCTTTTAATCCTTGATCCGACAATTATTAGAATTATTGGGGTGGTAGGTGCAGCTTTTGGCCTTTTTGCCACTTTTGTGCCTGACAAAGCCAGTGAGCTGATCGGCAAGGTCAAACCAAAGAAAACCGATAATGGATAGGATCTTATCTCCCTAATAGAAATTCTAGCTATTCAGTGCTGGGTAGATAACCAGCAGTATTAGTGTTTTCGGTATCGAAATAGAATCCGGAGGATGCCCAATTTAGCATTGCATCTATTAGTTACCAGAACTATATTTCAGCCCTAATGATAGAATAATTAACAACTGATTAGAAGATTTTGTCAAGAGTCGGACCGCAAGTTGATTTATGAACGAGATTGATAAATTTGATAACCTTTCGCGGTACGAAAAGGAGATGGCTATTCAAATTTCAGAAATGGAAAAATATAAATATATCTGCAGTGAGCAAGCAGGCTGTGATATTGGGAAACGGGCTTATTTTGAGTGGACTTTGAAATACGGGCGGAAGGTTAGAGGGTGGCTCGAATCCCTTTCAGATGAGGAGGTTGCTAAGATCTTCGATTCAGTGCCTGATCGGATAAAACATTATATAATTCAAAAATCGCATTGACTATTAGCCTGACTTTAATAAGCACTATCAATGCTAGTTGCATGCTTGGCAGAGAAACCAGTTTCTTTTTAACTACTTTATTAAGGTAAAATGATTAGTTCTTAAGAGGATTGTTGAATATGGAGAAATCAGTCCAGGTGAAGTTACCCGAGAATGCTCATCGGAAGCTCAAAAATGGTGAAACCTATACGCCGGTGATCCCGGATAATCTGATTGTTCCTGAAGTAACTAGGTATTCGTTATTGTGGGGTTTGTTCTACGCTGTCATTTTTTCCATGGCAGCCGCCTATCTGGGACTAAAGATTGGGCAGGTCTTTGAGGCTGCTATTCCCATCGCAATCTTAGCCGCTGGCACCTCGGTGCTACTCAAGCGTAAAAATGCCCTTCAGGAAAATGTTATCATTCAGTCCATCGGCTCCTGCTCGGGGGTAATTGTGGCGGGTGCAATATTTACCATTCCGGGTTTGTATATTCTTGGACTGAATGCCAGCTATTTGCAGATCTTTTTGGCCTCACTGCTGGGTGGTTTTTTAGGCATCCTTTTTTTAATTCCTTTTCGCAAATTTTTTGTCAAAGATATGCACGGCGAATTTCCTTTCCCTGAAGCAACCGCTACCACAGAGGTCTTAGTCGTTGGTGAAGGTGGCGGGAATCAAGCTAAGGTGCTGGTATCAGCCGCATTGGTTGGCGGGTTTTATGATTTCTGTATTGCCAGCCTAGGATTTTGGAAAGAGGTTGTTTCAACTCAGGTTTTTAGGTGGGGAGCCTTTTTGGTGGATAAGTTCAAACTGGTACTCAAAATCAATATTGGCGCAGCAGTGACCGGTTTGGGATATATTATTGGATTGCGCTATTCGGCAATTATTGCAAGTGGCTCATTTCTGGCCTGGTGGGTGATTGTACCGGTGGTGAGTTTTGTGTCCAATCTTACTAATCAGACTCCGGATTCGATCTTTTTAGCTTATGTTAGACCAGTTGGAATTGGAGCAATTGCGGCAGCTGGAATCATTGGAATCTTGAAATCTTCCAAAATTATCGTTGGTGCTTTCCAGCTGGCCGGGCGGGAATTATTTGGTAGCACCAAAAAGGATAAGAGTGAGGAGGTTACCAGAACCCAGAAGGATATATCCATGAAGTGGGTTACTCTCATTCTGGTTGTCACCCTGATAGTAATATTTGCTTTTTTCCTGCTCAGTGTTAAGGTGACTCTTGGTCAGGCAATTGTTGGTTTGGCGATTGTGGCAATTATTGCCTTTTTATTTACTACTGTCGCAGCCCGCGCCATTGCGATTGTTGGTTCGAATCCCGTTTCCGGTATGACTTTGATGACCCTGATTCTGTCATCTATAATTTTAGTAAAATTCGGCTTGAGTGGCAATCAGGGAATGCTGGCGGCGCTCCTGATTGGCGGGGTAGTTTGCACGGCGCTATCAATGGCAGGCGGTTTTATTACCGATTTAAAAACTGGCTACTGGTTAGGAACGACTCCGATGAAACAGGAGAAATACAAATTTTTAGGAACCCTTTTTTCAGCCGCAGCTGTAGGATTAGTAATTTTACTGCTGAATAAGACCTATGGTTTTGGCGGCAGTTCGCCGCTCCAGGCGCCACAGGCATCAGCCATGGCCGCAGTTATCAAGCCGTTAATGACGGGTGTTAAGGCTCCCTGGCCGCTTTATCTGGCTGGGGTGTTTATGGCAATTATTCTGGAAATTATCAAAGTCCCGCCGCTTGCTTTTGCGCTGGGTATGTATTTGCCGATTCAACTTAATACGCCGCTGCTGGTGGGGGGTATAGTTGCTCATCTTGTTTCAAAAAGTAGTAAAGATGAGGTTCTTGCCAAGGAGCGGACGGAGCGAGGTACTTTAATTGCTTCGGGATTTATTGCCGGAGGAGCGATTATGGGAGTCGTTGCGGCCTTAATTATTTTTGTTGGACAGAAGTTTTTGGGGGATGGCTGGAGTGTAATGAAGGGTATCGGCACGCTCAATTGGTCCGAATCTGCCGGGGGCGAAATCCTTGGTTTTGGTATGTATGTCATCCTGTGTATATATTTATATTGGGATTCCATTCGGATTAAAAAATAATTGTATTCCAGCGCACAAATATTCACCGAAAATTTCTATATTATAGTAAAAAAAAGGATTAGGTAAAAAATGAAGCAATCAACTCGAACGAAAGTCGGTTTGTTAATGCTGCTGATTTTTATCTCAGCCTGTGAGATTGCCGAAGAAAAGCAGGATACCGGGCTGGTGGGGATTTGGCATCGAGTGTATACGACAATTGATGGAGTATCCTATGGTCTTGCAGCGACTGTCTACTTGAATTCGGATGGGACCGGAATGAGTGATGAAATTTTAGCGCCGGGGAATGAGGAGTATTTCCACTTCAATTTTTCCTGGGAAACAGCCGACAGTATCATTACAGTCAAAGATGAAAATGACAGTACGGTATGGACAGCGCAATATTTGTTACGGGGAGACCAAAAAGTTGTCAAATTCAGCGGCTCATCGGGTGATCGTAGCAGTGAGGAGTTGTATGTGAAATATTCCGGTGACAAGGATGTCAATCTTGTCGGGAATTGGGTTTTGGCTAAGCAGACTATTGATGCTGAACGGGCGTATAAACTGCAGCTGACGAAATTCTTTACCGATGGTACTGGAGAGACCTATTCAATAGGCGCATATCAGATTAATGATCTTTTTGATTTGCAATATGATACTACTCAAGATTTTGAGACCTTTGACTGGTCAACGACCGCCGATTATGTAATTATTACTCCTAATCAAGGAAGCCAGCCCAACCGGATAGCCCGGTATGTTATCGCTAATGAACAACTGGATGCCACTATCATTAACGAGAGTTCTGAGATAGAAGCGTACATGTTCATTAGAGATAATGCTGGCATAGATGAAGCCTGTCTGGGGACCTGGAGCCTCAGCTCCGTAAATGTCGGTGGTTTTTCCTATTCCTTTCCGTCAGATTTTACTCTGGAGCTAGATGAGGACAGCACGGGTGTGTGGACATATGGATCAAAGGGCGGAGAATTTCAATGGTCGGCAAATGGTGGTTATATCTTTATCTATGTAAAGCAGTTGGATAATTTCCTGAATATTGCTCTGGTGC
>Ga0315548_1001400_pt1 | contig 20457 bp, 24 predicted proteins | sample SalMarSW160110MG_2_FD_202540 | JGI IMG/M metagenome (GOLD analysis project Ga0315548, IMG submission 202540) | Salt marsh sediment microbial communities from the Plum Island Ecosystem LTER, Massachusetts, United States - Salt Marsh Sediment SW1601-110 ...
GTTTATTATCGAATGTCCTCCGGAAATCTCGATGCTCATAGCCGAAAAAGGCAGTATTGCGCTTGACGGGGTTTCCCTTACTGTTACCGAAGTTAAGGAAGATGCTTTTAAAGTCATTCTGGTCGGCCATACATTGTCGAATACAAACTTTCGATATAAAAAGAGAGGAGATAGTTTGAATATAGAAATCGACCCGATAACGAGATATTTAAAAAGATTATTGGAGTTTAAATGAGTAAGTTTAGTTCGATAGAAGAAATAATCGAAGATGTAAAAAAAGGCATACCTTTGATTGTCGTTGACGATGAAGACAGAGAAAACGAAGGAGATTTCGTGGTCGCCTCGGAAAAAATTACTCCGGAAATAATAAATTTCATGGCAAAGGAAGGACGCGGACTAGTTTGCGTTTCTCTGCCCGAAAAAAGATTGGTAGAACTCGATCTGCCTTTGATGACAACGAATATCACGGCACGGCACGGCACGGCCTTTGCCCTGTCCGTTGATGCCGAAGAGGGTACGAGTACGGGTATAAGTACATTTGACCGGGCGCTTACGATTAAGAAACTTATCGACCCTGAAACGAGGCCCTCTGACCTTGCAAGGCCAGGGCACATTTTCCCTATAAAGGCAAAAGAAGGAGGGACTTTAAGGAGAGCAGGACATACCGAAGCTTCTATAGATATTGCAAAGATAGCCGGACTTTATCCGTCTGCCGTTATTTGCGAAATAATGGATGAAGACGGAACAATGGCAAGGTTACCGAGTCTTTTAGAGATTGCAAAAGAGCATAAATTTAAAATAACGACGGTAAAAAGCGTGATAGAGTACAGGCAAAAAAGGGAGAAGTTAATCAATAGGGAACTCGAAGTCGATTTTCCTACTTCTTATGGGAGATTTCGACTTATTCCTTATACGAACATAATAGACGACAAGGTTCATATCGCTCTTGTCAAAGGAGAAGTTGTGAATCGAAAGAATGTTCTTGTCAGAGTTCATTCTGAATGTCTGACCGGAGATACGCTTCGTTCCTTACGTTGCGATTGCGGAGGGCAGCTCGTAAATGCTCTAAAAGCTATAGAAAAAGAAGGCAAGGGTGTTTTTCTGTATATGAGACAGGAAGGCAGAGGCATAGGGCTGTTGAATAAACTCAAGGCTTATAAACTTCAGGATGACGGGCTTGATACGGTCGAGGCAAATATCGAATTAGGGTTCAAGACTGATTTACGTGATTACGGTATAGGAGCTCAAATTCTCAAGGACCTTGGACTTTCCACAATCCGTCTCCTCACCAATAATCCGAGAAAAATAGTGGGCCTTGAAGGTTACGGGCTTAAAGTAACTGAAAGGGTGCCAATAGAAGTTGAACCCAGAGAGGAAAACATTAAATATCTCAGGACAAAGAAAAATAAACTTGGTCATACACTCAAAAATGTGTAAACAAATTTGAGAAGGAGGTTTAATGGAGTACAAAGGTTTGATAAAAGGCAAGGGAATTAAAATAGCGGTTATAGTACCGAGGTTTAATTCCAGGATAACCGGAATATTGAAAGAAGGAGCAATGGATTGTTTGGTTCGCCATGAGGTCAGGGAAGAAGATATAGATATTTATTGGGTTCCCGGGTCTTTCGAGTTGCCCATGCTTCTTTCCAGGCTTGCCGGGGTAAAAAAGTACGATGGCTTTATAGTTCTCGGAGCTCTGATTAGAGGCGAAACTCCTCATTTCGATTATCTGGCAGCCGAAACGACTAAAGGTATAGCAAAGATATCGATGCAGATGGGGAAACCTGTTGGATACGGAGTCATAACAGCCGATACCGAGGAACAGGCTCAGAGTAGAGCAGGTATGAAAGGTGGCAACAAAGGATGGGATGCCGCTTTGATAACGCTTGAAATGATAAATCTTTACGAGAGCGTCGAAAAGTGAAACCTACAGGCAGTAGGAGACTTGGTAGGGTTCTTGCGGTTCAGGCATTATACCCTGCCAGGATAAATCTTGAATTTTCCTCCGATAATCTCGAAAAAATCATTGATTTGAGTAACGAGAATTACGACGAGGAAGCTTTGACTTTTGCGAAAATACTGCTGAATCTTGCGAAAGAACATCTGGAAGAGGCAGACACATTGATTAAGACGGTCCTTGAGAATTGGGAATGGGACCGGCTCTGTGCCATGGATAAAGCTATTCTTGGAATTGCCGTTCTGGAGCTTCTTTATTTGCCCGATGTTCCTCCAAGAGTTGTTATTGATGAAGCCATAGAAATAGCAAAGGAGTATTCGACCGAGAAGTCCGGGATATTTGTAAATGGCATACTTGATTCCGTGGCGAGAGACAAGAAACTTCTATGACGTATGCGATAATCTCGGACATACACGGGAATCTGGAAGCTCTTCTCTCTGTCGTTCGATATATTGAATCCTATCGAGAAAAAATAGACAAAGTCATATGCCTGGGGGACATTGTAGGTTATGGTGCGGACCCGGCCGAATGCATCAGGATTACCAGGGAAGTTTCCGACGTTATTCTTGCCGGAAATCACGATTTTGCGGTTTGCGAGCAAACGAGTATAGAAGATTTTAATTCATATGCAAAGGAAGCAGTGATGTGGAGCAGGAGTGCACTGAATGAGAATGAGATAATTTTTCTCAAAAGCTTACCTCTAAAGTACGAGGAGAAAGACATAGATTTCGTTCATTCTTCTTTACATCGACCGGAGTCCTGGAGATATCTCATAAGGGCGTCTGATACCCATATAGATTTCCAACTTCTCGGGAAAAAAGTACTTTTTGTAGGGCATACTCACGTTCCGGTAATTTTTGAAGACGACGGAGAAAACGTAAAAGCATCAAGTCCTTCCGAACTATCTTTGAATTCTCTAAATAAATATATTGTAAATCCCGGCAGTGTGGGACAGCCCAGGGATAGAGACCCCAGGGCTTCCTTTGCCTTTTTTGATACGGAGAAAGCGCATATCAAAATAGTTCGTATTGATTATGACATAAAAAAGGCCCAAAGGAAGATTCTGGATGCCGGTCTTCCCGAAATTCTGGCTACTCGTCTGGGTTACGGCGGGTAACAGTTAGAGAAATCCTTGAAGTAAAACCAGCTTTTTTTGTAAAAAAGTATACCATTCAGGTTCGTTTTCATAGAAATTTAAATATCAAAAATTAAAAAGCAAAATGACAAATAAAAATGCAAAATTATTTTGTTCCCTTAAAACTAAAAGCCGAAAAGGTGTTCATTTGATTCGTTGCTTTTCTGTTTTTTTATTTTTGAACTTTGATTTGTAATTTTTCACTTTGATATTTGATTTTTGAATTTTAGCGGCCTTGCCGCTTTAAGACCTTGACAAAGAAAGAGGATTTTTCTATCATAAAGTTATGCGGATTACTTTAGCTTCGTCCTCGGCGAGAAGGAAGGAGTTTTTTAAACAACTCGGACTGGCGGGAGAAATTGTTCATCCCGAAGTTGAGGAAATTATTCTTGGGACACCGGTGGAGACAGTGGTTTGTAATGCAGTAAGGAAGGTCAGATGGGTTTCCGAGAACGGAAAAAGTATCAAAAAATCAATTATAATAGGTTTCGACACTCTTGTCTTTCTGGAAGACAAAATAATCGGAAAACCTAAAGACAGGGAAGATTCGATAAGAATGTTGAGAAGTCTGTCGGGCAAATGGCATAAAGTGTATACCGGGATCGCTGTTTTAAAAGGAGGAACGCTGTTTCAGGATTACGATGTAACCAGCGTCCGATTCCATCGATTGACTGATTCTCAAATTTTATATTATGTTGATTCGAACCGCAGTTTAGATAAAGCGGGTTCTTACGGTATCGAAGATAAGAATATGTCTTTTATAGATAGAATCGAAGGGAGTTTTACCAACGTAATTGGTTTTCCCCTGAACGTCAGTAGAAATCTTTTGAAGGAAGCAGGTCTCTCGATATGAGGATAATGAGATTATGATATGGGCAAAGACCATTGAATGGTGCGGCGATCATGCGAGGTTGATTGACCAGAGAAAATTGCCTCACGAGGAAGTTTACATAGATGTCAGAACCCCCGAGGAAATGTATGATGCAATAAAAAACATGATGATCAGGGGGGCGCCTGCTATCGGTGTGGCTGCCGGATACGGGATTGCTCTTGCCGCTTTAAAAAGTAAGGACAGAAAATCTCTGGAGAACAAAATTGCTCTTATTGAATCGGCAAGACCGACTGCATATAATCTTTTCTACGCGGTTAAAAGGATGAAGAAACTTATTCCGGAAAAGGAATTGAATGCTTCTATTTTTGTTGAAGAGGCAATCAAGATTCATGAAGAAGATAAAAGACTTACGGAATTGCTCGGAGAAAACGGGTCCGAATTAATCAGAAATGGTTCCGCATACATGACTATTTGTAATGCCGGGGCCCTTGCGACCGGCGGAATCGGAACTGCACTGGCTGTCTTTTACAAAGCAAAAGAGAAAGGTAAAGAGGTAACCGTTTTCGTTCCCGAAACAAGGCCTTTTCTTCAGGGAGCAAGACTCACTACCTGGGAACTTAAAAAAAACAAAATAAAAGCTGTTCTCATCGTCGATGGTGCAATTCCGTATATACTTAAAAACGAAGAGATAAAGGGTGTATTTACAGGTGCCGACAGGATTGCGAAGAACGGGGACGTCGCCAATAAAATAGGTACCTATTCTCTCGCTTTAGCCGCAAGAGAAAATGAGGTTCCTTTTTATGTCGTAGCTCCCGGCACCACTTTTGATTTAAGCCTTAAAGAAGGTAAATATATTCCTATAGAGGAGAGAGCTAAAGAAGAAGTAACTGAATTTATGGGTTTAAAAACCGCACCTCCTGATATAGATGTCAGGAATCCCGCTTTCGATGTTACTCCGAATGAACTTATCGGCGGAATTGTTACGGAAAAGGGGATTATTTATCCTCCTTTTCGGGAAAATATAGGTGTTATTGAATGTTGATTATATTTCTGCTTTTTGTCGAAGAAGATATTTTCAGACCGGTTTTACCCAATCCCGAAATAAAGCCGGAACTCGAGTGGTTTAAGAATATGGAAGAAAATTGGATAAATATGGCTTTGAATCGCGATGCGGGTTATAATTTTGTGGCATTTAAATTTGGCGATTTGGAATTCGAAAGTCTGAATAAACGGGATTTCGCAGACCACTATTCGCTCCGAGCTTCTCTCAAATCTGTATCTTACGATCTTCAGAGTAATTATACGAAATGGGATGGCATTCACTTCTCGGAAACGAAAGGATGGAAATGGATTTCAGATGAAGGTAGTTTTCTTCTTTCGTGGTTTGATGCTTTTAGTTTCCAGGATTCACTCACGGCCGACGTCGGTCTGCGTTTTTATCAGTTGGTCAGCCCATTTTTTATCGGAGGGTGGCTTGATTATAAGGAGAGTCTGGATTATGGGTTGATTGTTCAAATCGTTGGTTTAAGGGGTGAACTGGGAAAAGAAACAGGATGTGTCGGATGGGTGAACGAATATGTAGAATTTAAGGTAGGGAAATTCAGGGAGCGATTCCCGATTGTTTTTTATCCCCTGGAAGGTTTTTCCCTGCGGGTCAGAGATTTTTATGGGGCAAGAATAAATATGTTTAATTTCAAAATTACAGGTGGAAAAAAATTTTTTTATACTGAAGAAAGCGGAGGTGTTCTTGAATGGATAGAAGAAGAAGTTTATTTCGCGAATATCGAATTTGACAAAGAAAAATTCGGATTTCAGTATTTCTATCAGAATAAAGGTATGTTTACGAAGTTCGGAGAGATTCATGCAAATAGCAGTCTGGGATTTTTAGGTTCCGAAATTTCTCTTACCGGCTATATTACTCCGAGAAAATATCTTACCGGTGAATTTTCTTTATGGCTTAAAACCAGCATTTCGCCTTTTTTCTCCCTAAAGAATTTATCCTGGGCACCCGCCGAGGAGAAATTTCAAGACCCTGTGTATTATCTCGGTATAAGATATGCTGACCAGTTCTGAGAGAAGAGTATTGATTTTTATTATTGTTGTCCTTCTTGTCGGGAGTACAGGAGTTTTTCTGCGTCCTGTACCGGCACAAGAAACGGAAACGGATGAGAATTTTACTTCTTTTCCGATAAACCTCAACACTGCAACGGAAAAAGAATTGATTTTTCTTCCGGGTATCGGGGAAGTAATGGCAAAAAGAATAGTGGAATACAGGATTAGAAATAACGGCTTTAAAACCGAAGAGGAGATTATGAATGTCAAAGGTATAGGGAAAGCTAAGTTTGAAAAAATAAAAGATCAGATTTGTGTTGAATAATCAAATGAATTTAAGAAATAAAGAAACAACGAATCACACAAATAGCACGAATATAGAAAAGAAAATAGCCACGGATGAACACAGATAAACATAGATTAAAAAGGGTTTTGTTGTTTTAAGAAAAAAAATATGGAGTGTTGTGGGTATCCGTGTTTATCAGTGAAAATCAGTGGCTAATTATTGGAGGTAAATTATGGAGATAAAATTAATTGATATCGAAATGCCTGAAAATGCAAACGTAATAATAGGGCAGACTCATTTTATAAAGACCGTGGAAGACATCCATGAAGCTCTCGTTACATCTTTACCGATGATTAAGTTCGGACTCGCTTTCTCCGAAGCTTCGGGTCCGAGACTCATACGTCATAGCGGAACGGATGAAAAACTGGAAAATCTCGCAATAAAAAATGCCGAAAAGATAGGAGCCGGACACTCCTTTGTTCTTATTCTGGGGAATGCCTTCCCGATAAATATAATGAAATCGCTTAAAGCGGTGGATGAAGTTCTGTATCTTTATGCCGCAACGGCAAATCCGCTGAAGGTCATTGTTGTCGAAGAGGGTGAGAAAAGAGGTATCATCGGGGTCCTCGACGGAGAAAAACCTCTCGGAGTCGAGGGCAAGAAAGATATTGAGGATAGAAAGAATTTGCTGAGGAAGATCGGTTATAAGTTTTGAGGTAAGGTAACATGAAAAAAGAAAAGGGTGCGGATATATTAGGATTTTTATACAACGTTATTCACGAAAAAAAACAGGTCGAGGATTACGGGGTTTATTTTACACTCGGCAAAGTTTTTGAATTCACCGGTAAAGGGGAAATCGACTTCGGAGACAGCGAATATAAAGAAAGCGATATACAGGAAATCGTTCCCGTTAAGCGGAACCCGGAAGATAAATATGGCTGGTGGGACCTTCCTCACGGAGAATATTTGATCGAATTCAACGAAGAGTTACATGAGCTTTTGCCTTCGGCAAAATTGGTCGTACTGCAGCCTTCGGAGAGAATAACTGTAAACGGAGCTTTTCATTCCATGAAAGTAATCGAGAAAAAAGGTGCTGTAAGAGTAACCCTTTATGTCGGCAGAAACGGGATAAATATAAAGAAAAATGCGAGAGTAAGCAAACTCATTATATTGAAGTGAAAACATTAAGAAGTGAACAGCAGTGAATAAAAAGAAAGTATTGTTTTTATGCACACATAATTCGGCGCGGTCACAGATGGCCGAGGGAATTTTACGAAGTCTTTATGGTGATAAATATGAAGTCTTTAGTGCTGGAAGTGTACCCGGCAGATTAAATCCGAACGCGATAGAAGTGATGAAGGAAATAGGAATAGATATATCGAGCCATTATTCTAAAAACATAATGGATTTTTTCGAAGAAGATTTCGATTACGTCGTAACTGTCTGCAGTGGCTCCGGAGAAAACTGCCCTTTCTTTCCGGGCGGGAAGAAACAGATACATAAAGATTTTGAAGATCCTTCTTCTTTTTCGGGCAGTCAAGAAGAAGTGCGAAAAAAATTCAGAGAAATTAGGGATCAGATAAAGAAATGGATAGAAGAAATCTTCAATAATGATATCAATTGAGTTTTTTGGGCGTCTTTTACTGGGAGGATAAATGAAAAAAAATAGAGCTTTAATCATAATCGATGTTCAGAATGATTTTTGTCCCGGCGGGTCTCTGGCTGTCACCGGCGGAGATGAGATTATTCCCACGATAAACAAATTGAGCGGTAAATTTGAAAGGATAATTGCTACTCAGGATTGGCATCCCCATAACCATATGTCTTTTGCAGTCAACCATCCAGGAAAAAAAGATTTTGATGTAATAGATTATAATGGGACGAAACAGGTACTCTGGCCGGAGCACTGCGTATGGGGAACCAGGGGTGCGGAATTTCACCCTGACCTTGACATCAAAAATGTAAATCTAATTATAAGAAAAGGCAGTAATCCCTGGATTGATTCTTATTCGGCATTCAGAGAGAACGATAAAAAAACAATAACGGGTCTTGAAGGATACCTGAAAAATCTCCAGATAAAAGAGAATTACCTATGCGGGTTGGCTCTCGACTACTGCGTTTTTTCCTCGACGATGGATTCGAGGGAACTCGGCTTCGAGACGTACGTCATAATCGATGCAACAAGGGGGATCGATTCGCCAGAAGGAAGTATCGATAGGTCTTTAGAAGAGATGAGAAAAAAAGGAATAAGAATAATAAATTCTGATAAATTGTAGGGGGTGAAATGTTACCGGTTGAAATCAAATCTGGTATTTACTGGATAGGTGTTGATGACCGCACGACCGACTTATTCGAAGGGCTCTGGCCCATAACAAACGAAGGTGTGTCATACAATACTTATCTCGTAAAAGATAATAAGAAAGCAGTTATAGACTTAACCAAGTCGTTGAAAGGAGATGAATTTTTCGGCAATATAGATAAAATAGTGGATGTGACCGAAGTCGATTATATTGTGGTCAATCATATGGAACCGGATCATTCGGGATTACTGCGGACTTTCAGAAAAATTTCTCCCCGTACCGTGATTTTAGGGTCGGCGAAAACGAAAGAAATGCTGGAAGGATTTTACGGGATAAAAGATAAAGTCGAAGTGGTTAAAGACGGAGACGAAATCTCTCTGGGAGAAAAGACGCTGAAATTTTTCGCGACACCCATGGTTCACTGGCCTGAGACAATAATGACTTACGAAGTGTCTAATAAAATTCTTTTCTCCTGCGATGCTTTCGGAAGTTATGGCGCCCTCGGAGGAAGTATTTTCGACGACGAATGCAAGAATATCGGTTTTTATAAACAGGAAGCAGTCCGTTACTACGTCAATATAGTGGCTAAATTCAGTAAAATGGTACTGAAGGCAATAGAAAGACTTAAAGACGTTCCTGTAGATATAATTGCGCCCTCTCACGGAAGAGTATGGAGAAAAAACCCCGGTGAAATAGTAGAGATATACAAAAAGCTTGCAGATTTAGCAGAGAAAGAAGCAGAAGCCGGCGTGACTTTAATCTACGGTTCCATGTACGGGAACACCGAAAATATGATGAATGCGGTTGCTCAGGGTATTTCGGAAGCGGGCGTTCCGCTTCAAATATTCGACGTTTCCCGTACTCACGTTAGTTATATCTTACCTTCCTTATGGACGAAAAACGGTGTAATGGTAGGTGCACCAACTTACGAAGCAGGACTTTTCCCTACAATGGCTAATGTTCTTCATATGGCAGCGCTAAAGAGTATAATAAATAAAAAAGTTGCAATGTTCGGGAGCTATGGCTGGAGCGGCGGAGCATTAAAGGAACTTAAAAAAATAATTGAACCCATAAAATGGCAGCTGACTGATTCTTTAGAATTTATAGGAATGCCGACAGAAGAAGAACTTAAAAAAGGTGAAGAATTCGGCAGGGAATTTGGCGAGTTGCTTAAATCTTCTCGTTAACTTAAGGCACTCCGGGACGGCTCAACAGGTACCCGATAAAAAATCCGAAGACGAAATGATACGGAACGCTTTCTATCAAATGAATCTTCGCTACCTCGGTAGACATGTACAAATCTCAATTTGCCCTGTGTGTTTTCTCTCTGTGTATTCTGTGGTTAATAGTCTGGTTAGGAGGTTGGGAAGTTAGGGAGTTAAACAACAAATAAAAATCCTGTAAATCTTGTTAATCCTGTCTAAATATTTGGTGGTGTGGGTTGGGTCTTAAACAAAAGAATCCTTTAAAAATCCTGTAAATCTTGTTAATCCTGTCTAAATATTTGGTGGTGTGGGTTGGGTCTTAAACAAAAGAATCCTTTTCAATCTGCGTCCTATTCTCTTTGTGCCTTAGTGTCTTCGTGGCCGAAAAATATTCGGTGGGGTGATGTGGAAATCTCTTGACAAAGAGGGTACAATTATTATATTAAACGCAGGCGGGAATAGCTCAGTGGGAGAGCGTCACCTTGCCAAGGTGAAAGTCACGGGTTCAAATCCCGTTTCCCGCTCTTTTTAGTTGGCGGCATAGCCAAGTGGAAAGGCAACGGTCTGCAAAACCGTTATCCCCCGGTTCGAATCCGGGTGCCGCCTTAGAAGAAAAAATTTATTGGAGGTTTAGTGCCAAATATAAAATCGGCTAAGAAAAGGGTTAGAATATCTGAAGAAAGAAGAAAAAGAAATAAAGGTATTAAAACACAAATTAAAAATATTACGAGAAAGATAAAAGAAGAAAAAGATTCTAAAAAGGCAGAAGAACTTCTTAAAGACGCGTATTCGATTGTCGATAAAGCTGTGAAAAAAGGAGTCCTTCACAAGAACACGGCAGCAAGAAGAAAATCTAAATTTACCCGCCTGGTTAAGGTGAAATAGCAAGGACAAGTCCAAAGACTTTTTTAAAGCCTGCTTCTTTTAGCTCCATAGCGCATTCGTTTAAAGTGCTACCTGTCGTCAGGACATCGTCGATAAGAATAATACCTTTATTTGGGTCCCCGTTAAACGTTTTTAATGTTTTTTCTATTATTTTATAAGCGCCTTTAACGTTGCTAAGTCTTTCCTCGTTAGACAGGGTCGTTTGAGAAGGGATATTTGCCGCTTTATATAGGAGATTGATGCTTTTAAGCGAAGTAATTTTTGAGAATTCTTCGGCAAGTAGCTCGCTCTGATTGTAGCCTCTTTCCCTCTTTTCGGATCTTCTCATCGGAACCCAGGTTAGATAATCCACGTTTACCATATCGGAACGGGAACTGTAACAAGAGTAAAGTTTCCTTGCGAGTCTCTCGGAAAGAGAGGGTCTGTTACGGTATTTGTAAAATTTTATTATATCCGCGAAAGGGGGAACATAACTGCCGCAGCTAATCACATAATCGAAAGAGGGAACCTCTTCTTTGCATCTATTGCATAGCTTGCCGGATTTTAATGGTCTTCCGCAGAGATTGCATTTTTTACGGTAGACAAAATAAGTTTTATCAAAGCACCTCTGGCATATAATTTTTGCTTTTTTTAATTCGTTATCGCATATTGGACAGAAAGGCGGGAGGATAAAATCTTCTAAATCGGCAAGAAATCTAAACAACGGTATCATTCTTGACTAAAACGATTAGCGCTACACAAATTGTTGAAATCAAAAGTGAAGTTCCTCCATAACTTATAAAGGGAAGAGGTAATCCTACAACCGGTAAAAGCCCCACAGTCATTGCTATATTGACCGTTATCTGTGATAGAAAATAAAAAAATATCCCGTATGCGAGGTGCCGTCCGAAAGGTTTTTGCGCGTGTTGTGCTATGTGGAGAATTCTCAAAAGAAATAAAGCAAAAAGGATAAGAATAAAAAGAGTTCCTAAAAATCCAAATTCTTCCCCTAAAACGGCAAAAATAAAATCGGTTCTGGTTTGAGGTAAAAAACCAAGGTTTTTGATTGCCCCGTTTAGATACCCTTTCCCGATTATTCCTCCGGATCCGATAGATATTTTGGACTGCAACAATTGCCATCCCGCTCCTGTCGGGTCCCGCGAGGGATTTAAAAAGTTCAAGAGTCTATCTCTCTGGTATGGTTTTAGTAGACTTTGTATGATTGGTGTGGAAGCGCCTACTGCCAGATTCAAAAGAAAAACACCGAGGGAGTACCTTATATCCAAATCCGACAACATTATAGTCGCGATAAGCAAAATCATAAATAAAATCCAGGAAATCAGATTGAACCCGCATAGAAACGAAATCAAAGGGGATACTAAAAGGATATATCTCGGAATGCTTATCTTGACAGTTGCTATTGTGCCTAAAAAAATAAAAAGGAAAATTGCCGATGTTCCGATGTCGGGTTCCATAAAAACAAGAAATAACGGGATTGCAGCAATTGTAATTGGCAGTCGCAAATCCGTCATATTTATTTTTTTGTTTTCAATCTTTGAGAGTATTTTTGAAAGAAAAATTATAAAAAGGAGTTTCATCACTTCGGAAGGCTGAAACTGGAAAAATCCGACCCTCATCCAGCGTCCATCGCTGCCGGGAAGAAAGAGGACGATTATCAAAAGAATTATTCCTATTATGTATAGAACCGAAGCGATGTCCTTTAATCCGTTAAGAGGAAAAAAAAGAATAAAAAACCCTGCGGTTAAAGAGATGCCTATCCAGATCAGATGATTTTTAAAAAAAGTCTGGTCTCCCGGATAATTGGCTGTATACTGAAGAAGAATTCCTGACAGCAATATTACGGCAAGAAGAACGAGAAGATTTTTGTCAAGCTTTATTCTTTTATCCATTCCCATCTCCTCAATATCGTTTTTTCTCCGTTGACCTCTAAATATGCATTAACCTTTTGGGATGGAGGGGGCATTTCTTTTACTTCGGTGAGTATTAATTTTAATTTGCCGTTGGATAAAAAGAAGTTATTTCCTTGTTTATCGTAATTTACATTACTGATTTGAAAAACCGGAGGAGGATTCCCGTTGCCAAAAGGTTCCATTTTCTTTATCAAATCTTTCAAACTCTCCGTGATTTCGTTGAGTTTTAATTCCGAATCGAATGTTTTTTTTGCCTTGTATTTTCGGAGAAGGGGTTCCGTTCTTTCTTTAAACTCTTTGATTTTACCTTTCTCAAGTGTAAAGCCACATGCTAATTTATGACCGCCATAATCAATCAGTAAATCTTTTACTTTATCGAGGGCCGAAAGTAAATTGAATCCGTCCGGGCTTCTGCCTTCACCCCTGATTACCGACCCATGGGGATAGACTACAAATACAGGAAGACCGCGGTAATTTTTCAATCTATTCGTCACACTGCTTGCAATTTTATAGTCGAGGTTACTTCTAAAAATTACCATATCTCCTTTTTTTAACTCGTTCCTTATCGCGAAGAATTCTCCTCGAGCGCTTCTATTCCAGGCTATATAATTGGACTTTAAATTTTCGTAAATTTTCTCTGCTTCTTCAGTCGAAAGTGCAGAAAAAAGCTTCCATGTTAGACGTTCTCTTCCGGAAGCAAGAGGTATAAGTGCTTTCGAAATATTTTTTTTGTCGGAAAACAAAGAGAAAGGAGGTCTATCCATTTCTTTTAGAAATTTTAATCCTTCTTTATATATTATCCTGTTTTCATCAAGAAGCGGAACCTTATCCGCAAGAGTTCCTATAAATGCAAGTACGGGTATTTCGGGTACTTTGTTTGTCCACTGAGGTGTTTTTTCGCCCAGATGTTCATAGAACATGCAATCGGCAAACTTAAAAGCGACCCCCGCTCCCGAGAGATATTCGTAGCCGAAAGAATGCAGTTTTGGATTTAATATCGGTGCTCTAGGCAATCTCTCTTTTAATTCGTGATGATCCGTTATTATGACGTTCATACCTTTTTTCTTCAAATATTCCACTTCATGAATACTATTCGTTCCGGAGTCAACAGTGATTATAAGGTCTACGCCATTTTTATATGCTCTGTCGATTCCGCCCCGGGAAAGCCCGTACCCTTCTTTTTCCCTGTTTGGTATGTAATGCCGGACGGCAATCCCGGATACTTCTTTGAACATTAATTTCATTATGAAAGCGGATGTTATTCCGTCAATATCTTCGTCTCCCCAGATGAGAATTTTTTTGCCCTTTTTTATGGAATCTCGAACTTTTCGAATCCCCGCCTTTAGAATTTCGTCAACTGGTCGAAGATTCTCATAAGTCGGAGAGAGAAATCGCTCGAGTGTTTGCTGGTTGGTTATTTCTCTTTTCCTTAGAAATTTTTTTACGCCTTTCGATAAAGATTTATATTCTATATTCACTTTTTTTCTACGATTATCTCATCGAAAGGTTTTTTCTGAAAAACCTTTGCCTTTCCTCTTCTTACAATTTCAAGGAGAGCGAAAAACAGCCCGATTTTTTCTTTACTTTCGGAATTTTTAAGGATAGTCGAAAAAACGAACTTTCCTAATTTCTTAAGTTTTCCCATCAAGTTCTCGATTAGATGATCAATATGAAATAGAATAGTGGTGGGCGGATTGAAAGCGGGGCTCTTTTTTATTTCCTCTAACAGAAATTTTAAACCTTCGATCGAAATATGAACTTCTTTTTCTGTTTCTCTGACAGGTCTCTCGAACATCGTATTTGCAATATTCAATTTCTCGCTCAGATACATGCCCAATCCTTTAAATCTTTTATATTTCGTTAACTTCTCTATAAGCGATTCTTTTGTTTCGAGCTCTTCTACCCCCTCTTCAAATGTCCCTTCTTTTGAGATATCTTTTGCTTTTATAGCAAGAAGGGTTGCAGCGTACCTTATAAATTCTCCTGCTCCGTCGAAATCTATTTCTTCAAGGTCTTTTACGAACAGTAAATATTCTCTTGTTATTCTTGAAAGCGAGATGTCCCCTATAGCCACTTCTTGTTTTCTGACAAGATAAAGCAACAGGTCGAGAGGACCCTCAAATTCTTCACAAGATACGAGATGACTTTCCGTAATCATAATTCACCTATTATTGCTTTTGCTATATTGTAAACGTGATAATTTATTCTATCAAAGTCATTTAATAAATCAAGGTGTAAAGTGCTTGTGTCGATACTTTCCCTTTTCCCCTCTTTTAGCCTATTGATGTGGCTTTCCCTGAAATTTTTTAAATTATCTTCCGTTTTGCTCTGATTCAATAATAAGGTGCTCGCGATATCCTTATCCATTGTCGAAAGGGCAGCCTCTACTTCTTTTATATTCGAAAGAACCGTTTCATGATAATTTTTTATTTCATGAAATCCTTCTTTAGAGAAAAAATAGGATTGTTTTATTTTCTTTTCGGCGTAATTCATGATACTTTTACCAATTAGGTCACCTATGTGTTCGATCTCGGTTACTATCTTGAGAATCGTAACGCACTTATTGCTTTCCCGAACCGATAATTCCTGACCGAGGAGTTTGGAAGTATAAGCGATTAATTCTTCCTGGTTTTTATCTACAATATCATCTTTGGAAATTATGAGCTTCCTCAATGCATCGTTATTCTGTTCGAATACTTCTAACGTATCTTCGAACATTCTTCTTGTGACTTCCATGGATTCGCGTACGACTTCATAGGATTTCGATATGGCGACGGTGGAGGAGGATAGGTAAAGAGGGTCGAGTTTCAGCCGGGATTTTTTCTCCCCGAATATCTTTCGGAGGAATTTGGCAAGAGGGAAACAAAAGGGGATTAAAACAAATCCCCACATATTTAAAAGTGTATGAAGATTTGCTATGTCTCTTGAAGAGGGTATTAAGTTTTTTGGCAAGAAAAGCATGTAAAAGGATAATCCGACGAAGAGTGTTTTTAGAATCACGTATCCTACTCCCATCGCTTTACCTGAGGAGGAAGAAAACCGCGTGGAACCAAGCAAGATTGAAAATGTTGTACCTATGTTTACTCCGAGTACGACAGCTATTACAGCAGATAAATCAACGACTCCGGCAAAGGCTATGAGTAATCCGAGAACGCCGGCACTTGAGTAAAATAGAAAGGTTAAGATTACGGAAAACAAAAAGAGTAAAAATGGATTAATTTTAATAGCAAACAAACCTGCGAGCGGTTTGATATTGTCTCTTATTAACCATATGGAAAAAAATATTAATCCGAAGCCCAGGAGTATTCTCCCGACGTAATTCCATCTTGTTTTCGATTGCCATAAAACGAAACCGATCAGAGCAATAAGAGGACTAAATTGGATAATATCGGTTGCTATTATCTGTACTGTAAAAGTTGAACCAAGTGCCGCGCCAGAAAGTACGATAAGCGAAGTTGAGAGATTAATGAGAGAAGATTCAAGCAGACCAAGCAACATCAATCCCGTTAGTGTGCTGGACTCAAGGAGTACTGCGAGAAGTATTCCCGAAAAGTAAGCGAGCATCGGATTTTTTGTCATCTTCCAGAGCATCTGTCTTATTTTTTCACCACTCAGTCGAGAGAAGCCTTTATTTGTATGGTCAAGCCCCATCAGTATAAGTATTATGCCTATTATTACCGAGAGTATGAATTTAATGAGACTTTGTCTCGGGAGAACCGAAGGGTGAATTTCTAACGTTTTCCCTTCAGCAGTTGCTTCTATCCAACCATCGGCTTCGGGGATAAATGAAACACTGGCGAATCCAGAGTTATCCGTTCTTACCGAATCTAATAAAACTTTCCCGTTATGAGGAATAAATTTAATCCATTTATTGGCTACGGGTTTATCATCCTGTGTAGCCTGAACCGCAACATATAAAGTATTTCCGGATAGTATAAATTTGTTATGTCCCGAAATATCTCTATCAAATGGGTCACTAGCAGGCTTTAGTGATAGAGATATGAGAAGAAAAATCATTTCACTTCAAAATATATTGTCACTATGCCGGTTTGGACCGTTTGTTTGACATCGGGGGCTAAAGGTTGGAAGCGCCACTCTCTTATGGCTTCAATCGCAGAATTATCGAAAGAAAGACCGCCGGTTTTTACAACGTTTAAGGTTTTTATCGTCCCATCCGGATTGGCCTGGATTTCCAATCTTACTTCGGTATTTTCGCTTTCTTCTTCCGGATAATCCGGTTTTTTGAAATGTATTAATTTTCTTTTGGAAAGCTCGCCTGCGAGTTTATAGCCTTCTTTTTCTCCGCTTTCTGTTTCGCCGCCTTCGTAAGGAGGTTTCTCGAGAGGCGATAAGCTCCTTTTGGTTTTTCCGGTCTGAAGAGAAATATCTCCTGCGGAAGAAAAGATATCTTCAGTTCCTCCTATTTTTGCGAGAGCACCCTTTTGTTCTATTTTTTCTATTGTCTCGAAGCCAAGAGTAACGAATTCTTCACCGGGATATTTTATCTTAACGGAAAAAAGAAAAAATAAGAGAATTAGAACAATGTATATAATCACTGTTGATACGAGAGAAGTAATCTTTGTGTTCACTCTATTCCCGGTGTTGTGGCGATTACGAATTTACTCGCGCCACTTTTTCTGACCATTTCCATTACTTTTACAGTCATATCGATTGTAACATCGCGGTCAGCTTTAATTAATATTATTTTATCAGTAGCGTCTTTAAGAAGATAAGGAAAGTTGGAAATTTGGACGGGGTTGTCTTCAAGGTAAACAGCTCCGCTTTTGGTTATTGTTATGGTTACCTTCTCCTCCGTTACCGCTTCCTTTGCAGCTGTTCTCGGCAGATGAACCTTGATGCCCGGTTGCACGATATATGTGGATGTCAGCAGGAAGAAAATCAAAAGGAGGAGTACGATATCAGCTATAGAAATAACCGGAAAAGTGATTATCCTTTTAAATTTTGATTCCAATTCCATCTTAATTACTCCATAAATACTGATATCTCAGAGCTTACCCTGTTGATATCTCTCAAGATCCCGTTCATCCTGTCGGAGAGAGCATTGTATAGGAGAAGAAAGAGAATCCCGACCGGTAATCCTGCGGCGGTGGTCACAAGCGCTTCCCATATTCCGCCAGCAAGGCTGGAAGGATTAACGCCTCCTCCTAAAACTTCGATTTGCATAAAAGCCTTTATCATGCCCAGGACGGTTCCGAAAAAACCAAACATAGGCGCTATAGAGCCCATAGATGCTACAATGCCTAAACCGTTTTCCAGATTCTTTAATTCTACGGCTGCGCCTGCATACATAGCTTCTTTTTTCCCGGAGATAATTCCTTTGGTCATTACTCTTGTTACAGGAGTATCGTAACCCTGGATTTCTCTAAGAGCGTCTTCAGGACTTTTTTCTTTCAACCAGGCACAGACTCTTTTCAACAAGTCGTCAGTTGGGCTCTGGCTTCTCTTATAATAAAGAAAACGTTCAATAGCAAAAAAAAGTCCTACGAACAATGATATAGCTATAGGAACCATTGTCCAACCGCCTTTAACGAGAATCGACATTAAACTCATTAGACCTCCTTTTAGTTTTTATATTTTATGTATTAATGTATGCAAAGTCAAGGACTTCTTTTTTTATCAGCTATTAGCTTTTGGCTTTCGGTTGTTGGAAAAGTCTTCATTATCAATGTTAAAGAGTAAAATCCTTTGTCTACACATCAGGGACGCTCCAGACTTACTCCTTTTTAACATTAACCTCAAAAAATTCAGCTGTTTTCCTGTATGAGTGACCTCTCAAACAAAAATTAAATATATCTTTTCTTAAATCGTAAACGAGGGACTTGTTTTGTTAACTATATTTTTATACATAAAACATTTCATAGTGGGGCTATTTTAGCCCCGCGTCTTTTTAAGTGCAACCCTTTAATTGTATCTTCCAACTCTTTTACGGTCTTATCGCTCATTATATTTAACTTCCTGACTGTACCACCCTGTGCGTGAACTCTCCCACAGAATCAGGCGAATCAACTTGACAAAGTATAGATGGGCTGGTATACTTTTGTAAATAATCTTGACTTTTGATTTGTGTCTATTAATATAATTAAAAAGGAAAGCAAGTTATGAAAATTGCAATAACCGGATATGGTAAGATGGGTCAAATTACCGAACGACTGGCGGCAAGCCACGGAATTGAAGTCGTTTCGACAATTGACCCGTTGGTAAAGTCTGCGAAGTTCAGGGCGTTAAGCGAAAAAGCCCTTTCCGGAGCCGAAGTCGTAATCGATTTTACTGTTCCTGATGTTGTTCTTCTGAATATCGAGAAATATATAGAGTATGGCAAGAATGCAGTGATAGGGACTACCGGCTGGTATGAACATTTAGACGAAGTTAAAGAAAAAGTTAACAAAAGCGGCATAGGACTTATTTGGTCGGGTAACTTTTCTATCGGGGTCAACATATTTTTCCGGATAATTGGACATAGTGCCGGTTTGATTAACAGGTTTCCATTCTATGACGTAATGGGATACGAATTACACCACAACAGGAAAAAGGACAGCCCTTCCGGAACTATGGATATGATTGGTAATATTCTTCTCGAGAAAATTAAAAACAAGAAAAAAATAGTAACGGAGAAACTCGAGAGAAAAATCTCGGAAGAAGAAATACATCTCGCTTCCGTAAGAGGAGGCAGCGTTCCCGGAACTCACGTGGTTGCTTTTGATAGTGATGTCGATACGATCGAATTAAAACATACAGCAAGAAGCAGGGAAGGCCTTGCCGTGGGAGCGCTGGAGGCAGCTCGTTGGATAAAGGGAAAGAAGGGATTTTATAATATTGATGATATGATGAATGAAATAATAGGAGGTTAAAATGTTTCAAGGTGTTTTTACCGCAATAGTTACACCATTTAATGAAGATACTAGTATAAATGAAAAAGACCTTAAAAATTTATTGGATTTTAATATAGAAAAAGGAATATCGGGTATAGTTCCGATGGGAACGACAGGGGAATCTCCTACTCTTAGTCATGAGGAACACGTTAAGGTAATAGAAATAGTTTGCAAACACGTAAATAAAAGGGTACCGATTATTGCGGGAACCGGCTCGAATTCTACAAAAGAAGCTCTTTATATGACTTCCAGAGCTAAGGAATTGGGAGCGGATGCAAGTCTTCAGGTTGCACCTTATTACAATAAGCCGACTCAGGAAGGTTTCTATCGTCACTTCAAAACAATCGCCGATGAGGTAGACCTCCCTATGATTATTTATAATATACCTGGGAGAACCGGAAAAAATATAGAAACCGACACAATAGTAAGATTGGCGAAACATCCAAATATAATAGGAGTAAAAGAGGCATCCGGCAGTCTTCCTCAGATGATGGATGTTATCAACGAAACACCTGATGATTTCATTGTTCTTTCAGGAGATGACAATTTGACACTTCCCTTGATGGCGGCAGGTGGGAGAGGTGTTATAAGCGTTGCAAGCAATATCATTCCCGACAGGATGAGCGCGATGGTAACGGCAGGATTAAACGGCAATTTCGAAAAAATGAGGAGAATACATTACGAGCTTTTGCCTTTCTTTAAAGCCGAGTTCATCGAAACGAATCCAATACCTATAAAAACCGCTCTTGCAATGAAAGGAATGATAAAAGAAGTTTTCCGCCTGCCTATGTGCGAAATGGGCACGGAAAACAAGAAAAAACTGAAAAAAGTCCTGAAGACTCTGAAAATTTTGTAGATAGCCGCGAAGATTTTAGGGTTTAGGTGATAAGTAGCAGCGCATATCTGACACAATTTGTAGCAGCGGATGTCTGACATCTAAGTAAAAATAAATAGCAGCGGATGTCTGACACTTTCATGAATTGTATAATCCTTATAAAAGGAGGA
>Ga0315548_1001402_pt1 | contig 20437 bp, 17 predicted proteins | sample SalMarSW160110MG_2_FD_202540 | JGI IMG/M metagenome (GOLD analysis project Ga0315548, IMG submission 202540) | Salt marsh sediment microbial communities from the Plum Island Ecosystem LTER, Massachusetts, United States - Salt Marsh Sediment SW1601-110 ...
TAGTGAGCCGGTTAAAGAAAAGGGGTTGAAGATTTTGTTTCATACTGACGGCAGATATGGCGAGCTTTTACCAATAATATTCGACAAGTTCGGAGCTGATGGCCTTAACCCCATTGAGAGGAATGGATGCAACGATATCTTTGAAATAAGAAAACAGTACCACGACAAGCTGCTTTTCGGAAACGTATGCTGTGCAGTTACGCTGCCGCAGGGCAACATTTTCGACGTTGAAGATGAAACACTGGAATTGATTGAAAAAATCGGGCCGAAGGCAGGCTTGTTAATAGGGTCATCCGGCGAAGTCGGAGATGGCATCAAACCGGTCAATGCCGTGACAATGTACGAAACGGTTCACCAATATGGAACATATCCCATCGATGTGGAACGAATTAGAAAACGGCGCAGCAAAATCGGGGACAAATTGAAAACGAGAAAAAACAGTTAGATTCACAGGAATCGTAGCTGTTGTGCATTTAAAAATAATGATAACTGCGGTATCGGTTATATCGACCTCTAATAAATAACCGTCTGTATACCTTTTTTTCGCTGTTACAGATATAATCAAAGAGCTCCGGCGCCGGGTTAAGTTAGCAACTGTCTCATAAAAACTGTCCCCTGCTTCCAAAAGCGATATACCTTCTGTGTACCCCCCTGTCCTCCTGCTAAAACAGGAACGGGACCACCTCGGACAAACCAATGATTTTTTGCTTCTAACGTTTTTTATAGTATACTTTATGATACGAGGATAATGAAAAAGCTCCCACCCCTTATACACTGTGTGTTCACAAAATCTATCGGGAAAAAACTTATTTTTCGGAAAAAGAACTTATTTAATGGCAATAGATTGAGGTGACCAAAATGAAAGGCGCACAAAGTACCTCCAGCTCCCCTGCCTCTGAAACGAAACCTGAGCCTCGCAGAACTAATCTTTTATTTGGCGAACTACTCGTATCCAAAGGGCTTTTAAGCCGCGAAGAGTTAATCAACGCACTAAGCGAACAGCGTGAGCATGGTGGCCGGCTCGGCGAGGTATTGCTTCGGATGAAGATACTGAGCGAGGAGGACATTACCCTGGCCTTGGCCGATTATCTCTCAATGGAATATTTCCGTCTCGATGATATAAACAAGGTAGATGTGAACATCGCTCGAACGTTGCCTGAGGGTATCGCCAAACGATTTTGCCTTGTGGCCATTGGCGAGGTGGATGACAAAGTAGTAGTAGCGATGGCTGACCCGCTTAATGTTGTAGCAATAGATACAATCACGTTAAAAATAAAACGTCAGCTTAAAGTAGTAATTAGTTCGCCTAAGGAAATTCGCCATGCAATAGAGCTGATTTATCATGGTTCCGATGTCGAGGAACAGCAGCTCCGCGACCTTGTAGAACTCGAAGTCGACAAAGACGATGAAAGGATTGGGCCATTTGTAAACGATGCTTCAGAGTTGACTGCAGATAGTGAAGCTGCAACTAAAGCACCTGTGATTCACTTTGTTGATTTGCTACTAAGCCAGGCGGTCAAAAGCAGAGCAAGTGATATTCATATCGAGCCGCAGGAAAAGTCGATGGTCATTCGAATGCGAATTGACGGTGTTCTTCGCGATATGGTCCCGCCGGCCAGAAAAATGCAGGCCGCGGTAATTGCCAGGATAAAAATTATTTCGGATATGGATATCGCCGAACGTAGATTGCCCCAAGATGGCAGATGTAAAATAAAAGCCTCAGGAAGAGAAATAGATGTCAGGGTCTCGACAATTCCGACAATATACGGCGAAAAGATAGTAATGCGAATCCTCGACGCAACAGCGGCAAGCCGTGACCTGGATCAACTGGGCTTTGAGGCCAAGCGTCTCGAAGAATTTAAAAACGCATTGTCGCAACCCCACGGCATCATAGTTGTCACCGGTCCGACCGGCAGTGGTAAAAGTACCACATTATACGCGGCGCTAAATTACCTAAAAGACCCGACAGAAAATATTACCACGGTTGAAGACCCGGTCGAATACCGTCTGGCTGGGATTAACCAGATTCAAATCAAGCCGGAAATCAAACTCGATTTCGCAATATGTTTGCGGGCGATTTTAAGACAGGACCCCGATATAATTTTAATTGGCGAAATCAGAGACAAAGAAACTGTCGAGATTGCTATAAAAGCTTCATTGACCGGACACCTGGTCCTCAGCACATTCCACACCAACGATGCACCATCGGCGATAAGCAGATTTCTATATATGGGTATTGAGCCTTATTTGCTGGCTTCGACACTTAACTTAATCGTTGCTCAGAGGCTTGTGCGAAAAATCTGTGACAAATGCAAAGAACCCGTTCAACTCAGCTCTGAAGTTCTCAAACGCCTCAAAATTGACCCTGAGCAGGCCAAAAACACCGTCTTTTATCACGGCAAAGGTTGTAACGCCTGTGGAAATACAGGGTATAAGGGCAGATTGCCAATTTTCGAGTTCCTCATTATGGATAGTGATATACGCGAAAAGGTCATCAGTAGTGCTAATGAGAGACAAATTAGAGCGACGGCACGTAAAAAGGGATATGGCGGGTTACTTGACAGCGGCATCATTAATATGATGAAGGGCTTAACTACCGCAGAAGAAGTCCTTAGTACAACATTTACAGAAGACATAGGGGCGGAATGAAAAGGGTCAGCTCTTGGAGGAAGAGCTTCCAGCCCGATTTTTTACTGAATTCGAGGTTTTCTTGAGCCGATGATATATAGTTGAGGAAAAGCTATAAAGTAGTGATTTAACGATAGCTAACAGAGGACAGGAACAGAAAAACTAAACGCTAAATGCCGGGCGAACTTGGTTAGGTCTGATAAATGAAAAGATACACATATATTGCTCGGGATTCATCAGGGCAGCGAAAAGAAGGCAGCAAGAATGCTTCTTCCTCGAATGACGTGCTTGGCTGGCTGCGTGAACAGGGTTTTACTCCTGTTTCTGTCAGCGAAACGTCCGGGGGCGCCAAAAAAACCACCAGAGCAGTCGTAAGAAAGCGAATCAAAGCAGCGGAGTTGTCAGCGCTTTGTTGGCAGTTGACCACAATGGTAGAGGGAGGCATTGCTATTCCCACGGCTTTAGAGACCATTAGCGAAGACATAGAAAATTTGCAGCTTCGAAAAATTTTAAAACAGATTTTGGACAAAATACGCAAAGGTGAGACTTTTTCAGCCAGTATTTCGGAACATCCAGGAGTTTTTAACCGCCTGGCTTGCGCGATGGTTTTAGCCGGCGAGACCAGCGGTAATCTTGCGGAGGTGCTCCGCAATCTGGCAGAGCATTTCGACAATCGCGATAAATTAGCAAAAAAAGTTAAAGGCGCAATGGCCTATCCTGTTTTTGTGCTCGGCTTTATAATTCTGATAGTCATATTCATAATGGCTTTTATTATTCCAAGATTCCGTACCATATTCGAACAAATTGGTAATCGCCTGCCTGCTTTTACCCAGGGTTTTATGAGCTTTTACGATATTCTACATCACAATCTCCTCTACATTATAAGTGCTGTTCTTTTGACGATAATTTCTATAGTTGTTACTTCTAAGACCGAAAAAGGCCATCATTTTTTGAGCAGATTCGTCCTCGCCATACCTTTATTTGGAAAGCTAATCAGACAGGCATTTGTTGCAATGTTCTGCAAGACAATGTCAACTCTAATTGATGCAGGCGTTTCAGTGCTTGATGTGTTCGATATCCTCTCCGGAATGACCGATAACGATATCATAAAGTCAGCCATAGTACAAACCAGAAAACATATTGTCGGGGGCTTGAACATCTCTTTGAGTATGGCCGCAGTTGACTTTTTCCCCAATATGGTCATCAAGATGATTCAGGTGGGTGAAGAAAGCGGTTCGCTGGCCAGAGTACTTGAAAGAACCAGCGCCCATTATGAACGAAAGGTTGATTCTACAATAACTATGATGACGAGCATGCTTGAGCCGATAATGATTGTAACCGTTGGAGCGATTGTGCTGGTGGTGGTTCTTGCGCTGTATCTGCCGATTTTCACAATGTCTGACATAAAAGGGTAGCCCAATCAAGCAATTACGAGTGTTATGGGCAGGGTAGTAAAAACGAAAAACTAAATACAGTCGTGAATAAATTTGACCGATACGAAATGAAGCAAAAACTGAAAGCTGGAAATAGTTGGATTTATAGTTCGACGGCCTTCAGAAGCAATCGTAGGTAATGTATTTTTCAAACTTTTTTAAGGAGAAGTAAAAATGAAAAGTAGAAAAGGTTTTACGCTGATCGAGCTGATGGTGGTTATTCTCATCGTCGGCATCCTCGCAGCGGTGGCGATTCCACTTATGCGAGGTCGTATCGATTCAGCCAAGTGGTCGGAAGGGAAGTCGATGATGGGTACCATAGCGACAGCATTGCGTGCCTATGGCGCCGAGACGGGTGATAACGGTACCTGGCCACCTTCGTTGTCTGAGTTGGGATTCGCGTCCGGCGACCTGGAAGGTACGTACTTCACGGAGACCGACTTTAGCTGGACCGATGCCGCTTATGACTCAAATACTACACCGCCCCTGTCGTTTACAATTTCCTGTACGTGTAGTAAAACCACATTGATTCCTCCTACAACTACGCTGACCCATCTAGGTGGTTGGGCGAATCCGTAAAAAAGCGAGGAATACTGGGTGAGCCAAAAGCTCCATTTTTTCATCACACAGTGGCGTTGCAGGGTATGTTTGTCAGGCAAATAAGCCGCTGCGGCGGCTTGATTTAAACCTAATTGAAGAAATGATGGCTATGGTCAGGATGACCATAGCCATTCTTGGGTTAAAAGAGCGAATCAGCAAATCAATCAGAGCTGCTGTTTGCCTGAAAGATACGGATAAATCTGTTTGTTTCTGGCGGGTCCTATAACGACACAGGGATTCTCCGATTCTGAGCCAGTAATGGGTTCATAATGCTCAATGCATCCGGGACAAAATCGGCTTCCTTATAAGATAAAACGGTAGTTGTGCTTTGATTTGATGGGTTTACGGTGTATACTTTAATCAAACAGAACCTAAAGAGAGGAAAAACCTACAATCTACACTCTTTTTTTTTATCAACTAAAACAGGGTGATCACTACCCTCTTGTTAGCAATTTAGGGGGCAAAAAGCCCCGATATTTATGAAAGTGGAAGGAAAATGATTATGACTGTTAAGCAACGCAAGTCCGTGGCGGCATTTACCCTGGTTGAAGTAATGGCAGCTATTTTAATTGTCACAATTGTAATAGCGGGTGGTTCTTTTCTCTTTGTTATGGGTAAAGGCCAGATAAGCATACAGAAACGTTACCGCGCAGCTACCCAACTGGCCGCTCAGAAAGTTGAAGAGTTAAAAGCAGCCGATTATAGCGCTATACTAGAAGGCACTACTCAGTATCCTGCGGTTACTTTAGATGGTGTATCTTACAACCGAAATTTAGAAACAGTGAAATTCGGCTCATCATACAAAAAGGTCACAGTTACTGTTAGTTGGGGGCCGACAGGCAATCAGCGTAATGTAAATTTGGTTACCTATATTGCTCCTTAATAAAACAGGTTTATTCAATGAAAATAAAAACAGAATCCCAAAAAGCTTTCACTCTTGTAGAACTTATAATGGCAATTTCGGCAGGTCTTATTGTGGTTTTAGCTGCCGGTATGGTTGTAGTTCTTGGTCAGACATCCTGGAACGATGCCTGGAAAAAGGTAAATCTTCAAAGAGACGCTTCATACGCTATGCTTACAATGAGCCAGTCTATTAAATCGGCAACGTCTGCAGCATCGGATGTCGATGGTCCGGTTCTAAGCTTAAACAACAACAGCATAATATTTTCCTACGTGCAGGCGACGGGCGACCTTCAATGCCAGATTGGAGGACAGACTCAAACTATTTTAGATGGTAAGGTGCAAAGTTTGCAATTTAATGTGGATGATGCGAATGATACCGTAACAATAGACCTCGACCTGTTAGATAATAATGTGCAAACAAATTTTGTCTCAACGGTATTGATGCGAAATTCCGGAGGGTGATGCAAGGTGAAAATCAGTGAATTCAAGTCCAATGCTACTCTGCGAAGTAGCAATGCCATTTCGCTACGTAGCACGAGAAAGGGTATAGCTCTTGTTACGGTGGCAATCGTTTCTCTTATCCTTATCATCTTAGGATTCTCTATGCTTAATATGGTCAACGACGAGATAACACTGGCTCGCAATGCTGTCAACAAAACCAAGGCTTTTTACTTAGCTGAAGCAGGGGTGGAGATATTCACAACGAGATTAAATAAAGGAAAATTTGGAAATGTTGAGGAGATAGCCTTGGGAGAAGGAAGCTACCATGTTGATTTTTACCCCGATGAAGACCCTGCTTATGCTATTGCAACCGGCACGGTAGCAGGACAACAGAAGAGAATAAAGGTAACGGCGTCATTTTTGGCTGCTCCGTATGAATGCGGTATATATGCCGGCGGTTTGAGCGGTGAGCAATGGACGCTTTTGTTAAGGGGCAAAGGCAATCCAGTCTCCAAATCCGGCGGAGAGGTTGGTGGTAAAGACATAGTTAGCGGAAATGTATTTGTTGATGGGGATGTCGCTTTGCACGAAGAAAGTAGTGTAAACTCCGCGCCTCCGCCTAACACCTTCGGACTAAATGGAGATGTTGAAGCTACAGGTAGTGTTGAACTCTATGACAGCGCGTCGGTTTCCGGGGACATTAACGAGGGTGTCGCCCCGCAGGACCCTCCTGACTTGGTCGGTATGAACTATGCCGTAAATAATACACATAATGTAAGTCAAATCTTCACAGACAATGGCATTAGTAAAGGAACCTTGCCTGCCGGCCATCCGCTGCGAGACATCTTTGTGAAAAATCCTACTGACAGAAGCTCTGAATGCGACACTACGACCGGCGACGACTATTTCATTGAGCCAATCAGTGTTCCAGGGGGAGGTAATTATAAAGATTCAACAACGCCACTTCATTTGGGTAATGACAGGGTCTATTATGTTGATGGGGATGTGTGGATACACAATAAAGTGACATATGGCTTCAAAATGGACGGGAAAGTTACAATCGTCGCAACGGGAGATATCCACATAAGCGACAATTTAGAATACACAGACTCAAACAGTATGCTGGGCCTGGTAGCCTTAGGTAAATACAACGGCTCGGATAATCTTGTTAGCGGAGGCAATGTCTATTTCGGCGACCCGCGTTACGGGACAATGTACACTTTTTCTGCAATGATGTTTGCAGCTAACGATTTCATTTATAATACCGATACTGTCACCGGTAAGGCTGGGGAACCTACATCAGGATTTACAGTTAACGGCTGCTTTGCAGCTCTGAACAAGGTTTCAGTTGAGCGGGACTGGTACACTAAGGACGGAAAAGCCAGACCGGCTCGCTTTAACTCTGAAACCGGCCAATGGATTGATTCCGAGACAGGGCAAGTCCTGACTGAATCGGAGATTAGTACTCTGCAGCATTATCAAATGAAACTTAATTATGACGACCGCGTTCGGACTAAGGATACGCAGCCGCCGGGACTGCCGAGAGGAAAGGGAGTTATTTTCGATAAACTAACAAACTGGAGAGAATTGCCGTAAAGCTGATAAGTATGAACTACTAAAGTAACGATAACTGACTGTTTTTAGATGAAAAACAAAGAATTAAAATCCGATGCTACTCTCCGAAACAGCAATGCCGCCTCGCTACGTAGCACGAGAAAGGGTATGGCTCTTGTTGCAGTGGCAGTCGTTTCTCTTATCCTTATCATTTTAGGATTCTCTATGCTTAGTATGGTGAACAACGAGATAGTATCGACTCGGAATGCTGTTAACAAAACCAAGGCTTTTTACTTGGCTGAAGCAGGTGTGGAAATACTCACCACAAAATTGAATAAGGGAGAATTTGGAAATATTGGGGAGATAGCCTTGGGAGAAGGAAGCTACCAGGTCGATTTTTACCCCGATGAAAACCCTCCTTATGCTATTTCAACCGGTACGGCAGCAGGACAGGAGAAAAGAATTAAAGTAACAACGTCCTTTCTTGCTTCTCCGTATGAGTGCGGTATATATGCCGGTGGTTTGAGCGGTGAGCAATGGACGCTTATGTTAAGGGGGACAGGAAATCCTGTACCAAACGGCACCAAGAAAGAGGTCGGAGGCAAAGACATAGTAAATGGAAATATATTTGTTGATGGTGATGTCGCTTTGTACGAAGAAAGTAGTATCAATCCCGCGCCTCCACCTAACACCTATGAGCTCGATGGAGATGTTGAAGCTACCGGTAGTGTTGACCTATACGACAGCGCATCGGTTTCCGGGGACATTAATGAGGGTGTCGCCCCACAAATCCCTTCTGACTTAGTCGGTATGCATTACGAAATAAATAATACACATAATGTAAGTCAAATCTTTACAGACAATGGCATTAGTAAAGGATACCTGCCGACCGGTCATCCGCTGCGAGATGTCTTTGTGAAAAACCCTACCGACAGAAGCTCTGAATGCGACACCACGACCGGCGACGACTTCTTCCTCGAGCCTTCCGGCGGATTCACAGGTGGCACCTGGCAGACAGCGCCAACACCCCTTCACGTGGGCAATGACAGAATCTATTATATTGATGGGGATGTATGGGTGCACAGCAAAAACGACACATACGGCTTCAATATGGACGGGAAAGTGACAATCGTCGTGACGGGCGATATCCATATCTGCGATAATTTACAATACGCAGACACAAACAGCATGCTGGGTCTTGTGGCCCTCGGTAAGTACGACGGGGACGGCGAGCTGGACAGTGGAGGAAACGTCTATTTCGGTGACCCGACTTATGGGACAATTTACACTTTTTCTGCGATGATGTTTGCAGCCAATAATTTTCTTTACAATAGCAAGGCTCCCGATGGGGATTTGACGGCTGAACCCACGTCGGGATTTACGGTTAACGGCAGCTTTGCTGCTCTGAACAAGGTTTCAGTTGAGCGGGATTGGTACACCAAGGACAGTAAAGCCAGGCCAGCCCGCTTTAACACCGAAACCAGCCAATGGGTTGATTCTGAGACAGGAGCAGTCTTAACCTCAACGCAGATTGGTACTTTAAGGCATTATCAAATGATACTTAATTATGATGACCGGGTCCGGACTAAGGATACGCAGCCGCCGGGCCTGCCAAAAGGAGCGGGAACGATTTTCGAGGGACTAACAAACTGGGAAGAATTGCCATAAAGCTGATAAATACGAAAGACTAAAGTGACGATAACTGATTTGACCGACTTTATGCTTTCGTAAAGACGGTCAAACTGAAAAAAGAAGGCTCTTACTTTGTCGGCTGATGCAAGATGAAAATCAAAGTGTCAAAATCTGATGTTACTCTGCGAAACAGCAATGCCATTTCACTGCGTAGCGCGAGAAAGGGTATAATCCTTGCTGCAGCGTTAATCTTCACTCTTATCCTTACTATTTTAGGTTTCTCCGTGCTTGTTGTGGCGAATAGTGAGATAAAATTGGCTCAGGAAACCGTTGACAAAACCAAGGCTTTTTACTTGGCTGAAGCAGGGGTGGAATTATTCATCGCAAATTCGAACAATGAGATATTTGGCAATATTGAGGAGACAGAACTGGGAGAAGGAAGCTACCGCGTTGATTTTTACCCTAATGCAGGCGAGCCCTGTGCTGTTGCAACCGGCACGGTAGCAGGACAGGAAAAAAGAATACAGGTAAAAGTCTCCTTTCTTGCTCCACCCTTTGAATGCGGCATATATGCCGGTGGTTTAGGCGGAGCTTGGACGCTTCAGTTAAGAGGAACAGGCGATCCTACTTCCGTATGGGGCGGCGGAGAGGTCGGCGGCAAAGACACAATCAACGGTAATATATATGTTGATGGTGATGTCGCTTTATACGATGAAAGTAGTGTCAACCCTGCAACTCCACCTAACACCTATGGGTACAATGGAGATGTTGATGCTACCGGCGATATAGACATCTACGACAGTGCCACAGTTTCCGGAGACACTAACGACAGCGCCCCTGTACAGGACCCTCCTGACTTAGTTGGTATGAACTATGCCATAAATAATACACATAATGTGAGCCAAATTTTTGCAGATGAAAGCGTTACTCATGGAACGCTGCCGAATGGCCATGAGCTGCGAGACGTCTTTCAGATAAATCCTGCCAATATGACTTCTGAGTGCGCATCTACGGACGGCGATGACTTCTTCCTCACTACATCCTCCGGCTTCATAGAAGGAGATTGGAGAACAGCACAAACACCCCTTAATGCGGGTTATGACAGGGTATATTATATCGATGGAGACTTGTGGGTGCACAGCAAGAGCACGTTTGGCTTCAAGATTGAAGGAAAGGTGACAATCGTTGCGACAGGCAACATCCACCTCTGTGACAATCTTGAATACGAAGATGCAAACAGTATGCTGGGCCTGGTGGCCCTTGGCAAGTACAATGAGGATAGCGAGCTGGTCAGCGGAGGTGACGTCTATTTCGGTGACCCGACTACCGGAACACTTTACACCTGCTCTGCAATGATGTTTGCAGCCAATAATTTCCTTTATAACAGTACGGCAATTGATACTTTTGAGGCAGAACCCGAGTCGGGGTTTATTGTTAACGGCACCATTTCTGCGCTGAACCAGGTTTCGATAGAGCGGGACTGGTACAATAAGTACGAATACGAATACGTCCGCGTGCGTCACGGGTGGGAATGGGTGTGGGAGTGGCAGTGGGTTGAAAAAGGACCCAGGCCTGCCTGCTATAACCCTGAAACAAGCCAATGGGTCGACGGCGGGACAGGGGTAGCCTTAACCTCAATGGAATCTGACACTCTCAGGCATTATCAAATGAAAGTTAATTATGATGACCGGGTCCGGAACCGCAATACGCAGCCGAAGGGCCTGCCAAAAGGAGTGGGATACATTTTCGGGGGAATAACAAGCTGGGAGGAATTGCCATAAAGCCTACAGTAAAAGCTGGGGGGAATCGCAATGGCAAAATCAGATGCTATTCTGCGAAGTGGCAATCTCGCTTCGCTACGTAGCGCGAGAAAAGGCATAGTGCTTGTTGTCGCATTAGTCTTTACTCTTGTCCTTACCATTTTAGGCTTTTCCGTGCTTATTATAGCGGGAAACGAGATAACACTTACTCGGAAGGTTGTTAACAAAACCAAGGCTTTTTATCTGGCCGAAGCAGGTGTGGAAGAATTCACCGCAAGATTGAACAACGGAGAATCTGGGAGCATTGAGGAAACAGCCTTGGGGGAAGGTAGTTACCTGGTTGATTATTACCCTGATGAGGACCCCCCTTACGCTATTGCAACCGGCACAGTAAGAGGACGGGTGAAAAGGATAAAGGTAAAAACGTCATTTTTGGCTCCTCCATTTGAATGCGGTGTATATGCTGCTAACTTGAATGGAGACGAGTGGACACTCATCTTAAGGGGACAAGGCAACCCCCAATCTACAGGCCCGCATGGAGAGGTCGGCGGCAAAGATGCAATCAATGGAGATGTATTTGTTAATGGGGATGTCGCTTTGTACGAAGAAAGCAGCGTTAACCCCGCCCCTACACCTAATACCTATGAGCTTGAGGGAGATGTTAACACCAGTGGTAATGTTAATCTCTATGATAGTGCCACGGTTTCGGGAGACATTACCGAAAATGCCGACCTGCAGAACCCTCCCGACCTGGTGGGTATGAACTATGCCGTACACAATACACATAATGTGGCCCAAATCTTTGCGGAAGAACACATTAGTGGGGGACACCTGCCGGACGGCCATGAGTTGCGAGACGTCTTTATGAAAAACCCTCCCGACAGAGGCTCTGAATGTGATTCTACGACCGGCGATGACTATTTCCTGGAACCACTTAGCTGTACAGGTGGAGGCACTTTTAAAGAGGCACGAACGCCAATTGATGTGGGCATTGACAGGGTTTATTATGTCGATGGCGACGTTTGGGTCCACAGCCAGTCCTCATACGGCTTCAAGCTGAAAGGAAAGGCGACAATCGTCTCAACGGGTAATATCCACATCTCTGACAATCTGCTGTATGAGGACTCCAACAGCTTACTTGGTTTAGTGGCTCTTGGCGAGTATGATGAGTATGATGAACTGGCCAGTGGAGGTAATATCTATTTTGGAGACCCACGTTACGGGACAATATACGTCGTTTCGGGATTGATGTTTGCGGCCGATGATTTCCTTTACAATACCGACTCTGTTACACATCATGCGGCTGAACCGGAGTCTGGCTTTACAGTTAACGGCAGCCTTGCTGCGCTGGACAAGATTTCAATCGAGCGGGACTGGTACACTACGGGCCATGGCTGGAGTCGTGAAGACAGGCCGGCCCGCTATGACCCCGAAACCAGCCAATGGGTTGACTGCGAAACAGGGACAGTCTTAACCTCATCGCAGATTAACACCCTCAGGCATTATCAAATGATAATTAACTATGATGAGCGCGTCCGCAATCTGGATACGCAGCCGCGGGGCCTGCCAAGGGGAGCTGGTTGCATTTTCGATGGGTTAAGAGATTGGGAAGAATTGCCGTAATATAAAGCTAATAAGCGTAAATGATGTGACATTTCTCGGCTGGTACAATTACGAACCAGGCAACAGACGCTTAGCGGATAAATTATAGCAGATATCGGATAGAAAAAAAGCCCCCGCCTTGCGGGCACTCAAAACTTTACCCTATTAAATCCCAGCGACCGATAACTTTTCAAAAGCCTTTCTTAAATTCTTTGTAGTTGCTCAATTTTGAAAGCTTTAATACAATCGGATGTTCAAAGTCCTTATCTGTAGCCTAAATCCACAGTACTTATAGGACCTTACACACTAAAATCAAGATACTAACCTGTGAAACCAGCGCTTAGTGATTTCTAAGTAAAACACTCACTTTTTTAAGCCGATGAGCAAATATGCGTTATGCTTTAAGGATTGGACTATGGCCGTATTGTGGGAAAAAGGTACATTGATGGAAACTCTGTTCTAAGATTTTTGGCAGGAACCATCCAATGCTCTTCGTTGCATTTGAGAACCCACAAAATGAAAGCCTTATGAAATGTTCGGAGAGAAAGGTTCGGTTGAAGGATTTATGAACTTGGATTGGAAACGATTACTTAATCTTGAGGAAACACAAGTATTAGGGCTTGATATTGGCTCTTCTGCGGTCAGAATAGTTCAGATGCGTAAGGACGATGCCGGGTACGTCGTTACCGCAGCCGGTATAGCTGACATTTCCAATGAGAAAGGAACTAACCAGGAGCAAAAAGAAATAAACACCGCTGATGCAATCAGCGAATGCCTTCAGTCAACAGGGATTCAGACGCGATTGGCTGTTTGTGGTGTCTGTGGCCCGGAAGTCGCGGTGCGTTACTTCAAGTTTCCCTCATTGCCGTCGGAAGAGGTTCAGGGAGCGGTTCTGCTTGAAGCCGCACAGGTTTGTCCATTTAATATCGATGACAGTGCCGTTGATTACCAGTTGATGCCGGACGGTGAGGATAACGCCTGTGGCGTATTGGTAGCGGCAACTAATAGGCTGATAGAAAGAAAGAGACGACTTGCTAAGCAAGTTCTTCTCGACTGTGTTTTGATGGACGTTGACGGATTGGCACTTCTGAATTGCTTCGGTGAATACGAAAAAATCGAAGCCGGTCGAACAATAGCTATTTTGAACGTCGGCAGCTCTTACACAACTCTGGTAATTATGGGAGCTAATGCTTTGCCGTTTGTTCGCGATATTGCCTGTGCCGGTGGGACAATCGTTAAAGAAATTGCATCTAAGAGTGGTATTCCAATCGAAGCTGTCAAAAAAACTCTGCTCAGTGAAAATCCGGCAGGACCTGAAATGGAGTTCGGTGACAGTTTTGAGAAGGCCTGTCAGAAGTTGATTGTCGATGTAACTGAAACATTGCGCTACTACACGGCTCAGGAGAAATCTGCCGTTATTGAAAAGATATTTGTTTGTGGTTTTGCTCTGGTCAAAGGGCTTGTCGAGTTATTGGATAGTCGTCTTCCAGCCAAGACAGTGTTGTGGAACCCATTCGACAAAATACCCTGCGATGGGGACCAGGACTGTCGAGACATTCTCCAAAAAAATGGTCCTGCAATGGCGGTGGCAGCAGGTCTTGCAATGAGGTCGATCTGATATGTTCACGATAGATTTATTAAAGGGTCAGGGTATCCCCATAAAGAGGAAGCCTTGGGGCGTAGCTATTGCCGCCCTGACATTCACAGTGCCAATTCTCGTTGCAATGGTAATGCTTGGTTTTTATCTAAGCAATGGAATTGTCATCAGAGTCGCGCAGGAGGAAATAATCAGTTACGAAAAAAATATTGAGACATTGTCGGATGCTGTTGAGCTGCAAAAATCATTCGAAGCGGAGAAAAAAAATATAAATGGCTGTTTATCAGAAGCTTTATCCTCTATTGGCAGACATACTCAATGGTCACCTATTCTGGTGACTGTGGTAGAGAATATGCCCGATTCAATGGTCTTGACTAAGCTTTCAGTCAAACAGCACTCTGTAAACAAAAGTATTCCCAAAAAAGATGACCCCGACAAAATGATTAACATCAAGGTTCCGGCGAGTACATTGCAGATGAGTATTATTGGAAGGCCGCATGCCAACACTGATAAAGTGGTCAAGGATTTTAAGGACCATCTTTGTCTTTCAGACTCGCTTGCAACGAAGCTTAAAGACATCGTAGTTTCGCAGAAAACCGACACTTTTGAAGGCCAGGATGTTATCTCTTACGATATAGACTGTATTTTCAAACCGGCATTATAACAGGTTTTTTATGAAGTCAGTTTACGGAAAATATTTTACGAAAATAGCTTTAATATGGACGGGTTGCTTCGTGCTGTTTTTCTTTATCTATATGTTTATGTTGGCACCACAGAAAAACAGAATAGAACAGCTCGAAAAGAAGCTTGAAGAGAAAAAACAGATGTGTGACTCCGCACTAAAAGCATCGCAGAGGGAAACCAGAATCCAGTTAAATGAACAAATCGAACAGTTACAAAGTAAATTGAAGAATTTTGTTATTGATTTCAAAGAATCCACTAATTTAACGTTCGATATAAGCCAAATTGCCAACGAGAAAGAAGTTACTTCGTTTAGCATTGAAACTAAAAAGGGCGCTGGTGGGGATAAAAAGGATAAATACGTATCTGAGAGTCTCATTAATATCAGCTTCTCCACGGTGGATTTTAACCAATTTGCTGCCTTACTAAACGCTCTGGAGAGGCATCGACCGGTTATCTTTGTGGATAGGTTCGCTATAACTCGCTCAGACAAGGGCAGTTCGGAACATCGAGTGAAGATGAATTTGGCGTTTTTTATCAGAAAGATGCGGAGCAGTTAAAAGAACCAACGACCCCTCTGGTATGATTTTATGGGGTAAAATAAAGATGAGAACGATAGCAATAGCAAATCAGAAGGGTGGTTGTGGCAAGACAACTACTGCGGTGAACCTTGCTGCCGCCTTTGCCGGAAAAGGCAAGAGGACGCTGATAATTGACCTCGACCCGCAGGGGCATGCCACACTGGGACTTGGCCATAGCCCTGAAACTTTTGACAAGACCATTTATCATTCTCTCACCAGCGCGCAGATTCCAATCTTCAGAGTTATAATAAGCACCAAGCTTGACGGTCTTAATCTGGCACCAAGCAATATCTTGCTTTCAGGTGCCGAGATTGAATTGGCCGACGCGCCCGGAAAAGAATTGGTTTTGAGCGAACAGCTTAGAGCAATAAGCAATGAATATGATATGTGCGTTATTGACTGCCCACCGTCGGTCGGCCTGTTGACCCTGAATGCTCTTGTCGCCAGCACTGATGTCGTCGTGCCTGTTCAGGTTAACTACTATGCAATGGAAGGACTGAAACAATTGTTCGAGACAGCGAACATTATCAGAACACATTTCTACCCTCGCGATGTGAAAATCCTGGGCTTGTTGCTGACTTTTATTGAAGACAGGATTATTTTCAGCAGGCAGATTCAACAGCAAATGTGGGAGTATTTCGGCGATTTGGTATTTAATACGGTTATCCACAGGAGCGTGAGATTGGCTGAGGCCCCAAGTGCCGGTGAGTCCATTTTGACTTACGCCCCTGAAAGCAGAGGTGCTGCTGAATACAGGGCTTTGGCTGATGAGATAATCAATGGTAAGGTTTTGGCCGATGAAGTAAGCAACAGCAGTACTTTGGTTGAGGAAACAGGCAATGTCTAAATATAAGGCAGGACTGCACAAGGATGTCTCGGCAATTTTTAATGGCGCCCCGCTTACAAAAGACGACATCACAAAGCAGTCTTCTGCTGCCCCTGCACCGGAGCAGCAAGATTATAGTGCTCCAAAACCACCTGCGCCGGAACCACCCGACCAAAAACCACCTGCGCCGAGTCACATGACTCCCACGAAGCCAAAATCCAAGCAATCGCCTTTACAGACACCGAAAGCAGCTCCGGCTAAAAAACCTAAAACTCATACAGTCAGAAAAGCTGGAGGGAAAACTCAATGGCAGCGGAAACTGGAGCAGATTCAAAGCAAGCTCTTCGCTACGGAGCCAGGGGAAAATGCCACAAAGCAAAAGGTAATGGTGATATTGATTCCAGTTCTCTTTATTGCCTTGATTTTCTTGTTTATTCGAACCTTTAGTACACCTTCGCGAAAGATAACCGGCTCTGCGACACTCGGCGGACCGATAAAGACAGCTGCTGCAGCTTCTGATGGTAAAGTCGAGTGGAAGGTCCCGGAGCCTTATCCGACAACGCTTCGTGACCCTATGCAGTTCGGACCGGTCAAAAACCAGGAGGGACAAGCTGATAATCCCGGACTAATCGTAAAGGGAATTGTCCATAGTAAAAATAATCCGTGTGCAGTTGTTAGCGACCAGATAGTACATCAGGGTGATAAGGTATTGGGTGTAGTCATAGTAAAAATAAACGAAGATAGCGTTGAATTTGAAGTAAACGGCAACAAATGGACGCAGAAGGTTCAACGGTAGAAACGATATTGGTTAACAGCCGATTTGAGAAAGGGATCTGTTATGAGAAGCCCTAAGAGCAGGTTTAAAGGATTAAAATTTCTGGCGGTTCTTGCATTCGTTATTACGGCTTGTGCTGTCGCTGTCGCTGAAAACGGTGATGGGGCTTCAAAGCAACAGGAGGTCTCAACGACTCTTGAGCAGCGAATGCAGAAAACAATAAGTGTCGACTTCATAAACACGCCTATCGAAGATGTGATAAGGATGATAGCCGAGCAGGCGGACGTGGATATTATCAAAAGCCCAACTGTTACCGGCTATGTGACCGCTACGCTTACAAATGTGCCGCTGGCAGAAGCGCTGGATAATATTCTTGCTGTACACGGTTATGGCCGTGTAGTAGACAAGAATATGATAAGAGTAGCGCCGATGGATGAAATTGCGCAGAAAGAGGAAATCCTCGAAACCAGGGTTTATCAAATTACTTACGCAGACATTAAGGACGTCGAAAGTGCTTTGAAGAAGTTTATTTCGAAGCGAGGTTCCATATCTTCCAGTCCGGGCACAAGCAATATAATTGTTCAAGATAGCGAGAGCAATATCAAGGCCGTAGATTCCTTCATCGAAAAGATAGACCGTATAACCCCGCAGGTATTGGTCGAGGTAAGAATCTACGACGTAACCTCCACGGAAGGCTTCGATATTGGTACAGAGTGGAGTATCGCCCGGAATAACCCGATAACTACTACTTCAAATGCAGAAGTAATTAACGAACTTACTGATACCAGCACCTCTGACACTACTACTAAAACAACGAGCACAGCCTGGCAGGAAAATGAAGCCGGAGGTGTAACGGGCGCTGATGCCTATCTATATAGAAAGAGTAAGCCCTTTATAGGCGGCGCGTGGGATGCAGAGACTGCTGGTACCATAACCCTTGGTTTTCTCGATTCGGTTAATGTAGAGTTGGCGCTGAATATTCTGCGCACGCAGGTTGGCGCCAAGCTTCTCGCGAATCCTCGGATTCTGGTACTTGATAACGAAGCTGCCGAGTTCAAAATCGTAAGCGAAATTCCCTATACGGAGCAGAGTGCGACCTCTTCCGGCGGTTCGATGACATCGACCAAATTCAAAGAAGTAGGCATTGAGCTTCAGGTTACCCCGCATGTTACGAGGGATGGTATGGTAAGATTGCACATCATCCCGGAATTCAGCGTTGTTTCGGAACTTGGGGATATAGTTCCAAGTACCGGCCTGCGTGGTGTGCCCACCATTGACGCCCGTAAAGCTGACACAAAAGCATTGGTAAAAGACGGCCATACTGTTGTGCTTGGCGGGCTTCGTAAAAGAACGGTTACGCAGGATATCAGCAAGATACCAATACTCGGTGATATACCAATCCTGGGAGTGGCATTCACGGAGGTAAGCGAAGAGGTTGAAACTAATGAGCTGATTATTTTCATAACGCCGAGGATTATTATCGAGACACCGACTCTTTCAGAAAATGAGGCCAAGGGGCTTGAGGCGACAAATTTTAGCAGCCCGAAGATTACTTATACCGGAGACGAATTAGCCGAGAAATCCGCAAAATAACCCCGGCCGGTTTAGTCCAATAGCTCTTATAAACACTTAGCAGCTAATCGTTAAGCTGCCTTATACCCATTTCTGCAAATAATCCCCCTGCAATCTCTGGGATAATTATGAGTTTCTAACAATGGTTGACGCTCCACAAAAATTGTGCGATAATACCATTCTAAAATCTGACAACAAAATTTAAGGGGCAGATACAATGAAAAGGCGAACAATACTTTTAGCGACAGTCTGCATTACGTTTTTTTCATCTGGTTTCGCCCCGCCTCTCCGAGGGGCGGGGTTAGCCGGCCCGCTAAAAAGCAACGAGCAAAAAACCGCTCTAACGATTTACAATGATAATTTCGCTGTCGTTAGAGAATCCCGGCAAATGTCATTTGACAAAGGCCTTAACACTGCAAAATTTACCGATGTCGCCTCGGCTATCGACCCGACCAGCGTAAATTTCCGCTGCCTCTCTGCGCCGGGTGCGGTATCTATTCTCGAACAGAACTACGAGTACGACCTCGTCAATACAAACAGCCTGCTGAAACGCTATATTGATAAAAACGTTACGGTCGCCTTAAAGGGCAGCGGCGCCGACCCAGGCAGGCGGTTGACCGGCTTGCTTTTGGCGGCGATGGGCGAAAATTTAATTCTGAAAAGCAAGACAAATGACATCGAGATTTTGGACAAAAACAGTATAGAAGAAATTGCCCTGAAAGAGCTACCGGACGATTTGGTCACCAGGCCGACACTGGTCTGGCTCGCAAACGCAAAGGAAAAGGCCAGCTATCTTTGTCAGGTAACCTATACCACAGAGCAAATCAACTGGAACGCCGACTATTCAGCGGTCTTAAACGCCGATGAAACAAAAATTGATTTCACCGGCTGGGTAACAATCGATAACAAAAGCGGCGCAACCTATAAAGACTCAGCTATAAAACTGATTGCCGGCGACGTCAGAAGAATAACTGAGCCGGCACCAGCCAGGGGCAGGAGAATGGCTACCCTCGCTATGGAGGCCGATAAGGCCGGCTTCGAAGAAAAGCCGTTTATGGAATATCACCTTTATACGCTGGGGCGAAAGAGCACTATAAACAACAATCAGGTAAAACAGATTGAGTTTATCACCCCTGCACTGGGCGTGCCGGTCAAGAAACTCTATATATATGAACGCGGCCAGCAGTATATATACGGCCGAGGCCGGCAAAGCGACAAGGTCCAGATAAAACTCGAATTCGAGAATACTAAGGAAAATAACCTCGGTATTGCACTTCCTAAAGGCAAAATTCGCGTTTTCAAAAAAGACCCCGCTGACGATACGCTCGAATTCGTCGGCGAAGATAAAATCGACCACACGCCGAACAAGGAAAGACTGCTTCTGTATATCGGAAATGCGTTCGATGTCGTAGCCGAATATACACTTCTTGACAGCCAGCACGACAGGCGTATGAGGCGAGAGACCCATAAAATCGAGCTTAGGAACAGAAAGAACGAGGATATTACGGTTTTCGTTGATGAAAAGTTCCCGCAAGGGGTGAACTGGAGCATCGATAAGACAACGCATAAATACGAAAAACGAGATGCATACACTGCCCGGTTCGAAGTGCAAATCCGGGCCGATTCGACTGCTACACTCCAATACACAGCTACGCAGACTTGGTAGCCAAAGGCGGACGACAAACGACTGAGGACGGACGATGGGGCCTTGCGAAATTGGGTTCGTTTGGGTTCGTTTTGGGTTCGTTTTTGAAGTTGGCTGTTCATAGTTATTTGTTCTTAGTTATTGTGTAAGCTACGCTTACGCTCATTTTTAGTCTTTTGAAAATTGGGTTCGTTTTGCATTTTTTGT
>Ga0315548_1001404_pt1 | contig 20422 bp, 13 predicted proteins | sample SalMarSW160110MG_2_FD_202540 | JGI IMG/M metagenome (GOLD analysis project Ga0315548, IMG submission 202540) | Salt marsh sediment microbial communities from the Plum Island Ecosystem LTER, Massachusetts, United States - Salt Marsh Sediment SW1601-110 ...
CTCGGATCGCACCCGCATCGAGAGTGAGCTGGGGTTGGAGGCGGACCAGATCAAGGAGCTGATCCGCCAGATCCAGACGAACGAGAAGAAACTCACGAAACTGGAGAACGAGTTCCACAACAGCACCGCGGAGATCCTGGAAATGGCCGAGAGAATCAGCCGCGGACGTTTCATGATGAAATCCGCCAAGGACCGGCTGATCAAGGCCAATCTGCGCTTGGTGGTCAGCATCGCCAAGAAGTATACGAACAGGGGCCTGCACTTCTTCGATCTGGTGCAGGAGGGCAACATCGGTTTGATCAAGGCGGTCGAGAAATTCGAGTACCGGAAGGGATACAAGTTCTCCACCTATGCCACCTGGTGGATCCGCCAGGCGATCACCCGCTCGATCTCCGATCAGGCCCGGACCATCCGGGTTCCGGTTCACATGATCGAGCAGATCAACAAGGTGGTGCGGGAGTCCCGCCAGCTGATGCAGGTCCTGGGCCGGGAGCCCACCGACGCCGAGGTGGCGGACAAGCTGGGATGGACGACCCAGCGGGTCAAGTCGGTCAAGAGTGTGGCCCGGGAGCCGATCTCCCTGGAGACGCCGATCGGCGAGGAGGATGATTCGCTGCTCGGCGATTTCATAGAGGACAAGGAAATAGAGAATCCCGCCAGCCAGACCGCCTTCAAGCTGCTCCAGGAGCAGCTTGAGGACGTTCTGTACACCCTTCCGCCCAGAGAGCAGGAGGTGCTGAAGATGCGCTTCGGTCTGGAGGACGGCTACTCCCTCACGCTGGAGGAGGTGGGCCTGTATTTCAACGTCACCCGGGAGCGGATCCGCCAGATTGAAGCCAAGGCCCTGCGGCGGCTGCGGCATCCGAAGCGGAGTCGACGTTTAAAGGATTATTTGGAGCACTAAGGGGTAGAGCACATGAGCAAGGTAGAGCAGATGACCATGGACGAGGTATTCACAAAGCTGCGTTCTCTTCAGGAGATTCTGTCGGAGAAGTTCGAAGTCGAGCGGGAGATGGAGGAGATCCCCAAAATCCTGGCGACCCGCACGGAGCTGCTCAACAGGATGAAGAAGTCGTATCTGGAAAAAACCCAGGAGTACGAAACCAAGGGGCGTTATATAGAGGAACTGCGCAACAAGGCTCTGGAGGCGGAGCGGGTGCGGGAAGGTTTCGAGCAGCAGATGGACATGATCCAGACCCAGCGGGAATACGAGGCGCTGGACAAGGAGATCAAGGACTCCGGGGAGAAGGAGCAGGATCTGCGCAGGGACCTCCAGCGGGAAGAGCAGCTGCTGGGCGAGATGAAGGCGAATCTGGAAAAAGATGAAACCATGATCAGCAAGCAGGAGGAAGAGGTCCAGAAGGAACAGTCCCGCATCAAAGAGGCGGTCGCCGCCAAGGGTAAGGATCTGAAAACCCTGGAGAAAAAAGAAAAGACGATCACCCCCGGTCTGGATGAGGAGATCCTCTTCAAGTTCGAAAGAATCATAAAGAGCAAGGCCGGCCTGGGTATCGTGCCCATCGAGCACGGCGTATGCAGCGGCTGTCATATGATTCTCGCGGTTCAGTTCGTCAACGATGTGCGGCAGGGTGAGGGAATCATGTTCTGTCCCTACTGCAGCCGCATCCTCTTCCATCAGAGCGAGGATGTGGAGGAGCACGGGGAAGAGGAGGAGGAGGAGTCCAGCGAGGTGGAGGAAGGGGAATCCGACTCAGACTCCGACACCGATATCGATACCGACTCGGACTCGGATGATGACGGAGATTGACCTCGAGGACTGTTGATGTTCCTCGATTTTTCACGATAATGTTGATAGGGGTAGGTCTGGCCATCGCTGAATGGCGGCGTACAGTAAGCGCGCACCTTCAGAGGAAAGTCCGGGCTCCGCAGAGCATGGTGCCGGGTAATTCCCGGGTGGCATGAGCAGCTCGCTGGAGTTGCTCGGTCAACAGAAAGCGCCACAGAAAACATACCGCGTGGTCTCCTGCGGGCGATCACGTAAGGGTGAAAAGGTGGGGTAAGAGCCCACCACCCGTCCTGCGGCGACGCACGGGGTACGGCAAGCCTCATCAGGAGCAAAGTCGAGCAGCGGGTTATGGGTATGCTCTGACTCCCACCCGCGGGTAGACTGCAAGAGCCGGAACGGAAACGTCCGGCCACAGATAGATGATGGCCCTACGACAGAACCCGGCTTATGGACCTGCCCCCTTTTTTTGGGAGGGGTAAACTGATCCTCAACGTAGAACAGTATCGTTTCAAACGCCGCAAGAAACGCGGCCGGGGATGGTTGATCGTTCTCCTGGTGCTGCTCCTGGCCACGGTGGGGATACTGGCCTGGCGTCTGGACTGGATCAACAGGATCAGAGGCCGCTTCCAGCCGGAGCAGGATTTCCAGCCCCTGAGCGAGCTGTGGCAGAATAGACTGTACGATGAGGTGATCAGCCGCTGCGACGAACAGCTGGCTGAAGATCCCCTGGACGCGAAGCTCCTGGCCTACCGGGGATTCGCCTATTTTTACAAGGGGGTTTCCGAGGTTACCCTGGAGGAGCGCATTCCCTACCTGGACGAGTCGATCGTCTCCCTTAGGCGCGCCAAACTGAGCCCTGCGGGCAGCTGGAGCGCCGAAGTGGATTACATCCTGGGGAAGGCCTACTACCACAAGGGCAAGTACTACTACGATCTGACCCTCCGGTATCTGCAGGCGGCCCTCTCCGCGGGGTACCAGCCCGAAGATATCTATGATTACCTCGGGCTGGCCGCCACTCAGCTGGATCTTTTGGAGGAAGCTTTGCAGTACTTCCAGCAGGCTCTGGAGATCAATCCCACGGATCTGCTGCTGCTTACCATCGGCCAGACGTACCTTCAAGCGGAGCTCAAGCAGGAAGCGGAGGAGTATCTGCTGCGGGCCATCAACAAGACCGAGGATGCGGCCGTAGAGATTCGGGCGAGATTCCTGCTCGGTCAGATGTACTTCGAGAGAGGGGACTACTTCAAGGCGGAGGATCAATACTCGGAAATCCTCAAGAAGGATCCGAACTCGAGTGATGCCTACTATTATTTAGGGGAAATCTATTTTAATATGAACGATCCGGTGAAGGCACGGGCGCACTGGCGCAAGGCGCTGGTGATCGATCCGTCCCACTACGGGGCTCGGTTGCGATACTACCGTTAAAGTGAGCAACTATTGATGGAGGAATTTTATGGGGCTTGGCAAGATGTTTGAAGCCTTTTCAGCTGATATCGGAATCGATCTCGGCACCTGCAACACTCTGGTGCATGTGAAGGGCAAGGGAATCGTGCTGTCCGAACCGTCGGTCGTGGCCGTGGAGAGGGGCACCAAGCGGGTTGTGGCCGTGGGAACGGAGGCCAAACGGATGCTCTGGAAGACCCCCGGAGATATCATCGCCATCCGGCCGATGCGGGACGGGGTGATCGCCGATTTCGAGACAACCGAGAAAATGATCCGCTTCTTTATCTCCAAGGTGATTCAGCGTCGCTGGCTGGTCAAACCGCGAATGGTGATCGGGGTCCCCACCTGCATCACCGAGGTGGAGAAGCGGGCGGTTCGGGAGAGCGCCGAACAGGCCGGTGCCCGGGAGGTCTATCTTATCGAGGAATCGATGGCCGCGGCGCTGGGCGCCAACATCCCCATCCTCGAGCCGGCGGGTCACATGATCTGCGATGTCGGCGGCGGAACCACCGAAATTTCGGTGATCTCCCTGGGCGGAATCGTGGTGGCGAATGCCATCCGACTCGGCGGGGATGAGTTCGACGAGGCCATTATCAAGCACGTTCGCAACATCCACAACCTCATCATCGGTGACCAGACCGCGGAGAACGTGAAGATCACCATCGGGAACACCTCCCCGGAAAAAACGATCGAGAAGATGGAGATCAAAGGCACCGACGCCATCACCGGGCTGCCCCGGCGGCTGGAAATGGATTCAGTGGAGGTTCGGGAAGCGTTGAAGGAACCCACCTACCAGGTGATCGAGGAAATCAAAAAGACCCTGGGGGAGACCCCGCCGGAGCTGGCCGCGGACATCGTGGAGCGGGGAATCGTGATGACCGGGGGCGGATCCCTGCTCAAGGGATTCCCCAAGCTCGTTTCCAAGGAAACCGGGGTGCCCGTCATCCTGGCGGAAAATCCACTGCTCTGCGTTGCTTTGGGGGCGGGCATGTTCCTGGAAAATCTCAAAGACATGGGTAAACGATTCTACAACGTGCGCTACTAAAGCGAGCTATATGCCCGGTATTTCCAGCTTTGTCCGTAAGAACAAAAACGGCGTCACCTTCGTGGGCATTCTCGTTCTCTGTCTGCTCATGATGCTGTTCTCCAACCGCAACGTGGTTCTGCAGCCCAAGAAGGTGGGGCAGAGCTTTTTCTCCGTATTTCAGCTTTCCGTGAACGCCGTCACCAACTGGTTCACGGACACGGTGACCTCCATTCGCGAGCTCAAACGTCTGCGTTCCGAGCTGGAGGAAGCCCGGGACAGGTTGATGGAGTACGAGCGGGCCTCCTGGGACCTGGCCGAGCTGAGGCGGGAGAACCAGGAGCTGCGGGAGCAGCTGGGTTTTGCCCGGGGCCTGCCCTTTCGCTACATCGCCGGCCAGGTGATCGCCCGGGACCCGAGCAATCAGTTCTCCACGATAACGGTCAACCGGGGCAGCATCCATGGAATGCGGGAGGGCATGCCCGTCATCGCCTTCCAGGGAGGGCTGCAGGGCCTTGTCGGCAGGGTGGTCCTGGTTTCGCTCGCTTCATCGATCGTGCAGCCCATTACCGATCCCAACTCCTACGTGGCCGCCCGGCTGCAGAGCTCGAGATTCGACGGACTGGTTGCGGGTCACCAGGGGGGATCGGATATGCTCATCATGAGCTACGTCAGGAAGCTGGCGGTGAACGAGGTGCAGTACGGGGAGCTGGTTATAACCTCCGGGATGGGGCAGCTGTTCCCCGAAGGGATCCACATCGGCCGGGTCAGGGAGATGACCGCAAAAGGCTACGAGGCTTCCCTGGAATTGGAGGTCGAGCCGATAGTCGATTTTTCCCGATTGGAGTTCGTCTATATCATCGACACGGAACAGAAATGAGTCGGGATCTCAAAGCATTTCTCCTGTCGACCGGAATGATCGCCCTGGCGGTGGTGCTGCAGAGCACGCTGCTGCATTGGGTGGCCATTCGTGGGGTGATACCGGACCTGGGGTTGATCATTCTCGTGTTCGTGGCCATCCGCAGGGGCAGCATGACGGCCCAGCTGAGCGGGTTCGCCACCGGCCTGATCGAAGACGTGTTGAGTCTGTCCCCCCTTGGTTTCCACGCCTTGATCCGCACGGTTGTCGGTTTTCTCTACGGCCTGACCGTGGGCAGCATCTTCGTGGATCCGATCCTCATGCCCGTACTCCTTACGATCATCGCGACTCTGTTCAAAGCCCTGATCTCTTCGCTTCTGGTGAGCTTTCTGTCGATTCCCGCTGAAGGATTCAGCGTGTTCACCGGTCCGCTGTGGATCGAAATGGGCTACAATGCCGTGCTGGCGCCTTTCCTCTTCGCCCTGCTGGGCCTGCTGAAGGTTCTCAAACCTCAGAACAAGGAATGGATATGAGCGCTGATTCGAGTTCCCGCTTAAAGGGCCGGACCATCGCCCTCGGCGCGGTGGTATCGCTGGTTTTTGTATTGCTGATCGGGCAGTTGTTCTACCTTCAGGTGATCCGGGGCTGGGAGTTCAAACGCAGAGCCCGGGCCGTGGTCCGCCGGGAGCTTCCGATCCCGGCCCAGCGGGGAGAGATCTTCGATCGTCACTACGATTTTCCCCTGGTCGTCAACCAGGATTCCTTCGCCGTGGACCTGATTCCCGCGGAAGTGCCGGCGGAGCACCGGGCTGAGCTGTTCAAACGGGTCGCCGAAGCACTCGGTATAACCGTGGAGGACATCGAAAACAAGGTTCCCCCGCGGTTCTACCACCTCTACCAGCCCATCGAGCTCAAGGGGGGGGTGGGATTCGAGACCATCGCCTTTCTGGCGGAGCATCTGTCCGATTTTCCCGGGGTTGCCTGGCACAACAAACCGATCCGAAATTACCTGGCCATGGGTTCCCTGTCGCACGTGATCGGCTATGTGGGGGACATCAACCGTGAGGAGATCCAGGTCCTGTACAACCAGGGCTACAGCTTCGGCACGGTGCTGGGCAAGAGCGGGGTGGAGAAGCAGTACGATCTGCTGCTGCGGGGAAAAGACGGCACCCGTTTCCGGACCGTCGACGTCCGGGAGCAGTACCTGAAGGGAAGGCCTGAGGAGGACATCCCCCCGGAAGCGGGCAAGAATCTGGTGCTGACCATCGACAGGAGGATTCAGCTTCTCTGCGAGAAAGCCCTGGGAGAGCGGATAGGATCGGTGGTGGTTCTAAAACCCTCCACGGGGGAGGTCCTGGCCATGGTGTCCTATCCCTTCTACGACGCGAATCTGTTCTTCACCGAGACGGGATCCCGGGAGTTCACCCGCCTGTCCCTCGATCCGACCTTTCCCTTCATCAACCGGGCCATCCAGTCTTCCTACCCCCCCGCCTCGGCCTTCAAAGTGATCATGTCCACCGCCCTGGTGGAGGAGGAAGTGTTCCCCATTACACGGAAGATCACCTGCACGGGGGAAATCTTCTACGGCGACCGGGTGTTTCACTGCTACAGCAAGGTCGGCCACGGCGCCCTGGAGCTGTTCGGCGGCCTGGCCCAATCCTGCGACGTGTACTTCTACACGGTCGGCGATGAGCTGGGAATCGAACGCATCGTGTACTACTCCCGGGAGTTCGGACTGGGCCAGCTCAGCGGAATCGATCTTCCCGGGGAAACCTTCGGTTTTCTCCCTACGCCGGAGTGGAAGCAGCGAACCCAGGCCATGATCTGGCTGGGCGGCGATACTCTGAACATCTCCATCGGCCAGGGCTATCTCCTGGTTACCCCCATCCAGATGGCCAATGTGATCGCCATGATCGTCAATGAGGGAAAGGTCTTCCGGCCTCACGTACTCAAGGAAGTCCGGGATCCCCAGAACGGGGACCTGATCCAGAAGACAGAACCGGAGATCCTGCGGGTAAGCCCGGTTCGCAGGGAGACCTTCAAGATCGTCCAGCGGGCCATGCGGGGCGTCATCACCGAGGGCACGGCGGAGGTCGTTCTGACCACGGATGCGGTGGAGGTGGCGGGCAAGACCGGGACCGGGGAAGCCGGCTTCGAGGATCGCTGGCACTCCTGGTTCGCCGCCTATGCACCCTTTAACACCGCAAATCCGGATGAGCAGGTGGTGGTCGTGGTGATGGTAGAGGCGGCGAACGAGTGGGAATGGTGGGCACCCAAGGCGGCCAACGTGATCTTTCAGGGGATCTTTGCCGATCAAACCTACGAGGAGGCGGTGGAGACCCTGAGGCCCTGGTGGTACATCCAGCAGCAACAGGCTCTGCGGGCTGCGCAGGAGCGCACCTCCGGAGCGCAGGAGCGCACCTCCGGAGCGCAGGCTGCTGCCGGCACCTCGGAGTACGAGGAGACACGATGAAGCGGGTATCCCTGTTCGCCTTTGATTTCATCCTGCTGGGGGCGACCCTGATCCTGATGGTCGTGGGCATTCTCTTCGTATATTCCAGCGGGATGAGCTTCACGGGGATGCAGCTGTCCAACGAATACGTGAAGCAGCTGATCTGGGCCGGCACCGGCCTGCTGCTGATGGCCGGGGTGATTATGATCGACTTCCACCGCCTGCGCCGCCTGTCAATCTACCTGTACGGCTTTTCCATGCTTCTGCTGCTGATCACGCCCTTTATCGGCAGAGAGGTGCACGGGGCCCGTTCCTGGATCGGGATTGGAGATTTCGGGATCCAGCCGTCGGAGTTTGCGAAGATAACCACGATTCTCTTTCTGGCCAGCTACCTGTCCGGAATCGGCAAGGGCGTTCGGGAACTCCCCCGCTTTTCCCTCGGGCTGGCTATCGCAGTCCTGCCGATCGGACTGATACTCCTGCAGCCGGATATGGGTACCGCCCTTGTGTACATACCGATCTTCATATTCATGGCCTTCATCGCCGGCGCCAAACTACGGCATCTGTTCTATCTGATCGCCGCGGGACTTCTGATGATCATCCTGGCGGTAGCCCCCCTGTACGAGCAGTGGATCATCGGCCGGGAGGCGACCATGCTTTCGATGATCATCGACTTTCAAGTTGCCCGCTACTTCCTGGCGGCTGCGCTCGCCATTACGCTGCTGTCCGCCTGGGGTTTTTGGGGCTTCAAGCGCAGGTACTTCTACTGGATCCTCTACGCCTCTTCGCTGCTGCTGGTCGCCGATGCCGGGGCACTGCTGGTCGTGCGGGTTTTGAGAGAGTATCAGATCATGCGTTTTATCGTGTTCATGAATCCCCGGATCGACCCGCAGGGTGCGGGATGGAATTTGATCCAGTCGGTGACCGCCGTGGGTTCCGGTGGTTTCGTAGGCAAGGGATTTCTTCAGGGGACTCAGAGCCACTACCAATTCCTTCCCCAGCAGAGTACGGATTTCATCTTTTCCATTTTGGCGGAGGAGTGGGGCTTTCTGGGCGGATTGCTCGTGTTCGCCCTGTTTCTGATTATCCTGCTCAGGGGAGTCCGAATCCTCTACATCGCCCGGGATGAGTATGCCTCCTGCGTCGGAGCGGGAATCGTGGCCATGTTCTTCTTTCATGTCATCGTGAACATCGGCATGGCTATGGGGATCATGCCGATCACGGGAATTCCCCTGTTCTTCCTCTCCTACGGCGGGTCCTCTCTCTGGACGGGACTGATCTGTATCGGATTGCTGCTCAACATCTACTTCAGGCGTTACGGCAGCTAAAAAAAACTTGAGACACAAAGGGCTGAACTGCCGAGGGAAATAGAGAGAGCCAATGGAGAATCCCCTTCTAGCAAACATCGAAACCTCCAAATCTCTACCTACGCTGCCGCACATCCTCCTGCAGCTGATCGATATCTGCAACCAGAAAGAAAAGGGAATTCGGGATCTGTCAAAGGTGATCAACAAGGATCCATCGATCAGTGAGCGGCTGCTTCGCCTGGTCAACTCCGCCTATTACAGCCTGAAACAGAAGATCAGCTCCATCGATCAGGCCCTGCTCCTGTTGGGAATGGACGCTGTGAAAAACATCGCAATAAGCTCTTCGGTGTACCAGGTTTTTCACAGACCCGGCAGAAAATCGGCCTTCAACCTCAAGCTGTTCTGGTGGCATTCCCTGACCTGTGCAACCGTAGCCCGCCGCCTGGCGATCCGGATCCAGAATCCCGGCCCGGATGAGGCCTTCCTGGCCGGACTGATGCACGATATCGGGAAAATCGTACTGTGGAACAACTTCGAGCAGCAGTATGAAAACATACTGAAAACCTCCGCCTACCGAACCGCCGAGCTTCTGGAGGGAGAGCAGGATTTCGGGTTGAGCCATGCGGAGGCGGGAGCCTGGCTGATTCGACGCTGGGATCCGCACTCGTTCATGCCCGACGCAGTGCTTTACCATCACGATCAGCCGGATCGGATTATCCATGCTTCGCCGCTGGTGCAGACAGTCTATGTGGCCAATCGCCTCTGTCCCATCGTTGACGAGGAGCGGGAGGAGGGAATCTCCGTGGGCGAGCGGATCCTCGGACTGTCAAAGCAGGAGTTGGAGGAGCTGACCGCCCAGGCCGAGGAAGAGGTCCGGGGCATCGCCCAGTCACTGGATATCGAGATCAGCGCTCCGGAGGCGGAACCCCAGGGAATAGGACCGCAGGACCGGAAGAAGTACGAAGAGCTTGCCGGATGGGTTCGGGATATTTCCCTGCTCCAGAGCTTCTCTGAAGCCTATCTCGGAGCCGAGGATGCCGGGGAGATACTGAAAACAATCCGGCAGGGTTTCCAGCTGCTCCTTGACCTGAGCTCCCTGTTCTACTTCCAATACCGGGGAGACAGCCTGCTGGGCGTGGCCATGGGGAGCGACGAGCAGGAAGATGTGATCCGGGAGCTTGCGATCCCGTTTCGGGAGGAGACCAGTCTCCTGGTGAAAGCCCTGGTGCAGCAGAGGATCCTCGACACCTTCGACAACAAGCCCGTGTTGAGCATCCTGGATGAACAGTTGGTTCGCTTTCTCGGGACGGAGGGGATGCTCTGTCTTCCCATGCGGGTGGGGGAGGACCCCCTGGGGGTGTTGATCGGAGGAATCCAACGCAGCGAACGGGAAATGCTGCATTCCAAGAGAAAGCTGCTCACCATGTTTCTCAACCTCGCCTCTCTGGCCCTGCATCGCTTCCAGGCGAGGGAAACGCAGATCGAGCGCATACGGGAAGAGAGGATGTCCGCCACCTCCATTCTGGCCCGAAAGGTGGTTCACGAGGCGCATAACCCACTGGGTATCATCAACAACTACCTCAGCATCCTGGCGGGTAAGCTCTCCAACAACGAATCCGCCCAGGAGGATCTGCGCATCGTGCGGGAGGAGATCCGGAGGGTGTCCCAGGTTATCGGGGAGCTGTCCAGCTTCTCCGAAACAGGGCAGAACGTCAAAGAGCCCGTGGATATCAACGGAGTTCTCCGGGATCTGGCCAGAATATCCCAGGAGTCGCTTCAGCAACGTTCCGGAATCACCCTGGAGTTGAACCTGGATCAGAATATCCCCCTGGTGAGCTCCGACTCCAACAAACTCAAGCAGGTGTTCATCAACCTGTTGAAGAACGCGGTAGAAGCCATGGCAAATGGCGGAACCCTGGGTTTCGAAACCCGTTACCGGGACGGGGAGCCGCCCAGCATCGAAGTCCTGATAAGCGATCAGGGCGGCGGAATCCCCAAAGCCGTGCAGTCCACGCTGTTCGAACCCTATACCAGCTCCAAAGGCCACGAAGGTCTGGGCCTATCCATCGTGCACAGCACCGTCAAAGAGCTCGGCGGAAAGTTGAGCTATGAGACGGGGAGCAAGGGCACGACCTTCCTGATTCAGCTTCCTCTCTGAAACCACAGGATCGCGATACGGTGCAGCAGGTTACGGCAGCCCTAATCGAAAAAAACGGTAAAATACTCCTGGCCCTGCGCAGGGCGGGCAAGCATATGGGCCGGAAGTGGGAGTTCCCCGGCGGAAAGGTGGATCCCGGGGAGGATCCGAAACAGGCTCTTCGCCGGGAATTGGAGGAGGAGTTCAGCATCCAGGCGGAGATCGGAGAGTACCTGGGCTCGACCCGTTTCCGGGAGAGCCGGCTCGACCTGGAGATCCTCCTCTACAGGGCCACCCATCTCGCCGGAAGCTTCATCCTGCGGGAGCACGAGGCCATACGCTGGGTGGAGCCCGGTGAGGTAGAAGCCTACGATCTGGTCGATTCGGACCGCAAGTTGTTTAGAACGTTTCGAAACACGTTGACCTGAAATCTTCATAGTACTATACTTATGTATAGTACTATGAACGAGAACGCCCCCTACACACCCCTCCATATCAGCTCCTGCTACTCCTTCGGCTACGGCCTGCTCACTCCCCAGCGCATCTGCCGGGAGGCGAAACAACGGGGGCATCGGGCCGTCGCCCTGGCGGATCGGCACAATTTCTACGGGATGGTTCGTTTCCTCAGGGCAGCCGAACGGGAGGGAATCAAGCCGATTCTGGGGATGACCCTCCTGCGGGAGGGAAAGCCAGCCTGCACGGCCTACGTCCTGGACCGTCGGGGATTCGTCAGGTTGAATCGGCTGGCCTCCAAGCCCCCCGGCGCTGATCCGCTTCCGGATCTGCTCAGCGACGGCTGGGACGGCCTGGCCCTGGTGAGCGAAGACCGCTCGGTTCTGCGCTCCCTGCTGAGTGCGGGGAGCCGGGGGCTGTACGTGCAGCTGACTTACGGCCGCCCGTTCCGGGAGCTGCTTCGCTTATCCGCTGAGCTGGACCTGAGGCCTCTGGCGGTGAACCAGGCCCTTTTCTTCGAGCCGGAGGAAGCTGCCGTGGGGGATCTGCTGCGCTCGATTTCCCTGGGTTGCACCGTGGAACGGCTCCCGCTCAGTCGGAGAATGCGGCCCGAGTCGCGTCTGGTCGGCCGGGCGGAGATGGAGCGATTCTTCTCCGCCCTGCCGGAGGCCCTGGATTCAGCCCGGGCTCTGGCCGAACAGGCCTGCTGCGACGGACTGCTGCCGCGGGCGCACGTGTTTCCCCGCTATCGGAACTTCAGCGAAGAGCAATCCTTCCGGCTGCTCCGCAGGCTCTGCTACCGGAGCGCCCGGCTGAGGGGCGCCGCATCGGCGTACCACCGGTTCCGCAACGGAGCCGGGCCGGCCGGCGGAGAACCGGCACGCGGCTTCCCCCCGGCAGGAGCCCCGGCCCCGAAGCCAGACTGGCAAGCTCGACTGGAGCACGAGCTGAGGGTGATCCGCAGCCGGGGTTTCGCCGGCTACTTCCTGGTCGTGCGGGAGATCCTGCAGGGCTGTTCCCTGACCTGCGGGCGGGGAAGCTCCGCGGCCAGCTTGGTGAGCTACCTGTTGGGGATCACCCAGGTGGATCCCCTGCGCTACAACCTGGACTTCGATCGCTTTCTCAACGACCAACGGGTCGATCCCCCGGATATCGACGTGGATTTCCCCTGGGACGAGAGGGATGCGGTGCTTCGCCGGGTTTTCAGCCGCAACCGGGGCAGGGTCGCCATGGTGGCGGATCACGTCACCTTCGGTCCCCGTTCGGCCATGCGGGAGGCGGCCAAGGCCTACGGGCTTCCGGTTCGGGAAATCGAGAAGATGGTGCGATTCTACAGGTGCGGGGAGCACGGGCGCATCCCTTCGTACCTGCTGGAGGCGGCGGAAGCTGTGCGGGGGCTGCCCCGCCACATGGGGACGCACTGCGGCGGGGTGGTGATCACCCCGGGGCCGATCAGCGACTACACCCACGTTCGCAGCTCGCCGCTGGGGTACCCGGTCATGGCCTGGGACCGCGACGGTGCGGCCGCGGCCCGGCTGGTGAAGATCGATCTGCTGGGCAACCGTTCCCTGGCCGTGTTGCGGGATACGCTTAAGCTGGCCGGCGTCTGCCCGCCCGATCTCACCGTCCTGCGGGACGAGCCGACGGGAAGGATGATAGCCCGGGGAGATACCGTGGGGCTGTTCTACGTGGAATCCCCGGCGTGCCGCCAGCTGCTGCGCAAGATGGGGAGGGGGGACTACGAGCATCTGATCATCGCCGGTTCGATCATCCGCCCTGCGGCCAACGCCACCATCCGGCGGTTCCTGCAGCGCCTTCACGGGGCGCCCTACCGCTGTCCCGCCGACGTGTTGGCTCAGAGCTACGGCCTGATGGTCTACCAGGAGGACATCGGCCGGGTGACCGCCGCCACCGCCGCTTTTCCTCCGGCCCTGGCGGATCGGCTGCGCAAGTACTTGAGAGGCAATAACGGTTCGGTGGGCCTGGAGGCCTATCGGCGGCTGTTCTTCAGCCGGGGACGCAGAAACGGAACGCGACCGGCCGTGCTGGAGGAGCTGTGGGAAATGATCTGCTCGTTTCGGGGTTATTCCTTCTGCAAGGCCCACAGTGCTTCCTACGCCCTGGTTTCCTACAAGCTCGCCTATTTGAAACGGCACTTTCCCCTGCAGTTCTTCCTCTCGGTGATCAACAACGGCGGCGGTTACTACTCCCGCCAGACCTACCTCAACGAATGCCGCCGCCTGGGAATCCCCCTCCTGCTGCCGGATGTCAACCGCAGCCGGCTCCCCTATACGGCGGAGGAGGGCGGTATCCGGGTCGGGCTCGGTCAGATTCGCTCGATCAGCCGCCGCTTCGTGGAGCGGCTTCTGAGCGAACGCCGGCGGGCGGGTCCCTTCGCCGACCCGGCGGATCTGTTCAAGCGGCTGAGTCCGACTCTGCTGGAAATCCGCATCCTGGTGCGCTCCGGAGCCCTGGACGGCATTGCGAACGGGTTGGCGCGGCCGCAGCTGCTCTGGAGCTATCTGCGCAGGGGAGGCGGGCAGGAGCTGTTCGCTCAGGAGCCTCCGTCCCCGGCCGATTATCCGGAGGAGCAGAAGCTGCTCGATGAGTTGCGCACCATGGGGCTGATGATCTCCAGACACCCGGTCTCCCTGTTCCGCTCCACTGCGGAGGAGTGTGCCCGGAAGCTGCGGTTCCCGGCGCTGATCCGTTCTTCCGAGCTGCCCCGCTACCTCGGGCTGGAGGTCAGCCTGGTCGGGCTGGTGGCCGGCGGCAAGGAGGTCCTGGCCCGACCGGGAGCGGGCCGGTCCTCCGCCTCCTGCCGGGCCCCCGGCACCCTCCGGGCGTCCGGAGCGCCGGCTGCCTCCGGCTCCCTCATGGTTTTCATCACCCTGGAGGACGAGCTCTCCCTGTTCGAAGCCGTGCTGTTTCCCGGCGTGCTCAGCCGCTGCCGGCACAGCATCGACGGGGGAGGGGTGCTGCTGCTCTGCGGCAGGGTCGAGCAGGAGATGGGGGCTTTGTCGGTCACTGTGCGCCGTCTCTCGAGGCTGGGCATCGCAGCGGGGGGGCGGTGCGAGGTTGCGACGCCCAGCCGCAGCGCTGCCGGAGTACCGGCACATGCCCGTGTATTTTAGCTTGACACAGGCGGGCGGGCCAAGTATTTTTCTAGCAGCACCTTGCGGTTCTGAGGATCGGGGATCCGGCGCGGGACCGCACGTCGGCTACATCAATACGAGAGGCGATACTTGATAATGCCGGAGAAGGATCGGATCTATCTGTTTCATATATTCCGCAAGGACGGCACCTCCCTGTTCCTCACCCCCTTCGGCAGCCCGGACAAATTCGTCAGTATTCTGGATCGCAACGAGGTCGAAGGGCGCTACGGTATGGAACCCAGGGTGGAGGCCCTGACCATGTTCCGCAATGAGCTGTACAGGCAGATCGAGGTCGGGGTCAAGAACTGGCTCAGCGATGCCCGCTTTGTGCCCAAGTTCCTGATCTCCGCTTTGGTCTTCGTAGTTACATATTTCTTCATGTCCTTCGTGGTTCGGGATCCCCTGCCGGTGATCGATGAGGTCGCCCTCGGTCTGGCGGCAGCCGTGGTTGTCTTCCTGCTGCTGGGCCGTAGGGACATGAACTCCAAGTTGGCGACCAAGAAACGCCTCGATCTGCGGGTGATAGTCGACCGCATCACCTTCAGGGAAAGTGCGTTCGTGAAGCAGGTGGAAGAAGCCCTGCACCGCAACGAGACCGGCGGCATGGAGGCGGTGGTCAAGCAGATCGTGGAACCGGTTCGGCAGGAGCTGGGGCCGGAGGTGCGGGAGGAAGCCGCCCAGTTTATTCGGGCTCTGGAGAGCAGGTTCAACTTCAAGAAGCTGCAGCGGGAGGAGCGGCTGCTCAAGCGGGTCATGGGGCGAAGTCCCGGGGACTTGAACAAGAGCTTTGCCCGCCTGGTAGAATCGAAGAAGTACGACTTTCCCCTGTACGCCGTCTACAAGAGCTTCAAAAAAACCGTAGCCAATCAGAAGGAGAGGTAACTCACCCGGGAGGGGGCAGGCTGAAGCGCTTCAGGCGAAGATGGCGCTCTCCGCTGTCCGTTTTTTCAGGTAGTGAGACAGCAGGGCCAACCCTACGGCCATGTTTTCGTTGCGGATGGTGACATCCTCCGGGGCGCTCAGCTGGGTCGGGGCGAAGTTCCAAATCGCCTTGATCTTCTGTTCCACGACCAGGTCGCATACGCCCTGAGCCGCCTCTTTGGGTACTGTGATTATCGCGATACCCACATCGAAGTTCTGTACCACCTTACCCAGTCTCTCCAGCGGCTGAATGGAAAAACCACCGATACTCCGACCCGTTTTCTCGGGATCATTGTCGAACACGGCAACCAGATTCAGTCCGTACTCGCTCAAACCGGGATAGTCGATCAGGGCGGAGCCCAGCTTGCCCGCTCCGATCAGGATGGCGGTGTTTTGCGTGTTGATGCCAAGGAAATCCCCGATCGCCTGTTTCAGCCCGGAAACCGAATATCCGGATTTGGGTTTTCCCTTGTAGCCGATTACCGAAACGTCCTTGCGTACCTGGGTGTCATCCACGTGAAAGAAGTGCGCCAGGTATTTGGAGCTGACGAAGCGCTCGCCCTTCTGCTCCAACTCCGAAAGAATCTGATGATAGTAGGGGATTCTCCGCAGAGTCTGTACAGGAATCGTTGATTTGGGTTTTGCGGGTGCGTTTTCCAAGGTGATCAACCGTAGCCAATGGCTACGATAAAGTCAATCGCCGATTGTCAGCTGCTCTTCCATCTCCGTCTGCAGCTCGAGGGCTTTCTTCGCCGTTTCGATGTTGGCTCGGGCGGGAGAGTAGGTGGGATCGATCTCCAGCACTTCTTCCCACTTTCTGATAGCCCCGGAAAGATCCCCCTCGGAGTACAGTTCCAGGCCTTCAAAATAAAGCCCGTCGAGCTCTCTCTGCTCGTCTCCGCGTCCCCTGTCGCCGAGATTGAGCTTGGCCTGCAGGCTGAACTTGTCCAGCGGATCGACCCGACCGCTCAAATCGAGGTTGTAGTTCAGGACGAAGCTGACCTTCTCCAGGTCGACGCTGCTGCCCAGGCTGATCTTGGGATTGTCCGCCTTCCAGCGAAAGCCGGTCTGAAGGCTGAGGAAGTTGGTGACCATGACATTGAAGCCCGTGGCCATGGACCAGGTTTCCGCAGGGGCCTCCTGCGGGGAAAAGCTGAAGGGCAGGTTGAAATCGAAAGCCCAGGTAAGCGGACGGATCGGCGCCCAGGCGAATCCCACGGTAGCCAGGGTGGGCAGGGGCTCTCCGAGAGCCGGAAGGCCGATGTTCTTCACCGCGGCACCGACGGAAAAGTTCTTGCTTCGGGAGATCTGGAATTTGAGGAAATTGAACCGGGTCAGGATGCCCAGGTCTACCATGGCGGTCAGCGCCGACTGGTCCGGGTAGAAGGCGTTCGGGATGTTGCGGTAGGCTGTCTTGAGGTTCGCCCCCACGCCCAGGCCGTAGAAGTTGAAATCCGAGAAGAAGTTGTAGGACACGTTGAAGGTGGCCACGGTCTCGGAGATGTAGCCGCGGTTGGCCCGATCACCCCACTCGTTGTATTCGGTGAAGGGGACGTAGAGGAACTTACCCCCGACACCGATGCCCAGATCGTCGTAGCGGGCCGTATAGACCACCCCTTCGAGATTCGAATCCGCGATCCAGCTGTGGTGGTAGAAGGACAGCTCCGTGATGTCAAGGGAGGAGCTGGCCGAGGGATTGGCCTCGAGAAATCCGGAATCCAGAGCGACAGCGGTATAGGCCGTACCCATACCCTCGTACTTGCCTCCCATGGGAATCAGCAGAGTGGGGAATGCCGTCAATCCGGTGTTGGGATCGGCAAATCCGGAGAACAGCTTGTTGAGGTTGTAGTAAAAGTCGGAGAAGTCCGCAAACACCGGCACCACAAGGAGTAAGAAAACTGTGACGAGCAGCAGGATTCTCTTCATCCTATAGAGAATATACCTCCAATTCGTTCAACTTTCCAGGTTGGAGAACAACTCCCTCCCCAGTCTTACTATCGGTTGATTCGGCATTTCGCTGTACGCGGCGGGATGTTTTCCGTCGATAACAATGGTAGATTATAGTGGTAGAGTAGATGTAAATAATCCTCAAAACTTTTTTGGGGGCAGAAACAGCGTTGTTTTCTCCTTCGGTACGGGCAAGAACCATACTTCTCGCCATTGTGCTCTGTCTGATTTCCGTGTTCAGCGTGCAGGCCAGGGGCCGGGCCGAGCGGGAGTCCCGCCAGCGTCTATCCGAGGTAGAGCTGCTGATCGAGGAGAAACGCTACAACGAGGCGGTGCATCTCCTCTCTGAGGTGGTCCGGGAGGACCCGGATCGCTTCGATGCGGCGGAGGAGCTGATGGGGCAGATCCGCGCCCGCCGGGCGGAGATCGACCAGAGCTTCGCCGAGTTGAACGATGCGATCCGGGAAAACGAAGAAGAAACGATTGTAGCCCTGATCGATAAACTGGGGGACTTGAATCCCTATCCCAGCGATTCGGAGGCGGAGCTGCTGGATATGCTCCGGGCCGCGGGGATCGAGCGGATCTACTTCGTCAATTTATTTCGTGAGCTCATGGCACGGGCCAAGGCGCAGATCGAGGCTGGTGAGTACCGCCAGGCTGTCTCCACCTATCTGGAGGATTTCCTGAGGGATTTCCAGATCGTTAAGGAGAATTTCGATGACGCGGAGTATGGGAATATCCTCAAGAACTCCGTGGATGCCGCTCTGGAGAATATAAGTCAGGCGATTCAGGCGCACGACGTGCTCTACGCCGCTCTGGGGTCTGTGGCCGAGGGATTCGGCGCGGATCCGGAAGTCCTTCCCGCGGAGGTTGGCGCCGCAGCCGCCACCTTTGAGTCGATGGTGGAGGTGATGGGAGAGGTGGAGCGTTCCGGTCGCACCTTTCAGGTTCAAAACGAAAGAATCCGGGAAACATCGTCCGATGGCCAGTTCGATCTGTTCCTCTTTTTTGCAGAGAATTTGGTGTTCGGCCCCACCGGCAGCGATACGGAGGGGATCGCCTACGCCCTGGACTCGATCTGGAGGCGCGAGCTGGCCGGTTTGGAATCCCGGCTGCTGCAGCGCGGGCAAGCGGCGTATGCGGCGGCGGTCGAGCAGTTCCGGGCGCATTCCGTGGACGCCGCCCTGGCGAATATTTCGGAGGCGGAGGCGCTGTTCCCCTCGCTTCTGGATCTGCAAGTCCTCTGGCCGCTGCGGATCGCGCCCACTCGCCCCTACCCGACGGATGAGACGGGGCGGGCCGCCTTTGCCGCGGCTCTGCCGGCGTTTCTGCGCACTCAGGAGTATCTGAAAGCCCTGGAGGATTATCGTTCTCTCATCCAAACCAACCAGAGGCTTGGTGAGCTGGTGGACCAGGAGGTCACTACCATCCAGAAGATCTACGACGATCGGGAAGAGCTGAAAACCCTGCTGCAGGATACCGCGGAACTGGATTCCAGCTGGCAGGATCAGCTGGCGCTGTACCGGGAAGGAGCCGGACAGGGCCTGCAGCTGACAAATCATGCGGGCCAGGCAGGGGAGGTTCTATCCGATATCGGCGCCACCCAGCGGGGAATTCAGGAGCTGGACCTCCGTCTGCTGGACCGGGTAGCCCGCGTACAGGGGGTGGAGTTCGAGGAGCGTTTCCGTATCTACCAGGCGCGCTTCGAGCAGGGAGTTCAGCTGCAGGAAGGTACGGAGGTCCCCATGGAGCCGATCCGGGATCCGGAAACCGGAGAGATCGTGGAGACGCCCGTAAAGGTGGAGAAATTCCCGTCCCGGGCCGTGGCCATCTACCAGCCACTCAGCGAGGATCTGGAGAATCTTGACGAGGGGGTCAAAGCGATGCTGGCCGATGCCCTTGCGAACGCGGACTATGTAGCCCAAAGTGTGGAGCTTCAGAACCATGTCGACTCCCTCCAGAGCCTGGTGGAACGTACCGCTGCGCTGCGGGGGGAGCTGAAGCCGCGGCTGACCGAGGCTCAACAGGCGGCGTTGCAGGCGGAACGCTACCGGCGGGAGGGGCAGCTGCGCTTCCAGCAGGCCCAGGCCAATGCCCGAAATGAACTTTTCTCCGACGCCCGGAAGAACATCCGAGTCGCCCGGGAGGCATTCGACAACTCCCTGAGCTTTCAGGAGGATGCGGAAGTGCGGCGCATCCGTGACGAGGAACTGGTGGCTTTGTCTGAAGCCATAAACGTACAGGAAAAAGACAAGGTCATCGCGGAGGTGCGGCAGCTCATCGAAGGCGGCCGCAGGCTCTACACCCAGGGTGATTTTGCCGGCGCGGAGCAGGCACTGCTGGCTGCAAAAACACGCTGGGCCGATACTTATCCGACGGAAAACCCCGAGGTGAGCTTTTGGCTCGGATTGATTAGAAGCGCAGTGGACGCCACCACGGGCCGGGAGATCGCCGTCACCGATCCCCTCTACAAGGAGATGAGCCAGCTGTACAATCTGGCCTACGGAGATTTCCAAGCCGGCCAGCGGCTGGTCCGGCAGGGAGAAACCGGTGAAGCCGTCAGGGTGCTACAGAGAGCGGAAGATCGGATCGCCAAGATCCTGGTTCCTTTTCCCTTCAACGCCCGAGCCCGGGTTCTCAACCTGCGCATTCTGCAGATACGGGATCCGGACGCCTTCGGGAGAAGGATAACGGAGTTGTACAACGATGCCCTGCGTCGCAGATCCGAAAGTCCCCAGGAAGCCTACGCGACCTTGAAGGATATCGAGCAGCTTCTACCGAACTATCCCGGCCTGCAGACGGCGGTCGCCAATCTCGAGATCACCCTCGGTTTCCGCATTCCCCCGCCGGACCCGGCAAAGATCTCCCAATCCCGGGACCTGTACATCCAGGCCAGATCGATCTGGGACAGGAATCAGCGCGACCTGTACGACAGCGCCCTGGACGTTCTCAACGAGGCGATCCAGCTGAATCCCGA
>Ga0315548_1001405_pt1 | contig 20416 bp, 21 predicted proteins | sample SalMarSW160110MG_2_FD_202540 | JGI IMG/M metagenome (GOLD analysis project Ga0315548, IMG submission 202540) | Salt marsh sediment microbial communities from the Plum Island Ecosystem LTER, Massachusetts, United States - Salt Marsh Sediment SW1601-110 ...
TCGAACATCGGTTCGAACCTGGCACTGGTTCGTAGTTGTGAGGGAATCGAAGCCCTCCCGGGAAAGGCTTAGTCAGCCACCCGGAAGCAAGTTACCATATCAATAGGAGGTTTGCAAGTCCAGCGAGGTGAAGGGTGAATGCCCTGAATCTGCCCCTTAGCCCCGAGAAGATGGAATTTTGGGAGTGTGCTGATCTTGTCGATGTGAGCGCAGGCGAAGCGGGTATAGCGATATAGACGAGTGATATCCGGCCCCCCGGGGTCTCAGACAGCATCGAGTTGGACAACGACAACGGAGTAACCAGGCGAGCATCGGAAGGGTCCAAAGGTTCTTGGTGAAACATTGCGGATCGAAGCGATAGTAACCGAGTATGGTCGACCAACGTAAAAGGAGGCGGCCAAAAGACGCCGATGCGAGGGATGGAGACCAGTGTAACCGCAACGGTTTAGCTGTGAAGCGGCTAATCCCCGCTGAGCGAAGGTCTCCACGGTTAATTGCCCGTGAAAGGAGAAACATGGACACTATGCAAAGAGTGAGGATCGATGAGCACTGACCTGACACGGATAGGAGAAAGGGCTCGCAAGGAACCAAATCTGGTATTCACATCGTTGTATCATCATGTGACGGATCTGGATAACCTGCGGGACTGCTACGAAGCACTGGACGACGACAAAGCCGTCGGTGTGGACGGCGTAACCAAGGGACATTATGGGGGAAATCTCGAAGAGAACCTTCAGAGCTTGTCTGACCGGCTGAAGCGTATGGGATATCGTCCACAGCCCAGTCGCCGGAGTTATATACCGAAGTCGGGCAGTAAAAAGGGGCGGCCGTTAGGAATCAGCTGTTTTGAAGATAAGATAGTTGAACTGGCGGTTAAACGGGTTTTGGAACCGATCTACGAGGAAATCTTCGAAGACAGCAGTTATGGGTATCGACTTGAGCGAAGCCAGCACATGTGCTTGGACAAGCTGGGGCGAACCATCCAGCAGAAGCGAGTTGGCTATTTGGTTGAGTCCGACATCAGATCATTTTTCGATGAAGTTTCTCACAAATGGCTGATTAAGTTTCTGGAGCACCGTATTGGTGACCCCCGCATACTGAGGCTTATCAGCCGCATGCTAAAGGGGGGAATAATGGAAGACGGGCTGGTAAGAGCCAGTGAGAAGGGCACCCCCCAAGGCTCGATTCTGTCCCCACTGTTGTCAAACATTTACCTGCACTATGTGCTGGACCTATGGTTCAGCCATAGGGTCAAGAAGCAGTGTCGGGGAGAAGCGTATTATTTTCGTTTCGCCGATGACTTTCTGGCCTGCTTCCGGTACAAAGCAGATGCAGAGGACTTTGAGAACCGGCTAAATGACAGGCTTGAAGGTTTTGGTCTGGAAGTAGCCAAGGAGAAGACGCGTTGCATCGAATTTGGCCGTTTTGCGCGTGCAGATGCACGGAGACGTGGACAAAAACCAGAGGAGTTTACTTTTCTGGGTTTTACGCACTATTGTGGGAAAACCAAGAAGGGATACTTCAAGGTAAAGCGACGTACCAGTCGCAAGAAATTCGCACAAAGCCTACGCGAGTTTATGGAATGGGCGCGCAAGAGCAGGAATGTTCTGAGGAAAGGGGAGATGCTCCGCAAGGCCAAAATACGTGTCGGCGGGCATCTGAGCTATTACGCCATAACGGATAATTCGGCAAAATGTTCATCCTATCACCATTACGCAACTCGTATTCTTTTCAAGTGGATTAATCGGAAGAGTCAACGAAGTGCGTACGCATGGGAAGGTTACCGTCAGGCACTTAAGTGGGTCGGGTGGCCGCAGCCGAATATCCGCAAAGACCTGAATCCATTTCGTAGGTTTGAGGCCATCTGAATAATTGACCGAAGAGCCGGATGTATGGGAAATCCGCTTGTCCGGTTCCGCGGAGGGACCGGGGAACAACCGAAGGTATGGTTGAGATGTTGTGGCACCGCCGGGAAACCAGGCGGCAAACAGAGAAGACAAACTTTAGCCTATAGCCATGGAAGGCCCCGGTCTACTCGACAACGTCCAACATCGAATGTTGAATGGAAAAAGATGAAGAAACAGACTTTAAAAAACCTGACTATTAGATGATATTTTACAGGAAACAGAAGAATTAATTAAGATTTTCGTTACGAGTATCAAAACGGCTGAAAAGAAACAGAAATAGTCATTCAGGGTTGGACATCGGATTTTTTAAAACAAAAGAAATAAATTGCGGAGCGGAGCGACATCATTATTCGATGTTCAACGTTGGGCGTTCGATGTTCGATGTTCGGTCTGTTCGATGTTGGAGGTTCATCTTTCAAAACAACCCTGTACGGCATAAATGTAACTTTTGAATGTTTACAAAACAACTTAGCGCTTATGGGGTGGTGTCCTCACGGTATGGAAAAATAAGGGTAAAACAAAATGTAAGGGCGAAGATATGAAGTTCAAATTCTGTCCATTTTGCGGGCGTCAATTGCAGGCAAGGGTGAACGGTAATAAAAAAAGATTGTACTGTGATCCGTGTCGATGGACTCATTATAGAAATCCAACGGTCGGGGTAGCGGTTGTTTTGTTAAAGAATGATGAATTGCTCCTGGTGAAGCGAAACGGATCTTATGAGGGGTTGTGGTGCATCCCCTGCGGACATGTAGAATACGATGAAGACATTCGGGTAGCAGCCAAGCGTGAGTTCAAAGAAGAAACCGGACTCGATGTTGACGTTGGGCCTGTTTTTGCGGTTCATTCTAATTTTCATGATTTGGAAAATCAAACCGTGGGGATATGGTTTTTGGGGACATGTACGGGCGGCAAACTTGAAGCCGGTTCCGATGTCAGTGAAGCTAAGTTTTTCCCCCCGAATGATCTGCCGGAAGAAATGGCGTTTCCAACCGATCTTCTGGTATGTGAGCAAATCAACTCTGAACTCACGGGTTCCGGTGGCACAAACAGGTTGCCATAAAAAAATATGTAATTTCAAAAAGTTATATAAATTTCAATTGGCTTCTTAAAAATTTATGGTGCCGGGTCAATATGATCATTTAATACACCAGAACTTATTGAAAGCTTAAGATTTTGAAACGGTTAATTAAATCTACAGTCGGGTTGCTTTCTTTTAACGCTTTGTAAATAGCGTAATGAATGATCAGCAGCGAAATCATACACTGTCTGAATACATTAGGGATCGTTAAGAAAGAACAGCGGTATTTTGTATTCGTAATTAAAATGCGTTAAGCGGGTCGCCATATAGCCTATTTATTTAAAGCCATAATTTCTGTTCTATCTTTACGAGCCCTTATGTATGAGTTTGTATGATGTAGTCGCTGATTATTCATGGAGCGATTCAATCGAAAGAACTCCCCGACCCATCAATTAAAAATAATTAAAAGGTGAAAAATGAATCTTCAAAAACAAATCAAAAGTGATTTAACCACTGCCATAAAAGCAAAAGATCAAGAGAAAAAAGATACGCTTCGTGTTATCCTGGGAGAGTTTGGGAGGCTCGATAAAAAAGAGCTTTCAGATGATGAGGTTGTAAAAATTCTGAAAAAATTAATAAAATCAGAAAAAGAAATGCTTGAAAAAAAAGGTGATGATGCCGATTCTATATTTATTAGAGTAATTGAAAATTATTTACCGAAAATGGCAACCCAAGAGGAAATTACCAATTGGATTAAGCAAAATGTCGATTTTTCTGAATTTAAAAACAAAATGCAGGCTATGGGTTTAATTATGAAGCATTTCGGAACAACGGCAGATGGAAATGAAGTTAAAAAGATTTTACTTCAGATATCGTCAGATAGTTAGCCCGAAATATCCGGGTTAGGCGACAAAATATCTACTGAGAATTCAATTTGTTGTGAAAAAAATTACTTAACGAGTTTTGAAGTTAGGGTTTTGTGGCAGCTGAAAACCGTTCCACTATTTCTAAATACATATTTTTTGGATACAACCCGTTTAGAGCAAGGACCGTTTTTTTGTTTTTAAAAAGAATAACATGGGGAATGCCGAATACGCGAAACGAATTTGCAAGCCCTCTGTTGCGATCGATGTTAATTTTATACACCGTAACCGTTGAACTTTTTTCTTTAGCGATTTTCTCAAGGACGGGTTCAAGCTCTTTGCAGGGAGGACACCAATCGGCGTAAAAATCAAACATCAGGAGACGATCTCCTGATGTTTCGATGATTTTATTTAACTGTTCCATGCTATCTATAGAGGAAATAACAGAATCGGCTATCGGATCCCGGGTATTTTTGCTTATATCATCCCCGCATGATGCGAGCTCAAAAAATAATAATGTGATAAAAACTCGTGAGCAAAGCCACATCCAGCGGGTATTGGACTGTATATTTTGTATCAAATTATGACCCGTTATATTACTAAACTTTTTTTTATAGTAATCTTTTGTTCGGCTTTCGTCGTATTTACAGTTGCCGCCCCTGTTTATGCTGATATATATGTCTATATCGACAGCGGAGGGGTGCTTCATTTTACCAACGTGCCCACGTCATCCAATTATAAAATCTATATCAGGGAAAAGCCGCCCATGTCTTTGAATTCAGACGTCACCGACCGGTATGATGACCTGATAACAGAAGCATCTAAAAAGCATGGGGTTTCATTTTCATTGCTCAAAGCGCTGATTAAAATCGAGTCGGATTTTAATCCCCGAGCGATTTCAAGTGCCGGTGCAAAAGGTCTTATGCAAATTATGCCTGAAAATATCAGGGCTCTGAGTATAAAAGATCCCTTTGATCCGTTGGAAAATATAATGGGAGGTGCGCGTTATTTAAAACAGCTCATCAGACGCTTTGACGGGAAACTGCCGATGGCATTGGCCGCCTATAATGCCGGGCCCAATATGGTTGATCGTTATAAACGAATTCCTCCCTTTGAGGAGACGGAAAATTTTGTAGAAAAAGTTATGAAATATTATTCTATTTTTAAAAAGGGATAGCCGCTCATTTAGCGCCTATTAATAAAAATATTTTGGGAATTAACTTGAGTTTACATTTTTATCTATTACTGATCCTTCTTTGATAACCATCTGTGATTTGCCGCTGTTTTTTATTACAACTTTCCCCTTTATGGTCACGTTTTTTTCAAAACGTACATCACCCTCAATAGTAAGAGATTCACAATCGATCAGGGATGGAATTCCTTCAGCAAATCTTTCATCAAAAAGATCTATCTTGCCGTAATATTTCGGATCAAGGGCTATGGTTATGGTCCGTGACCCGATCCCGGGATTTAAAATCAGATTGTCGTTTTTTGAAAAAACAAAACGGTCGGATCTTATGGCCAGAAGATCATTACATTTTTTTACAGGAAAAAAACGGGATGTGGGAACCCATATTGCAGCAGCACCTTCAAAAAGAGATATGGCGGCTCCCATGGCTGTTTCGACCTGAAATACTTTTGGAGTGTTTTCATCTCTCGGATCAAGCGTTTTCTGGTTTTTGATTATCGGTAGGTTTATGATATTATGTTTTTTAATAAGCTCTTCAAGAGCTTTAAGATTTATCCATATGTTATTTGTGTTGAAAAACCGGTAACGTTTTATATCTTTGAACGCATCCATTTCATCTTGCGGGCACTGGGCAGACTCACGCAAAATCAGACGGCCGTTTATATGTCTGGCAATATGTCCACCTTTTACGTCTGACGGTGTTCTCGGAACCACTTCCATCATAAAAGGGAGTCTGTTCTCAGAAAAATACCCCAGGAGCGATTCATCCATGGTAGCGCCCAGGTTATCCGAGTTGGAAATAAAGGCATACTCTATACCTTTATTCAGAAGGCTATGTAACACGCCGGATGTATAAATTGCTGAGTATATATCACCGTGTCCCGGGGGATTCCATTCCAGGTCCACATTCTCGGGACAGGTCGCAGGGGCAAGATCTTCCTGCAGAATTTTTGGGAACTTATTTTGAATAAATAAAAGTGGGAAATCTGACGGCTTGATCATTGAGAGGGCGTCAATTGTGTCTTCATGTGTGCTGAAACTGTTCATAAGGGCCAGCTTTACCCGGCACCTTTCTGCCTGCTTTACTATTATTTCAAGAAATGTTTTTTCGTTTTTTACCTTTAAAAGAGATTTGGCTTTGGTAAGGCCCATGCTGGTACCCAGACCGCCGTTCAGCTTGATTATAACCGCATGGCGTAATGCTTTTCGCCCGGATTCGGTATATTCTTTAATACGGGTTGCATCTTCAATTTCATCCGGAGCAACGGGTTTTATGTCTTTATCAGAGATAAGGCCGGTTGCTCCGGAAACGAGCTTTTTATAATAATACGTAAACGTATCAATAACCAAAGGGGGGAATTCCACACGTTCCATCTTTGAAATAAAGGATGGAAGATATTTTGTTTTGTCTGAATTTACCGGCATATTCGATTTTATTTATAACCTTTCTATCCATCCTTCGGGATCTTCAATATTGCCGTATTGAATATCTGAGATCGTTTTGTAGAACTTGTTGGCCATGGGACCGACCTTGCCGTTACCCACGGTTATTACGGTGTCGCCGTATTTGATTTCTCCAACAGGAGAAATCACCGCAGCGGTTCCGGATCCGAATATTTCTTCGAGTTTTCCCGATGAATGGGCATCCAACACCTCATTGATGCTGATTTTGCGTTCTGCAACTCTGATATCCCACATTTTTGCAAGGGCAATTACCGTGTTTCTGGTAATGCCGTGAAGGATACTTCCGCTTAACATGGGCGTGATCAGTTCGCCGTTTATGACAAAAAATATATTCATGGCCCCAACTTCTTCAATGTATTGCTGTTCAATACCATCAAGCCACAATACCTGAGTATAACCATGTTGATGTGCCTGTTCGCCGGCGTACAGGCTGGCTGCATAATTGCCCGGCGTTTTGGCTTCACCCACTCCGCCCCGTACCGCCCGGACATGGTTGCGGGTTACCCATATCTTGACGGGATTAAAGCCTTCGGCATAATATGCGCCCACCGGAGAAAGAATAATAAAATAACGGTATGTATGGGAAGCGCGAACACCTAAGAAAGGATCGGTGGCTATTATGGTAGGGCGTATGTAAAGGGAGGTTCCCGGAGTAGACGGCACCCAGTCTTTTTCAATGACCAGCAACTGCTTAAGGGCATCCAGGGCAAAAGCCTCGTCAATCTCCGGGATGCAGAGGAGACGCGCAGAGTTGTTCAACCGTTTGAAATTATCACTGGGCCGGAAAAGCTGAATATCTCCTGAATCCGTCCTGAAAGCCTTGAGTCCTTCGAAAACGCCTTGACCATAATGAAGCACCATGGTTGCCGGATCCATATCCATGGATGCGTAAGGCTCTATACGTGGATTATGCCATCCATCTTGCGGATTGTAATCCATGTTAAACATGTGATCCGTAAAAATACTGCCGAAGCCGAGTTTGGAATCATCAGGTTTTGTTTTTAATTGATCGGCTTTTTTAACAGTCAGTCGCATTTCAGGCTCCTCGAAGATTTTAAAATTTCAGTCCGATAGTTTCCACAGCATAAGTCCTGTCGTATGATCGTGAGCCCTCCTTAGGGGTTTGCCGGTTAATTCCTGAAGATCAATTTCTCCGGCATAAAGTATGGTTTCTGAAAAAAGATGTCCGCCTATGGTTTTTCCCTCTACATCTCCCAGAACAATATGGGCATGTACGACCGGGTTTTCATCCAGTAATGAGATATTTCCGGTGCAAGTTACGATTTCATGAGGTTCTTCTTGGGTGAATGTTGCATAAACCTGTTGTTTTTGATCATATGCGCCCAGAGTCGCAGAAGAAACCGCACCGATTACAGAAAATGTAGCCATCAGTACTGACGACTCTTTACAAAAATCTTCGATAGATGTAATCAAATCTTTGCCGTGAGGAAGACGCCCTACAAAGCGTCGTCCCAGTGTAAATTCGGAATAGGTCAGTTTGTCCATTAAAAACCTCCAAGATTAATATTATATTAAAAATAAAACTCGTAACTTCTCAATAAATTATGGTGGCTCAATATCACCATTTAATACACCAGAACTTATAGAGAAGTTACCAAAATTTGATTCAAGATCTATAGCATCTTTACAATTGAAATCAAGACCAAAGTTTTTGTCACAAGTGTTTCGCTGAACAAAAGCCTGTATTTTCAGGGTAAACGCATTTGAATCCCAATACAGGGAGAACGCTTCACGACGGCATGTATCTCTTTACAACCGACTGAAACTTGTGCTCAAGCACCCATAAGCCCGAGCCGTGCCAAAGTTATTAAGAACAATTTTTTACTAAATTATACCATTGATTTTTTTAGTTATCATTTCATCCGGCTCGGGCTAACGCGTGCTAAAGCCCTTCAAACAGTCAGTCGGTTTCCAAGAGAAACACCCCGTCGCTACGCTAGATCTAAATAAAATGCGTTTACCCGGCCTCTATTTTTCTCACAGGTTGACATTGAGTGCTTTGGATATTAGAGTCTGAAATTTAAGTTCACCAATACCTAATGGAAAGGAAAATCAATATGAACATATCAGATAGAATGGCCGATATCAAACCGGTAAGGCTTAGCTTGGATAGTGCCCGAACGAAAACTAGGATTTTTCGTTAAGATCAAGGAAGACGAAAATTTTAACCACAGTAATACTATTAGTATTTCGAGGATTAAAATTTGAGTCTGACGCAGATATTGGCGGAAAAGACAGTTTTCGTTCAGGCACTAGATAGTAAATTTAAGTTTAAATGTCATAAAGGGGTAAAATGTTTCACCAAGTGCTGTAGAGATATTAATATCGCACTGACTCCTTATGACATTATCAGGCTTAAAAACCGTTTGCAGCTTTCTTCAGATGAATTTCTGGCAATGTACACGGTTCCCCGTCTTTTGGAAAAGACAGATCTTCCCATGGTTACTCTGAGAATGATGGACGATGATTTAAAATCATGCCCATTTGTAACCGATGACGGGTGTATAATCTATGAAGACAGACCCACGACGTGCCGTTATTATCCCCTTGGCGTTGCTTCGCTGAGTCACAGGGAGGGTGTTGATGATGAGGGATTCTATTTTTTTGTGCATGAACCGCACTGCCTGGGTTTTGAAGAGAAAAAGGAATGGACGGTCCTTGAATGGCGGAAAGATCAGGGCGTTGATATCCATGATGAAATTAATGCCGGCTGGACCGATCTTGTTGTGAGAAAAAGATTTTTTCCTCCGAATCTCAAGCTTGTTGAAGAAAGCAAGAAGATGTTTTTTTTAGTTAGTTACAATATCGATAAGTTCAAACAGTTTGTTTTTGAAAGTTCATTTTTGAACCGGTATAATATCGACGATGCAACCGTTGAAAAGATCAGGGAAGATGAGATAACCCTACTGAAATTTGGTCTTAAATGGTTAAAAGACGTTCTTTATAAAGAAGGAAGTTTTAAGCTCAAGGAAAGTGCGGGTGATTGACAGGACAACGCATTTGAATCCCAATACAGGGAGAACGCTCCACGACGGCGTGTATCTCTTTCCAGCCGACTGAAACTTGTGCTTAAGCACCCGTAAGCCCGAGCCGCGCCAGAGTTATTAAGAACAATTAGTCGCTAAATTATCCCCTTTATTTTTTAAGTCATAATTTCATTCGGCTTGGGCTAACGCGTGCTAAAGCTCTTCAAACAGTCAGTCGGTTTCCAAGAGAAACACGCCGTCGCTACGCTGCACCGAAATCAAATGCGTTTACCCTGGGGTGATTGAAGAAAGAAATCTTGATGCCGGATACCCGATGATTAACATGCCGGTATCCGGCATCAAATTACGTTACATTAATATTCCTCGTAAAAAAGGCCGTCCCAACTCGAAGGATTGTTCAAACGCTGTTCAATATCGACATTGAAAAATTCGGCGACCGGTTTTAATATCTCGGGATTGTCGGCCTGTACTTTGCGCGCGGCCGAGAGAACCGTTTCAAGTCCGTTTCGCGTCATTTTTCCAAGAGGCTGTCTGCACCCGCCGGAGGGCATGCCCAGAATCGACATCAACGTTTTGAAGCCCAGCGGGTTTCTGGCCCGGCATCCGACCTCTCCATAAGGCGTCTTTTCCATGGTCTTAACCGTAACCAGACCAAAAAGGGGTTCGAGCGCCGTCAAAAGCTTTTGGGCGTCTTGCTCTTCACCCTGTTCGAGCAGTCGAACCATTTCAGTGATGGGACCGGGAGCAACATTTGACGCAACCGAAATAACGCCGGACGCCTTGATCTGAGGATCGAGCATCATTTCAAAGGTCATCCCGTCATCACCGGAGAGTATGGTAAAGTCAGGCCCGCAGCACTTTCTTGTGCTGCGCATATTTTCAAGATTAGCCGTGGCTTCTTTGACCGTATTGACATTTTTATACGTCTGGTTAAGGATGGCAAGATCCTCGGGTAAAAGCTGCGCACCGGTTCTGCCGGGGATCACATAAGGAATAATCTCAATATCAGGAGCCGCTTCGGCAACAGGGGCGATGTATTCCCGGCGTATTTCAAGGGAACTGGGCCCGTTATAGTAAGGATCTACCAGCAAAACCGCATCAGCACCTACAGCAACCGCATGCTTTGTTCCTTCCAGCGACTCTTTTGTGTTGTTACTTCCTGCACCTGCAATGCATATACATTTATCTTTTGATTTTTCCGCAACGATCTCAATAACCCGATTATGTTCATCCCAGCTCAGAACAGGACTCTCCCCGGTAGTCCCTACAGCCAGGATTCCGGTTATTCCGTTTTTTATCTGGAATTCCGACAGCTTTCCAAGGCCTTCATAATCGACGGTATCATTTTTAAATGGTGTAACAATTGCTGTGAAACATCCTGCGAGCATAGCATCCCCCTTTTAAAAACAGAAAGTGTTTTTGCCATTAATAACATCATATAGTCCATAACGGTGTATACGGAAAAGGTAAATAAAGTGAGAGGTTATGTCAAGGGAAAACTCGGTAATCTCTGGAAACAGCTTAATAAGGCAAGCCGAAATTTATCTAAAAGGGATAGTGCGGCTCAAGATCCATTTTACAACGGAAATCAAAGAAGGAATTAAAAATGTGATCGGTACGAAACCCTTGAAAAACATTCCCTTTGCCCCGATTTTTGCTTAAATTCGAATAACGGCAACAAAATCGGACGTTTCCAAGGGTCTCGATTATAGCGCGTTATACCAGGGAAACACTATCGACCCGATGAGCCTCTTCCAGATATACCCCGTCCGGCAAGCGGATTATAAAGTTTTATAATTGCCACCTTCATACAGTCAATCGTCTGCGTTTCCGAAATAATATCCATCAAAGTCTTCTCGCCGTCTTCCGGAAGAACACATGCATTTGCATCGTCGAAGGTTAAATCCGTAAAGCCTTTAACGAGTTTCTTTTTTTCCTTTTTGGTCATACCCACCTGAATTGCCTTTTTGCCGTCTATTTCAGTAATCTGGTCGGCCAAACCCCCATCTTCAATCTTTTTGGTTTTCTCGTCATCCAAAAAAACATTAATATAAAAATCTGCCATGAGCACCTCCTGTTAATAAAGTTCCAAATATTAGTAAAAAACCATCTTTTTTTAAACACACAATTAAGATCGATTCTTATATTATAATGGTTATGACCTGTCAATAGTCTTGTGACCCACCTTCACCTGTTTTTTCTTGACAACCCAAAATGGCTGACATACTTTCCCCACAGCTGAAATGTTTTAAATCTTATAATTATCAAGCGGTTTCCATCATCCGGTCAACAATAAAATTGAATCTATTTAAAGGATAAATCATGACAAAAGCAAAAAACGTTGAAGAATATATCGCTCGCCAGCGGATGGCCATCGCCGGAAATCCGGAATGCGGCGTATCCCATTACAATCTTGCGGTCGCTCTCCTGGGCCAAAAAAAATATGATGAGGCTGAAAAAGAGCTTTTTGCCGCTATCCATTGCAGCCCGAACCTGGCTGAAGCATATGTGCAACTCGGAGGACTCTGCCTGCTACGGGATGATCTTGACGGCTGTATGGCATACAACCAGCAGGCCATTAAGGCTCGGGCAGGATTTGCCGAAGGCTACGGCAATATCGGATTTGTTCATCTTCAAAAAGGTGAAATTGACGACGCCATCCGGGCACTTCAAAAGGCGATACAGTGGAATCCCAACTTCTTGCAGGCGTATTCCACACTGGCAAATGCTTACTTAATGAAAGGGTTGATTGATGAGAGTATTGAAACCAACCTGAAGGCTTTGGAACTGGAGCCGGCATTTGCAGTCGCCCACAATAATCTGGCAATTGTCTATCTCGAAAAGGGGAAATATGATCTGGCAATAAAACATGTGGATAAAGCGGTTGAACTCGGTTATGAAGTAGCCCCTGAACTATTAAAAGAGATCCAAGCCTTTCGAAAAGAATTCGGATAAGATGTCGTCTTTTTGATCCCAGAGCCTAACCATGCTCAACGCACCGCAATTCAAGTATTTTTTATCGCACAAAAAAAATCCTGTCCAAAAAAACAGTCAGACATGGACTGCCCTCCTTCCCATGAGCAGAAAGCAGCGGCCCTATGATGTGGGTATTTGTTTGAGTCATGGAGATTATTTTACCGCCGTTCGCAATTTTCTGGAACAGAACAGATCTGAAATCATGACTCGTGCTGTTTCACAACATATGCATCGAGAGGTAAAATCCGAAGAAATCGAAGAAATAAATATCTTTCTCGAAAAACACGGTGAATTTTATCATCCGGCCCGGATTGAAACCGTGTTACACGGGACAGCAATTCCCTTTGTATTGAATGTCGCGATCTCCGATTCCGGCAAACGTTGTATTCAAAGAGAATATGGTCTTTTAAAACAGCTCAATGAAGATTTTCCGTTTTCATTTCTGCCCAAAGTTTACGGCCAGGGTCGTGTGTCTATTGCAGGTGATGAAATCGGAATGTTTATAGGAGAATGGTTCAAAGGATATAACGAATTCCATATTTCCCTTGATCCTTCAGATGAAAAACATAAAATTGTTGTCTGGGATTATGAGCACGGTAACTATTTCCTTACCACCGATCAATCGACAAACCTTTACCGACAAGCCGCCAGAATTCTTACCTGTTACTACAATGTCAAAACCTTTGAGCAGATACTCTCCTGGCATCATGGGGCAGGGGATTTTATCTTAAAATGTCAGAACAACAGGATCGATTTAAAACTTATCACTGTTAGACAGTATAGCCCCCTGTTTGAAAATGACAGGATTAATAAAGACCCGGATGCGGAACTGATACTGGAAGCTTTGCTGGTGTTTTTTCTAAATCTTACAATCAAAATGCGCCTGGATCGGCTGGACGGTGTCGGAGAAATCGTGTGGTCTGACGATATTGCTGTTGTGGGAACGCTGAAAGGTTTTTTCGAGGGCCTGGCTTTAAAACCGCCCATTGTCTCGATTCCAGGCCCTTTGATCGATTGTTTCCGAAATCATCTTCTATCTTGCAGTCAATCAGATTTGTTTGGTTTGTCACAAGCCATGGTTGATGCATATAACCCCCAATCTCCGGAAATTCCGGTCATTAAAAAGAATTTAAAAAGGCATGTAAAGATTTTATTCAATGCAATTAAACAAAAACAAGAAATATAAGGCAACGCTTGAAACCTATCGCATACTCGACGGGATATACTGCGATATTAAAGAGTTGCAGTATTATCAAGTGGATGGACGATTGATGCCGTCAAAAAGGATACTTAGTGCCCGAACGAAAACTAGGATTTTTCGTTAAGATCAAGGAAGACGAAAATTTTAACCACAGATATACATTGAGTATTTCGAGGATTAAAATTTGAGTCTGACGCAGATATTGGCGAAAAAGACAGTTTTCGTTCAGGCACTACTTAACAGCTTGTATATCCGTTCGATACGAGGCTTGCAGGATTTAGATCGTAGGTAATAACCTCAAGATTCAGTGTTAAAGTTGATTCAGATAATAAAAACTATTCAGCAGGGTAAAACCATGCTTTTTTATTGACAAGGTTATAGATTAATTTTATATAATCTCTCTTTGGAGGATTGCCTTTGTTATTTAAATGCTTAACTCATAAAAACGTAAAGAAAAAAAGTGAATCATTTCGTGAGAGGAGGTGAACTATAAAACTCCAATAGGAGAGGGTTTTATTTTAATCGAAAGGATAGTTAAATCTAAAGATGAATGGAGGAATGAATATGGCAAAACATGAAACCCCTTTGTTGGATCAGCTGGAAACCGGTCCGTGGCCGAGTTTTGTGACCGATATTAAGCGGGAGGCTGAATCAAGGGAAAAGAATGAAAGAAACATTGAATACCAGATTCCCCAGGATTGTTGTGACGATCTTTTGGGGGTGCTTGAACTTTCCTACAAGCACGGTCGGACCCACTGGAAACATGGCGGCATCGTCGGGGTATTCGGTTACGGAGGCGGTGTCATCGGCAGGTATTGCGACCAGCCCGAGATGTTTCCGGGCGTTGCCCATTTTCACACCATGCGTGTGTCCCAGCCTGCCGGCAAATTCTATACCACCAAATACCTTGAAGAGATTTGCGATCTCTGGGAGCGACGCGGCAGCGGCCTTACCAACATGCATGGTTCAACAGGAGATATTATCTTCCTGGGCACCACAACCCCTCAGCTTGAAGAGGTCTTCTGGGAAATGGGACATAACCTGCATCAGGATCTGGGCGGTTCCGGTTCAAACCTGAGAACACCTTCCGACTGTGTGGGCCAGGCTCGCTGTGAATGGGCTTGCTTCGACACCCAGGCAATCTGCCATGATCTCACCGTTGAATACCAGGACGAGCTCCATCGGCCGGCATTTCCGTATAAGTTTAAATTTAAATTCGACGGGTGCCCCAACTGCTGCGTTGCATCAATCGCACGGGCGGACCTGGCGTTTGTCGGCACCTGGCGTGATGATATCAAAATAGATCAGGAGGCGGTTAAGGCCTATGTGGGCGGTGAACTTCCTCCCAACGGCGGCGCCCATGCCGGTCGTGACTGGGGACCGTTCGATATCCAGAAAGAGGTGATCGATATTTGCCCCACCGGCTGCATGCGGTATGAGGATGGCAAGCTGGAGATAAACACTCCGGAGTGTTATAGATGCATGCACTGCATCAACGTCATGCCCAGAGCATTGAGAATCGGTAACGACCGGGGCTGTTCGATCTTTGCCGGAGCAAAGGCCCCGATTCTTGACGGCGCACAAATGGGATCGCTTTTGGTTCCGTTTATTAAGGTGGAAGAACCTTACGATGAAATCAAAGAGACCGTCATCGAGCCCATCTGGGACTGGTGGATGGAAGAAGGAAAAAACCGCGAAAGACTTGGCGAGCTCATGAAGCGCCAGGGATTCCAGATGCTGCTTGAGGTGACGGGTTTTAAACCGGATGCCCGGATGGTCCAGGAACCGCGCACCAATCCGTATATTTTCTGGAAAGAAGATGAAGTTCCGGGCGGATTTGATCGTGATATTAACGAATTCAGAAAATTCCATCAAAGATAGGGGGTAATGACTATGGCATTTATATCTTCAGGTTACAATCCTGCCAAGCCGATGGAAAACAGGATCACCGACATCGGCCCAAGAAAATTTGACGAATTTTACTCTCCGGTAATCGCAAAGAACAAGGGGAAATGGCTGTATCATGAAATTCTGGAACCCGGCGTTCTGGTCCATGTTTCCGAAACCGGCGATGAAGTTTACACCGTAAGAGCCGGCGGGTGCCGTCTTATGAGTGTATCCCATATCCGTGAAATTTGCGAAATCGCGGACAAACATTGCGACGGATATCTCAGATTCACCACTCGCAACAACATTGAATTCATGGTGGACAGCAAGGAAAAAGTAGAACCGTTAAAGCAGGATCTTTTGAGCCGCAAGATGGCCGGCGGCTGTTACAAGTTTCCCATTGGGGGCACCGGTGCCGGAATTACCAACATCATCCATACCCAGGGCTGGATCCATTGCCACACACCGGCAACAGACGCATCCGGTACGGTTAAAGCTACCCTGGATGTGCTTTTTGATGATTTTACCAATATGCGGCTGCCGGCCCAGCTCCGGGTCTCCATGGCCTGCTGTCTGAACATGTGCGGGGCTGTCCATTGCTCGGATATCGCCATTTTGGGCTATCACCGCAAGCCACCCATGCTGGATCACGAATATATGGACAAGATGTGCGAAATTCCGCTGGCAATCGCTGCCTGCCCGACCGCGGCCATCAAACCGGCCAAGGTTAAACTGGAAGACGGAACCGAGGTAAAAAGTGTTGCCGTAAATGAACCCAGGTGTATGTTCTGCGGTAACTGCTACACCATGTGTCCCTCCATGCCGCTGGCAGATGATGTGGGCGACGGTATCGTGCTCATGGCAGGGGGAAAGGTGTCCAACCGGATCAGCGCTCCCAAGTTCTCAAAGGTTGTTGTTGCCTTTATCCCCAACGAAACGCCCCGCTGGCCTACTATGACGGCTACTATCAAGAGAATAGTGGATGCCTATGCCAAAGATGCCAACAAGTATGAACGGTTGGGCGAATGGGCGGAAAGGATCGGATGGGAAAGATTCTTTGAGAAATGTGAACTCGAGTTCACCCATCATCTTATAGATGATTTCCGTGATCCGGCTTATTTTACCTGGCGCCAGACATCGAACTTTAAGTTCTAAATCCAATAAAAACTCGCAGGGGGCACATCACGTGTCCCCTGCACTAAAAGAGACGAGGCTAAATCATGGAGCAAGCGGAAGCAACTGAAAAAATCGTAACAGCGCTCAAAAAGAAAAAAGGGAAGACCAAATTCTATTTTAACGACCTTTGTAAAATACTGGATGAAAAGCCCAGGCCTGCCAAAAAGCTGATAAGTAAAATGGTAGAGGATGAAATCCTTGAGTACTGGTCCAGCGGAAGCACGACCTTGTATAGTCTAAAAGGTGTCGGCAAGCAGGCTGCGGCCGAGCACGAAGATTAAAACATAAATTTTTTGTATTAAAAAGGCCGATCCGGAACATATTTTAATTTAAAAAACCTCCTGTGCAGCAGGAAAATATGGATTTTCCCAGAATTTTAATTTCAGCCCTGCGGGGAGGAGCGGGTAAGACCATACTGTCGATTGGAATCACTGCAGCGTGGAAATCGTTCGGCAAACAGATAACACCCTTTAAAAAAGGCCCTGATTATATTGATGCGGGCTGGCTCGCCCTTGCGGCCGGCCGGCCCTGCTACAATCTCGACACCTTCCTGACCCAAAAAGAGCTTATCCTTCAATCCTTTTTCTTTCATTCCATAAAAGGCAATATCGCAGTTATAGAGGGAAACCGGGGTCTTTACGATGGGATAGATATCCAAGGGAGCACCAGTACCGCGGAACTGGCGAAACTGCTGCAAACGCCGGTGATTCTTTGCATCGATTGTACAAAATCAACCCGAACCATGGCTGCGGCCGTTCTTGGATGTATGAAATTCGATCCTGACACCAATATTAAAGGTGTTATTTTAAATCGTGTTGCCGGACCCAGGCATGAAGAAGTCCTCCGAAAAAATATTGAACACTACTGTGATATTCCCGTACTCGGTGCGGTTCCAAAACTTGACTGGCAAAATTTTCCTGAGCGGCACATGGGACTTTTACCCACACCGGAACACGGCTGGGCAAAGGATTCCATCGAAGCCGCATCTCAAATAGCCGGACGCTATCTTGATCTTAAAGCCCTGGCCGCAGTTGCTGCCGATGCCGGCCCACTCCCTGTTTCAGACGCACTTCAAGAAAGCATCCTCGCTGAAGCCGGATCTTTGCTTGATTCCGACCCGCATCTACGACCCAGAATCGGTATCATCAAGGACTCGGCCTTTCAGTTCTACTATCCTGAAAATATTGAGGCAATCGGCGCGGCAGGTGCGGAAACGATATTTATAAGCCCTCTGGCCATCGATACGATTCCACCGATAGATGCCCTTTACATCGGCGGCGGATTTCCTGAAACCCATGCCCAACAACTGGCCCAGAACGTAAAATTCAGAGAACAATTAAAGTCTTTGGCAAAAGACGGCCTTCCAATATACGCTGAATGCGGCGGTCTGATGTACCTGGGAGAAGAACTGGTTCTGGATGAAACGTCATTTCCCATGGCCGGGGTGCTGCCGGTTGTCTTTGGATTTTCAAAAAAACCTCAGGGACACGGATACACAATTGTAACCGTGGAACAACCCAATCCGTATTTTAAAGTCGGCACCCAACTTAAAGGGCATGAGTTTCACTATTCGCGGGTTTTAAAATGGCGGGGGATGGACAAAGATCTGGCCTTTAACATGAAAAGAGGCGCCGGTTTTATTAATAATCGTGACGGCGTCTGTTATAAAAACGTTCTTGCAACCTATACCCACATACATGCCCTGGGCACGCCTTCCTGGGCCAAAGCCATGGTTCGTAATGCTATTGCCTACAAAAAATCAAAAAAATAGGGCGATCATCCGATAACTGACGATCGCCCCTCTTTTTTAGATTCTATATGATAGAATTTCCGAAACGTTTATTTCTTCTTCTCGGGATGGCACTTTTTACACGTTATAGGCGCCGCACCCGGATCTTTTGATTTTAACTTCTTGCTTTTGTTGAATTTTTTGTGGCAGCCCTTGCAATTGTCATGAAGGGCGTTGGCGTGGTATTCACGTTTTTGTTCCTTTGACAGCCCCTTTGCTTCCTTTCCTGTCATATTTCCGGGTTTTTTATGGCACTCGATGCAGTTTTGAACCTCATCGCCTTCTTTTAGATTGGTGAGTGGTTTATTGTCCTTATCGTGGTGACATTCTCCGCAACCGTTTTTGTAAAGATCAGGGTTTTTCTCCGCATATTCCTTTGCATGCTTCATGTGCGTAAAAGTTTGGATGCTCTTGGTATGCTTAGCATAGGCTTTGTTTTCCATTATAATCTCATCTTTTACCTCGGTTCCGGCATAAATGCCGGTCACAATAAAAATGGCGGATATCACAGCAATCGCAGCAATTACCAAATACCTTTTATTCATAAACACCTTTCACCCCCTTTAATTTTCTATATTAGTTTAATGGACACAAAATTATCTATCAAGTGGATGCGAATTTGTCAACGATAAAAAAATTTGAAAAACACTTCTTTTTGCCGAATTACTATGTAAGCATATTATTTTTTTATTAGTTGTCATCCTCATCGGACTTTTTCTTCCCGAAAATTCTGGCGCCGATAATACTTATTTCGTAAAGCAATATCAAGGGTAACGCCATCATGATCTGCGTCACAACATCAGGAGGAGTTAAGATCGCTGCACCGACAAAGAATAAAAGAAGCGCATACTTTCTGTTTTTTTTTAAAAAGCTTACGGAAACCATGCCAAGTTTGGCAAGAAAGGTAATAATCAAAGGAAGTTCAAAAACAAGTCCAAAAGCAAGTAATAATTTTGAGGCAAAACCCAAATACTCCCGCATGGAGGGAAGCGGCCGTATTATTTCAGAGGCAAATCCTAAAAAAAACTTAAAACCGTATGGAAATACAATGAAATATCCAAAAAATGCACCGCCAACAAAGAAAAAAGTGGATAGAAAAACAATGGGGGCCATAAGCCGTTTTTCTTTATCATAGAGTCCGGGTGCAACAAACATCCAGAACTGATAAAAGATTACAGGAGTAGCCAGAATGATGCCGGAAAGAAATGCCACTTTTAAGTAAGTAAAGAAAGCTTCGGGAAGACCGGTGAAGATAAGCTTATCGCCGGTTTGCATGACGCTTATCAGGGGACGAGTTAAAATTTGAAACAGTTTTTCTTTAAAGCCGTATGACAAAACAAAACCAATACCCACGGCTATGAAACAGACAATTAGACGTTTTCTGAGCTCTTCGAGGTGTTCGGTAAAAGGAATTTTCTCTTGTTCATCCATCACTTAATGGACTTTCCGAATTTTTATTTTTGATTTCTTTTTCTTTTTTTGCTTCATCAAAATCAGCAGAAAGGTTTTGATCTTCGGTTTCTGAATCGACTTTTACCTCCATAGCCTCCTTAATCCCTTTGCCCATATCATCAAAGGTTGATTTGACTTCTTTTAGTTCATCATCGATTTCCAGAGATTCTTTTAATTCGGATGTGGCTCGTTTAAACTCGGCAAAAGCCCGTCCCAGAGATTTTGCGAGATCCGGAAGTTTTTTAGGTCCAATGACAATCAGTGCGATTGCCAGAATCAATAGCATTTCCGGCATGCCGATGCCGAACATTTTTAACTCCTGTGGCGTAGAAAAAAGTTAACTAGTGTCCATCCATAAATGGTCTTTTTGCTTGCCCAGTTAAATCCGTATTTAATATTTAACCGGGGCCCAATCTCTGCGTTATGTTCAAAAAATTAATTCGCCAAAGTTCGGTGGCGAATAAATCCTCGGAATATTAAACATAT
>Ga0315548_1001411_pt1 | contig 20336 bp, 17 predicted proteins | sample SalMarSW160110MG_2_FD_202540 | JGI IMG/M metagenome (GOLD analysis project Ga0315548, IMG submission 202540) | Salt marsh sediment microbial communities from the Plum Island Ecosystem LTER, Massachusetts, United States - Salt Marsh Sediment SW1601-110 ...
TACTTTTATAGCGACCTCGCCTGTTCACATGAAGTATAAGCTCAAAAAGAGCAGCGACGAGGTCCTGAAAATGGCCGTCAACGCCGTCAAATGCGCGAAAGGGTACGTCGATGACGTCGAATTCTCACCCGAAGACGCATGCAGGAGCGAAATGCCTTTCCTGATTGAGATTCTCGCCGCTGTCATCGAAGCGGGTGCGACCACGTTGAATATCCCGGATACGGTCGGCTATATTCTGCCTTACGAATACGGCAGGATTATCGCCCAGCTAAAATCCGATGTCCCCGGAATAGACAAATGTGTCATAAGCACCCACTGTCACAACGACCTTGGTATGGCGGTTGCGAATTCATTGGCAGGCGTGCGAAACGGCGCCCGCCAAATCGAGTGCGCCATCAACGGCATGGGTGAACGGGCGGGCAACGCTGCACTCGAAGAAGTTGTAATGGCAATACGTACGCGCCCGGACTTTTTCGCAATGCAGAGCAGCGGCGGTCTATCAACTAATATTAATACGAAGGAAATCTATCGCACCAGCCAGTTGGTTTCGCAACTGACCGGCTTCGTGATTCAGCCGAACAAGGCGATTGTCGGCGCCAACGCCTTTGCGCACGAGTCCGGTGTCCATGTGGACGGTATATTGAAAGAGCGAACGACCTACGAAATTATGACCGCCGAGAGTATCGGCCTGGTCGGCTCGCGAATGGTATTGGGACGACATACCGGCCGACATGGATTTATGGACAGGTGCAAACAGCTTGGATTCAAGCTCAGTCAGCAGGAGACCGAACATGCCTACGAAAGGTTTCTGGAAATAGCAGATAAGAAAAAGGAAGTCTTCGACGAGGACATCGCCGCGATTATCAACGAAGAGATTCACGTCGTGGAGCATTTTTACGAGCTTCAATATCTGCACGTGGCCAGCGGGACCGGGACACTGCCGACGGCAAGTGTAAAAATAAAAACCGGGGACCAGACCAAACAGGCGGCAGCCTGCGGCGATGGCCCTGTCGATGCCGCATACGAGGCCATAAGAGAGGCAACGGGACTGTCACCGAAGCTGGAAAACTACACCATTAGAGCCGTCACCGGCGGTAAAGAAGCACTCGGCGAAGCTACGGTAAGAATCAGCGAAGACGGCAGGACCTTCGTCGGCAGAGGCATATCGACCGACATTATCGAGGCCAGTGCAAAGGCCTATGTCGATGCCATCAACCGAATGGTCGCAGCCAAAGGCGGTTCGCCGGAACTAAAAGCAGAACTTTAAGCGTTAAAAAGATAGTTGAAAAAGTTTGAATGACCCGGCTTCGCCCAAGGGCTATGCCGTGGTAAATATAAAAGGATTAAATTATGGGAATGACAATAACAGAAAAGATACTGGCAAAATCAACGGGCAAAAAAGAAGTCAGGGCCGGTGAGCTTGTCAATGCGAAGATCGACGTTGTGATGTGTCACGATGTGACCACGCCGCCGGCGATTTCCATGCTCGTCGAGAAGGGGATCGATAAAGTATTCGACCCGGAAAAGATTGTAGTGACGCCGGACCATTTTCAACCGGCCAAGGATATAAAAAGTGCCGAACTGCATAAACGCCTCGACGACTGGGCAAAGCGGCACAAAATTAAATATTACTATAAGCTCGGCAGAGCGGGTGTCTGTCACGCTCTGCTGCCGGAACAGGGACATATTCGCCCGGGTGAAGTTATAGTCGGGCCCGATTCGCATACCTGTACGTACGGCGCCTTTGCGGCGTTTAGCACGGGGATAGGCTCGACGGATGCCGCGGCGGCGATTGCAACGGGACAGCTTTGGTTCAAGGTCCCGGCGTCGATAAAGTTCGTACTCAACGGCTCGCTCGGCCACGGTATCTATAGCAAAGATGTGATCCTGGCGGTTATCGCAAGAATCGGCACAGACGGTGCGCTTTATAAAGCGATGGAATTTGTCGGTCCCGCTCTGGCGGAAATGTCGATGGAAGCGAGAATGACCATAACGAATATGGCTATCGAGGCCGGTGCGAAAAACGGCGTCATCGGTTTCGATGATGTCACGAAGCAATATCTCGACGAACACCTCAATGACAGAAAGGATTATACCATTTACGAATCCGACGGTGATGCCGAGTATGCAGCGGTCGAGGAATTTGATTGCTCGAAGATAGAGCCGATGGTTGCTCTTCCGAATCTGCCGAGCGGCGGCGTTCCCGTCGGCCAGTGTGCCGGCATGGAAATGGACCAGGCGTATATCGGAAGCTGTACGAACGGCCGAATCGAGGATTTGAGAATAGCGGCGAAAATCCTCAAAGGCAAACAGGTTGCTATCCGCACGTTGATTGTACCGGCCACGCCGACAATATGGAAGCAGGCGATGGATGAAGGTCTGTTCGATATATTTTACGATGCCGGTTGTGTGATTGCAGCTCCGACCTGCGGTGCGTGCCTGGGCGGATTCATGGGCGTGCTGGCCGAAGGCGAAAAGTGCATCAGCACGACAAACAGGAACTTTGTCGGCAGGATGGGACATCCGAAAAGCAAAGTTTATCTGGCCAGCCCGGCCACGGCGGCCGCAAGTGCTGTTACGGGCAGGTTGGAAGACTGTAGAAAATATATTTAATTTTATTTAAGATTCTAAAGATGGCTAAGTCATTTGTCAAAAAAATCCGAAAGCATCGCATGAAAATCTTGATTGTTACGATTATCGTATTCATTCTGCTCGTAATTCTTGGTTTTGCACTGGGGCCGGATAAAACCTGGGGACCAGCGGTGAACGATCAACAGACTGAATCCAGATAAATAGATGCTTTTCAACAATAAAAATCTTATTTATTACATATAGAGGGAAATTATGACTATAGCGCACACATATAAAAAAGATCATATAAACACAGACGAAATAATTCCAGCACGATATTTAAATACCGACGATGAAATGGAATTAGCCGGGCATTGTCTGGAAGATTTGGACAAGGACTTCGTTAAAAAAGTCAAAGAAGGCGATTGCATAGTAGCCGGTGAAGATTTCGGCTGCGGCTCATCAAGAGAGCACGCCGTCTGGGCACTCCGCGGGGCGGGAGTCAAGACCGTGATCGCCAAAACATTCGCCCGAATCTTCTATCGCAATGCCATTAATAACGGCTTTTACCTGATAGAGATGCCGGAAACGACTGAGAAAATCAATGACGGCGATGAGCTGGAAATTGACTTCAAAACAGGCTTGATAAAAGATAAGACAAGCGGTGTAGATATCAGTTTTAATCCGCTGCCGGATTTTGCATTGGAGATAATTAATGACGGCGGACTATTGGAGCATATAACTAAGACAACCGTGGATTAACACGGATTTTTTGCTTGATTTCAATAAAAATGCGTGACAAACAGGCTTACCTTTGGTAGAGTATAAAAAGTGGAAGCTATAATAGGCGAAAGAGCCGGAGATAAAGCATCAGAGCCATACCATAAAGGTCTTCTAAAATGAAAGAACTGTTAACTATAGGGCACTCAAATCACTCGATCGAGCATTTCCTCGAACTGCTTACGGAGTATCGGATTTCAGCAGTAGTTGACGTTCGGTCCGGTCCCTACAGTAAATACTCACCTCATTTCGATAAAGAAGTATTAGAGATGGTTTTGAGAAATGCCAAGATTGACTACGTTTTCCTGGGAAGGGAATTAGGCGCACAGCGCTCTGAAGATTGCTGCTACATTGACGGTCAGGCAAAATATAACCTAATTGCCCAATTACCAACTTTCCAGCGGGGATTAGAGGAAGTCCTTCTGAAATGTGAACATAATAGAGTAACACTTATGTGTGCTGAATCCGATCCCATTAAGTGCCACAGAACAATACTGATATGTCGAGAATTGAAAAAGCTCCGTACGGACCTGGAGATAACGCACATTATGGGTGACGGTACGGCAGAACAGCAGGAGATATCAGATAAAAGGCTCGTTAACTTACATAAAATTCAACCGGAGCTCTTTGGAGACTTAACTTCAGCATCTGCTCTGGTTGAGAAAGCGTACGATTTACAAGCGGAAAAAATAGCATACAAGAAAGTTCTCGTTGAAGCATGAAACTGTTCACTATTGGTTTTACCAAGAAGTCTGCGGAAGAATTTTTTACGTGTTTGCAAAAAGCTGGAGTGAGTCGCGTTGTTGACATAAGGCTCAATAACACCTCTCAGATTGCCGGTTTCGCAAAAGCGCGAGACTTGAAATACTTTTTACTTGCTATTGCCGGAATCGATTATGTGCATATCCCGGATTTTGCACCGTCACAGGATATTCTTGATGACTTCAAGAAAAGAAAAGGCTCCTGGGCTGAATATGAAAGAAAGTTTAAAGACTTGATGGAAAATCGCAGGCTCGCCGAAACAGCAACCGGCACACTTCGCGAAAACGATTGTCTTCTCTGTAGCGAACACGAACCAGAGCATTGCCATCGTCGGCTCGTAGCTGAACACCTCCAGGAAAAACTTGGTCATATAAAGGTAATTCATCTATGACCTTGACGCGCATAGTTGTATTGGCCAACTCTTGGAAGCACCAAGATTGGTGTCTCGCTGGGATCGATCTCGACAACGAAAAGTGGATTCGTCCAGTAACTGGTCTGGATGATGGCCGTGTCCCTAAAAAATCAATGAAACTTGGTGGGTATTTCCCAGAATTACTCGACGTATTAGAAATACCTTTGCATTCAACTGGACCGGATTTCAGCTTTGAGAGTGAGAACAAGTCTATCTTGCCGGGGCGATGGTATCAACGAGATAAAATGACTCCTAAAGATATCGAGAAGTATGCAAAACAACCATACTATGTGCTTCACAACCAGAAGAAATACGTAACCCCCAAAGAGTTACAGCAAAAATCGTTTGAGAAGCGTGTGACGCTGCAATTGATCCGCGTCGACAACTTCGAGGTTCGCGACACTCGGACAAAACCCACTGATAAGCACAGTTGGAAAGGAGTGATTTTTTCTGGCGACCGAGAACTCGATGTGGGAATTACAGACCCGGTCTTTTCCAAAAGACTCAATAGTGGCCATAAACCTTCAACATCTTGTTTCCTAACCATGAGCTTGGGTATGCCTTACAAACCATCCGACTGGGATGAGAATGAAGAACCGGTTTGCTGGAAACTGATTGCAGGAGTGATTGAGCTTTAGGAAACTATAGAACATTATGTTATGAATAAGAAAGAGAAAAAAGGAAGAATAAAATATGGATTACTCAGATTTTTCTTTAATTAAGGCTCAAACAGATGCAGGTGACCCTGTCTTTGGTGGAAAATACGACGGCCAATTAACTGAAAGAGAACGACATTTGATAGGCTTAGCGGTTGCTTCAACAAAAGGCTGCCCTGACTGCACTTCTGCAAGAGTGGCAGCGGCCGGGAAAGCAGGCATTTCTGAGAAGGCCATAACCGAAGCAATTAATCTTATCGCTGGAATAAACGCCGGATTCGTCATCCACACCGCCGTCAAAGGTTGCGGCAAATAAAGCAAATTACGTAACAATGCACTCCGCCCCCATCCGAATGGATGGGCCAGCGGCATTTTGCTTAATTCATTCCTTAGCTGCTGTCCATAGATTTTCTTGATAATCGGGCCTGTGGCGGGTATAGTATGCGCCCCGGTGAGATAAGCTTTGCTATCTCACGGGATAAAAAAGTGGATTCCTGTTGGAGTTTACCCCCCCCTTAGGGGCAGGAATGACTACTGAGAATTTTTCTAATATTACAACAAGGAGATTTAAAAGTGGCAAACAGTTACAAGATAGCGGTGTTGCCCGGCGACGGTACCGGGCCGGAAGTGACGGCCGAAGCGGTAAAAGTGCTGAAAACGGCCGCTGATAAGTTCGGTTTCAAAGTAGATTTGACCGAATTCGATTTCGGCGGTGAAAGATATAAAAGAACGGGTGAAACTCTGCCCGACAGCGGCGTCGAAGAGCTTCGCAAATTCGATGCGATTCTGCTCGGAGCAATCGGTCACCCGGATGTAGCTCCCGGTATCCTCGAAAAGGGTATTTTGCTAAAGGCCCGCTTCGAGCTGGATCAATATATTAACTTGCGTCCTGTGAAACTTTATCCCGGCGTGGAGACGCCGTTAAAAGATAAAGGTCCGGATGATATTGATTATGTGGTAGTTAGAGAAAACACCGGCGATCTTTATACGGGAGTGGGCGGTTTTTCCATGAAAGGTACGCCGCACGAAGTGGCCGTGCAGTCGGCTGTTTATAATCGCTTCCAGGTTGACCGATGCTTGAAATATGCGTTCGAGTACGCCAAAAAGCACGGAAAAAAGTCACGCGGCAAAGGTGAAAATAATACGCTTGCTCTTTGCGGTAAAACCAATGTCTTAACGTATATTTACGATCTGTGGGAACGGGCATTCCACGAGATGGGCAAGGCAGAATATCCCGATATAAAAAGAGAATATTACCATGTAGATGCCACGTGTATGTGGATGGTAAAAAATCCCGAATGGTTCGATGTGATTGTCACCGGAAATATGTTCGGTGACATCATCACCGACCTTGGCGCTATAACGCAGGGTGGTATGGGTATCGCAGCCGGCGGCAATATCAACCCCGAAGGCGTCAGTATGTTCGAGCCTATAGGCGGCAGCGCGCCAAAATATACAGGCAAGGGTGTAATCAATCCCTTGGCGGCAATTTGCGCAGCACAAATGATGTTGGAGACATTGGGTGAAGAAGATGCCGGCGGCAAGATTGAAGACGCTGTTAAGTTCGTGACCGCAAATAAGCTCAAATCGATGCAGGCCGGGCGAATGGGATACTCGACGAGCCAGGTCGGCGACCTTGTCGCAGAAATAGTAGCTGAATAGGACGATGCCTGCTAACTTAACACCAGAATATTATAAGGCCGATGAATGGTTCCGAAGCGCTACAACGAACCAGGAGAAAATCCTTGCGCTCGAACGTATGCTCTCGGTGATGCCCAAGCACAAGGGTACCGACCATCTTAAAGCGGACCTGCGAAGGAAACTCAGCAAGCTCAAGGACGCCGCTACCCAGAAAAAGAGCGGCTCGCACACCGATATCTTCCATATTCCGCGCAGCGGCGCCGGCCAGATAGTCCTTCTCGGGACGCCGAACTGCGGCAAAAGCTCCATCGTCGCTACACTGACAAATGCAAAGGCCAACGTGGCGGATTTTCCGTTTGCTACCGGCGCCCCGGTCCCCGGGATGGTGACATTCGAGGACGTGCAGATACAATTGGTCGATATGCCGCCTGTTACCGCCGACTACAGCGCGCCTGGGCAGGTGGGGACATATCGCAATTGCGATCTTATAGCAATCGTCATCGACCTTTCCGGCGACGTACAGGAGCAGCTCCGGATTTGTATGGATTTTCTCGAATCGCGAAGCCTGCTAATCGACAGTGAAACGCCGGCATACGACAACCAGGGCAACTCGCTCGGTAAGAGGGCGTTTTGTATCTGTACGAAGGCAGATATAGCACAGGCCGGTGCGTTTGAGACTTTGAAAAATAGCTGCAAAAAATCCTTAGAACTAATCGAAATATCACCGGTAACCGGAGCCGGTCTGGAAAAACTCTCGGCAAAATTCTTCGAGCTGTTGGGAATCATCCGGATTTACGCCAAGCCCCCCGGCAAGCCTGCCGATATGACCGAGCCGTTCACGCTTCCCTCCGGCTCGACGGTAATGGACCTCGCCGAAGCTATTCACCGGCAGTTGGCCGAAAAGCTCAAATCCGCAAGAATCTGGGGCACCGGTGTTTATGACGGCCAGAACGCCCAGAGAAATCACGTCCTAAACGACAAGGATATTATCGAATTGCATTTTTCGTGATTTGTTATATAATCTCGCTCGTGAAATCATAGAATACAAATAAAATTAAAGGAGATTAAAAATGTCCAGACATCGCTTTGAATGTATCATTTTTACGGCAGTTGTAATCATTGTTGGTATTTTTTCGCCTGCGATGGCAACCGAACAAGAACGTTCCGTGACAATTGATACGAGCAAGACCGGGGAGCCGATCTCGAAGTATATCTACGGCCAGTTTATCGAACACCTCGGCCGCTGTATATACGGCGGCATCTGGGCCGAAATGCTGGAAGACCGCAAGTTCTATTATCCGATAACCCCGGAATACGATCCCTATCGCGGAACACGTGCCGTTTCTAAAGACAGCCCGTATGCAGTCGTCGGCGCCTCACCGTGGCAGATCATCGGACCGAACGATTCGGTGTCGATGGTCGAAGAAGATTCATTCGTAGGTGAGCATACCCCTTTGATTCAGCTCGGCAGCGGCATCCGACAGCTTGACTTAGGACTGGTTAAAAATAAGCAATATACCGGTTACATTTACCTCAAGGCCCAACAGCAAAGTGCAAATGTAACGGTGTCACTGGTATGGGGTGACAACCAGCAGGACCAGGCTTCTGTTCAAATGTCAGCTACAAATCAGTATGTTAAATATCCATTCGAATTTACCGCCGGCGCCGATACGACGAGCGGCAAACTGGAAATCAAGATTGCCGACGGAGCGTGTTTTGTCGGCACAGTCTCTCTTATGCCTGCAGACAATATCGACGGTATGCGGGCAGATACGTTCGCAGTTTTGAAAGAACTCAACGCCCCATTGTATCGCTGGCCAGGCGGAAACTTCGTCAGCGGCTATGACTGGCGCGACGGCATCGGTGACAGGGATAAACGACCTCCGCGTACGAATCCGGCATGGACCGGAGTTGAGCACAATGACTTCGGCATTCACGAGTTTATTCGCTTTTGCCGTTTGCTCAATGCCGAGCCGTTAGTGACCGTCAATACCGGTTTCGGAGATGCCTATTCGGCCGCTGCCGAACTGGAATACTCAAACGGCTCGACCGATACGCTGATGGGTGCCTTACGGGCCAAAAACGGCGACCCGGAACCTTTCAATGTTCGTTACTGGTGTATCGGAAACGAAATGTGGGGTCGCTGGCAGCTCGGATATATGAGACTCGACCATTATGTCAGAAAACACAACTGGGTTGTGGACAAGATGCGCGAAGTGGACCCGGATATCGTTCCCATCGCTTCCGGTAATGCCGGCAACTGGAGTGAAGGATTGTTGCGGAGCTGCTCCGACCATATTGACTTGATAGCCGAGCATTTCTACTGTCAGGAAAGACCCGACGTCGTCGAACATATCGCCTGGATCGCTGAAAGCATCAGGTCAAAGGTTGAATTTCATAAGCAGCTTCGCGAAAAACTCGATGCCCTGAAGGGAAAAGATATCAAAATCGCAATGACCGAATGGAACTACTGGTATGGTCCCCATCTTTTCGGTGAGCTTGGGACCCGCTATTTCCAGAAAGATGGTCTGGGTATTGCCAAGGGCCTTCACGAGTATTATCGCAATTCGGATATAATCTTCATGGCCAGCTACGCTCAGACGGTCAACGTCATCGGCTGTATCAAAACCAGCAAGACCGCCGCCGCCTTCGAGACAACCGGCCTGGCCCTGAAACTCTACCGGAATAATTTCGGGACCATCCCGATCGAAGTCACCGGTGACATCGAGCCGATTGATGTAGCCGCCGCATGGACCGATGATCATAAAGCTTTAACAATCGGCATAGTTAATCCTACCGCACAGGAACAAAAAATCACAATTGATCTCAAAGGCGCACAGTTAATCGGTTCCGGAAAGCTCGGGCTGATTGCAAACTCAGATCCACAGGCTTACAACGACCCGGACGAGAAGCCGAGAGTGGTGATCGAGAATAAGCTGCTGTCGAAAGTCACTAACACTTTGACTGTGCCGGCGTTAAGCGCCAGCCTTTACACATTGCCTGTACGGTAAATAAATAGAATAAGGATTTGTGTTTATGGAATGTAAAAAACAGCAGAATCTGCAAAACTGTAACTGTTCATATCCCGGCTGCAATAAAAAGGGGGTATGTTGTGAGTGCATAAGCTACCATCTGGCCATGAAACAACTGCCGGCCTGTTGTTTCCCGGATGACGTCGAGAAAACCTATGACCGCAGCTTCCGCGCCTTCGCCAAGGTGTGGAAACTGTGATTCCATGAAAACGTGGTTATAAAAAAATCGAGCCCCCATTAGACTTTTGACGGAAGAAATGGGGGCCCGGCCTTTTAAAGAAACAATTATGTGTCAAAATTATTCCGGCAGATTTTCCAGCGCCACGTCCTTTACACTTAAATCGCCGTAAATGACTCGATAAGTTTCGGAACCTGTGGGCCTATACCAGAAAATAGGCGTTGATGTATCGCCGAAACGTACGTTTTCCCCGGCATAACGCCAGTTACTGTCGCCGGGTAATTGCATCACAAACATAATTCCACGAGTCATTTGCAATGCACCCTGCTTTACTTCTTCTTCCGATTCCTTACCTTCGCCAAATCGACCTTGCCGTTCCATTTCCATTGCAAGCTTCTGCAGTTCAATCGGATTAAACGTCGGCGGGAACGAGTTGTCCTTAGTCCAGCTCGACCACAAACGCAGGTATTCTATCAAGTCCAGCTCGGATATCTCTAATGTGTTTACCTGGATATCCATTCGTGTGTAACCAGCCGGAGGTGTCAGACTAAAGAGCGAATCATCCAGGTCAACGTCAAAGCGAAAGTCTGTCATCACCACATTCATGCCGATGGCGTTGATAAACTCTGCTTCCACGCGGATCAACTCTTGCGTGTCGCCGTCGATCCAGACTGTATTTACGGTGCCGTTTTGTCTCACGCGGTAACCCTGAAGAATCCGTCCGTTTTCTTCGATAGTTCCAAGAATCTCGTCGGCCTGATCGGGAAGGGCCCTAAGTTTCTCGATGGCATCGAATTGCCGTTGTGCCGGGTCGTTATTTAAAGCCAGATCCATCTCGTAAAACTGCTTTCGGGGCGGCATAATGGTCAGGGCTTTGTCCTGGGTCCAGTCGGCCACGGTGACGTAGCCTCCCGGCATTGTTATCCGCATATATCCGGGTTCCTTAAAGGCCATTTCCATTTCAATATTGGAATTTGTAGTCACCTTGTATGTCATTGTTCGGGCCATCCGCAGCCTGCCGGCGACCTGTGCAAAGGCGGAACTTTCAACCGGGATACCCAATTGATTTATTACAACTATCGCTGCAATGATAATTACCGCGGCGGCTGCAAGTTTCGTTATCGGATTTTTCATAATAGTTCTCCATATATTCGGCGCTTGCGCGCCTGGTTTTTGTTTTTCTAATTTGTCCATCGCCTGCATAACATTTCCAAGAACTCTGTTATGCGTTTCGGTGTTCGTCTCATAGCGTAACTGCTTGACCTGTTTTTCTATGTTTTCTGCCGGTCTCATTTTTTTACCTCACCGTTCATGGCCGACCGCAGTTTCTCCAAACCGTATCGGTACCGACTTTGAATAGTTTTAACTGAAACATTATTTAATCTGGCTATTTGTCTGAACCTCATCTCGCCGTGCAGGCGAAGCACAATCGTTTCTCGCTGCTGATACGGAAGCTCGGTCAACGCGTGACTTAATTTAAGCAGCTCTTCACTATTTATTGCCAACTGGAGCGGATTTTTTACACCTGATGTTGTCTGTCCCAGCCGATTTTCAGCCGCAGTTTGTTGACGCTTTTTCTTCCGCATATAATCACGCGAGCGATTAACGATACAAGTTGCCAAATAGCCCTTCAGACTTCCTGTCAGACGAAACCTTTCTATCGATTCGACGAATGAGATAAAAACATCCTGAACAACATCTTCGGCCTGGTTCTTGTCAGCCAGAAGGTTGGCCGCCAGGTTTAATAAGTCACCGGCGTACTTATCATAGATAAGGCGAAAAGCATCCCTGTCGCCGCACCTGAATTTCCAAAGTAGTATTCTATCTTCAAACATCCGAGACTCACTTTATCTGACATTAAAACAATCGATTGTTACCAATATAACGACAGAAGGATAAGTTTTGCTCTAAATAAAATCATTTTTTTGCGGTTTTTTGGATGTTATATTTTTCGTTGCTCAGGATGTAAACGATAAAGCCGGGCATAAAAGCTCGGCTTTGTCGGTACGCTTAGTGTCGTTGATACGGCACCAAACGCTCTGAAAGAGTGTGTATGTGTAGAAGATTTTGTGTAGTTCTATCGTTTCTCGACTTCGACGGAGCCTTCACCAGTTTGAAGGTTAACACTACGGCTGCCACCGGAAGTGCTGACTTTTGTTTTCCATTCAGCTCCTTCATCTTTCTTTTTTACCATAGATGAACCATCTGTTGGAAGCATCTCGCCTGGAACCGAAAGCTGGATTTTCCCTTCATTCACTTGCACGTTGATCGTGCAGTCCTCAGGCACATCGTCTGCATAGTTCACTTTAACTTTGCCTTCTTCAAGCTTAAAGTCGAGATTACCGCTCACATTGTTACAATCGATTTTCCCGCTCTCCATATTTACCCGGCACTTAGCGAATACGCCCCCCTTGATTATTACACTGCTTTCTTCGCTATGCACGCTGAAAGTATATTTCTCAGAGGCGTCTTCGGCATAGCATACTTCCACATTGCCGTCCTCAAGCTGAAAGTTGAAATTACCCCTGACGTCCTCGCACTGGATTTTCCCGTCCTCCATCTTTATATTGCAGTTATTAAAACTGCTGTTCTTTATATTAACATCTCCGTCTTCGAATTCAAACTCCATATCTGCAGTGACATTTTCGCACAAGATGTTGCCGTCTTCGTTTCTAATCGTGATGTTTCCGGCAATGTCCTTAATCTGAATGTCACCGTCCTCGTTGTTCACTGTTAAGTTCGTATTGGTGGGAACGATAATCTCTAAATCAACCTTGAACGAGTGGTTGGAAGGTGTCTTTTCGGGACTAACAACCTTTACAGAAAGTCCCTTGCTGGTTGGTATCATCTCTATATTAATTTTCTTGGATAATTCCTTTGTCGCTTCCACTGTGGGGGCCTTTATTGTGAATGTAGAATCGACCTGGCATGTTTTGGTGTCTGAACCTGTTACAGTGATGGAACCGTCTTCGTTAGTAATATCCAGCACGGATCCCGGTAAGAGCAGTGCTTTCATCATCTCGGTACGCTCGATTACGTGATGATTTTCTTCCTTTTTCTCTTCGATTGATTTAACGTTCCTCACAAACTCGGATAATTTTACGGCCGATGATAATTGCGCCATGGTGGATTCTGTGGCACTGTTTATCGAGTCTTTCTCTATTGAAATTGGTTGTTCGGGACGACCATCAAAGGTTTTTGGGGATTGTTTTCTTATATGAATCTTCCCCACCTCTGTTATCAGGCGGACATTATTTTCGCCTGAGCCGATGGTCCCCTTAGCTGTACTTGAGGTAAAATTGATTTTATTGATTTCCAGAGGAAAGTCACTATTAATGGAACCGACTTTTGTGATTGCCTGTAATTTCGCGGAGAGATCCTTGTCTGCGACAAATTCGATATCACCGACTTGCGTTGTTAACTGGATTTCCCCGATAATGTTCACAGCTTTTATTGAGCCGACATCGGCGACCGCCTTGATCTGCCCTTTGAGATCGGTGATTTCTATGGATCCAACACCTGTTGAGATATCAGGTGTCACGCCCGACGGCACTGAAATGTATAAATCCACATTGAGATTATTCCAGTTATCATCGTCTGTTGTTTTGACCGGTTTAAGGTAGAATCTTTCTTCCGATGATATATTGTTCATTGCAACCTGTTCAACCATTTCTTTTGCCTGTTCGGCGGTCTCGGCCGTCGCCCTAATCACGGCCTTAACAACACAATTTTCATCTTTGGCGGGATGCAGGATGACATTGCCGACATTGTTTCTGACAACCAGTGGTATGCCCGCTCCGACCTTTGTGATGAATTCCATCTCTTTGGTGGCGATATATTTATCTTCCTCGTCTTTTTTTATCATGACCTCCTGTGGTTTCGTTCGCTCGGATTGCGATAACGATGGTGGAGTGACAACTTTAACATCAGGACTCTTTACTCTGGGCATGACATTTACCGAAGGAGCACTTTTGGGAGTCACTATCACGTTCGGCTTGAACCCGGCAGAGTCAACAGCCTCTACGGACACGATGGAGTCTTCGGGCATAGGCGGCATTTTGGGCATAGTTGGAAGCGACGGCATAGAAGGCATGGGTGGCATTTCAGGCATTGTAGGCGTCGGTGTTGGCATTGTAAGATGCTCGTGCTCGGTTTCATCTTCGGAATTTTGATTAAATTCTTCATGTTCCTGTGACCATTTATGCATCTTCTTTTGCCATTGCTGCATTTGCTCCTGCCATTGTTTGAATTCGTCACTGTTTTGCCACAGTTGTATCTGTTTATGCCATTGCTGCATTTGTTGATGCCATTGTTTGAACTCTTCGCTGTCTGGATCGGCTTGCCAGTTGTTTGCTTCGATGTTTTCGGAGAATTGCTGAATTTTCCGGGACCACTTTTCGATATCTTTTTGCCACTGTTTGAATTCTTTGCTGTTTTCCCATTGAACGGCCCATTGTTTCGCATCGGTAAAAGCCTTTGCAGCCTTATCTTTTTCTTTTATCCCTTTATCCTTGGCCTGTATCGCCAGATCCCCGGCTTTGCTCGCTTCTTTTTGTGACTTAGCAACGTCCTTTAACTTTTTCTGTAGTTTTTGTTTCGAAAGTTCGAGTTTTTCAAGCTGGGTCTGAAGAGCCTGCATCTCCTGTAATAATTCCTCTTTGGCCTCAAGTTTTTTGAGATCAACCTCAACCGTTTCCATGTCCTCCGACAATTCTTTCTCGGTTTGCTCCAGGTTGGCGATAGTTTCCTCTTGTTTTTCCTGCCCCACAGCCATAGGCAGAACGAAGGCGGTCATCAGGGCAATAATGATAATAACAGTTAGCTTTTTCATTTTTTGGTACCTCCAGGTTTTCTTTTCCAGCCAGGCCAGGCGGACAAGCAGCCTGTTCGTATCCTCGAACAGGCCGAGCAGGCCCAGGCCGGGCTCAACGGGCTTGGTTAGATATCTTCGGGCGATATCGATTATGGTTTCGCGATATTCGTATGTTTTATTTCTTAAAATCCGTGCGACGGTGGCATCGCAGCAGAGCTCCCGCAGATGAATCAGTTGCCTACGAGCCAGCCATAAAAGCGGGTTGAACCAATAGACAATCTGTAACAGCAAGTAGATGCTGTGCACAATAGGGTCGCCTCGTTTGATGTGAGCCAGCTCATGTAAAAGCATATGCTCGGCATCCTTGCGAGTGAGCCTGCTCAGATATTTTTTTGGCATCAGCAATACGGGCCTGAATACGCCGAAGACCGCCGGACAAATGACTTTCTTTGTTACGACTATGCGTGGAAGGCGGCGAAGCCTTAATTGTTGCGCACATCGTGACATCGTATTATGGAATGACTGAGGTATTGAGCAGGAATTGTCATAGAGAGATTGGCTGGTCCGCAGGCGATACAATCTGGACAATAGCCATCCTCCAAGAATCGTCATCCCAATAAGCCAGATTACTAATGCGTAGCTTTGCCATAAAAACCCGACAGAACGGGCCGGCGTAACATCTTCGAATGAAGCAGCATACCCTTCGAACACAGGTTCCGATGTTTGTAGTCCGAATGTCGATTGAGGTTGTGAGGCGATTGCCTGAGCTGCCGGGGCAGATTCGGAGACCACGAAAAACTGAGGATATTCGGCAACAGGAACCGGTTTACCGGCCGCTCGCTCGATTATCCGGCTGACTTCCGGCTGCACTGTCTCTATCAGACTGCCGGGCATGGAAATGCTCGGTGGAAGCATCAGCTTGAGCAGTACAAGAAGCCAGAGTGCGTAACGCAACTGCGGCCAGGCCCACCTTTTTATAACAGCATCTATACAGGCGACCAGAATAATAAGCAGGCCGACCTGCCAGAACATTCCCGCCATCCAGTTCCACCATAACAGTGCTATGTCGTTTATTGTATTAACCATATTTATATTCCTCAATCCCTGTTTTTTTCCTGCAGGACTTTAAGAATCTCTTGCCTTTGTTTCTTACTGAGTTTCTGTTCCTCGATTAAAAAGTGCACAAGCGGTCCTGTCGCACCGTTGAAGGCCTGGTCCAGCAATGACTTGAAAGCGCTCGACCTGGCCTTCCGTTGTGAAATCAACGGCTTGTAAAAACTCGTGTTGCCGTTCTTTTGCTCGGTGACAACTTTTTTATCGACAAGCCGGTTGAGCATTGTTTTGATAGTTGTATAGGCCCAGCTAATACGCGAAGGCAGTCGTTCCATCAACTCTCTTGCCGTAGCGGGATGTTCCTGCCACAGAGCATTCATTATTTGCCATTCTGCTTTTGTTAACTTCATATCTTTTTCTCCTTCTACAATCGTAGAAGATATTTTACTACATTTGTAGAAGGCGCCAACAAAAAAATCGGAAATTTATAATAATATTTTAGAAATGCATGTTTTTGGCCTGAAAATGCATAAAAAAGCCGAACATATTTATCATGGGCAATGTCCGACTTTTTTATGGATACTATAATTGTTGAAGTTACTTAGGCAGATTTTCCGGAGTGACATCCTTGACGCTAAGGTCGCCGTAGATGACACGATAAGTGGATGAACCTTGCGGCTGATACCAGAAGACCACCTTACTTGCATCACCAAGTTTCACGCCTCCGCCCATATATCGCCAGTTGCCCTGAAATTCCAGAGTCTGATGGAACATTGTACCTTTCAAAAAACTCATACCCATTTCCGTCGCCTTTTCATCCGAAAGATTCGTCTGGTCGAGTTTTTCTCTGAGCACGGGAAGCGCTTTCATTGCATTTTCGGAGTCTATATTTTCCGGGAAAATGCCGTCATATATAACCTCGGCCCAGACCCGCAGACCCTTGATGAAGTCCTGCTCATTAATGTTTGAAAAATCTACTTCAGATTCTTTATACGTATAACCTGCCGGTATCTCCATGCTTATTAGTGACTCATCAACCGGAACATCGAACTCGAAGTTTTTCAAAATCGCGGACATCTGTCCCGAAGTCATTTCAATCCGGAGCGGAATTGCTGTTTTGAGGTCGGCCCATATCTTTACCGACTCGTTTGGTCCGCTGGCTTCAAATACAATGGTTTTTCGCCCGTCGATTACCTGCTCGCCAAGCTCATGGTAATTGTCTTTGTGGTTTGTTATAACCTCTCTGAGGAACTTGACGTAATTATGATATCTTTCGCCAACCGGCCCCTCTATATCGACATAAGACGCCGTTTTACCCTGTTCAAACAAAACGAGCACTTTTGAACTATCTGTATCGATCACATGAGTCATGCCCGGCTGGTTCGACATGGTCCTTCTGATGCGCGAACCAACAATGATTAGGTGCATATACGGATTGTTTTCGTCGTCGCCGATAATCATATCACAAATAATGGTCCTCGCGTTCAGGATTGGCTCGACAACCTGCGCCCAGGTTACAGAGCCGCCGAACGGATTCAATAATATTACCGCCGCAATAATTATAATCGCCGCTGCGGCTATTTTTACAAATGGACTTTTCATAATTATCTTCCTTATATTCGACTGAGAAACAGCCGATTCTTTTCGTTTTAATTCTGCCGGTGCTTTGGTAATTTTGTCATGGACTCTTTTATCTAAATCGGCACTGGCTTTTAATTGTAACTGTTTAATCAACTGATTTATATTATCTGCCGGTCTCATTTTCGCACCTCACCATTTAACATTGACCGCAGTTTATCAATCGCGTACCTGTATCGCCCCTGCACGGTATTAATTGAAACTTTCTGCTGGGCGGCGATTTTTTTGAATCTCATCCCGCTGTAAGAGTGCAGGATTAAAACTTCCCGCTGTTCGTATGGAAGCTGCTCCAAGGCCCCGCTCAATCGGCCCAGATTTTCGCCGAATATCGCCCTGTGTTCGGGATTATTCGAATCCGCTGCAGCCGGGTTCGCATCATCCAGTGCCACTCCATAGCGCCTCTGATTGGCCTTGATTCTGTTACGTGCATTATTCGCAACACACGTTGCTAAGTAACCTTTGAGACTGCCGGTCAGCCGAAATTTCCGGGCCGACTCGATAAAGGACACAAACACATCGTGCACGACATCTTCGGCCAAATTTTTATCGGTTAACAAAGCGGCCGCCAGGGTGACCAAATCGTCTTTGTACTTTTCGTAAATGCTCCGCAGGGCCTCACGGCTGCCGCGATTGAACTTCCATATTAGCAGTTTATCTTCAAGCATTAAAAGTTACCTTACTGAATTCAGTCCTAAGGACTCCATACGGAGGACAATCGATTATCACTTATATAACAACCAAGTAAGGCAATTTAGTATAAGAAAAAAGGAATTTTTCCGAATCCTTCCCCCATGCAAGCTGCATTCCCCCAAAATCCCCCAAAGGTCGCCCCCCGTATTTTACCCAGCGGGCAGAAACGGGGGTGCGGCCTTTTTTATAAGTAACGACATATTTAATATCTACTTCGGCAAATCCTCTAGGGCGATGTCTTTGACGGTCAGGTCGCCGTAGATGACGCGGTATGTCTGCGAGCCTTGCGGCTGATACCAGAAGACCGCCTTGCCCGCATCGCCGAGCTTTACGCCTGCGCCTACATACTTCCAGTCGTCACCCCGGCCGTCTATTATCTGATGGAACAACGTCCCTTTTCCAAAGGCTATACCCATCTGTGTCGCCTCTTCTTCCGATAGATTCATCTCACCGAGCTTCTGTCCCAGTATCGCCACATCTTTCATCGCACTTTCAGTGCCGATAGCATCGGGGAACGTTCCATCGCCAAGGACTTTGGCCCAGACCCGCAGGCTTTCGACAAAATCCTGTTCGGTTGAGTTTCCAAGGTCGAATTGAGCGTCCTTCAGTGTATATCCCGCCGGCACGTCCATACTGAGCAGCGATTCATCGACAGGCGCATCCAGCTCGAAGTTCTTCAAGATAGAATACATCTGCCCGATTCGAAGATTGATTCGTATCGGCAGTAAAGTTTTGGCGTCGGCCCATATTGTCACTTCCTCGTTCGAATTTCCGCCTTTAAATCCGATTGCTTTATGTCCGTCGATGATTTGCTCGCCAAGGTTTTCGATATTCGGATTATCCTTCAGCTTCATGATTATATTGCGAAGAAATCTTACATAACTTTGAGTTCTGTCTCCGAGATCGCCCTGGATGTCAATGTATAACGCTGTTTTATCTTCGTCAAAGAGGGCAAGCATTTGTGAACTTTCCAAATCAATGATATGCGTCATGCCCGGCATGTTTGACATGGTCCTTCTGATTCGTGAATCCACAATAATTTCGTGCATGACCGGGCCGGATTCGTCGCTGCCGATAATCAAATCGCAGATAATAGTCCGCGCGTTGAGAATCGGTTTGATAACGTCGGCGAAGGTGACAGTGCTACCGAATGGATTTATACCTATCAGCACTGCAATAATTATTACCGCCGCAGCGGCTATCTTTACAAATGGACTTTTCATAATAATTCTCCTTATATCAAGAGCTTTTACGGCTCTTGAGGCTGCTTTGAGTTGTACGTTTTGTTCTCGTATGATTTTGTTCATTACATCGTTTTCGAAATCATCCCGGGCCAGTGCCTTGCCGTTTTGTACCAGACGCTCGTGAAGCTTCGTGAGCTGCTGTACTTCGGCCCTGCAGTTCGGGCAGTCCTTCAGGTGTTCTGCGACTTGCTGCTTTTGGGATTCGCCCAAAAGGCCCTCGATGTATTCGACTAAGATTCCTTTGCAATCTTCGCATTTCATTTCTACACCTCATTATTCCTTTGGGGATAAACTTCCCGCCTGTTCCTGCTGCTGCAGTGTCTGGCGCAGCATGGCATAGGCCCGTGATAATTGTTTAGTAACAGTTCCCAGCGGCATATCGAGTTGCTCGGATATCTGGTTGCAGGAATGTTCGCCGTAATATCGCAGCAGAACAACGTTCCTGTACGCATGAGGCAGTTCGGCTATCGCCGCTTCGAGAGCATAATCCTGTGAGAGTTCCGCAGCGGGTGCATCCTGCGAAAATGAGCGGACAATTTCCCGCTGGCGTTTGATTTGTTCTTTTCTCTGGAACTCCTTGGCCACGTGGTCTGCAATTCCAAGAAGCCAGGAAAAGAACGCATCCGGCCTTTTGAGTTTGCCCATGTTGAAATATGCCCGCACGAGGGCTTCCTGGGCGGCTTCCTCGGCACGGTCCTTATTGCCTAATTTGCCGGCAAGGTTGGCTAAAAGGATCGCCTGATAACGCCGCACAAGATGGCGATAATCGTCCGGATGGCCATCCAAACATCGCTCAATGTAATATTTGTCGTTTTCTGACATCTTTTTACCTCGAATAATCTCAAAGGATTTTGCCGTTTGGCATC